>OHPR01000040.1_pt1 | contig 76765 bp, 66 predicted proteins | sample 1577761 | NCBI WGS metagenome assembly OHPR01 (sample SAMEA3879537, study PRJEB24766) | human gut metagenome | biome: human-associated habitat; feature: feces | place: USA | collected 1985/1987 | reverse complement strand
TCGATAAGACGGAGTGCCTTTCCTGCCAGCACAACACGGCCAATCAGGTGTTGTTTAAGGACGAATGTACGGGCGGTTGCGCGGGCTGTCAAAACCGCGAGTGCATGATCCGCAAGAACAACGAGTTTTTGGTACAGAAAGCCGTGAAACTCCTGAAGGACGACCCGCGTACGACGCTGGCTACGGACGGCGAAACGCCTGCCGCAGTACTCGAAGCTCTTGAGAAAGAGGGCTATCACGTCGAAGAGCTGGAATACAGCGTTTATCACTACGATAAAGGCCCTCAGATGCCCGACGCTCCACAAGCCGAGGAGTTCGAGTCAGAAGAGGATTTTACTGAGGCTAAGGAGGAGTACGAGGCCGAAATGGCGGCGTTTGCCGAAGAAACTCAGCGGTTGGAGTTCGACATCTCGGAAGGACGGGTGCGCAAGTATGCCGTCATCGGCAACCTCGATATCGAGCTCCGCTACGAAGAGATCGAGGACGAAGAGCGGGAAGTGACGGTAAACGAGGGGCAGGACGATGAGCATAAGGTCTTCGTCACCGTCGTTCCGCCTTCGCCGCTGGAGGGGCTGTTGCAACAGGAGCGTCGTTACCGGGAAATCTGCTACGAGCATATCACGACCGATATGAAGCAGGTCTTTCTCGATGTGAAGGTTGCGAACAAGCCCTTGCAGAAAGAGGAGCAGCAGATGTTCTACTATGCCGTGATGCAGCGCGTAATGAGCGACTCGAAACTCCGCCAGTGCGGTTTCCGGCCCAAGGAGGGCTCTTACCTGACCGACCGGGAACAATTCGCCGCTGCGGGACGCATTACGGCCAAGCAGCAGGCGGCGCTGGTCCGCGCTTATCTGGTGGACTATTTCCGCTCGGCGGCTCCGGAGTACGGATGTACGGATGAAACGCTTCTGACGGGAATGATGTGCCGCTTCGCGGATATGAACTTCTCGGAGCAGAGCCAGAAGGTGCAGCAGGAGTATCTGAAAGTCTACGAGCGTCGCAAAGCCCGTCTTCAGGAACAGATCGACGCCTTGCAGGCAAAAGCCGAGGCCGAGGAGATGGCGGTTTCGATGCAGGAGGCACCGGATGCCGAACCGGAGATGCCCGAGCTGCTGCCGGACGAGACGCCCGCTATAGAACCCACCCCGGAGCCGCTGATTATTCCTATGGACCCGGATATCGAACCCGATATCCGGATGCCTGAGGAGATGAAAACGGCGGCATAGTAACAACATGAACTAAATGTCCAAACCGACGGAGCAGGTCATGCCTGCTCCGTCTTTGCATTACTTTGACAATGAATAAGAATCTGATTGAAAAGATCGCTCCGCAACTGACGGAGTTGATGATAAAGAAAATGGAAACGCTTACCGGAGAGTGGCGCAAGCCGTGGATTGCCGACCTTGCGCACGGTCTTCCGCGTAACCTGCGCGGCACGCACTACCGGGGCGGGAATATCCTGATGCTGCTGTTCCTCTCGGAGATCGCTGGCTATCGTACGCCGCTCTTTATGACCTTCAAACAAGCCAAGGAAGAGGGGTTGAATATCCTCAAAGGCTCCGGTTCGTTTCCGGTCTTCTTCTGGAAACTCTATATCCGCCACAAAGAGACCCGTAAGAAGATTGAGTTGGCGGAATACTACCGCCTGCCGCAGGAGCAGCGGCGGCAATACGACGTGCTGCCCGTGATGCGCTATTACCCGGTCTTCAACATCGACCAGACGGATATGCAGGAGCGGCATCCGGAGCGATATTCCTCGCTTACGACACCGACCGGGCCGAAAGACTACTCGGACGGTTTGGCTTGCGAGCCGCTGGACCGGATGCTGATGGAGCAGTCGTGGCTCTGTCCCATCCTGCTCAAATCCGGTGACAGGGCTTCTTATTCACCGACGCTCGACCGGATCGTCTGTCCCGAAAAACGGCAGTTTCCGGAGGGCGCGGCATTCTACACGACACTTCTCCACGAAGTCACGCACAGCACGGGGCATGCGGAGCGTCTGAACCGTTCTTTTGGCGCTTGCTATGGCGATGCCGATTATATCCGGGAGGAACTGGTCGCCGAACTTACGGCGGCCCTGTGCGGCGCGATGCTGGGCTTCGCCACGACGCCCCGCGAGGAGAGCGCTGCCTATATCAAGGACTGGCTGGCGGAGTTCCATAAAGAGCCGACCTACCTGTTCGACATCCTCACGGACGTGAACCGGTCGGCACGCATGATTTCCGAACGGCTGGCTGTAGAGCAGGAGCCGGAAACCCCGGATGCGATTCCGTCCGAAGCTGCCTAAACCTTGATAAACAAATCGTTTAATCTGCGCTGCGGCCGAAAGGTCGCGGCGTTTTTATTATCAGCAATATGCAACAAGATAAAACCGAAGATCGGTACAGCCGCGAAACACTGCTGCCGATGAATACGCTTTACGACCATGAACATTGCCTGACGCAAGAGGACGTAGATGCCGCCAATGCTTTGGTGCGTCATATCGAACGTACCCGCAACCCGCTTGTCTCGCAGGGCGGCGACCGGGTGCGCTATACCACGCGCCACGGCGACTTCCATGGCAACGCCTTGATCGAGGCGGTCCGTGAAGACGGAATGCGCTCGATCTGCCTGTGCCCTTACGTGCCTTTCGTGTGGGCGACAGCCGACGGTATCGGCTGCTCGGTCAGCGGAGGGCCTTTTACAGCCGTGATGCCGCAAGAACTGAAGCCTTCCGGTGCTATGCCGGGGGATTTCTGTGCTTGGGGCCATTGCGGCGCCTGCGGCAACGGAGTCGTCCGGTTCTGCGCCGAGGTGCCGCTGTGGGAATTCCGGGAAGGCGATCCGCTCTACGGTGATTTCTCCACCGAGAAATGGCGCAAGATCAGCCTTTACAAAGATACGGAGAACCTGCATGGTAACCTTTACCGCGGCGACTGTATTTCGTTCCGGACGGAGGAGGAGTTCCGACGGTTTCTCTCCGATTGCGAAGGAACGGTATTCGCGGCTCCCAATCCGAAGTCGGTCATCGTCTGGGGCTACCGGGACGAGCAGGTCGCCCTGCCCCGGACGGAGTGGAAGGCGCTCGACGTTCCCGTTACAGAGCGGCGCATCTACAACACGCTCCAACCCGTGAAACTCGTCAAGGACCACGGGCGGCATACTGCGGTCTGCTATTTCGTCAGACCGGAAGACGACATCAGTCAACCGCAGGACATGACGCTCGAAGAGTTAATCTACGAAGAGTCATGCCCTACAAGCAAAGTTACAGTGTAGAATGATCCTGTCATCCGTATGCCACTCGATTTGGATGATGTGGACACACAGACTTGCCGAATCATAGACCTCTGTGAGCGAGCCAGTGTTCAGGTCCCTGTGCATCCAAGGCTGCGCGATACAATGTATTAATATAATATCCATTTACCATGCACGAAGCAGAACAATATTTACGCAATCCAGAAACCCCGTACTCTCTGTACATCCAGTATCAAGGTCGACGCCGACGTCTGTTTTACAACCGCGATCAAAACATTTGCGGCATCATCGGTATCGGCAGACGAAGATATGGCTTCGGATTCGGCGACTGGGACAACATTGAAAAGATTTTCAAACCGGCTCCGGACAAAGACCCTGAGGAAATCAATCGCCGTCTAATCCGCAAATTCCAGCGGGAAGCGGCCAAAGCAGGATTCACAAGCCCGTTTATCCGCAAAATCCAGCATGCCGATTACAGCAAGGATCTCTACAAAAACGGCATCACGACCGGAACCAGTATCGACGGGCAGATCATCACGCTCGAAGCCGTGCGCAAATGGTGCGGCAAAACGACTTACCGGTCTTTCTGCGAGGCCGTCAAAAACCGCACGCCGTTCCATTCGGGTCGGTTTGATTTCCGCGGCTACGACGGTTCGCTATGGGTGGAGCCTTGCGATAAGGACGATGGCTATCACCGGGTTGGGGACCTGACCGCAGGATTTTCGAAAGAGTACCGAGGATGCGGTAACGGTTATTACTACCTGCTTATCAACGAGCATACCTTCATCGGCTGCGATATAGACTAACGAAAATCCGGACTATTATGAAAATCATGTGTCAGGAGCACTACGATAAAGTAGTGCAATATGCCGAAAGTATCGACGACAAGACGCTCCACGAGTGTCTGAAACGGCTCGAACGCCGGGAGCAAAATCCCCATCATCCGTGCGAGATCGAACTTTACAAGGACTTCGCACCTTATTCGTTCCTTTTCAAGGAGCGTTATCCCGATGGGCGTTTGGGCGTTGTCGGCGGACTGGTCTATCATGGCTGCCCGGATCGGTCGCATTGTTTTATCGACGGGCCGTTTCATGGCTGGATGACCCATACCTGAAAAGTTGAATACGAATTGTCGATCCCGGCCGGACACAATAAATCCGGTCGGGATTTTGTTTTTATTATTAAATATTGGTAATTTTGCGTAAAGACTGAACAACTATGAAAACGACATCGGTAGCCCTCGGTGTTTATTTCGAGGATTTCATCAAGGCAAAAATCGCACAGGGGCGTTATAACAATGCCAGCGAGGTTATTCGGGCCGGCTTGCGGCTTTTGGAGGAGAACGAAAGCCGTCTGACGGAGTTGAAAGCTGCCATCCGCGAGGGAATCGACAGCGGCGTGGCCGAAGGATTCGACCCGGAGGATCATCTGAAAACCCTGAAAGCCAAGTGGACGAATGGATGAAATACGGTTTACCCGCAAAGCGGTCGAAGACCTTTCCGACATTTGGAACTATACGGCGGATAGGTAGTCGGAGCAATAGGTGGATACTTACAATGTCGTTGCGAATTGTTCCCGGGACGAGTTTTGCCTCTTTCGCATTGACAATCATTCTTTCTCTGCAAAGAGATATATTATTCTATGAATGTAAGGAAATCGTTAAATATGTATTTGGTCTTTACCTCGTCCCGATTCAATTCTTTACGTATTTTTATTCTTTATGAAATCGGAGGTTGGACGCATATCTCGTAACCGGTAATTTTTCAACATGCGAAGCTAGGCATTCAAGGCTTTGTTGAACTCTTCATTGATGTTGTGTAAGGCAACATGCAATTGAAGATTGCCTTTAGGTGCCGGATGTGGTTCGGATCCTCAATAGCACTCCTGCCTACGTCCCAAAATGCAGGCTTGATCTTAAAGGTCGTAGTAAACACTGCGCCCTGTTAATCGTCATACGCATGCGAATTGCCGAAAACTCCAAATTGGCATTGTTCGGCGAGGACTGCAATTTGTGACTTAAAAACCAACTCTTCTATATGGTCATAGCCTTGTTATGGATTGTTCTTGGAAATTATATTTTTCAAAAGTCAGTCCGCAGACATTTTTCTATGACGCATTGTCACATGCTATTTCAAGTTATTTATCCCGATAGGTTCTTTGCGTATGACGCCGGGATGACGTTATTTGACATTATTTTCTATCTGCTTCCGACTTGTTTCCAGCTCGTTAATAAGTTCCTCTTCTGTCGGGAGATAAAGTTTGTATTTTGAGGCAAACAATTGATTGCTGTCGTTCATTACCGAGTATTTGACAATCGTGTTGTCCCGCTCGGTGCAAAGCACGATACCGATAGTTGGATTATCGGTTTCTGTGCGTATATTCTCCTCGAAATAGCGAATATAGAAATCCATTTGTCCGATGTCTTGATAAGTCAGTTTCCCGACTTTCAGATCAATCAGCACAAAGCATTTGAGGATGAAGTTATAGAATACAAGATCGACATAGTAGTTTTCGTTGTCGGTCTTGAAACGGTATTGACGTGAAACAAAGGAAAAACCGCGCCCCAACTCCAACAAGAATTGTTGCAGGTTGTCGATAAGCGCTTTTTCCAAATCTTTTTCATAGAAGTTCACGCCACTCGGAAGACCGAGAAAGTCGAGCACATACGGGTCTTTGATGATGTCGGCCGGTGTGAGTTGTGCTTGGCGCGAAGCCGCATCTTCGGCTTCTTTTACTATAAGTTGATTTTGCGAAGAGAGAATTCGTTCGTAGGTCAGTCGCTCAATTTGCGAATCCAATGCCCGCGTACTCCAGTTCTGCAATGCAGCTTCATTCATGTAGTAAAGTCGGGCGCGTTCGTTTTCAACACGGATTAACGTGCGGTAATGGGTCCATGTCAATTCGGGACGCAGTGCGTCCCATTTTGGGAACAGCAAATAAAACTGACGATAACGGCGTAATTCACGGGCGTCGAAACCTCGCCCGAACTCTACCGACAACTTCTCTGCAAGGTCGTTAATTACCCTTTGTCCGTATTCTGCGCGACTGGCTCCGGCTTGTTCTTCTTCAACTATTCGGCGGCCTATTTTCCAATTGGCCTCAAGTATACCGGTATTTACCGCCTTGTATATAGTGTTACGAGTATTGATAATGATAGCTCGAATATCGTCGTATAGAGTTGTTATAGCGCTCATATTTAATGCTTTTGAAGACGGGACGCACTGCGTCCCGAAAGTATGTTACTTTTGTTCGTTCGATGCTTTAGGTATATTGCAACCTTTTAAAAACCCTTGTTTCAACACATTGAGAAATGTCGAATTTCGAGATTCTGCATCTTTCAAAAAGGCATCAAAGGATAATACATATAAGCCAAATGGAATGCGAATATTCTTATCTTCGTCTAAAATAACCGTATGCTCTTTGTAGAATAAAGATCCTGCAGAAAATAATTCCGTATAATTTTCTTCTTTTAACGCTATGCGAAATTCTGCATCTATATCTACGATTCCGTAGAACCAAATACGTTGAATTTTATCGGGATAATATTTTGCAAGTTTTCGAGCGCGCTGTTTTAGCTGACTGACGACCTCTTCTCTTTTGGCCAAAGGCAATCCTAATTTTTTGAGTTCAACGATAACAACATCCGTTTTAGTCTGTACTTCTACTTGGCCTACTGGATTATGAAAATCATTAGAAAAGACGATTGCAATATCAGGCCTTTTTTCATCATCAACATTCTCTCCATCCAATGCAAGATATGGCATAAGCTTATTCATTTCCAAATCGCTGAGGATGGTTGAATAAGACATATATTTATCGTCTAACAACCACGCATTGTTAGTGTATAGATCGTTTATAAATCCTGCTTTCCCACAAACTTTTTTTCTAGGAACAATTATATCGTGAATATCCGCTTCCGGATTCTTCTTATCAATTTGTTTTAGATTTTTGATGATTACATTTCGATATAAAATATACTCCATCAATGTTCGAGAGGAAACGTTAAGAGCTTTTTCATATTGTTCGGTTGAAATTGTGTTTGGAGCATCCAAAACCTCTTTTTGTGCCTGAAAGAACTTACGTTGGGCTGTTTCAATCGCTTTATTGCGATCGATAATTCCAATTGATTGTTCATCGAAATAACCTGCCAAATGAGGATAATTATTATTTAGGCTTTCTGTTATATGTTTATTTTCCTCTTGAATGCTTGGGATTTTTTCATTCAGAATAATCGTTGCATGTTTCCTAAATAGATTTTTTACAGTTTTCAATTCTTGCTCATCAAGTGTCAGGGCTTCTCGAGAAGGATTTGTTTTACCTGTAAAGAAACTGGAATACAACAGAAAAACTATTTCATATCCTTTGGGGGTAGATTCTTTTGACATAATATCAATAGGAATTGTTCTCCCATCAACGCAGATTGCGGTTACTAGTGACGATTCTTTATTGGTTTGTTTGATTTTGTAAAAAATATCAATCGTGTCAAAAAGGTCTAAGCTTTCTGCAGGAAATTTTCTGCTTTCTAAATCGACACTTTGACTAGCTATCAGTATTTGACAATCGTTATAAAATCCTTGCTCAGGATTAGGCTCTTTGGTAGATAACGTTAAATCAATCTTCAAATCTTTACCCGCTTTAACAATGGAAAACAGATGCGGGTAAAAATGATAAAGTATAGACTGCCTAATAGATACCGGTTTAAGAAAATCATAAGAATATAATTTTTTCTTTAGGTACCCGCTAAATGCCAATCTGCTGCCCGTATAAGTGGCATCAGGAGCCGGAGAGAGAGTGAAATTGTTTTTCTCAAAGTTCTTCTTGAACGTAAACTTCCGAATTTGTTTCTCAAATATGCTTTCGATATAAACTTCTTTGAAATATTTGAGGAAGACCAATCGTCCGAGTCCTTTGTGATCTTCTTCCTCTGTTTCAAGTAATTTAGTGAATTTACGATACCGATCGTTAGTAAAACCAACACCGTTGTCAGAAATTACTATTGTAAGAGATTCCGGCTTGGAATACGAATCAACGGCAATGCTTATTTGGATATTATTGGCGCCTGCATCTATTGCGTTGGCAATAGCTTCAAAATACACAAGCTCCAATGATGAAGAGGATGGATAAAAAAAATCAATCGCCCGACTTAAATTAACCTCCATGCCGTCCATAAGCCCTTATAAGTTATATTGTGAACAAAGGTAGCAAATATTAACAATTGAGCACAGAAATACAATGAAAAAATGCGGGCTATTGTCAATGTTTGGGATCAAAATAGGAACCAATAGAGTGGTTATTATGCAATCTATCGTGTAGTCTCATTTTCTCAAACGATAGTATCACGAGATTACACTGGGAAATATTATGTTGCAATAGTTCGTGTTCGCTTCAGCTCTTCATCGTCGATCCGATTGTTCGGCAGATATTCTATACTCAGTTTCATGACGCTATGAAATATGCAGAGTTATAAATATAAGGAATATCCGGGAAATTACTCGCGGTTGATACCCATTTTTTTGATTAGATCTTTTATATATCTTTCGGAATGCCGGTACTGGCGCTTATGCAACAAAGGCACGATATTTTCGTTTGTATTGTGAACGAACTCCGCAGGGAGTACCGAGGAAACGACGCAATTTCACACTACACGGTCGGCAGGAGCCGGCAAAGCCCCGCTTAACTATTTGTCGAAACGACGACACGATGCCCGACTGCATTGCGTGCCGACACTCCGTATGCCCCTGCGCCTAATTATGCACGATGAATATTCATTTCGATATATATGGTCTTATAACGACGACCGTCAAATCGCTGCCCTACGTCAGCGAAGGCATTCCGGCAGGATTCCCTTCGCCGGCCGCGGACTATATCGGCGACCGCATCGACCTGAACGAAGTCCTCATACTGAGTCCGGGTGCGACATACTATGCCCGCGTTCGGGATTACTATCTGGTCGAGGAGGAGCTGGAGCAGGGCGACGGCATCCTTTTCGACACGCGGCTTGCACCGCGCACCGGGGACCTGGCGTTTTGCGAGGTCTGCGGCGAACGGGTGCTGAAATATATCCGCAAACGGGGGCGCGAGCTATGGCTTCTCGGCGGCGGAACGGACGACACGCTTCCTGTCGACGGCGACACCGAAGCGCGGGTGCTGGGCGTCGTTACGGTCGTCATCAAAGTCCGGAGGTTCAAGCGACGGCGCACACGCCTTATCGACCGCCTGCCGCAGAAGGAACAACCCGCGCTGTTCGAGCGGCGGGCTATCCGAGCCTCGTATTTTCCGGCGAGCGACGTTCCCGTCGCGGGGCTCGTCGACCTGAACGAAGAGCTGATTCCTAACCCGATCAGCACCTTCTTCGGGAAAGTGCGGGGCATCTCTCTGATCGAAGACGACATCGAGGACAGCGATTCGGTGATCGTGGACCGGATGCTCGAACCCCGGTGGGGCGATCTTGCCGTATGCGTCACCTCCGAAGGCTTCACCATGAAATACGTCGAGGTGCACGACGACGGGGAGATCTGGCTGATGCCCGGCAACAAGGACTATGCTCCGATTCGGATTACCGGCGAGAACGAACGGTTGATATGGGGCATCGTCACCCACTCCATCCGGCAGCTGAGGACGAAGAAAGGAGGTATAGGATGAGCCGGAAGCTGTTGCCCCTGAATCCCCGCCAGATGGTCGGCCTTGCCGACGGGAATTCATTTTACTGCTCCTGCGAGGAGTCCATGCAGCCGTGGCTGCACGGAAAGCCCATTATCGTGGCCTCGAACAACGACGGCTGTGCGATAGCCATGAACCGGCCGGCGAAGCGATACGTCAGGATGGGTGACGCGCTGTTTCAGATAGCAGACACCATCCGGGAACACGGCATCGTTACGTTCTCCTCGAACTACGAGCTCTACGGCGACATGAGCAACCGCATGCACAGCATTTGGGCCTCCTTCGTCCCCAACCTCGAAATATACAGCATCGACGAGGCCTTCCTCGACTTTACGGGAATGGAAGGCTTCGATTTCGAGAAGCTGGGGCGCGAGATCATCCGCACCACCCGGCGCGGAATCGGCATCCCGATCTGTCTGGGCATCGCCCCGACCAAAGTACTGGCCAAGGCCGCCAACAAGCTCGCCAAGACGGACGACGCCCGGCGGGGGCTCTATATCATCGATACGGAGGAGAAGCGTGTGGAGGCGTTGAAAAAACTCCCGATAGGCGATGTGTGGGGCATCGGTCGGCGGCATGAGAAGCGCCTGACGGCGATGGGTGTCCGCACGGCCTACGATTTCTCCGTGCTGCCGCGCGAGTGGGTGCGCAGGAACATGACTGTCGTTGGCGACCGCCTCTGGCGCGAGATGAACGGGACGCCCTGTATCAGTCTGGAACTGGCGCCGCCCGACAAGCAGGAGATATGCACATCGCGGGCATTTGGGAAAATGACCTCCGACTTCAACGAGGTGAAAGCCGCCGTTGTGCGCTATTTAAGTTCGTCCGCCCATAAGCTCCGTGACCAGCATTCCTATGCCCGGCGCATCTATGTCGGCATCGAAACCAATCCTTTCAACGAGAACCAGCGTCAGACCTTCCGGGGACTGCAAATCGAATTTCCCGTACCGACGGACAATACGTTCGAGATGGTGCCTTATGCCATGACGCTGCTCCGGGCGATCTGGCCGGCCTACGCCCCCGGCGAACGGCCGTTCCTGTTCAAACGCGCTACCGTCACGTTGTCGGACCTTATTCCTGCCGAAGCGCTTCAGCTCAACATGTTTCACCATAGGCCCGACATCGGGCAGCTGCGGCATTTGCAGGCCGCGGTGGACGAGGTCAACGGACCGCTGAACCTCGACAGCCGCCTCGTGGTGCTGGGTGCGGAATTGACCGGGCAGAATAATACCCGGCTGCGGCGCGAGATGCTCTCGAAATGTCCTACGACCAAATGGAGCGATCGGATAGATATTGCCATCTAACTTTGTAAAGAATTTTTGTTTATGTGTTTTTTCACCTCTCTGTCAGCAAATGCAGCGGCCGTAGCCAAAAGGTACGGTAAGCAGTTGGATATTATCGAAGCTGCCCGGCAGGTACTCGCCGAGCAGGAACAGGACGCAAGGGCCCGTCAGGACGCCGGATCCGAACATAGGATGAGCGTTTACGACGTTCGGCTGGCCGAGGAGATCTACGTCATTCCCGCCTATGCCGAGCCGCACTGCGTTATCGTTTCGGGCTCGGAGGAACTTCAGGTCATGCAGTGGGGGCTGATTCCGCGGACGGCGAAGCCCGGAGATGCTCAGCGTTACGACCGGGAGAATCTGTTCAAGAACGCACGGGCCGAGACGCTTTTCGAGAAATGGCCGTGGCGAATGCTGTGGCAGCATAACCGGTGCATCATCCCCGTAACCGGATTCTACGAGCCGCACAGACTGCCGAACGGAAAGGCGCAGTATTACTATACCACTTTAAAGGATCAGGAATTATTCTCCATCGCCGGGCTCTGGGACGAGTGGACGCATCCGCAGACCGGAGAAAAAGTGCTGTCGTTCGTGCTGATAACGACCGAAGCGAACGCCATGATGCGGAAGATCCATAACGGCGGAGGCAATCCGTTCCGGATGCCGAAGATACTAACCCAAGAGCAGGAGAAGCGCTGGCTCGACCCGTCCATCGCATCCGAGGAGGCCGTCGCGGCCCTGCTGACCGTATACCCCGAAAAGGAGATGACAGCATGGCCCGTGCGGCCGAAGTTCAACTACGGAGACCCTTACGACGAAGGAATTATAGAGCCGGTCGCGGAAATGCAGACGCTCGGACTCTGAACGCAAAGCTGCATGACATCATACAAAAAGAGAGGAGACCGATAACGGCCTCCCCTCCGGCAATGAGTCGCGTCACTCTTCTAATATATGAACTCTGCCAGTGCATCGACGAGCAGTCTGAGGAGCTGCTCGGCCGTCAGAAGGTAGGACCTTTTCCTGAATATGCGGTCCATCTTCGTCCGTAGGAGCTCGAAGAAACGGTTGGCTTCGTGAACCGGCATTTTCTTGACCGTCATCACCATCAGCCACAGCGGAACTTCGATATAGGGCGGCTGGATGAAGAGTTCGAGCAGTTCGTCGGAGTGGTGCCTGTAATCCAGAAAACTGTTCTCGCAGACTCCGTACAGCGGCAGGACGATCAGCTCGTAGACGATGCGGTGCGTTCTGCGCATATCGCCTTCTTCATAAAACCATACGTCGATCTTTTTGGCGCCGACTATCCGGTACGGATTATAATTGTCCCTGCTCATTTCAGGAAAGGCCCTTTATTTCCGAGTAAATGCTGTTGACCATGTAATCACGTAATTCACTGCGGGTCGAGAGGCGGCAGAACCGGTATTGCTCAGGTAGATGCCGGCCTTTCGAAAAATGTTTCTGGTCCGTCGACCACGACTCCAGAAAGATCGAGTTCCCGTCGTGCCTGTCGTAAAGACCCCATAGGGATTCCGCATCCGGACATCGGGGATCGTCGGTATGGAAAAGATATACCTCTCCGACTTTGAAATTACATTGTTTCACCGTCATTCGTTTGGGCTGTTTTATAATTTGTGCGGCAAAGATGGATGAAACGTCGGGCCCTTGCAAGAACATGTGGAACCATTCCAATTTTTTATTATAACAGGTGCGTCTCGATGCGCGTTTAACGAAGAATTTACGGCGGTCGGTTTTGCCGGGTACTTACTGCGTAGTGCAGCGGATTTCGCGTTTTGGAAATCGATTTTCTCACAAAAACGCCGGAAAAAATTTGGATGATAACGAAGAAATGACTATATTCGGGATAACAATAGAGCAATTTATCTGTTGTAAACTGTTTATCGTTCGTAAGTCCCAACTTTTACCTCAATGGCGAATAAACAGGCAAGATCGTAATGCGCGGTCTTGACTGGTTCGCCATAACCTTTGGGACGGTACGAAGCAACCGGTCGAGAACCGCGCATATTTTTTGACATTGCGAATCAAAAGATGTGCCACTATGAATCGACCCGAATGTGAAAGCGAAAGGCTGATTTACAGTTTAGAAACAAGCTCCAAATTACAACTTTTATTCGAAAACTCCGCTGTCGGTGAAACTTATTTGTTTCACCGGATTGCTTCGGATTGCCTGCGGATTCCCCGTTTTTCGATAAAGGCATCGGAACCGCCGTCGGTTCCGTATCGACCGCCTCCGATTCGTCTTCATTCTGATGGCACCGTCCGCTTTCGCCCGGCTGCCCGCAAAGCCGGCCCGCGAAGACTCGTGCGCACGGATCGCCGTTCCGGCATCGTCTGAATACGAACAAATTTTCCTAATCTCAAAATGATGGATTTTATGAACGGTTTTGAAAAGGATAACGAGAATCCATATCGCCTTTATCGTGTGGTAAGCGTCAAAAAGATCGACCGCTGGTTTTTCGAGAAGCATAACCATCGCAGAACCCATGCGAAAATCTATGAAACGGTCATCCGGCCTAAGTTCGGGATTTGCGAAAACACGTTTCTCGACTACCGCCACGAATCCGACGAACTGCTGGAATTGTTCCGGCAATCGGTCAACGTCGAATTTTCGATGTGGCTTCCGACCATGGAGGCCAAGTACATGAGCCCTGTCGAAGCCGACCGCTTCAGTTTGATGCTTTGGGATGCGTTCGACTCGGCTTTTAAATGTATACTCAAAGAGGAACTGGCCTGCCGGATAAATGCCGAAAAGTTATTGAAATACCTGATAATCTGTTTGGGAGAGAAATCTCCCGTCGTGGTGAGGTGACGCGGCTCGTTATTTCGGTAGTCTGATGCCGGGCTCCGTTTTTCTCGGTGATTTCCACTAAAAGTACCTTGTCATCGGAGATCGTGAGCTTGGGCAGCGCGAATACCGTCCGCTGGCGCTGGTGCCCCTTACGACGGCCGGATCATTGCATGGATCGACTTCGGGAAAACGTCCTATCAGTCCCATCCGCTGGACCCGAAACGGGATCAGCCTGTGGAGCGGATCGCGATTCCGGAATAAGCGGGCAGTTATAGCACAAATTCGACCGTGTCCTCGTCGGCATCGCCGAGGCTGAACTCCTTGTCGGAGAAGAGTTCGGCGAGGCCCGTGATCTGTTTCAATCGCAGCAACTCGTCGCGGTCCATGCCGATATGACGCATGATCCACTGGTCGGACATCCGCGCGCGGGTCAGTTCGGCGACGATCTCGCTCATCAGCTCGACGTTGTGCGTTCCCCGCGCCCGGTTGTGGCGGATGGTCGAGGCCATGCGGTTCGAAAGGTCCTTTTCGATCACGGTGACGGGCAGCAGCCCCCGTTCGCGTTCGTAGATGCGCTTCGAGGTTTTGAGCACCAGATAGCGGTGGTAGCCGTCCACCAGTTCGTAACGGTCCCTTTCGGCGTCGTAATAGCAGACGCACGGCATCGTGTAGCCGTCTTCCCAGATCGACAGTTCCAGCAGTTTCATTTCGGGCGGCGCCACGACATTGGGGTTGTAGCTGTTCGCCACGATCTTCTCCACCGGTACGGCGCGGACGTTATAGACAGGGCTCCGGAAGTTCTTCTCGGTCGGATGTTCGTAATAGCGATTCATATTTTTCCATGATTTTCCTGCGGCGCTGCGTTTCGCTCTTGTTGGGCGAAAAACCCATGTATTTGCAGGCGTGGTCGTTTTTCAGGATGCAGATGCAGATGCGTTTGAACGTGGGCAGTTGGCTGAATTCCGGCAGGTCCGTGTCGTCGAGATACTCCATGCGCACCGGACGCTTGTCGGTGCGGTAGGCGCTTTTGTCGCCTACTTCGATGCGGATGCCGGCCTTTTGCAGTCTGGCGATGGTCTCTTCGGAGAGACATCCGCCCTTTTCGCGCCAGAAGCGGATGCTCACGGAGAGTTTTTCGAGGTAATTGCGCCGCGTCGGCTCCGGGAGCGTCGAGAGCAGGAAGTGCATGTAACGCTCCCACGTCATTCCCTTCGGCAGACGCACCGACTGCCAGCCGACGGCCGTCGTCCTGCCGTACAGCGCCGCGAAATTGGCTCCGTCAACCCGGCCGACCATGCGTCCCCACGTGTCCGGATCTATGGCTTTGTAGAGGTGCAGGCTGGCGATGGCCGGCGAGATGAACGGACTGGCCACGCGCTGACTGTCGAGCGGCACGCCGGCCCGGTAGAAAAGGTCGTACAGCCGGTTGTAGGGCCAGCCGAAACGTCCGTTCGCCGTCCAGATGTCGGTCGTCAGCCAGTCGTAGAGCGGGTAGGCGTTGCAGATGCCCTTGCCGGTCCGCTGGCGTATCCACCGTTTGTCCGAGAAGCGGTGGTGGTTGCGGTCGCTGTATATCGTGCGCCAGCGGTTGAAACTCTCCTGCGTGCGGATGCCGATCAGACAGCACGTGCGCGCCGCGCCGCTGCGTGCGTGGAGCCATTCGGCGAAACGGTTCTGGAATTCGTAGTCCCACATTTCGTCGGTGAAGAACGGGAAGTCGCGCCGCGTGAGAGATCCTTCGGGCATCTCCCGCACCCAAATGTCCCGCTTCGATTCCTCCCACGGCCGCCAGTACTGCCGGAACATCGAGGTGCAGGTCTGGACCTTGAACGGCACGCAGACCCGGTAGACATCGAGAATGTCGGCGTTCGCGGCCAGCGTCCGGTCCACGTAGTCGAGCGTGTCGCGGTATTGGATTTCGTAATCCATGTGGAATACGCCGATCCGGCGGCGCAGTCCGTGACGCCGGATGTAGTCGATGCAGAGGTTGAGCAGCACGCCGCTGTCCTTGCCGCCGGAGAAGGAGACGTAGATGTTGTCGAAAAGGTCGAAGACCGTTTTCAACCGCCGCTGTGTCCGCTCGTAGACGTTCATGGCTGCCGTTTTTTCCCGTATTGCATCGTCACGTACTGCGTCCACTCCTTTGTGGGGACGAAGCCCTCGGTGCGGAACACCTCGGCGTGGCGGAGCAGCGTCACGGAACGTATCGTATAGTCGCGGTGGTAGTATCGGATGATTTCGCGCAGGAAGCGCGACAGCAGCTGCGGATCGTCGCCCGAAACGTAGTAGTTGTTGATCTTGGCCACTCCGCCGTCGGTGATCTCCACGGGCATGAACCCGAAGACGGTCTCGCCTTCCCACGCGACGAACCACGTATGCGCACGCGAGATCCAGAACGGATAGTTGTTGTTCTGGCGCAGCACGCTGCGTCGCATGACCAGCGGAGCGACGAGTGTATAAAGGCGGGGCGAAGTGCCGTCCAGTTTCTCGATTGTCATATCCGAAAGGTTATAAAACGACCGAATGTTATACATCTGTGACCGAATGTATTAAAAGCGCATTCGATCCTTCCAAATATAAAAAATATCGGTCGTTTTCCCAAATTTTCGGATCAGGGCGAAGGATGATATTGCACTGGTTTTTCTTTTGCACCAGCGTATTTTTTAGGCAGAAAAAATTATTTTTGCATACGAAACCGTTAACCTTGATTTATGAATTGTGCAAATCATCCTGCCGAAGCGGCAGTCGCCCAATGTACGGAATGCGGAAAAGGACTGTGTGTACAATGCGTACAAAACCAGCCAAAACCCGTATGCGCCGCATGCCATGAAAAATTGAGAAGCCAGACTGTCGGCTCGATTGTTTTTCATCTGCTTGTTTATGTCGGGCTGTTCATCCTGGGATATAAATTGAATTTCATGGAAGGGAATGGATTTCCCGACGGGAGATTTGCCAGCGGTTATACGCTGATGGCCGTGGTCTCCGGCTGGCAGTTCTTGAACTCTGTCGTCGGCTGGCGATTGGTGCAGGGAGATTTGACGGCTTGGGCGATCTATTACGTGCTTAAATTACTCCTTTCCGTAATTGTCGGCTTTTTCACAGCCCCTTTCATGATCCTGTGGAACTTGATAAAACTGATATCTTTCATGATGCGACGATAACAATCTTCTAAAACAAGGGATAGCCTAATACTCTGGGATGCGTTCGATAAGGCTTTTCAACATATATTCAAAGAGGAATCGATCTGCCGGATACATGCCGAAAAGTTATTGAAATGCCTGATAATCTGTTTGGGCGAGAAATCACCCGTCGGGGTGAGGTGACGCGACTCGTTAATGAAGGGAGGGGGCTGTCCGAAATTTCGGACAGCCCCCTCCCGGTGTTTTCATAAACCAGTCATTTTATAGCACCTTGGCATTCGAAATCTCCCGGCTCGGAATTTCGGTAGTCTGATGCCGGGCTCCATTCTTTTCGATGATCTCCAATAAGAGCACCTTGTCGTCGGCGATTGTGAGCTTGGGCAGCGCGAATACCGTCCGCTGACGCTGATGTCCCCTTACAACGGCCGGATCGTTGCATACGCGCAGGATTTCGAGCGGTGTCTGCTGCTGTGCCGTACGCTTTGCGAGCTTCTTGTCGGCTACGATAAACTGTCGTGCATCCACCTCAAAGGAGATATTCGTGTCATTATACATGCAAGTATGTATGTAAATGACATCGTTGGAAACGTAAATTCCCAGCACCTCGACCTCGATGCCGTACTTCTTCGTGCGAATGCCTTTCACATCCGTACGGTTCTGCCGGTATATGTCGCTCAACATGCGTTTTACGGTCGCGGGCTTTTCGCGGCCTACTTCGCGCAGCAGCACCCGTCCCTCGGATGCTGGGGCCGTCGGCTGCGGATAGCCCGCGGCAGCCGGTTTCTTCATACTTTCTGGTTGCGGTTCCTGCACTGTAAGATTGAGGGTCGAGACAGCCGGGTTCTCGGCATAATGAACGTCGAAGGTGAAGAATCCGCCGTCCTCGGTGATAACCGTCAGGTTGGTCTCGGCGGTGAAATTCCGCACGGCGGCTTTCACGCGCACGACGTTCTCGGCTCCGTCGGCTTTTCCGGCGATGATGTCCATCGAGCCGATGTCGATATACGTGACGGGCGACGGGAAAAGGATATGCACGGTTTTCGTAAATCCCGCTTCGATACGCTGGGGACGAATTTCCGCCGGCGTTTCCTGTGTCGTCTGTGCCGTGACTTTTGCCGCGGCGGTTGCTGCGACAATCAGGAACAGATAAATAAGGTCTCTTTTCATTTTACTGCTGTTTTGAAATCAATAATAGCTGATGGTTGGCTTTGAGGGTTATCTTCACCTCGCGGAGTTTCCCGGCGACATACTGCGACGAAGCCTGCAATCCTCCGCGCGCCAGCTCGGACAATACCTGCTGCCCGGCCGAACGGGTGACGTTTACACTCGTTCCGGCGGTCTGCCCGACGGATGCCAGCGCCTCTTTGAGGGCCGTCCGCTCGCGGGAGTTCGGGACGTTCAGCCCCAGCTGGCCGTCGAGGTCGTAAGCTGCGGCTTCGACGGCGAAGATCCGCCCGCCGTATTCGACGGACGACACCGTGACTTGCAGCCGCATTCCGGCAATCGTCGCAAGACCGTATAACGGAGTGTTGCGGGGAATTAGCACTCCGTCGATGCGCACGGCTTCCAGCAGCCGCAGCTGTACCGTGCTTCCGGCACGTATGACCTGTGTCTGAGCTACGCAGGCTTTGACGGTCGGTACCTGATTCTCCGCCGCACGTCCCGTCGCGGTCAGAAATCCGAGGTTGCGCTCGATGGTGAAATCCGCCCGCGTGTCGAGCGTCGAGGCTTCGACCTCACCCTCCCGAACGGGCCGCATGACGGACAGGCGCGAATCCCTTCGCTGCTTCGTCGGCCCGGCCTCTTCGCCCGCGGCCGTTCCGCCGCCGAGATATTTCCGGGCAAGCTTGTACTGCTCCTCGGCCATTTCCAACGGGTCGGGCTGCTGCCGCTCGGCATCGAGCTGGGATTGCAGGGCCGTGACCTGCTCTTTCAGGGCTTCGACCTCGGCATTGCGCTGCGGAGCGGCGTAGAAGCCCTGCACCTGCTGCTGCATGGCCCGGTTGGCCTCGGCGGCCCGCTGTGCGGGGTTGTCCGCCGGGGCAGACTCCTCGGCGGGTTTGAGCCCGTCGTCCAGCAGCGAGAACGAGTTGTCGCCGAGTGTCATCATGCGTTTCTGCTGCTGTTCTTCGCTGCGGAACTGTTCCGCGGCTTTGCGTTTGTCGCCGACGGTGGCCTGAGCCTTGCCGTCCGGGACCGACGTGTTGATCCCCGCGGCCCCTTCTTGAGGCTTGACGGGTGCAGGCCGGAATATGAACCACAGCACGACGAGGAATATGCATCCGAGGATCGCCGCGAAGAGCAGTACCTTGCGTTTGCGCTGCCGTTCGAACTCCGCCGAGGGGTCGCTGCACGGATTCTTGTTGTCTGTCATAATGGTTTACGGTTTCAGGGGTAAATATTCAAAATGCCCGACCTCCAGCTCCGGTACCATGTCCGTAGCGAACAAGAGCCAAAGATAAAGGAGCAGCAGCAGGACGAGCGCCGCGAGTACGATCCGCTCCCGGATGCAGGGCGCGAGCATGTCGTGCCGGCGCCGCAGCGACCGCCGCACCCAACGGATGCGGCAGTGCAGGGAGTGTGGCTTAGCGGTCATAGGTCGCAATGTCTTTGTTCTCGACGATGTTCAGCGCTTCGACCATGAATCCCTGCGGGTTGTTGTCCGAGCGGGAGACGTTCACCAGACGGCACGTCGTGACGAGCGACCGCTCCGTGACGGTGCTCTCGCGCAGGATACGCTGCCGTGCAAAGGTCGTAACCTCGTAAGGATAATGGTTGAAATCGCAGCGGATGCTGTCCACTTTGACCATCTGCGAGACATTGCCCGCGATCAGGCGGTTGAAGAATCCCTTCTCCTGCAAGACCTTGTAGTAGGACAAGGCGCTTTTGTCGGCCATCTGCAGGGCGCGTCCGACATTGGACTCGATGGCCGCCTTGTCGGGCGAGAGGGTGAAAAAGAGTTCGTGGAAGCGCCGCACATGCTCGCGGGCCTCTACGGGACGGTTCTGTGCGAGGTCCTGCGAGAGCGCCACCATCAGCGAGCGCCCGTTGTCCAGTACGTAGATCTTCTGCCGTTGCCGTTCGGCGAAGGAGTAGGACAACCAGACCGCCGCCACGGTTACGACGGCGCAGATTCCGACGAAGACGAAAGCGTACATGCGCAGTTGCCGAAACGATGTTTCGATGTTCGTTAAACACTTGAATTCCATAACAGCGAATTATTTTATTTTCTGAAAATAAGCCGGGCGCCGTTCATGATACCACGCCCTACGGCCTTACCGCCCGATAATGCCGCCGAGCCGGCGCCTTTGGCCCCGGCCCATGCTTTGCCGGCCGTCCATCCGGCCCCGGCGCTTACGAGCGAAGTCATCTTCGAGACGGTCTTGTTGTAGGCGGCGAATCCGTTCGCCTGCACGACCCACGAGGCGATCGAGGGGATGCAGAGGTATCCGCAGACGGCTACGAGCATGAAGATCAGGTTCAGGCTGCTCGACCAGTCCACATACCAGTTGTATCCCTGCTCCATGAGTTCGGTATCATGCCGCATGGCGAGGCTTTGCAGACGTGCGATGATCGCCGAGAAAAGATCCGAGATCGGCAGCCACAGGTAGATCGAGACATACTTCGTGAGCCATTGCGTCAGCGTGGACTGAAATCCGTCGAACACGGAGATGGCGAAGGCGATGGGGCCCAGCAGCGACAGCACGACCAGATAGAAGGTTCTCAGCACGTCGAGTATGACGCTCGCCGCCGCGAAGAGCAGTTCGAGTATCCATGCCAAGCCTTTGAAGATAAGTCCCTTTACCGACCATGAGGATCGCTCCTCGTTCATGCGGTCGAGGGTCTGCTGCGTCCGGTCGTCCACGCCCAGTTCGCTGAGTTCGCGCTCCATCTCCTCGTCCTCGGCGTAGTAGCTGTCCGGGGGCATCTGCTCGCGGCCTTCGAGTTCGAGCCGCTCACGCCGCTCCTGCCATTGTTCCATGTCGAGCGTCTGCCCGGCCATGAGCGAATGCGTGGCCTTTACCAGCGGCGAGAGAATGCCGTTCAGGGTGCCCAGTACGAGCGTCGGAAAGAACAGAATGCAGATTCCGATGGCGAAAGGCCGCATGAGGGGAAAGAGGTCGATAGGTTCGGCCTGAGCCAGCGACTGCCAGACGCGGTAAGCGATGTAGAGCAGCGCCCCGATTCCTGCGATGGCCATTGCGACCTGCGACATCGGGTAGCACAGCGCCATCATATCGTCGTATAACACCCGGAGAATCGTGTGCAGGTTCTCCGTGAGGGAAAGCATGCGTACCATACTACCAGTAGCGCTGTTCGTCGGTTCCGTACAATGAGAGCACACCCTCCATGTCCCGCTTCCGGGCAGCCCGCAGCAGGGATATGGAGATGTTCTTGCGCGTGTAGTAACGTGCGAGGTCGCGGTGACGCCGCAACACGCCGTAGACGCGCTGCACCACGTCGATCCGGTCCTTGTCCGTCAGGGACATGTCCGTAGGGTTCACGATGTCCTGCAGCTCTTTCAATTCCCCGGCCGATTCTTCGATGATGCGTGCGTAGCCTGCGGCGATGGCCGCGAGCTCCGCGGGCGTGAAGTTCTCGTCGCCGACCATGCGGCGATAACCGTCAACGTAGATGTCCGAGATTTCGCCCACGAGCAGAATACACTGCTGCACCTTGCGGGCCGAGCGGACGAGGTTGCTGACGGATTTCAGGGCGTCGTAGTATCGCTTCCCCTGCTCATAAATCTTTACGGTTTCCTGAAAGCTTTGCAGCATGGTGGAGCCGTTCTTGGCGGCTTCGACGACCTGCTTGGTGGAGTTGACGATCCCCTGCGCGAGGTTCGTAGGGTCTGAGACGACCCACTGGGCGTATGTGCTGAGGCCCGTGCAGACAAGGCACAGACACAGCAGGATGATTTTCTGTTTCATGCTTGAATTGATTGTGTTATTGAGGATATTCACCCGAAGACGGGCATCACCGCTTTATCCGCCGACCCGAAGCCGGTTGTCCGGTTTGCTCTTTCCTTGTAGAATCGATCTCTTTCTGCCGCACTCCGGAGGCATGTTTCTCCGGCTTCGGCCCTTTCCGTCGCAGGGACTCGAACAGATCGTCGGCGTAGGACTGCCGTCCGGTCATGCGTACGAGCCGTGCGTCCAGCTCGCGGAAGGCTTTTTCGGCCTGCCGGGACTGCTCTTCGCGGGGGATGCCCGGCTCGATACCGTATTTGTCGAGCAGCTGCCGGTTGATATAAGGGCTATCGACTTTTTCCGGGAAGCGTGCTAACCATCCTAAGGTCTGCAACTCGGCATCGAGTTTCTCGATGTAGGTTTGCCGCAGGGGAATTTCCGGATCGCTCTCCAGCACCTTTTCGGCTTCCCGCACCATGCGGTTCTCGGCCTTCCAGATTCGCTCCCGAAGCTGCTGAACCTGCTGCGGAGCTTCCGGACATGCCGGGCCGTCCAGCCGCCCGCGCATCTCCTGCAACCGGCCCATATCGGTATCCCAATCGTAGAGTCGCACGACGTAACAGGAGGGCATATAATGCCCACTTGTTTCTGCCAGATGGCGCAGCTCGCGGAACGTCTCGGCGCGGAACTGCCGGTCGATGATATGCGCTGCGGCCTGCACCTCGTCCATCGGAGGCTGCCGGAGCCCGCTGTCGGGATGCTGCTCCAAATAAGCATCCAAGAGAAAGGTGTGCATGGCCAGCAGGCCGTGCAGGGAGTGGGCGGTGTCAGCCGGAACGTCCGCGAGGCGGCGCCCGATCTTTTTCGCAAACGATGTCCTGCGCAGGGCATCCATCAGCTCCAGCATATCTTTTCCCGCCGCATCTTCGGGCGTCCTGAGAAAGCGGGATGTCGCTGTATTCATTGTCAGTCCGATTCCGGCAATGGTCAGATTAGATTTCCGGTGCCGTCGCACAAGGTCTGCAATACTGCTTATATCCCGTTCCCGGAGCAGGTTTTCAGCATGACGGGCAATGAGCGTGCGTCGATGTTCCCTTTCCCACTCCGGCTTGCGGCGGAATAGCCGTGCGATCCTATCTTTCCATTTCATAGCTGACATATTTAAGACAGTACAACTGGGAGTAAAGTCCGCCGAAGGGCTGCCCCTGCTTGCCGGGGCAGCCCGGAATTACCGAACGTGGTCCCATTATTCGGCCGGTTCGTTGAAGTCGCACGGTTCGGCACCGATGGCATCGTCTTCCTGCCGCTGGATGCTGTCCTCCGGAACGAATCGTCCGTAACAGCCGATGGTGAGCGTTTCGGCGGCAGCATCGTAGATCACGCGGTTGCCGTCGTCGGCCCCGAGCCAGAGACGGTGGCGGCGCAGCGCAATGATGCCGTCCTGCACGAGCCGTCTGTAGCAGAGCGCATGGTCGAAGACGAGGATGCGCCACGTCCCCTCGCCGATGCGGCGTATCGAGGCCGAGAGGTTGTTCTCCGCCGAGAGCCACGCCCCACAAATGCGGTCGGCGTCGAGTTGTTCCCGAAGATCCGCCAAGGTGCGGATAACTTCGGTGCGGGTTCTGATCTCCTGCTGAAGGGCCGCTACGGCCGACGCAGGTGTCGATTGGTTACTGTTCATAATCTTTGAGTTTTGAGGTTCGTTTGAAAGCGCCGCCCGGCACGAGAAGCAGCGCATCGGCCGAAGGCGTGTAAAAGAGGTCGACCCGGTGTCCGCCGTAGGTCGTATAATAGACGCAATCCTTGTAGTGCAGGAGGTGCGTTTCGGACGTGCCGCGGCGCGTGATGGTGATCCGGAATTTATCACCGCACGGCTCGATCACCAGCCGCGTATCGTCGAGCGTCGAATGCCATTCGCCGCACAAGGGACGGATTTTGCGGTATTCGTAATCGTAAAAGAGGTGAAACGCTCCGAGCACGGTGGCCAGCGTCAGCAGGAGGCCGGCGCATATCCAAAGCAACTGTTTCATAACAGGATGAATTAAGATTCGGTTTTCGTTTCGCGTTCGCGTGCCAGCTGGCGGATGGCGGCTTCGATGTCGCCGCCGAGCTTCCCGGCAAGCTCCATTACCTGCATCTTTTCCGACTCTTCGGTGGTGTAACACAGGTACTCTGCCGCGCTCGTTTCAGTGGCATAGACCGCCGACTGCACGCCTCCGAGTCCGATCCAGACCTCTTTATAGCGGCGTTTAGGATCGTTCGAGAGGTTGATAGAGAGAATCTGCGCCCGCTCCTTGTCCGTCAGCCCCAGCAGACGTTGTATGCCGTCGAATTTCGAGAGGTATTTGCGCTGGTCCAAAAGGATTTTGCAGTCGGCGTTGTTGATGATCGACTCCTTGACGATGGGCGACGAGATGATGTCGTCCACCTCCTGCGTCACCACGACCGCCTCGCCGAAATACTTGCGCACGGTTTTATAAAGGTAGCGTATGTAGGCCGACATATTGGCCGAGGTGAGGGCCTTCCAGCACTCCTCGATCAGGATCATCTTGCGGACGCCTTTCAGCCGCCGCATCTTCGAGATGAAGGTCTCCATGATGATGAGCGTCACCACCGGCAGCAGCGTCCGGTTCGAGGAGATGTTGTCCAGCTCGAAGACGATGAAACGTTTGTCCAGCAAATCCAGCTGCCTGTCGGAGTTCAGGAGATAATCGTACTCGCCGCCCTTATAGTAAGGTTCCAGCACGTTCAGGAAATTTTCGAGGTCGAAATCCTTCTCGCGCACGCGCTTCTGCTCCAGAAGCCGCCGGTAGTCGGTTTCGACGAACTCGTAAAAGGTATCGAACGAGGGGACGATGGAGCGGTCGGCGCGGAGCTTCGAGAGGTAGAGGTTCACGGCGTTCGAGAGCGCTACCTCCTCCGAGCGTGTCGGCTCCTCGGATTCCCGTTTCCAAAGGGTCAGCAGCAGCGTCTTGAGCGACTCGCGCTTTTCCACGTCGTACACCCCGTCTTCGACATAAAAGGGATTGAAGGCGATGGGCGCCTCCTCGGTGTAGGTGAAATACACCCCGTCGCGGCCTTTAGTCTTGGCGTGAATCAGCGAGCAGAGCCCTTGGTAGGAGTTGCCCGTATCGACCAGCAGGATATGCGCTCCTTGCTCCCAGTACTGACGAACCAGATGGTTCGTCAGATAACTCTTGCCCGAGCCCGACGGCCCGAGGATAAATTTATTCCGATTCGTAATGACGCCGCGCTTCATCGGAAGGTCCGAGATGTCCAGATGGAGGGGTATGCCCGACAGGCGGTCGGACATCTTGATTCCGAAGGGCGAGAGCGACGAGCGGTAGTTGGTCTCCTCGTTGAAAAGGCAGAGCGCCTGATCGAGGAAGGTGTAGAAACTCTCTTCGGCAGGGAAGTCGGCCTCGTTGCCGGGAATCGCGGCCCAGAACAGCACCGGCATGTCCACCGTGTTGTGATGCGGCGTGCATCCCATCAGCGCGAGCTGCGAGCCCACGTCGTTGCGGATGCGCTTCAACTCCGCTTCGCTCTCGGCCCACGCCATGACGTTGCAGTGACAGCGTACGGAGCGCAACCCCTGCGAATGCGCCTCATTGAGATACATTTCGATCCACTCCCGGTTGATGGCGTTCGAGCGCGAATAGGCCGCCAGCGAGTTCATGTTCCGGGCCGAGGCTTCGAGACGCTTGAGCGTTTCGTCGTGGTCGTCGAGGAAGATCACCTGATTGTAGACATGGTTGCAGGAGAGCAGCAGCCCCACGGGCGCCGCGAAGGAGAGGCGGCAGTCCGAGCGGTCGGTCGAGAGGCGTTCGTAGCGGAAATCCGTCGCCACGCTCTGCGGCAGCATGTCCAGATCGGAGAGCGTGTGCATCGAGAGGTACTTGTCCCCGATGCGCATCACACCCGGGTCGAGACGGATATCCTCGTTTACGACCGGAAGCCGTTCGTCCGAGAGGGCGAAGTAACGGGCCAGCAGCCCCGCATCATCCGCCGTGCCGACGATCTCGGCTTCCGTAAGCCGCTCGACGCGCACGAGGCCCGAATCGTTCAGAATGCGTTCCATCTGCTCCGCAGCTTCCAGAAAGCGCGTCACGGCATCCGTGTCGCGCATCTCCCGCGGGACGATGAAGCCCCGGCACAGCACGGACGAGGCACTGGTCTGTCGCATCCGCTCGGGCGTGGTCTTCGTAACGAACAGGTAGCACGTGTGGCGCAGGTAGGGCCGCTCGTTGAAATGACGCTCGTAGGAACGCGCGAGAAAGCTCCGCTCGGAGCCGTCGTTCAGAGTCTCGTATCGCTCCTCGATGAAGAAGTCCTGTTTGTGGACGACGGTGTAGTCCGGCAGCACCTTCAGGGCTTTGAGCCATGCACCGTGCAGCGCTTCGTACTCCTCGCCCGTGAGGGTGAAGAGTTCGGGCAGCAAGACGCGGTAAGCCGCGGTGATGTCGGCGAACTTGGAGATGATGCAGTTGTTCTCGACCCGCAGCAAGGGGAATTTCGATTCCAAGGTCGAGGTTTTCAAGGTTCCGCGCATAAACTTATGATTTTATGGTTCGACGAAAGCGCAACAGCCGCCCGACGGCCCGGCGGTGGACGATGCGCCGCGGATACCGGCGCGAGGCCATGAGTTTTTGAAGTCCGTAGGGGCCGAAGCGGCGGCTCAGGTAGAAGGTGCCGCCCGTGACGGCAAGGCCGGCCGTGAGGGCGAAGAGGATGCAGAAGCCCTGCGGGACGCCGCTCATGTACATTCCGGCGAAGCAGACGAAGACGCCCAGAAGCCCTGCGACGAACAGCACGAGGTACTGCGCTGTGAGCCGTAGGCTAAGAACCCGGTGCCTTGCCGTATTTCTACGGTAGGTTTCCAAGAACTCGCCTCCGAACCGTGCTTGCACCTCTCGGCGCACACGGCTCTCCACTAACATATTCAGTCTATTATCCCGTGATGTATCTTGTTGTGACAGGGAATACATACAGCTAACGTCTTTCTCTGACGTCCAATCATTTGGATTTTCCATGGCTCTTTGCCTTTTAAGTCTTTGAGTCTTTTGACGTGGTGTATTTCAATGTTTTCCGTTGCGCCACACAATTCACACTTACCCGCTTTTAACCTTTGTATAAGGCTTGATACAGTGGTATTGAAAATCGTGTTGGCTACATAATCACAACTCGCGTCCATCGCGGTTGTTTTACGCTTAAAGCTCCCGTTGAAGAATACCCGCATCTTCTTTCCTCCTTTCTTGTCCTCATAGAAAACCGCAAAATCTTTGTGATGTCGATACTTTGCGATAATCTTTCGGGCTGTCGTACTGTACTTTCGTGCAAAAGTCTTATACAGACTGTATTGCATGATGTACTTGAAAGAATTCAGGTGTGAACTGTTATTTGCGATAGAAAAATAGTTTGCAAAACCTCGGATTTCTCTGTTATAAGCATCCAGTATTTCGAGGTCGTCCAGATGTAGCAACTTTGTCCGGCTTGTGGGTTTCCATTTCGCTTTACCCTCGAATTGATGAATTTCCATCGCCTCGTAGTAGAGAAGTTTATCCCGCATTGTGGACATTGGCACTTCCAACACTACCTTTTTGCCGTAAGCCTTAATAAGTACTCCCGATTTCTCACCTCTTAACGTCTTATCCGTGAATGGTCGGACATAGATTTCATAGCCGAGGAATTTTGCCTTTCTATTGCCGTGCGTGATCAAGGTCTTTTCTTCGGAGAGCGTCAATTTCAGTTTCTTGTCGAGGAAATTCTTAATATCCTCTTTGATGGCCTCACAGTCCGATTTACTGCCAATCACTCCGATAATAAAATCATCGGCATACCTCACATACTTAATCCGTCTATATCCCTTGTCCATTTCATCGACAGAGGGTAAGTGCATCCTGTTTTTCTGATGTTGCTTAATCGCGTCAATCAGTTCCTTCCGAGTATCTTTATCCTCGGTTTGCTTCAGTTTTGTGCCGAGCCACCAAATTTTCCTGGAATACCGTTTGTACTCAAGGTTCATTGCCCGTCTGTCGCCTCTATCGAATTGACAGGCATACTCTTTCATGTACTTATCCAGCTTGTCGAGATAGATATTAGCCAGTATCGGGCTAATGATGCCACCTTGCGGTGTTCCGCTGTATGTTCTATGAAATGTCCAATCTTCGATGTAGCCAGCTTTCAAAAATTTCCACATTAGCCGGAAAAAGCGGTCGTCTGCGATACGTTCTTTCAAGATTCCGATAAGTACATCATGGTTGATGTTATCGAAGAATCCCTCAATGTCGCCCTCGATAAACCACTTGGCCGCAGTAAAATTCTTCTGCACCTGTATCAGTGCGGTGTGGCAGCTGCGTTTGGGTCGGAAGCCGTGCGAGGTGTTCTCAAAACTACCTTCATAAATTGCTTCCAACAGCATTCGCAATACCTCCTGCACTAATTTGTCGTCGATAGACGGTATGCCGAGAGGTCGCATGTTCCCGTTTTTCTTCGGGATGTACGTCCTTCTTGCCGGTTTTGGTTGGTACGACTCATCTTTGAGCGCATCAATCAAATTTTCAATCCGTTTCAGGCTCATTCCGTCGATAGTTTTACCGTCGGAACCTTCCGTCATATTTCCCTGCCTACCTTGTATATTATGGTAGGCGAGGAGAAACATTTCCGAATTGAATAGAACCCTGTAGAGCCGTTCAAACTTGTAGCTCGAAACTTTGCTGTGCTCTGACAGACTGTTTAATACTCTCTCTGGATTTCTCATAATGTCTCACACATTATCCGTTAATTTGTATTAAAAATGTTAGCTGCCACCCTTCGCCATGTACGAGGCTTTCCCTCGCTCGGACTACTACGGTGGCTCCGTTGCCATACCAGATTTTCATAGGTCTGAAACCTAATAGCCTTTCGGCATTCCGGGTTAGGCAATCCACGTTTAATTCTTCGGCAACATAGCTTTGATAGATTGTCGGATACGACTTTCGCCCGTTTCTGCTTATCGCAGTTGTGCTGTAACCTGTTCTGCACCCAACCCTCCAAGGTCGAATCGAGTGTGTTACAGTATGGCGTCTGTAGTTACCTTCCGCCACAGTTTCGAGTTGTGCCACTTGGACTATCGTTCAATCAATCCAGACTTTATCCTCGTATCTATCTTTCATCTCCTGATTCAGTCGCATACTTGGTAACTGTATGACTTATCAGTTTATCGGCAGGCTATACTCCCCGTCCGGTTTCCCTTTCGGATAAGCCGATCGATGATAGGCTATCGAACACTTGCCTAACGTCTTGCTATCGACGCATTTGCCAAAGAACCATTACGTGCGCGCCCTGAAACTCGACTTGACGGCCGACTCCCTTGTTCACTTGGTATTCCGCCATCGTTTAGAGGAAGAACGAACGTAAGACCGTACCGACGATCACCAGAAAGACGCATGAGAGAAACAGCGCCGTGGCGGATTTCGAAGCGTCCGGGTCACCCGACGAGAATTTCGAGTAGACGCGCACGCCGCCGACCAGTCCGAGGATTGCCGCGACGGCGAAGATCAGTTTCGTGAGCGGGTCGAAATAGGACGTTACCATGTTCGTGGCCTCGCTGATGCCGGCCATGCCGTTGCCCTGTGCAAAGCAGGCGAGTGCGGAGCACAGGGAGAAAATCATGAAAATTGCTCTTTTTTTCATCGTTCAAGTAGTTTGGTTAAGGGTGTGAAAAAGGCCGCAGCCTGCTTTGGGAGCATTCTGCGACCGGATACATCGTATTTCCTGCTGCGGAAAAGGCGTCAGCCGTATTCGTTATTCCATTTCATGTCGTAGGTCGTTTTTAATTAAGCATAGGCCCGGATGTCGAAGTTGGCGATGGCCTGCCGTTCCTCGGCCGTGGCATCGCCCATGACGGCGCTCTCTCCGAAGTCCAGCTCTCCGAGCATCGCATGAACCTCCGCGTCACGGAGTTCTGCTCTGGCGGGGAGAGCCGGAAGCGGGAATCGGGCGCCGGCGGGCGCTTCGGGCTCCGAGAGTTCGCCGTCTTCGCCGATCGAGGCCCGCACGACAAGGGTGTTCCACCCCTGCATCGCGGACTTCTCTTCCGAAGCCGGGGCAAATATAGCGTCTCCGCCTGCCGGGGCGGTGCCGATGTCCGCTCCAGTCCGCTCCAGTCCGCACCGATAGGATTTTGACACGAGAATTTCAGGAGTTTGACGGGGTGCAGTACCGGCATTCGGCGTGTGAGGGGCAGCGTTATGCCCGGTGTGTTTTTTCTTCGGGCCTTTCAGATTGTCGACGACATATGACGCGAGCCGCCTCCGGAAAAACAACTGATCCAGACATACGGCGCAGGCGGCAATAAGAATTATGCTGTTCATGGCAGAAAGAATTTAGACGATGTTATGGTAATTCTGTTCTTGATGTATGCAGTTGATCTCGTCGCGGAACATTTCGAGATGGTGCCGTAGGATATTATCTACATAAGATGTTGCGGTCAGTCGCTCGCCGCCGATTTTTTTCAGGACTTCAAGGATTTTCCGTTTCGTAGGGGCACTGACATAAAGCGAGGCGCGGAGGTCGTAATCCACCCGGACAAGAAATGTTTTTTTGTAGTCGGGCAATGTCATCGAACGTCGCCATCGTATGTCCGGTACGGGAACACACTCCGGCTTCACATCCTGCTTTTCGGATACGACCGTTTCGGAAGGCGGAGAATCGAGATTTGAAGAATCTTCAGGTGCAGCGACAACGGATACAAGTTCAGTTGTCTGAGGTTGTTCCATCGAGGGCCATCCATCGCTATTTTCCGTTTGCACGGCAGGCATTGCACAATCGTCAGGTTGCTCCGAAAAGTGTCCGGCTTTATTATGACCTCGTCGCTTCCCGAGGTGCAGCAGCCCTAAGATTGACAAAACGATAATGCCTGTGCCAAGAGCGAGTAATGAAATGTCGAGGACACCGGACTCGGATAAAAAGCTGTAAAGCATAATTAGAAATTTTTAAGTCATTGTTAAACAAGTTTTTCAAAATTCCGCTTACGATCGAGCCGGTTTATATCGTCACGGAAAGTTTCGATGTGGTGCTGTAGAATATTATCCACATATGATGTCGCGGATAATCGTTCACCTCCGATTCTTTTAAGTATCTCCAGAATCTTACGCTTCGTCGATGCATTGACATAAAGTGTGGCTCGGATGCCGTATTCCACAGGAGTGAGAAACATTCGTTCATAATCGGACAAGGGTGGTGTTCTCCGACGGCGTGGCTCTTGTGCTGCGGGCACAGACGGGGTTTCATCCGGAATCTTTTCTGTGTCGATCTCCGGAACAGAGGGCGGTTCGGCGGGAATTGCGTCCGTAGCGGTTCCGGATGGGATCTGTTCCGGAATTACCCGTGTGACCTTTGTAGTGATAGGTAACTGCCCTGCGATCACCTGTTTTACAAGACTTTCGTCTACTTCGATTTTGGGTTTCTTGGCCATTGTTATCGGATTTTGAGGAGTGTAAGAATTTCTTCTGTGAGGATTTCGAGTTGCGCCTCACACGCAAAGGTTCGCGCCGGAGCCAGAAGTGTCGAGCGGCCGACTCCTGTATTGTCCGCAAGCAGCTCCTTGTTGAACTTCGAGCGGTAAGGAATGTGAGTTGTCATAAGCGACAACCCGAGCTTGCGGATAACGGCCTCGTATCGATCGTAAAGCGGCGTTCGTTCACGACGGTCTATCATCGTCCAGAAAAGATAGACGCTTTGTAAAGTAAGGGTCGGATCTTGGGCAAGGTTAGTGGTGAGACTCCGGGCAAAGGAGAGCGTACTTTCCATGACGACCTTGTCGGCTTTCATGGGCACAAAGACAGCGTCCAGCGACGCGAGCAGCCGAATGACACCTTCGGCATTGACCGTTCCCGGCAAGTCGTAGAGAATGATACGGGGATGGTAGCCGCTTTGCAGCAGCCGCTCGACTTCTTCGGGGGCTTCGGGCGGCATACATTTCAGCACAGGCCAGAGTTTGCGGCCCGTCGCTTTGAATTGACGTACCAGCAACAGCTTGTGGTAATCGTCATGCTCGATGAGCGACAGTTCCCGCTCACGTTGCGCCTGAACGGACCATTGGGGATAGTCGCAGTCTACGACCAGCACGTCATAGCCTAATGTGTAGTGCAGATGACTGGCGAGTAACATCGTAAATGTCGATTTCCCGATGCCCCCTTTTTGATTGCAGATCGAAATGCTTGCTTGTTTCATTGCTTGTGTGTTTAAATGGTTGTTTGGGTAACTATGCGTCTGTCAAATCATTTATATATACTACCTTATATTTGGACGAATAATTGGATGATTATTCGGTCTGCCGCCCTTTCGTTCCTTTGCGCAGATACTCGGTTAAAGATTCGGGTATCCGTCTGAACCGATACTTATTTTGCGATTCGCGCAGTTGCCCGAATAATCAATCCTGCCGCAATATACAACAGGGTAAAACGCTTCGGTTCCGATGTCCGCTCCAGTCCGCTCCAGTCCGCACCGATGGCTTTTTTTTGCCCCGAAACGGTTGTAATATTGCACCGGGAACAGACCCGGCTATGGAAACCGTAACGGAGGATTTTCAAAACTTCTCTCAAAGATTCTCCGGCGCGGATTTTTGTTGTCGCCAGACAACAGCGAGCTGTACCTTTGTATGCCGAAAAGTTTTTCGGCATACGAAAGGTGCTCGCTCTGCGAGGCTGGGTGGCGTTCCCGAGTCACGCCACTTAAACTACCAGACTGATGACAACCACGAAAAAGAGGATCGGACGCCCGACAACAACAGACCCCAGGGTCCACAGGTATAATTTCAAACTCACCACGGAAGAGAATATCCGCTTTAAGCAGATGCTTTGTAAGGCAGGATTGGAACATAACCGCAGCCGGTTTATCGTCAAACGCATCTTCGCCGAGGAGTTCGTTGTCGTCAAACGCGACCCTTCGAAAGTGCAGTTTATTGCCCGTCTGAATGACTTTTATTTCCAATTTCAAAAGTTGGGAAATAACTACAACCAGATTGTAAAGGTCATCAATGCGCACTTCTCCAACGTCGCAATCCCGCATCAGATCGCTGCATTGGAACAGCGAACGAGAGAGCTGAAAGCCCTCAGTATCGAGATTCTCAACCTCGCAAAACAGACTAAGGAATGGTTGCGAATATAAGATCGGGTTCCTCGCCCGGCGGAGCGTTGTATTACAACAAGGAGAAAGTGGATAAGGATGAAGCCGAGGTTCTTTTCTGGCAGAAGATGTTGGAACCGTTCGACAAGCACGGGCGAATGGATGTCGACGCCTGCATGGATAGTTTCTGGCCCTACCTCGAAGCCAACCGCCGGACGACCAATACGGTGTTCCATGTTTCGCTCGACCCCTCGCCAGAGGATAAGCTGACCGACGAACAGTTCCGGGAGATCGCCTGCGAGTACATGGAGCGTATGGGCTACGGCGAACAGCCCTATATCGTTTTCAAGCACAAGGACATTTCCAGAGAGCATATCCATATCGTGTCGCTGCGGATCGATGAGCAGGGCCGCAAACTTCCGCACGATTTCGAGGCCCGGCGCTCGATGGAGATTCTGCGTGACTTGGAGCGCAAATACGGCCTGCATCCGAGCGTCAAGGGGCAGGAACTGACGGACAAGGAGGGGTTGCGGAAGGTGAATTATCCCGAGGGGAATGTCAAGCAACAGATTTCGTCCGTCGCCCGGTCGTGTCTGCGAAATTACAAATGCTCGTCGTATGGAGAATTCCGCACCCTGTTGGAGCTGCTCAATGTTTCGGTCGAGGAACGTACGGGAACCGTCGACGGACGGGACTATGCCGGAGTGATTTACGGTGCCATGACCGACGATGGCTACGGAATCGGCACTCCGTTCAAATCGAGCCGTATCGGCCGGGATGTCGGCTACAAGGCTCTTCAAAAGTATTACGAGCGGTCGAAGAGTGCGCTGAAGCAGGACGGGTCGCTCGACCGGCTGCGACAGACAGTCCGGGATGCCATGAGTCCGCACAATACGCGGGACGAGTTTCGGCAGCTGCTCAAGGCGGAGAACATCGACGCTATCTTCCGCATCAATCCGGTCGGCAGAATCTATGGCGTGACTTTCATTGACCATAACGACGGCATCGTTGCCAACGGGTCGGTGCTGGGAAAAGAGTTCTAGGCGAATGTCTTCAACGAATTGTATCCGGCTCCGAAAGAGGCGCAACAGGTTGCAGAACGACAGGCGGAACAGAAACATGAAGTGCAAAACCATGCCGCCAATCCTATTTCTGGCATTGTCGATACGGTATTGGATTTGGCCGACACGCAGGCTTATGAAGAACAGCAACGGCAGATGCAACAAAGGCGTAAAAAAAGACGACATCGTTCCTGATACGAAAAACGGGGTCTGATATGGATCAGATCCCGTTTCTCATTGTTCCCTGTCGGCTTTCCGTCGTGGCCTCCCCGTGCCACCGGCATCTTCTATTTCTCTGCCGGAATAAAAGTTATTGCCTGCCCGCCCCGTTCAGCCATCTCGATGCGTATGGTATCTCGTGCCGTCACCGCCCGCTTCCCGATCAGGTATGCCTCCGGATTGCGCCCCGCATCCGGAGCATCGGCATATATGGTCGCGGTATACGTCACTCCGGGTTCGAGGAAGTCGAGCTTCTGCACAAGCGTCCTTGCCTTCTCGTCCGTTCCTGCCCCGAGAAAGTGTCTGTCTTTGGCCCGTCTTGCAACGACGATATAGTCGCCGATCTCTCCCTGCAATGCCTTCGACCAGTCGCAGTCTGCGTCGAAGTCGCGGAAGAACCGGAATGCGGGATGCCCTTCGTAGTTCTCGATCAGGTCTGCGGCCATCTGCAGGGGCGAGTATATGATCACCCAGTTTGCTATCTGCCGTGCCAGCGTGGTCTTTATGCAGCATTCCGCGTTGGGCCCGTTCCACTCGATCCGTCCCTTGTCGGCCTTCGCTGTGGAATAGTCGATGTCGAAGATTCCCGGAGTGTAGTCCATCGGTCCGCTCAGCATCCTCACGAAGGGCAGCGTCGTGAGATACTCTGCCGAATTCCCTTCCGACCATGCGTTCCATTCCATGCCCCGCGCCCCTTCGCGTGTCATCATGTTGGGCCACGTGCGTCGTATCCCCGTCTCCTTTATCGGCTTGTGTACGTCGAGCATGATCCGGTATTTCGCCGCCGTTTCCACGACCCGCTGATAGTGCTGCACTCCATACTGCGAATGATGGAGGTAACCGCCTTTGAATCCCCCTGCATATCCCGTTTTGAGCGTGTGAACCCCCAGTTCGGCATACCTCCTCATCGCTGCTTCCAGGACGGCTTCGTACTCAGGAATATTTCCTCCCGTTTCATTGTGCATCCACAGTTGCACGCCCTTTTCACGGGCATAGGCGGCTATTCGCTCCAGATCGAAATCCGCATAGGGTTCGAGGTAGTCGAACTGCTGGTTTCCGCCCCAGTTCTCCCATCCTTTGTTCCAGCCCTCGAACAACACTCCTTGTATGCCGTTTTCCGCAGCAAAGTCGATGTGCCGGATGGCATTCCGTGTCGTTGCTCCGTGTCGCGGCCCCATCGTCCATACCTGCGTTCCGAGGTGCATTCCCCACCATACCCCGACATCCTTCTGCGGCACGATCCATGAGGTATCCTCGATCTTCGAAGGTTCGTTCAGGTTGAGCACCAGCGACGAGTTAATCAGGCCTACGGCCCTGTCTGCTATCTGTATCGTGCGCCAGGGCGTCGTGAAGCGTCCCGGAATGTACGCCTTCACGCCGTCGGGCAGGGGCGCGAGGTCGGCTTTCAGCACCCCCGCACTGTCGCGCCTCAATACCATCTCGGGCCAGTCGTACAGGGCCGCCTCGTGCACGGCTCCGAATATTCCGTCCCCAGTGCGGAACGTGAAGGGCGTGTTTGCATCCGTAATCCGTGCGACGGGCTGCTCGCGGTACTGAAGTTCATAGGTCTCGAAATTGCCGGGTATGGACCACGACATCGTATGACCCTCATCTGCGAACCGGAACTCCGTCAGTTCGTCCGTCACGGCCAGCGAATCGGGCTGCGCCAGTTCGTAGCGAAATGCTATTCCGTCGTCGAATGCGCGGAAGCGGAGCGTGAAGGCCATGCTTTTATCCGGCTTCCGCACTGCGACGGACATTTCGTTGTAACGGTTGCGGTGCCGCTTGTTCTCGCCCCAGGGGGCTGTCCACAGCTTGTCGTGGGAGGAGTGCCATACGCCTGTTATCGTCGCTCCCTGCAGCGAGGTTCCGCATGCCGCGAGCCCCATCGCCGAGGGCAGTATCAGGGGCTTGTCGTCGACCGTGACGGCATAGGTCACGCCCGCCCCTGCATCGGCTTCGACAGATACGGCGATGCGTCCGTCGGGTGAGGTTATGAAGGGCTGCTGCGGAGAGCATGCTGCAAACAATGCACAGGCGAAGGCCATGAAGGCAGCATGTGGATTCGGAATCTTCATGGGAAGGCTATTTTTCGGATTCCATCTCGAAGCGCACCTTCGCACCTTCCAGAAGTGTGGAATAGCTAAGGAACGGCCTTTCCGATACTTTTCCGTCGATAGCCATTTTACCGACATAACGGTTCTCGGAGCTGTTCTCCGGAGCGTCGATCTCGATCGTATTGCCGTTTTCGAGGTGAATGACGGCCTTGCGGAACAGCGGCGATCCGACTGCGTATTCGTCCGCGCCGGGACACACGGGATAGAACCCTAAGGCCGAAAATACGTACCACGCCGAGGTTTGTCCGTTGTCCTCGTCGCCGCAGTAACCGTCGGGCTTGGCCGAGTAGAGGCGATCCATGACCTCACGAACCCACCACTGCGCCTTACGGGGTTGCCCGGCGTAGTCGTAGAGGTAGATCATGTGCTGCGCGGGCTGGTTTCCGTGGGCGTAGTTGCCCATGTCGGCCACCTGCATTTCGGTAATTTCGTGGATGCGGAACCCGTAGTAGCTGTCGTCGTAGACGGGCGGCACGACGAAGACCGAGTCGAGCATCCGCGTGAATCCTTTGTGTCCTCCCATCAGGTCGATCAGTCCCTCGACATCGTGGAACACCGACCATGTGTAGTGCCACGCGTTTCCCTCGGTGAAGGCGTCGCCCCACTTGTAGGGGCTGAAGGGCGTCTGGAACGTCCCGTCGGCATTGCGGCCCCGCATCAGGCGCGTTTCGGGATCGAAGAGGTTTTTATAGTTCTGCGAAGCCTTTTCCAGCATCGCAGCGTCGTTCGTTTTTCCCAGTTTTTTCGCCACCTGCGCGATGCACCAGTCGTCGTAGGCGTATTCGAGCGTTCGTGCGACATTCTCGTTGATACCCACATCGTAGGGGATGTATCCCAGTGTGTTGTAGTATTCGTGTCCGAGGCGCCCCGTGGAGCTCACCGTGGGGTGTACCTTCCGGCGTCCTGCGAGCATCGCCTCGTAGAGCGTCGCAATGTCTTCCTCGGGGGTGACACCTTTCAGGATGGCATCCGAAACGACCGACGCCGAGTTGTTTCCGACCATGCACCCACGGTGTCCGGGCGAAGCCCATTCGGGCAGAAATCCGCTCTCGCGGTAAGCGTTTGCCAGCCCGGCCTGAATTTCGGCATTGACCGACGGATAGACCAGATTGAGCAGTGGGAACAGACTGCGGAAGGTGTCCCAGAATCCCGTGTCGGTATACATGTATCCCGGCAGTACCTCACCGTTGTAGGGGCTGTAATGCAGGATATTGCCGTTCTTGTCGATCTCGTAGAACTTGCGCGGGAACAAGGTCGAACGGTAGAGGCACGAATAGAACGTGCGGTACTGGTCCGTCGTGCCTCCCTCGACTTCAATACGTCCGAGCACCTCGTCCCAGTGTGCTTGCGCCTTGGCCTTCACGGTTTCGAAATCGTCCTTTCCCAGCTCTTCGAGGTTCTGCACGGCCTGCATCTGCGATATGAACGATGAGGCTGCGCGTACCGTTACCTGCTCGCCGCGCCGGGTTTCGAAACCTACCCGCACGAGGGCGTGTTCGCCGACTAACTGTTCGCCTTCGACGGGCTTCGTGCCGTCATAGATCTGGAAATCCCGGATCTTCCGGTCGAAGCGCACGATAAACCAGTTCTTGAAGTTGTCGGGCACACCTCCGCTGTTGCGCGTGGTGTATCCCACGACAGTCCGTTTGTCGTGCATGACCCTGATGTACGATCCGCGGTCGAAAGCGTCGATCACCACGCCCGACTCGTCCGATTCGGGGAACGTGAAACGCATGATCGCAGCCCGCTCGGTCGGGGCGATCTCGGCCTTGATGTCGTGGTCGGCGAGGTATACCGAATAATAGTAGGGGCGTGCCTCCTCCGACTGGTGCGAGAACCAGCTCTGACGGCTCTCTTCATCGACCTTGTCGCGTCCGCGTACGGGCATGATGGAGAACTGCCCGTAGTCGTTGATCCACGGCGAGGGCTGGTGGGTCTGCTTCAGGCCCCGGATGGTGTGGGCGCCGTAGGTATAGGCCCATCCGCTGCCCATCTCGCCCGTCTGGGGCGTCCAGAAGTTCATGCCCCACGGCAGGGCGACGGCCGGGTAGGTGTTGCCCGTCGAGAGCGTGAAGTCGGAGTGCGTGCCTACGAGCGTCGAGACGTATTCCGAAGGCCGCGCCGAAGGTTCGTCGCAGGAGGTTGCCGCGGTGCGCCCCGTGCGGCTTCCGCAGCTGCCGCACAGAACGGCGGCAAGTAACAGCAAAGAAACAGGTTTTATCATTGTTATTTGGTTTTTTCCGGTCAGTCAATGGAATTAAGTAAGTCGACCTTGTTTTCGTTTACGAGTTTTAATATGAGTTCCCCGAAGAGTGTGTTCTGCCAGGCGAACCACGCGCGGGTGAAATCCGCGGCATCGTGGCGCGAAAAACTTTCGTGCATGAATCCCGTTCCGGCGTCGGTGGTGATCAGCTGGCAGATGCAGTCGCGAATCTCTTCGTCGTCGGTCGCCGTGAAGGCCCGCATCATAATGCTCATGGGCCAGATCATTTCGACGCCGATATGGGGTCCTCCGATGCCCTCTCCGGCAGCTCCGCGCCAGAAATAGGGATTTTCCGTGCTCCACACGAACCGGCGCGTGTTCTCGTAAATCGGGTCCGTGCGCTCCACGTCGCCCAGATAGGGCATGGCCAAGAGCGACGGCACATTGGCGTCGTCCATAAGCTGCGTGCTGCCGAAACCATCGACCTCGAAGGCGTAGATTTTTCCGAACTCCGGATGCTCCACGACAGCGTATTGCTGCAATGCCCCGGCCACCTCGTCGGCCAGCGCCGTGCACTCGGCGGCAAGCTCCCGCTCGCCGTTCACCGCCGTCAGGATTTCGGCAGCCTTGCGCAGCGACGTGACGGCCATGAAGTTCGACGGCACGAGGAATCCGAAGGTCGTGGCGTCGTCCGAGGGGCGGAACGCCGAGACGATCAGCCCCACGGGTTTCACGGGGTTGCCGCGCCCCACATGGCAGCGGGTGTCCAGCTGACGGTCCGTCGTGCGCAGGAAGGTGTAATCGCCCGGACCCTCCTTCATCTGCTGTTCGCGCAGCGTCTTCACGATGTTGCGCATCGCCGAGGTCCACTCCCCGTCGAAGACCGACGTGTCGCCCGTGGTCTTCCAGTAGTGGTGCGCAAGGCGCAGAGGATAACAATGGGAGTCGATCTCCCACTTGCGCTCGAAGACCATCGGGTCGGCCTGCGGAAAATCCGTCTTGTTGTGCGCCCCCGTCGGCGCGACGTTGAAAGCGTTGGCATAGGGGTCGATGTTGATCAGCTTCAGCTGGCGGCGGATCACCCCCGCGATCATCTTCCGCAACGCCGGGTCCTCCTTGCACAGCTGCACGTAGGGCCACACCTGCGCCCCCGAGTCGCGGAGCCACATGGCCGGAATGTCGCCCGTGTAGACGTAGGTATCGGGATTGCCCGCCTCGTCCTCGCCGTAGTGTACGGTGGTGTCGAGCGTGTTGGGGAAGCAGTTGGCGAACATCCACCGCAGGCGTTCGTTGGTCAGAAGACCGCACACGCGGGCGATCTCCCCCTCTACCGCTTCCGACTTAAAAAGCCGCTGCTCCTCCGCGGGCCGCTGGTCGGCGTACGCCTCCGGTTCGTCCGGACAGTACCACACCTTCTCTTCGGCCCCCATCTCGAAGCGCAGCTCCCCGCCCTTCATCAGGTCGGCATGACCGATCCAAGGCTTCGTGTAGGGTTGACCATTGAGCCAAACACGCTGGATATATTTGTTCGCAGCGGAGTTGTTTTCGGCCGTGATCGTGAATACACCGCCCGGGACCTTCACTTCGGCCCGGTCGAAGAGCGGTGATCCGAACCAGTAGCGTCCGCCCGCAGGCTCGGCCTCGTACATTCCCAGCGACGAGAGGACGTACCATGCCGACATCTGCCCCACGTCCTCGTTGCCCGATAATCCGTCCGGCCGGTCGTGGTAGAGCGTCGTGAGCACCTCGCGGACCTTGTCGGCCGTCTTCCACGGCTGCCCCAGCATCGTATAGAGGTACAAAATATGGTGGCTCGGTTCGTTGCCGTGGGCGTATTGCCCGATCAGCCCCGAGATGTCGGGCGAGGTCTCGCCGCCTTCGATGACCGAACTTACCGTAAAGAGCGAATCCAGCTTTTCAATCATCTTCGCACGCGAGCCGAACAGCCCTTCGAGGCCCTTGACATCGTGCGGAGCCAGCCAGGTGTACTGCCAGGCGTTGCCCTCGCAGTAGTCGTCGGCGCGGTGCGTCGAGGCGAACGCATTGAAGGGCGTCCTCCAGCCCTTCCGCGAATCCCGGCCCCGCATGAAGCGCGTCGCAGGGTCGAAATAGTTGCGGTAGCTATGGCTGCGCTCCTCGAAATACTTCGCATCCTCCGCCTTGCCCAGTGTCTCGGCGGCACGCGCCGCCGCACCGTCGGCCAAAGCGTACTCCATGTCATAGGCCACGGCCTCGTTGAACATCTCGCACGGGATGTAGCCGTACTCCATGCGCAGGCCGTTGCCCCGGTCGGGATTCATGGCCGTCTTACGGATCGTCTCGAAGGCCTTTTCGCGGTCGAAGCCCCCGATGCCCTTCACGATGGCGTCCGCCACCGCTACGATGCCCGGGTTGCCCACCATGCAGTCGGTCTCATTACCCCACAGGTGCCATACCGGGAGCCGTCCCTGCTCGTCGGCGATGTGCAGCATCGTCTGGATGATGTCGGGCATCCGCTCCGGGTGCAGGACGGTCATCAGCGGCATCGCGGCCCGGTAAGTGTCCCACAGCGAAAAGGTCGTATAGGTATCGCGCCCCGGATTCTCATGCACCTTGCCGTCGGCTCCGCGGTAATCGCCGTTCACATCGCAGAAGAGCGACGGAGCCACCATCGTATGATACAGCGCCGTATAGAAGATGCGCTTCGACGTTTCATCCTCCGTCTCGATCTTCACCTTCGACAGTTCATCGTTCCACGCCTTGTCGGCAGCGGCCGCCGTAGCGTCGAAATCCCATCCGGGGAGTTCCGCCGCAAGGTTTGCCTTCGCGCCTTCGATACTTACGGGCGAAAGGGCCACTTTCACGAGCACCTGTTCGCCCTCCGCCGTGTCGAAGTCCACACGTGCATAACGGGCCGCGATCCGGGGCATTTTGGAATCGTCTATCTCGCCCGGCTGCAGGTAGGAAATCCCCTTCGCGGGTTTTGAAAACTCGGCCACGAAGTAGACCTCCTGATTTTTGGCCCACCCCGTCGAGCAGCGCCATCCGGCGATGCGCGTGCTGTCGTCCGAGAAGCGGAAGCTCGTATCGGTGGCCTTGTCCCAGCAGCCGCCGTTCTCCAGATCGAAGACCACGGCTGCGGCGTCCGACGCCGGGAACGTGTAGCGGTGCAGACCCACGCGCTCCGTGGCCGTCAGCTCGGCCGTAATGCCGTAGCGCACAAGCGGAACCGAGTAATAACCGGGTTTCGTGATCTCCCGCGTACGGTCGGCGTAAGACCACAGGCCCGAGGCCGGGTCATTCTCCTCGCCGCGGGCATAGGTCACTTCACCCACGACGGGCATGACGGTAATGTCGAACAGGTCGCCGATGCCCGTACCCGAAAGGTGTGTGTGCGAGAAGCCGATCACCGTCGAATCGCTCGCGTGGTAGCCCGAGCACCAGTCCCACGTCTGAGGAATGCTCGTCGGCCCCACCTGCACCAGGCCGAAGGGGACGTTGGCTCCCACGAAGACGTGCCCGTGGCCGCCCGTCCCGATCTTCGGATCGACATGGCGCGTGTAATTCTCCTCCGCGGCAGGCTGCGTGCAGCTGCCCAGCAGGGCCGCGGCGAATAAGAATCCGGTAAGTTTCATCTATTTTCCAGTTTGAAGTTCGAAAGTAAGTTTGCCGCCCTTGAGCAATTCATCGTGCAAGATACGATAATTTTTCAACGGTTTATCGCCAAGCGTCATCCGGTCGATATACCCTTCGCCGCTTTTTTCGATCACCAGCGTTCCCCGCTCCGTGTCGATCTCGGCCCGCTCGAACGTCGGGGACGTCAGCGTGTAGTACGGCTCGCCCGGACAGTCGGGGTACAGCCCCAGCATCGTGAAGACAGCCCACGCCGACATCGTCCCCGTGTCGTCGTTGCCCGGGATGCCGTCGGGGGCGGTGGTAAAGTATCGCTCCAACAGCCGCCGGGTTTCCCGCTGCGTGCGCCACTCCTCGCCCCGGAAGCGGCTGAAAAGATACGCATAGGCGATGTCGGGTTCGTTCGCAGGGTCGTACAACCCCTCGTCGAAGACCATTTGCAGTTTGTCGATGAATTTGCGTCGTCCGCCCATCAGCTTCGCAAGCCCCTCCACGTCGTGCGGAACGTAGAACGTATAGTTCCACGCACTCCCCTCGTGGAAGCCCGGAGCCGCCGTGAAGTTCTCGCCCGCCTTCGGGTCGAAGGGGCTTAAAAAAGTTCCGTCGGGATGGAGCGGACGCAAAGTCCCGCTTTCCGGACTGTAATAGCGTTTGTAGCCCAGCGAGCGGGCGCGGAACAGACGCGCGTCGTCCCCGTGTCCGAGCGAGTCGGCAAGCAGCGACAGGGCCGCGTCGGCCATGTAGTACTCCAGCGCGTGCGAGACGGAGGTGTCGCCCGCAAGGTCCTTGGCATAGAATCCCAGCGGGATATAGCCTTTCTCGATATAGGGGTCGAGGTCGGGCCGCATGCGGTTCTGCGCACCGGGCGTCGTGGCCGACTTGCGCATCGCCTCGTAGGCCTTGGCGACATCGAAATCCCGAAGGCCCTTCATCCAGCTGTCGACGATCACCGGGATCGCAGGGTCACCCTCCATCGTGAAGGTCTCGCGGCCGTAAAGCTCCCATTTCGGAAGCCAACCCCACTCCTCGTACATCCCCGTCATCGAGCGCAGCATCTCCCGCTGACGATCCGGGTAGACCAGCGTCAGCAGCTGGTGCAGGTTCCGGCAGGTGTCCCACAGCGAGAAGACCGTATAGCGTTCGCCATCCGTCACGCCCGTCTCGCCCGAACGCTCCATCAGCGGGTATTCGCCGTTCACGTCGCTCACGAGGTTCGGGTGCAGCAGCGCATGGTACAACGCCGTGTAGAACACCCTCTGCTGCTGCTCGGCGCCGCCCTCGACCCGGATTCTGCCCAGAGCCTCGTTCCAGCCCTTGCGGGCCTGTTCCCGGATGGCGTCGAACGGCGCGTCCGCGGCCTGCTCGGCATCGAGGTTTTTGCGCGCGTTCTCCGTAGAGACATACGAGATGCCCATGCGCACCTCCACCTGCTCGCCCGCCGCAAGGCCGTCGAAGGAGAACCAGTAGCCCACGTCGTCGCCCGAAAGCTCGCGCCCGTACTCCGTGTAGAGTTTATACCTCCCGTTGTCCGGGGTCCACTCGGCCTCCACGCCCGTCATTGCACGCTGTTTCTTCCAGTAGCCTGAAGCCGAAGGAGTTTTCGATACCCGCAAAACAAAATAGACCGGGAATACCTTCTGCGCATTGTAGCAGAACGTCCCAAGCAGCTTCGTGCCCTCGATCTCCGTGGCGCTCACCCGGCGAACCATCGCACCGCTCTCGTTCGTAAGACCCTCGCCCAGATTTAACAGAATATGCCCCGTGCCTTCCGGAAAGGTGTACCTCTCGGCCGAGCTACGCGCCGTGGCCGTGGCTTCGGCAAGGACGCCGTACTTGTCCAGAAAGATCGAGTAATAGCCCGGGGAGGCCTTTTCGTCCCTGTACGACGTGCCGTACTCCCGGTAATCCACCGTCAGAGGGCCCGTCGTGGCCATCGTCAGCAGCGACCCCATTTCGGGGCACCCCACGCCGCTCAAGGCGCCGTGCGCGAAGCCCGTGAAGAATTTGTTGTGGTATTCGTAGGGCGTGGACCACCAGCGGGCGTCCTTGTCGTAGACGTTCTCCTCCGACCCCATGACGTTGAACGGAACCACCGACATCATCCCGTGCGGCGTGACCGCCCCGGGGTTCGCGGTCCCGAAGTTCGTAGTCCCGATGAACGGGTCGACCCGGTCGGCAGGGGTCTGCGCAGAAGCCGCAGCGCCGAAAACGGCTGCGGCGAGCGCCAGGGTAAGCAGCGTTCGTCGCAGTCGCATCAGAGGATCGAGTTTTTCTTCGTGAAGTCGATGATTTCGGGGATATAGCCGAACGCAAGGCCCGTAACCGTGTCGGCGCATCCGTAGTAGACGGCCACGCGCCCCGTCGCGGGATCGTGCAGCGCAGCGCACGGGAACGTCACGTTCGGAACGTCGCCCGTCAGTTCGTAAATCTCGCGCGGCGAAATCAGGTAGGGACCGCTGCGGGCCGTGACCTTCCACGGCTCCTCCAAATCCAGCAATGCCGAGCCGAAGGCGTAGACATAGCCGTTGCACGAGCGAAGCACCCCGTGGTAGAACAGCAGCCACCCTTCCGAGGTCTCGATGGGAACGGGGCCCGCGCCGATCTTCATGCACTGCCACGCCGAAACCTCGAACGCCGAGGGAGACATCACATGACGGTGGCGGCCCCAGAACTCCATGTCCGGAGACTCCGAATAGAAGATGTCCCCGAAGGGCGTGTGACCCGTGTCGCTCGGACGCGACAGCATCGCGAACCGGCCCCCGATCTTGCGCGGAAACAGAACCCCGTTGCGGTTATAGGGAAGAAATGCGTTTTCAAGCTGGTGGAACGTCTCGAAATCATCCGTCCACGCAATGCCGATCGTCGGACCGTGGTAGCCGTTGCACCACGTAACGTAGTATTTGTCGCCGATCTTCGCAACGCGAGGGTCGTAGCCGTAGACCCACTGGCCGATCTCGGCGTCCGCACCCTCCAGCCGGAAGTCGGACTCCTCGATCTCCCACCGAAGGCCGTCGACCGAAAAGCCCACGTGGATGCGCATCCGGCGGTTCGTGTCGTCGCACCGGAAAACGCCCACATAGTTATATTTTCCTTTTTTGAAGGGAACGACCGCCGAGTTGAAGATCGAATTCGACGTCGAAAGCGCATGACGCCCGATGATCGGGTTCGCGCTGTAACGCCACATCACCTCTTTGGAGCCGGCGGGACGGTCCTCCCACGGCATATCGGGCTGATTCGAGCCCGCAATTTTCAGTGTATCCATATAAATTATTTGTCGTTTGGTTTGTCGTCATAGGTAAAGGGAACCAGCCGGGTGATCACAAAAGCCGGAATGGTGGCGAGCATCACCGCGAGGAAGAAGATCCGGTAGCTCATCAGATCGCTCAAAAAGCCCGAAGCCATGCCCGTGAGCATCACCGAGAGGTTCATAATACCCGAAGCGAAAGCGTAGTGCGCCATCTGGTGACGCCCCGGGGCAACCTGCTGCATCATAAACAGCGTAAGGCCCACGAATCCGAACCCGTAGCCGAAGTATTCCAGCACGATGCCCCCGCCCACGATCCACATCGACTGAGGCTGCAGCCATGCCAGCAGCGCATAGACCGCGAACGGGATATTAAAGATACAGCATAATATGAAAAGAGTGCGTCGCAGGCCCCGGTGTGCGATATAGTAGCCCGCCAGCAGCGAACCCAAAAGAAAAGCCCCGGCACCGAATGTCCCGTAGTAAAGGCCGATCTGCTGGTTCGTGAGGCCCAGACCGCCCGAAGCCGTATCGGCTTTGAGGAACAACGGCACGATCTTCATCACGAAGCCCTCGCCCAGACGATAGAGGATGATGAATCCGAGGTAGTACCAGATATGCTTTTTCTGGAAGAAGGCCCCGACGACCTCTTTCAGGCCCGAAAGGCCATCCCGCAGCGAATGCCGTTCGGCAGCACCGCCCCCGGCGGGAAGCGCCCGGACATGGTAGACGCCCAGCAGGACGAGCAGGCCGCAAAGAATGGCAAGCACCACCGTCCACGAACGTACGTAGGCGTCGAATGTTGCTGCAGCCACGGCGCTGAAGCCTTCGTAGAGAAAACCTGCGAACCACACCAGGCCGCCCGTGGCGACCAGTTTCGCAAGGTTGTAGAACGCACCCTGCCAGCCGATATACTTCGCCTGATCCTGCGTCGTGAGTTCCGACATGTAGACGCCGTCGGCCGCGATGTCGTGCGTGGCGCCGCTGAACGCAACGACGGCAAAGACAGCAACACTGACCGAGAAGAACAGCGGTAGGTGAAGCGACAGAGCAGCAAGGCCGAACAATATGCCGCTTAGGAGCTGCGTCGTAACGACGAAGAATTTTTTGGTACGGAAAATTTCCAGGAAGGGGCTCCACAGGAATTTGATCGTCCACGGCCACATGATAAGCGATGTCCAGAACGCGATTTGTGCGTCCGAGATCCCCAGATCCTTGAACAGAACCGCAGAGACCATGTTCAGAACCACAAACGGAAGGCCCATCGCAAAGTACAAACTCGGAACCCAACGGAGAGGAGAAAGCGATTGTCGGGAGTTTTGAGTAAGTTGATTCATTTTGTATACTATATATTAGATCCGACAAAACAATGCCATCTAATATATAGTTCCACAACTCAATAAGATTCCCTCTCCTAAAGCTCTTTTTTTGATTTTTTCTTAAAATTAGAAACGAGAAAAATTTGACCCAAGAACAGATCAGCCGATTATATTTCAGAATATACTATCAATAGCAATAAGAGCAAATAATCCTTCAAAGACAAGCGTAATTTCATTGCCGCCTGTTGTAATTCCCTATCTACTTTTTTGAGGTTGATGCATAGCATGTCAGCAATCTCTTTGTAACTTTTTCCCTCCAGTTTATGAGCTATGAATACCTGTTTGGTCAATTCCGGCATTTGTTCCAGTTGTTTGCGGCATATCTCGATGATTTCCCGCTGGAATAATTCGTTCGGATTGCAACTTTCGATCGTGCGGGTATAAAAATCCATCACTCCGCGCTCCTTCATCAGGATTTTCTCATACACGGCTTTCCCCGTATATCTATCCCGACGATATTTCAGACAGCGTTTTTTTACGACACCGAAAAGATAGGCCTCTATGCTCGTAAACTGTACAGTTTCCCGGTTCTCCCAAATTGTCATGAAACTGTCATGGACAATATCTTCTGCCGTATTTGCATCATGTACAAGGCTATATGCCACAGCATATAGTTTTCGCTGGTATAGGCGAAATAACTTGTCGAACGACTGCTGGGTCAGTATGATAGTATCCGGTTTCATTCCAAGAACAAAGATAAGAAAAAATTAAAAAGATTATAATGCAAAAAAAAAATTTACCCATATAATTGACCTGCAACAGGTTAATTTAATAAAAAAAATTATTTGCAAAAAAACGCATTTTAGAGGAGGGAATCTTATTGAGTTGTGGAACTATATAAATAGATGCGATATTATGACAGAATGGAAAAAAAGGTTACAGATGCAATGTTATTCCGTTTCTTCGCAGAGCAAACGACTTTGGAAGAAACCGATATGATTTCGGCTTGGCTGAACGAAGATCCGGAAAAGAATCAGAAAGTTCTCGATAAAGCATATAATTTGTATGTATTGGGCATAATGTGTGCACCTAATCCGGAGGCGGGTATAAATAATTCACGCTCTTTCCTACGTTTCGGATGGCCGAAAGTGCTGCGTTATGCCGGAGTTGCTGCCGCCATTTTACTGCTCGGAATTGCTGTCGACCATGTGCTTTTGAGTCAACGCATGAACCGGTGGTTACAACAGCAAACGACTGTCGAGGTTCCGGCAGGGCAGCATATTCGCCTAACGTTGGGGGATGGCTCCATCGTGGAACTTAATGCGCAGAGCCGCATCGTTTATCCTGCGATTTTCCCAAAAGGGGAGCGGCGTGTCCAGTTGAGTGGAGAGGCCATATTCAATGTCGCCCATAACTCTGAATGCCCGTTCATCGTGGAAACTTTTGCCTGTGATGTAGAAGTATTGGGTACGCATTTCGATGTAATCGCCAACCAAGCGGAGAATCGTTTTTCAACAGCTCTGTTTAGCGGCCGGGTTGCCGTGACGAATAAAAAAAACGGAGAATCCGTCATTCTGCAGCCCAACGATATCGTCAATCTTCGAGATGGAGGGTTTCAAATCCAAGAACTTGAAGATAAAGACGATTATCTGTGGATGGATGGTATTATTTCAGTGTACGGAATGCCGTTTGAGCAGCTGATGAGCAAGTTGGAGCGTAGTTATAACGTGAAGATAGAGATTCGGCGCGAAACCATGCCCGTCGTAAAATACAAAAGTTTGAAAATCCGTGTTTCGGACGGTATAGACCACGCTTTGCATATGCTACAACTCGCCTCGGATTTCACCTTTGAACACGATGCTGTTACCGATGTAATCATCATTAAATAGTCCATCCAATTATTAACTTATCTCAAATTCTTTAGATGCCTATGATGTAAACCACGAACTATCAACTCTGAACATTTGCTTCCTGATATGAAAAACCGATGAGTGGGCGAACACTCACCGGCGTATAGTTCAATCAGGAATATTAACCAATTCCCAACCATTGAACCAAACTTGACAAATGTATGAATAAAAAGATTATTCAGCAAATCTGCCTGTCTTTTCTTTTAGTTCTTACGCTCGTCTGTATCCCTGTTACTGGGGTGCAGGCACAGACGCAGAAGGTTTCCATCAAGATGGAAAACGTGCGTATGAAGCAGGTAATGAATGAGATTGAAAGACAGACAAAATTTCTTTTCGGAATCAATGATGATGTAGATGTTAACAGGCTCGTTACGGTAAATGTGACGAACCAATCCTTGCAAGCAGCCCTCGACCAAATGGTCAAAGGGACGGACATCACCTATCAGATCAGTAGTTCCAACATCATTCTCTCAAAAAAACAGGCAAAGCTCCCTGTTGACATTTCCGGAACTATCCGCGATATCAATGGCTCCCCGATCGTCGGAGCGACCATTGTTATCCGGGGCACCTCAATCGGCATCAGCAGCGGTTCCGATGGCTCTTTCTCGCTTCAGATACCCCCCCCCGCTGCCTCCCGGCAATTGGAAGTCAGCTATTTGGGCTATGAGACTCTGGTGGTCGATGTGGGTAACCGTACTGCTTTCGACCTTACGCTTCAGGAGTCGTCCGCCGAGATCGAACAAGTCGTGGTCACTGCTCTTGGTATTAAACGTTCGGAAAAAGCCGTAGCCTACAACGTACAACAGGTCAAGGCCGAAGACCTCACGACCGTCAAGGACGCCAACTTCATCAACTCGCTGACGGGTAAGGTTGCAGGTGTCACGATCAACACCTCGTCGTCGGGAGTCGGCGGTGCATCGAAGGTGATTCTGCGCGGTAACAAATCCATTTCGCAGTCGTCGAACGCGCTTTACGTTATCGACGGTATCCCGATGTATAATTTCGGCGGTGGCGGCGGAACGGAGTTCGATTCGCGCGGTGCGACGGAGTCCATCGCCGACATCAATCCCGAGGATATCGAGTCGATGTCGGTGCTGACGGGCGCCGCAGCTGCGGCTCTCTACGGTTCGGAAGCCGCGAACGGAGCCGTGATGATTACGACGAAGAAGGGACAGGCTGGAGCGCTGAAGGTTACGCTTTCGAGCAATACGGAATTCCTGAATCCTTTCGTGCTGCCCGAGTTCCAGAATCGCTACGGCACGGGCCTGAACGGCACCCGCAGCGGCTCGAGCATTTACAGCTGGGGTGAGAAATTGCGTCGGGAGGCCCGCTACGGTTATACGCCGAACGACTATTTCGAGACGGGGCATGTCTATACCAACGCCGTTACGGTTTCGGGCGGTACGGACAAGAACCAGACCTATTTTTCCGCCGCATCGGTCAATTCCGACGGCATCATCCCCAACAACGAATACGATCGCTACAACTTTACTTTCCGCAACACCTCTTACTTTCTGAAAGATAAACTGCGGCTCGACGCCAGCGCCAGCTATATCTATCAGAAAGACCAGAACATGACCAACCAGGGCGTTTATTCGAACCCGCTGGTTCCGGCCTACCTGTTCCCGCGGGGCGAGAATTTTGACCTTTACCGTCGCTTCGAGCGTTACAACGAAGGGACGAAACTCATGGAGCAGTTCTGGAGTACGGACATGGAAGGCGGTGACTTGCGCATGCAGAATCCCTTCTGGATCAACTACCGCAACCTGCGCAACACGGACAAGAAGCGTTATATGCTGTCGTTTTCGGCCAGCTACGACATCCTCCCGTGGCTGAATGTCGCCGGGCGCGTGCGCCTCGACAATTCGAATTCGCTCTACACGCAGAAACTCTATGCCTCGTCGAATACGACCATCACCGACGGCGGCAAGAACGGCCATTATACCGAGGCCCGCGCTTACGACACGCAGACCTACGCCGATCTGATGGTGAACATCAACAAGACTTTCGGCGAGGATTGGTCTCTGAACGCGAATATCGGCGCCTCGATCAACAATATCAAGACCGACGAACTGTCGTACCGCGGCCCGATCCAGGAAAACGGCCTTCCGAACGTATTTAACGTTTTCGACCTCGATGACACGAAAAAACGTGCGGAAAAAACCGGCTGGCACGACCAGACCCAATCCATCTTCGCCTCGGTCGAAGTAGGTTGGAAACAGATGCTTTACCTCACGGTGACGGGGCGTAACGACTGGGCTTCGCAACTGGCCAATTCGCCCGAGTCGTCGTTCTTCTACCCGTCGGTGGGCCTTTCGTGGGTTCCGACGGCGACATTCAACATGCCGGATGCGATCAGCTATCTGAAGATCCGCGGTTCGATCGCCTCGGTAGGTATGCCGTTCCCGCGTCACCTGACGGTTCCGACCTACGAATACGACGCCACGAACAAGGTGTGGAAAGACAAGACGCACTATCCCATCGGCGACCTGAAACCCGAGCGCACCATCACCTACGAGGTGGGTCTGGATGCCCGTCTGTGGCAACACATCAATCTTTCGGCTTCGTGGTACCGGGCCGATACGAAAAATCAGACCTTCGACCCGTCGCTGCCGCCCTCGTCGTCCTATACGACCATCTACCTGCAAACCGGCCATGTCCGCAATACGGGTGTCGAACTCTCGCTCGGGTACGATAACCAATGGCGTGACTTTCGCTGGACGACGAACTTCACTTATTCGTGGAACAAGAACGAAATCCGCGAACTTGCGGCTAATGCCGTAAACCCCGTGACGGGCGAATCTCTGAATCTCACCAAGCTCGACATCAAGGGATTAGGCAAGGCGAAATATATTCTTAAAGAAGGCGGTACGTTGGGAGACCTTTATACGACGTCCAATCTGCGGTATAATGAAAACGGCTATGTCGAAGTGGACAATGCCGGTAACTTACAGGTTACCGATGAGGGTGAGGATATCTATTTAGGTTCGGTGTTCCCGGATGCCAATCTCGCATGGCGTAACGATTTCAGTTGGAAGGGCATCAATCTCGGCGTGCTGTTCACAGCCCGTCTGGGCGGTGTCTGCTACTCCGCGACGCAGGCCAATTTGGATCTGTACGGCGTTTCGGAGGCTTCGGCCGCTGCACGTGATGCCGGCGGCGTGCTGATTAACGGCCGTGAGATGGTTGATGCGCAGAAGTGGTACCAAGCCATCGGCTCGCAGTCCGGTCTGCCGCAATATTATCTCTATTCGGCGACGAACGTCCGTTTGCAAGAGCTTTCGCTGGGTTACACCCTGCCGACAAAATGGTTCCGCGACAAGATGCGCATGACCGTCTCGTTCGTAGGGCGTAACCTGTGGATGATCTACTGCAAGGCGCCGTTCGACCCCGAAGCCGTCGCCTCGACGGGACTGAACTATCAGGGCATCGACTATTTCATGATGCCTTCGATGCGCAGTCTCGGTTTCAATGTCAAATTCCAATTCTAAAGCGCAGAAACTATGAGAAAGATCAATATGAGCTGGCAGTCGGTGTTGCTGTCGGTCGCGCTGCTCGGATTGGCTGCCTGCACCGGTGATTTCGAGGACATCAACCGCAATCCCAATCAGGTTACGGAAGAACAGATGGATGCCCTCAATTACAAGACCGGCACGAAATTCAAGTCGCTGCAGAGTCTTGTGATTCCCGTGCAGGAGCACATGTACCAGTTCAACGAATCGCTTTCGGGCGGGCCGTTCGGCGGTTACATCGGTGCCACGGTCGATACATGGCAGACCAAGTTCGAGACCTATAATCCCTCGGCCGACTGGCGCAAATGGCCTTTCGCCAACGTCATCACCGAGACCTATACCCCCTATAAGGGCATCGTCAACGGCACGGAAGACGAAGTGGCCATCGCTTTCGCCCGCCTGTTGCGAGTGGCCATCATGCACCGTGTGACGGACTCCTACGGTCCGATTCCCTATTCGAAGCTGGAGAGCAACGAGTCGGTCTATGTGGAGTACGATTCGCAGGAGGCGGTCTATACGAAGATGTTCGAGGAGCTGGACGAGGCTATCGAGATACTGGGCCGCAACACGACGCTCCCGGCCGAAGCGTGGAGCCGCTACGACGGCGTCTACTACGGCAATATCGCGCAGTGGCTCAAATATGCCAATTCGCTCAAGTTGCGCATGGCCATGCGTTTGTCGTATGTGAAGTCCGACGTCGCCCGTGCGAAGGCCGCCGAGGCTATTGCCGGGGGTGTTATCGAGGCTAATGCCGACAATGCGGCGATGCACGCCGCGGAGAACCGCACGACGCTCATCTACAACGACTGGGGCGACCACCGTGTCGGAGCCGACATCCTCTGCTACATGAACGGCTACAAAGACCCGCGTATGGAGAAGATGTTCCTTGCGAATGATGTCGGCGACTATGTGGGTATCCGTATCGGCATCGATGTGACGAGCAAGTCGCAGGCCGTGTCGAAGTATTCGAATATGATCGTTGCGAGCGATACGCCCTACCTATGGTTCAATGCCGCCGAGGCAACGTTCCTGCGTGCGGAATATGAATTGCGCTGGGGCTCGGAAGAAACGGCACGGTCACTCTACGAAGCAGCCGTAAGGCTTTCGTTCGAGGAGCGCGGTGCCAGCGGCGCCGACGCCTATCTGGCCCAGACTGACGTCAAGCCCGCGCCCTACACCGATCCTGTCGGCAACTACAGCGCGATGGCCCAGAGCGACATCGGGATTCCGTGGGTCGACGGAGCCGAGAACTTCGAACGCAACCTTGAACGCATCATCGTGCAGAAATGGATCGCCATCTTCCCGCTGGGCGTCGAGGCGTGGTCGGAGCACCGCCGCACGGGCTATCCGAAACTGCTGCCCGTGCCCACCGACAAGTCGGGCGGCACGGTGGACGTAGCGCAGGGTGCACGACGCCTGCCTTACCCCGTCGAGGAGTACCAGCAGAACAACGCCAACCTTCAGTTGGCCATCCAGACGCTCGATGGCGAGCAGCAGAACGGCAACCGCACGGGCGACGTCATGGGAACCCGTGTATGGTGGGATTGCAAATCTTATAACAACTAACAGCTATGAAACAGAACTTTATATTCACGCTGCTGGCGCTGTTTTCGATGCTGTCGCTCGTCTCGTGCAGCGACTGGACGGAAACGGAGGCACTCGACAGTACGGTCAAAAAGCCTTGGGAGCAAGATCCTGCCCTATGGGCCGAGTACACCGCGACATTGAGGGCCTACAAGCAGTCGGAGCATTTCATCGTCTATGCCCGCATGCACAATTCTCCCGAGAAAGCGACCGGAGAGCAGGACTTCATGCGCTGCCTTCCGGATTCGCTGGACATCGTGACGCTGACCAACGCCGACAACTTCTCGAAATTCGACGCCGAGGACATGTCCGTCATGCACGAGAAAGGCACGAAGGTGCTCTATCAGATCGACTATGCCGCTCGTGCGGAGGAATTCGCCGATGCGGCGGCGCTCGACGCCTACTTGGATAAGGTCGTCGTTGCCGTCGCTGCCAATGGCATGGACGGCTACTCGTTCACGACCGACCCGTTGGCTGCGGATGCCACGGCTCGCATTATTGATAGGCTTGCCACGGCCAGAACTGACGGTCAGCTCCTCGTTTTCGAGGGTAATCCCCTGTCGCTCGCTGCCACCGACCGTGCAAAGATGGATTACGTCATCCTCGATACGGAGAAACTCGAAAATGTTTTGGATGTGAGACTCCATGCCCTGCACGCTGTTAACTATGCCGGCATCGAGGCCAATCGGCTGCTGCTGACCGCCGAAATCAATGCGGCGCTGTTCGATGAAGACCGCACCGAGCACGCCGCCGTCGACGAAATGTCGCGCCGCGTCGTCGAACTCGGGCCTTATGCGGGGCTTGCGGCTTACAATATTGCCGAAGATTACTACCATTCCGAGATGAACTACCAAACCATCCGGCAGGCGATACAAACGTTGAACCCCTCTAAATAAAGACAGTCATGAACATGAAAAAGATACTAATGGCGGTTCTCGTTTCGCTTGTGGCTTTCACGGCCTGCGAGAACTACGGCGATGACAATCACAAGTTCGACAATGTCGTATACCTCGACGTCGCTTCGACGAGCGACGCACAGCTCACGACCTTCAGCAACACCCGGGCTACCTACGATTGCGCGTTGCAGGCGGTACTGACATATCCGGCAGGACAGGATGTGGCGGTGACGCTCACGGTCGACCCGTCGCTCGTCGGGACGTACAATGCCCGTTACGGTACGGAGTGGACGATGCTCGATTCAAAATATTATTCTTTGCTGTCCGAAACTGTGACCATTCCGGCAGGGAAGACGACCTCCGATGCTGTCACGCTGCGCCTCCGTGAACTCACCGGAGAAGGAGATGAGCAGACCGGAGCTTTGCCAATCGACGAAACCTATCTGGTTCCAGTACGCATCGGTAGCGCATCGATCGATGTGTTGCACGGCTCCGACGTGGCTTACTACGTCGTCAAACGCTCCTCGGCCATCACCGTCGCGGCACAACTTACGGACAACTGGATCGAGTTCCCGACCCTCGATAAGTATTCCGAAAGCAGCAAGGATTGGAACGGCCTGCGGGCTGTGACCTACGAGGCCCTGATTTACATCGACGAATTCGTGAAAACCAATACTGAAGGCAATCCCGTCAACATCTCGTCCGTCATGGGCGTCGAGCAGTACCTGCTGCTGCGTATCGGCGACACGAATTTCGAGCGCGAACAGTTGCAGTTCGACGGTTCGGGCAGTGGCTCGGGCTTCGGCAAGATTCCCGGACGCGACGCGATGAAGCATCTCGAAACGGGGCGCTGGTACCATGTGGCCTGCACCTACGACCAGAATACCCGCACGGCCCGCATCTACGTCGACGGGCAGATTCAGAGCGAAGTCACGGGCGTGGGCATCACGACGCAGAACGATAAGAACTGCATCAACTTGGCCATGCGGGCGCTCTACGACCTGTGGAACACCGCTCCCGAGGGCGACAAGGCCCAGTACGAAGAACTGGGGTACGATGGCCTGAGCGAGGCCTATCAGTTCTTCATCGGCCGCTCCTACGACGACTATCGGCCTCTGAACGGCAAGATCGCCGAGGCGCGTGTATGGTCTGTGGCCCGCACGCTGGAACAGATTTGGGAAAATATGTATGAAATCGAAAACCCGGAGAACGATTCGACGCTACTCGGATACTGGAAATTCAACGAGGGGTCTGGCAATACCGTAAAGGACTATTCGATGTACGGCAACGACGGCGTCGCCAAATACGACATCATCTGGCCGCAGGGCATCGAGATTCCGAAACTTAACGAAAACAACGAGTAACTATGAAGACGATTTTTGATTTGCAAACAGGGGTGGTAACGCTTCTCTGCACGGCGGCACTCGCGGGCCTTACGGCCTGCGAGGCCGATCCCGTGATGCAGGAAAGCGGGAAGTTGCCCGACAAAGGTTCCATCGAAGAGGTTCATGTGATGTTGTGCAGCAGCAATTCCGTGGAAAATAGGGTCGATGTGCTGCTGACCGAAGGAGGGGTTATGACGAAGAACTTCTACTTGAGGCAGACACAGCCGGCGGCAGCGGGATATTCGCTCGACGCATGGTGCGATGCATCTTTGCTCAATGACTACGATGCCGGAGATGAAATCGAACGAACGCTGCTGCCGGAGGCGAATTACGAGTTCCCCGACGGCAAGACGCTCGACCTCTCGGCCGCAACGCAGCGTTCGGAATTGAAACGTATCAAGTTCTCGGCAAGCGGACTTGCCGCCGGGGAATATGTACTACCGCTTACGGTCGCTGCACAGGACGCACCGGACGCGGACAAGACGCTTTACTACAACGTTTCGGTTCGCCAACCCTACACCGACGAATACACCCTGCACGACGGCCACGACCTGTTCTTCGTGTTCTATGTCAATACGAACGATTTTCAGCCGCTGTTGGCGCAGGACTACATCATGCGGAAGAAAGTGGCACGCGGCACGACCGTGGCGTGGTACGGTACCGTAGGCAACATCGTCAACCTGCGCACTGTCCAGGTCGGCTACGATGCTGCAGCCGGCCGCGCCCTGCTTGATCTCGGAACCGACATGACTTATGTGCTCAGCCAATCGACGAAATATATCCGTCCGTTGCAGGAACACGGACGCAAGGTATGTATCAGTATCGAAGGCGGAGGCAAGGGGCTCGGGTTCTGCAACCTCACCGATGCTCAAATCGAAGACTTCGCAGCGCAGGTCAAGACCGTTATCGAACAATACGAACTCGACGGTGTAAACCTCTGGGATCGAAATTCCGGCTACGGCAAGGAGGGTATGCCGGCCGTGAACACGACCTCCTATCCGAAGCTCATCAAGGCATTGCGCGAGGCACTTGGCACGGAAAAATTACTGACGGTCACGGTTTACGAGGAGCCGACCGCTACTTTCTGGGATACGGAAGCGACGGGCGGAATCGCCGTCGGCGATTACATTGACTACGCATGGTCGGGTTACAACAGCAACAGCGAGGCCCCGCAGCTGCTCGACCCGTGGCATCCCGAACTGGAGTATGTATCCACCTATACGCAAAAGCCGATTGCCAATCTGCCCAAGGATCGGTACGGCTGCATCAACTTTCCCATCTATCCTGCTGCCCAAACGGAAGAAGAGGCCATGATGCGGGAGCCTAGATTCCTTTTAGATTGGACTCCTAATTATAAGCCTAACAACATCATCGTCTTCGACGATTTGCACAGCAATCTCCAGGACAGTTACGAAGCTTTTTGGGACAATACGTTTGCAGCGTGTTGCACTTTTATGGATCCAGAAAACAGCTATTTGCTCGGAAGCAAAAAAGGATACACCTATCTGTTGGATATGAACAGACTCTGGACATTATCCGAGGGTATTCAGAATTACGGCAAATGGCTGAAAGATTGGAATTGATAAAAACGGTCGACAAAATACACCTATGTTCTTCCATTTTATCCTCTCACAGCTCTTTAACCGGAGCAAAAACAATTAAAATTCAAATCAAAATGAAACAAAACTTCAAATTATTCGCAACACTGGCAGCCAGTGCAGCGATGATGATCTCCTGCCAGCAGGCAGAAGAACCGACGATGGACAAGGCCCAGGAACCTGTCGTCAAAACACGTGCTTACGGGGACAAAACTCCGAAGGTCACCATTTATGTCGAGACCAACGACGTGAACCCGCTTAATGCCGGCGACTACCTGCTCTCCGACGGTTCGGCCTATGCCGATATCGTGGAGTTCTTCGCCGCCAATCTCAACAAGGAGACGGTCAACGGAGTAGTGCGTCCGACCCTCTATCTGAACGACAAGATGACCAACCTGCTCGAAAACGGCGGTGCTGCCACCTATGTAGCCGGTCTGCAGGCTAAGGGCATCAAAGTCGTGCTCACCATCCTGCCTAACTGGCAGAATATCGACTTCACGAGTCTCAATGACACGCAGGCCGATCAGCTTGCAACGATTCTCGCCTATGCCGTAAATAAGTACGGACTCGACGGTATCGGATTCGACAACGAGTACGGCGGCACGGTGACCTCCGTTTCCGGTTCGTATGGCAACCTGATCACCAAACTGCGCGCCAAGCTGCCCGCCGGCAAGTTGATTACCCTCTTCCAGTACAATATCGGCTACAATCAGATCAACGCGACAGCCGGAGCCAAGCTCGACCATGTCTATTCCAACTTCGGTTACAACACGTATATCAGCACTTCCGGCGTAACCAAGGAGCGCTATGCACCGTTGTCGATCAATCTGGGTTCCATCGGTAGCAATGTATCTTATTATGGGGATAGAGCCTATGATTTGACCGAGGCCGGTTACGGTGGAATCATGCACTTCAACCTGCGTACGAGAACCGATTCCGATCCGCTGTCGCTGTTCAATTCCATTGCCGATGGAGCTTGGGAGGAAACCGTTACTTGCGAGAATGGTAACCGCCCGCAGGACTGGACGTTCGTCAGCAGCGGTTACACCATCACCTACGACGAGGCTACGGCCGAATAACTCTTCAGAGGTGTATTTGTTGGCTTGTTTAGAATCGGTTGAGCATCTGTAAGCGACCCGATTTTGACCCGCACATCTTTTGAGGTGTGCGGGTGTTTTTAACTTTCGGATAAAAAAGCCGTTCGAAGAATATTCGAACGGCAATAAGAAAATATCCGGATGTAAATGTTGACCGATTCAGAATGTGAGCATCTGTAAGTCTTTTTGTATTGAAAAATTCACTTTTAATGAATCGTAACCGGTATTTTCTTTATGAAACGCATAAATTATAAATTTATTGTGGCAAAATCAAACTTCTCGGTTAAACCATAAATGAAATAGCATAAAATAAAAGCACGGACTTAACCTATTGACACCTGAGGAATGCTACAACCCGATGAACAGATAGGAGAAGCCCGTGCTGTTTTTTGCACGATTTCCCCTATCATCCCGTCCATCTTGTCTTTGTAGCATTTTCAGGTGTCGATGACAGGATTCGACAGCTATTCGCCGTTTGGCAAAGATAAGAAAATTATCCTACAGATACAATATATGCAATTTAATTCATTGTAATAAACGACAAATATAGATGGACAAATTGTTGCATACATCTTTGTTCAGAGCCATCTTAAAATCATTGAATCGAAAAGTTGTTTCTGAAAAAAGGCTGCAAACTTACTTTTTGAAATTTGCCCGCCTCATTACAGCACTTTGCGATGACACAGATTGTCTGTCGGCATTACATACGTTAAATTATACGCAAATCCAGTTTCGATTTCTGCTTTCTCGAATTCATGAACCGTCCGTTTCGCTTCCGCCATATATACACCGGGTTGTCGACATGACTCTCGAATTTATCTGCTTGGAAAAAGAGTTGTTATATCATCGTATTGAACACCCGCGATCTTTCATATCTGAACCTGCATTTACTTCACCGCTCCATTGGTCCAAACACTATCCTGCGATCAGCGTTTCGGAAATCCTTTGCGGACTCGATCGGATGACTCCACCTCCTTTCGTGCTGGCAGATGGTTCGACAGCTCCATTCAATTTGGTTGTTCGGGTCTTCGAGAATACATTGCATGTTAAACTCGGCGATCCGACTGATGTCAAACGCCGTGTTCTGGAACGCAAGAAAGATCGCACAAAATTTACCGATGCACTGCTTTATTCCTTGAATAAGGAAGATGAATGATTTTTTTCGATTTTTTATATCCGGGCGGATATCCGGACATGTAATTGGGTATCCTGAAAATTCCTATTTTTGCAAAGCAAACCAACCAATTCTGTGTAAGTCGAATTATGGAAAACTTGGACAAAAGCCAATTTATCGTCCTGCTCGAAACATCTCTCAACCGACGATTACTGTCCCCTGAGCAGAAGACTCTCGACGCTGCCTATGAAGATTACATCGACCTGCTGCACGGTCTTACTGTTCAATCCTGTAAATCGTCCCTCGACCTGCTGCACGAACTTGCCCGCCTCCAATCCTGCCTGATGCGGTTGCAGGAGCGAATTGTCGAAAAGGAATCTCCGCAAGTGTTGTTGCTCAAATCGGCGCTTCTATTGACGAATTTCGAGATCCGTTTAGTCTTTACCCGGGTTCGTTATCCGTCCATCGCCGCCCCGGTGTCGGTCGAAGTCCCCAAGTCGCCGCTGTTCCTCTCCGAGCAATTCACACCTACGGATATCATGGAGCTTGCTACGGCCCTGCAACTCTCCGGAGCCATACGCCGCATCGACGGCACACGGATCGATCTGGCGACACTTGTCGATGTGCTTTCCGGAACTTTCAACGTCCGTATCAACAACCCGGAGCAGTGCCGCCATACGCTCATCAACCGAAAGTTGCGTCTGACGCATTTTCTCGACATCCTGCGCAACAATCTGATTGCCTACAGCCAGCGATAGGCAGTCTGTTTTTATTCAGCATCACGCTCCGGGGATTCATCTCTCGGAGCGTTCTTTATGCGGTGCGGACAGTGACGGACTGGAGCGGACATGGGTACCTGTTTTTCTGCCGGAGATGTATCTTCGGGACTTTTAATATTCTCTGCCATGCAACAGGAAGATGATTTGAAAGCCCTTGAAAATATCGTGCAGTTCGCCCGCGGGCTGGGCGTGTTTTTTTTGGTGCTGCACGTGTATTGGTATTGTTATGAATGGCTCTCGTTATGCGGTCTGACCTACGATTATGCCGACCGCATCCTGCTCGATATCCAGCGGACAACGCTTCTTTTCTCCTCTCCCGTCATTACGAAACTCTGCGCCTCTCTGTTCCTCGCGCTTGGCTGCTACGGCACGAAGAGCGTCCGCAACGGCAGGGTCGACAGGCGGCATATCGTCGCCGCCATCAGCCTCGGCTTCCCGCTGTTCTTTCTGAACGGCTTTCTGCTGTCGCTGCCCGCTGGGATCGGCTTCCAGGGCTGGAGCTACACGCTGACCCTTGGTGCGGGCTACCTCAGCCTGCTGGCCGCCGGCGTGTGGCTGCGGCGTCTTCTGAAACAGCCCCTTGCCGACGACCCGTTCAATGACCGCAATGAAAATTTCCTTCAGGAAGAACGTTATCTCAACAACGAATATTCAGTGAATCTTTCCACCCGTTACCGCTATAAAGGAGCATGGCGCGAGGGATGGATCAATGTCATCAACCCGTTCCGTGCGACGCTAATCCTCGGAACTCCCGGTTCGGGTAAGAGCTACGCGGTCTTAAATAACTATATCAAACAGCATATCGAGAAGGGATTCTCGATGCTCATCTATGATTATAAGTTCGACGATTTGACGCGCATCGCCTATAACCACTTGCTCCGGCATCTGGACAAATACACCGTCAAACCGAGATTCTGCATCATCAACTTCGACGATCCCCGCCGCTCGAACCGCTGCAATCCCATCGACGCCCGCTTCATGGACGATATCTCGGATGCCTACGAAAGCGCCTACGTCACGCTTTTGAACCTCAATAAGACGTGGGTGGACAAGCAGGGTGACTTCTTCACCGATTCGGCCGTCATTCTGCTGGCGGCGATCATCTGGTACCTGAAAATCTATGACAACGGACATTATTGTACCTTCCCGCACGCCATCGAGTTTCTGTGCCAACCTCTCGAAAAGATTTTCCCGATTCTTTCATCTTATCCCGAACTGGAAAACTACCTCTCACCCTTTATGGATGCGTGGAAAAGTAATGTGCAGGATCAGTTGCAGGGACAGGTGGCGTCGGTGAAAATACCTCTTTCGCGTATGATCTCTCCGCAGCTCTATTGGGTGCTTACGGGCAATGACTTTACACTCGACATCAATAACCCTGAGGAGCCGAAAATCCTCTGCATGGGCAACAACCCCGACCGGCAGAGCATCTACGGCGCGGCGCTGGGACTCTATAATTCGCGCCTTATCCGGCTTATCAATAAAAAGGGGAAATTGAAATCGTCGCTTATCATCGACGAACTACCGACGATTTATATCCGGGGGCTGGATAACCTCATAGCCACGGCCCGCTCGAACAAGGTCTCCGTCTGTCTGGGATTTCAGGACTTTTCGCAGTTGGAGCGCGACTACGGGGAGAAAGAGGCCAAGGTCATCACTAATACTGTGGGCAATATCTTCTCGGGACAGGTCGTGGGCGACACGGCCCGCACCTTGTCGGAGCGTTTCGGCAAGATCGTGCAACTGCGCGAGTCGCACTCGGTATCGAACGAGAACGTCACCACCTCGACCAATACGCAGTTGGAAACACTGATCCCTGCCTCGAAAATCTCCAACCTCACGCAGGGCATGTTCGTCGGCTCGGTCGCCGACAACTTCGACGAGCGTATCGAGCAGAAGATCTTCCATGCCGAGATCGTCATCGACAACGATAAGGTCAAGGCGGAAACAGCAGCCTATGTCCCCATTCCCGAAATATCCTCTTTTGTCGGTGAGGACGGCAAGGATCACATGGAGGAGATCGTCAAAGAGAATTATTACCGTGTCAAAGCCGACGTTGCGGAGCTTGTCCGCCGGGAGATCGCACGTATCGAAGCCGATCCGGATCTCGCGAAACTTTTACCCAAGAAAAAACCGTAATTTTTGCCTCGGTGCGGACTGGAGCGGACTGGAGCGGACATGGGCATCGTTTCGGAAAACATGCTTCTATATTCGCGGCATGAACCTTTTGTTTCACTTAAAACATTTTGTGTTATGCCCGAAGAAAATCAGAATCAAAAACCGATTCAGGCCCCCGAACAGGCCGATCCGAAGTACAAGGAAACGCTCCTGCTCTACAACGAGCAGAACGGCGCCGTGGAGGCCGTCTCCGACCTCAAACAAAGCGGTAACCAATACAAGGTTACGACGACGCAACCGCTCACGGCCAACAAACCGGCGTTCTACGAACTTCGCAACAGCTCCGCAGTCGCGGCCTTCATCAAGGGCTTCATGTCGCAGGAGAACGCCAAGCCGTTTCATTTTCTGAAAGTCGCCGCCGACAAGGCCAGCGAAGTCACACAATCGCTGCTGCGCCTTGCCGACAATCCCAAAGACCCTGAGGGCCTCAAAGCCCTCTACGATCATCGTGTCACCTCGTACCAGCTCGAAAAGGTCAAGTTCGACACTCCGGATTTGAAATTGCAGGAGCTGAAAGAGATGGGTATCATCGTTACTCCCAAAGAACTGGAGGCGATGAAGCACGGCCTTCCGACGACGGACCTGCATGACGTGACCCTCAAGATCGGCAATATTCCCGTCGCAGGTCAGTTCGCCCTGCATCCCTATAAGGACATGAACGGTGATGTGCAGGTCGGTCTGACGAGTGCCCTTCCGCGTCCGGAGTTCGAGCGCGAAGAGTACCGGATGATGTTCTCCACGAGTGAGAAGGAGCAGCTGTTGGCCGGAAAGACCCCCGACCGGCTGTACGAACTTCCCAATCCGCACACGGGAGAGAAGGAGTGGTGCTTCGCCACGCTGAATCCCGCGACGAACCGCCTTGTCACCATTCCGAAAAACGAAGTTCCCGATCTGCGTTATTTCAACGGCGTGCGTCTGGATGATACGCAGCAGAACGAACTGGCTCTGGGCGGCCGCGTCTTCGTCGAAGGCTGCTCCATGCGCGGCAGCGACATCACCTATTCAGGCAAAGTGGGCTTCGATGTCCTCTCGAACGAATACAAGATGACCGACTACCAGTTCAGCCGCCCCTATATCTCTCCGCAGCTCGACAAGCAGCTCGACGAGCGTCAGCGCACGGCCCTGCTGAGCCCCGAAGGTCTGGATTGTTCGAAAGAGAAGGAACATCCCATTCTGGGCAAGAACGGCAAGGCGCTGAATTGTATCCTGCGTATCGACCCCCGCTCGAACGGCGTGGTCTACGATTTCTCGCAGCAGCGCCGTCAGGAGCAACAGGAAAAGCAGGAGCAGAAGGCCGAGAAAGCGCAGGAGCAGGCTCCGGATCAGGGTCAGGGTCAGGGCCGCGGTCGCAAACGCTAATCCGCTCCTGCGATGGAAACCCCCGATGAAAAATGGTTCCGGGAGCGCCTGCGGCATTTTCTCGAAATACGCCATCCTCCGCGTCAGTTCCACCATGTGATGATCGAACGGCGCAGCCGTCTGGCCTTCGAAAGCTACGCACAAAGCGTTGAACTGGGAGTGCCTGCCGCTTCGGCCGTCCGTGCCGCCGACAAAGTCCTGTTCCGGGGCCTGCTCTTTTCGAAATACGACACCGTCCACCTGATCCTCGCCACGGACTTCCCGATTATTCCGGAAAACCAACGACAGGAGATCGCCCTGCGACTGGTGCGTATCTGCGCTCCGATCTTTCGGGCCTACGATCTGAAAGACGACTTTTCGGAACGTCCGGAATTCCGGCAGTTCAAGGAAGAACTCCGCACCGGCATCCGCAACTGGATCGACGAGAACGGCGTCCCGGGCTACCACAGCCCGGCGCGCAAGGAAAAGCCGCCTGTCCCATACTCCGAACAACCCCGATATCCAAAACGCAAAAAGCGTAAATAGTTCATTCACTTAATTTCTTATTACACGATGAAAAAGATTCTTTTTGCTGCGGCCGCCATAGCCGCCGCCCTGTTCGCCTCGTGCGACAAAACCGACGACACGCTCGACCCCGCGATGCCTGAAACATCCGACACTGCACGGATCGCCATCACGCTCACCGGAGCGGACGAGGCCGACACCCGCGCATTCTTCGACACTTCGGCCAAGGCCGAGGCGTGGGAATCCTCGCTCTCGTCGCTCTCGGTCTTCGCCTTCGACAATAGCGGAGCACTTATCATCCGCCGTGACTTCGCCTTGTCGGAACTCTCGTCCAAATCTGCGACTTTCTCGCTTCCCAAATCTGCGGCCGGTACCGAGTGCTCGTTCTACGCCATTGCGAACTACGACGTCTCGTCGGTCAAGACCCGGGCGGCCCTTACGGCTCTCGTGGAGAGCTCTGCTGCAGCCTACAACGGCACCTTCGCCGAGGTGTCCACCGCAGCCAAGCGTTCGGGCGGCTTCGTGATGTCGGGCTCCGCGACCAAGACCGTCGGCGCCGTGAACTCCACAACCAATGTCGGCATCACGCTCAAACGCACCGTAGCGAAGATTGCTCTCCAGACGAGCATCGATCCCTCGTTCGCCGACAAATATTCCGGGACGCTTACGATCAACTCCGTAAAACTCTCCAAGGCGGCCTCGCAGTCTTTGGTCGTAGCCGGAACTCCGACGCCCGGGGCCCTGAGCTACACGCATACCCAGACCCCCGCCACGGCTTCAGGTAAATACAACGCCCTGTTCTACTGCTTCGAGAACGGCTCTTTAACGGCGGGAAACCGTGTGCTGCTGGAAATCAACGCTACATACGATCAGGACGGCAACGGCTCGACCACGGACGACCGCTCGGAGGTGACCTACTCGGTGGAACTGACGGGCAAGGCTGCCGGCGAGATCCTGCGCAACGGCTATTACCGCATCGCGGCCAACATCACGGGCCTCGTGGGGCAGGATTGCGTCGTGTCGGTAAGCGTCGCCGACTGGGAGACGCCCGTCACGCAGTCCGTCGAACTGGGAGCGTAGTCCGCATGTCGTACCGGGTTCCGCCCTGTCTTTCGGGCGGAGCCCTTTTTCTTTCAAAGCTATGAAAAGATTACTATATATCCTGTCGATAAGTCTTGCCGCGACCCTTATGGGCTGCATCGCCGAAGACAGGTCGGCATGCCCTTATCCCCGCGACGTTTCGGTTCGGCTGACAGTATGTCCCGACCCGATGACGGCCGTAACCCGCACTCCGGACGAAGAGGCGCTCCGCGACCTGAACCTCTATCTCTATGACGATGACGGCGAGATCGTCCTGCACCGCTACCAGAGCTCTTCGACGCTGCGCTTCACGTCCTTGCCCGGCAACTACCTGCTGCGTATCGCCGCCAATATGGGCCGTGACCTTGGTGAGAATCCCGCATCGGAAGACTTCACCGTTACGCACGCCGACGAGTACGATACGCTGCCGATGTCCTATGAGGGCGACGTTACGATCACGTCCTCGTCCGGCGGTATTCTGACACTTCCGGTCGTGGAGGTGCAGCGTGTCGTGACGAAGGTATCCTACGATATCGCCGTCAAACCCGCAGACATCGAGCTTCGCTCCGTGCAGCTTTGTTCCGTGCCGCGTGCGGTGTCGGTCTTCGACGTGGCGGCCCGGCCGTCGGACGCCCCCGACGACTACACGGACTGCCCGGAAAGCGGGATTTCGGGACAGCATATTTCGGGGAACTGCTATCTGCTTCCGAATATGCAGGGCACGGTTCCGTCCATTACCGACCAGCGCGATAAGAATCCGGACAATGCCCCCGCGAATGCGTCGTATCTTCTGATCCGGGCTGTACGGGGAGCTAAGGTATTGGCCTATTACATTTACCTGGGCGATAACAACACCACGGATTTCAATGTCCGGGCCAACGTACATTACCGGCTCGCGATTTCGATCCTTGGCGACAGCGAGGTCGACACCCGTGTCAGCAGCTATACGCTCAACGTCTATGACTCTTACGCGGAAAATGCGATCGGCGGCTACTGCACATACGACGTGATGGGCGAACTGTTCGTCGAGGTGGAGGGCGATCCGGCGCCCCTGACGCTGCGGGGACACATCACGGCCTCGCAGGGCGACAGGGATCGCCTGCTCGTGGACGATGCTTCCATCGGCACGGGCCGCGATCTGGAGCTTGCGAACCAACCGGGGCTGAATGAATATTTCCTTTACTACGACCTTCCGGTCTATACTACGGCGAACTCCCAAGTAGTCTATACCGTAACGGTCGAAGACGATGCGGGCCTTGCGCAGTCGTTCGACTTCCGCCGCCGCTTTGCAAACCGCCTTCAGGTCGTCGTCGAGACTGCCGACAACGGCAAAGGTTGGGTGAACGTCTCCCAAGCGCTCTATGACGCTGAAATCTCCGGAACGCGCAATCACGTCGTCATGTGTCACGAGATGGGTTGTACGCTGGTGGCGCTTCCTGCCGCGGGCTACCGCTTCGAGGGATGGTACACCACGGACGGCTATACGCAGCGGCTGTCGTCATCGACGACCTATCTCTACACCCCCGCATCGAACGATGCGTCGATCTTTCCGAAATTCACGGCCAACACCCGGCCGCTCGACGACGAGGGTACGGCCAACTGCTATATTGCCCCTGTACTGAACACTTTCTATTCGTTCGACGCCGCGACGATGGGTAACGGCCGCACGACGCTCAACGTCACTCCCAAGCGTCTGTCGGGCGTCTCTGCCCGCATACTGTGGGAGACGGGAACGCTGAGCGAGGCGATCGTTAAGGATGTGCGATATCAGGACGGACGAATCACCTTTACGACCGGTACGACGCACGGCAACGCCGTGGTCGGGCTTTTCGACAGCCGTGGGGAATGCCTCTGGTCGTGGCATATCTGGGCCGTGGACTACGATCCGGCGGCCACGGCACAGACCTATGCTTCGGGAGCTGTCTTTATGGATCGTAACCTCGGAGCGCTGGAAACGGATTATACACTGCCCGCCTCGCGCGGCCTTTACTACCAGTGGGGTCGCAAAGACCCGTTCCCGTATCCGGCCACGGCGACGGACGCTTATATACAGGCTCCGACCGTCTATGCCGCGGGATTCGAATATGCCGAGAGCGATCCGCGGACTTCCGGAACCGAGTCGCCCTACGACGTGATGACCCTCGAATGGGCCACAGCGCATCCTACGACCTATATGGACGGCGTATCCTTCGAGGACTGGGAAGAGTGGGCTTCTTCGCTGGACTGGCTCTGCGACCACCACCCGAACCTCTGGGGCAACGTCACGACCGGGAAAAACAATATCAGCCGCACCAGCCATAAATCCATTTACGATCCGTGCCCTCTGGGCTGGAAAGTGCCCGGTGCCGAGGATTTCGCGGGAATAGAGCGGATAAGCGTATCGGCACCTTATTACGTTACGATCCGCTGCAACGGCACGCAAACGGCGAAGATACCTTTGGGCGGAACATTCTATGAGGGGCGTTACGACCGCAACGGGTCGCTCGGAAGGCTCTACACCAATGCCCCGTATTATCTGCATTGGGGAGGCTCGACCGGCGTGTTCCACGACGTGGCCTGCACCTCGATCGTATTCGACACGAGCAACTACCCGCCGTTCGTCAATACGACGGATTTTTACCGCTATGCCGCCAATCCCGTGCGTTGCGTCCGGGAGTAGTTGAAACCTCGTAAAATTCCCACTGCCATGAAAAGATACCTGTGGATATTCGCAGTGCTCCCGTTTCTGTGGAGCTGCATCGCCGAGGACAGATCGGCATGCCCGCAACCCCGCGGCGTTTCAGTCCGCATGTCCGTATGTCCCGACCCGATGACGGCCGTGACCCACGCTGCGGACGAAGAGGCGATCCGCGACCTGAACCTCTACCTTCTCGACGCCGACCGTAATGTCGTCCTGCACCGTTACCAGAGTTCCCCGACGCTGCGCTTCGAGTGTCTGCCGGGCGACTACCTGCTGCGCATTGCGGCCAATATGGGCCGCGATACGGGCGATAGCCCGGCATGGGAGAATCTCGCCGTTACGCACGCCGACGACTACGATACGCTGCCGATGGCTTATGAAGGCGAGGTGTCGATTCCCTCGTCGGATGAAACGGTGACGCTTCCGACCGTCGAGGTGCAGCGCGTCGTGGCGAAAGTCACCTACAACATCTCTGTCGCACCGGATGCCGGCGACATCCGCCTGCACAGCGTCCAACCCGTGAACCTCCCGGCCCGGGCGCAGGTCTTCGACCCCGGGCTGCGGGCTGCGGAATATACAGCGGGAGAAATCGTCGGCTCGTCGTCGCAGACCCTGACGGGGACGTTCTACATGCTTCCGAACCTGCAGGGCGAGGTTCCCTCGATCGCCGACCAGCGGGACAAGGGCCCCGCGAACGCCCCGGCGGACGCGACGTTCCTGCGCATCCGCGCCCTGCGAGGCTCCAAGGTGCTGGATTACTGCGTCTATCCGGGCGGCAACAACACCTCGAACTTCGACATACGGGCCAATACGCACTATACGCTTGACATCACGATTCGTGGCGACGCCGAGGTCGACACCCGTATCCGGGCCTATACCGTAGAGGTGCAATGCACGCCGGAGGCTGCGCTGTCGAACGGTTTTCTGCTGGAGCGGCAGCCGATGCGTCTGACGCTGCGGCTCGGCGGGCATTACGAAGAGGCCGGGGTCGAAGCCTTCGTGGAGCTGAAGACCGGAGACGTGCGGTATTTCGGTTTCGAGGGCCAATGGGGCGCCGTTGCAAGGACGATGGAGATCCGGGGCCCGGAGAACGACTACGATATCCGTTACTGGCCGCCGTCCTTCACGCGCGAGGAGTGCCGCTTTATGTTCCGGGTTCATATCCTCGACCGTTACGGGGAGGTCGCCTCGTTCGGTTTTCCGTACTGCTACGCCCACCTGCTTCGGGTCTACACCAAATGGTTCGACGGCAGCAACGGGAAAGGCACCGTCGCCTCGCCCGACGCGCTGCGTGTGGTCGAAGACATGACGCTCTCTTCGTGGTACTCGCTCATATATTGTCCTGACGAAGGCTGTACGCTCGTCGCCACACCCGATGCGGACCGGTTGTTCGAGGGCTGGTGCCGGAATGCCGACCATACCGGGGTTCTGAGCTACGAGGAGCAGTACCGTTTCTCCCCGGACGACGATCCCGCCGTTATTTACGCTTATTTCAGATAAAACCATGAAAACCCTCATCCATATCCTTTGGGGAACGCTGCTTTTCGCCGGCTCCTGCTCGGACGAGATGCCCGTATGCACTCCGGCCGTACACGGCCCCCGGCATGTGACCTTTACGTTCTCCTGCGACGCTCTGCCCGGCACGCGGGCTGTTGTGGACGAGAGCCGCGTCGAGGATATCAACCTTTATCTGTTCCCGGCAAACGATGCTCCGGCACGGCACGTGTACGCCGCCTCGCAGCGCACCGTCGCGCTGGAGCTTCCCGACGGCCGATACACCCTCTATGCCGTCGCCAACCTCGGCACGGACACCGGGCCGCTGCCCGAAGCCGAGGTGCGGGCGCTGCGCAGCGCATGGAACCCTGACGGATCAGACTCCGGAACGCTTCCCATGTCCGCCATGCGGACGTTTACCGTGTGCGGCACGACGCAGATCGCTATTGAACTCGTGCGGGCCGTGGCGAAGGTCGATTTCAGCTACACCGTGGCTGCCGATTTCAGAAATTCGCTCTCCGTGCGTTCCGTACGTCTGTGCAACGTCCCGCGCTTCGCGGCGCTCTTCGGCGAGGGCCGCATCACCGCAGACGGGGAGTGCGCCGCGACGGAAGCCTTCCCGGCGGACGGCGACGGCTATTCCGCCGTTTACTACCTCCCGGAGAACCTGCAGGGCGAGAACGTCTCGATTCCGGGACAGGAGCAGAAGAACGAGGCCAATGCCCCGGAATATGCCGCTTATATCCTGATCGAGGGCGAGGCGGACGGCCTGCACGTCGTCTACCGCATCTACCTGGGGGAGAACAACACCTCGGACTTCAACATCGCCCGCAACCGGGTCTACCGCATCGAGGCCCGGATTCTGGGACGCAATACCGTGGACTGGCGGGTTTCGACCACCGAGGTATCCGTGACGCCTTTCGCCGAACGTCATGCGCCCGGCAGAACCGCCACGGCGCAGCTCCGGGTCGTCGGCACGAACAACGACCGGAGCACCTGCGTCCTGACCTGCGAGCGGGAAGAGGGTGACGGCGATGTTACCCTGGACGGCGAGCCGATCCTCTTCGGAGTGCCTTATCCATTTCTCTCCGGCGACGGGGAGAGAATCGCGGAGATCGCCTATACGCAGCAACGGGAGGGCGACGTGCGGCTGCGCCTCGTCCTGACCGACGAAACCGGGCTGCATGCCGAGCGGGTGTTGCAGACGAGCTATGTCCGCGAGCCGCTGCGGGTATCCTTCACGCAGGACAAGTTCGAACTGGCGGCGCTCGACCGCGCCCGCGTGGACTTCACCGTCGAGCAGGACGATTACGACGGGACTTATACCGTGCAGATCGAAGGTACGCCGACCCTGTTCCGGAACCTGACGGATGACATCGGGCCCGTCACGGGCTATACGGTGGCGGGGAACGGCACCTACCCGCTGCGTATTCGTCCCGAGGCCGTCGGGGAGAATCCCTACCGCATCACCGTGACGGATGAAAAGGGCAACAGCGCCTTCTTCGACTCCTTTGTCACGGGAATCAAAACCGTTTCCTGCTTTACGTGCTCCTTCAGTAAAATATCGGGCGGTATCGAGGTCGTTGCGGAAGGGACCTATCCGGTTATGAACGATCTGACGATTACCCTAAACCCCACAGTGACGGTAGTGCTGCGGGGCGGGGCGACCAAGACGCTGACCTGTACGATGAACGTAAAGATCGAGGCGGACCGGATGAGGGGACGCGCCTCGGCGACGCTCGATCTCGGAACTGGCTACACGGACTACTCCGTGACCGATTACGAAGCGACTTTCTCCCGCACGGCATCAGAGAACGGAATGGTCGAATACGCCGTACAATAATCTTCAAACAGACAGAATAAATGAAAACGAAACGAATATTCATTACGGCGGTCTTGCTGTTGGCGGCTTTGTGGGGAGCGCCCCGCCGGGCTGCGGCGCAGATCTTCGCCGTAAGGGCCAACGCCCTTGCGGCATGCAGCGCGACGCTGAACGCCGGGGCCGAAGCGGCCCTGACGGATAACTGGTCGCTGGAGCTGTCCGGCTACTGGAACCCGGTGAAAACCGCATCCCTCTCGATGAACTTCCATGCCGTGCAGCTCGGCGGCCGCTACTGGTTCTACGAATCCTTCGTCGGGCATTTTCTCGGACAACATCTCACCTATGTCGGCTACGACCTCGGAAGCCGGACAAAACGCTATAAGGGTCATGCCTGCGGTCTGGGTGTCAGCTACGGGTATGCGTGGATGCTCTCGAAACGCTGGAACGTCGCCGTCGAAGCCGGCGTAGGGCTTTACCGCACGAAGGACACGCGCCGCGACCCCACGGTCGGAGACTGGGACGACGAGTATATTTACCATTACCGCCGCTGGACGCTCGCGCCGACAAAGTTAGAGGTATCGTTTTCCTACATCTTTTAACGATGAACACACGTAAAATCATAACTGTAGGAATCACCGTCGGGGTTTTATGGATGATGTTCGGCTGTTCAGTAGCCGGACGGCTTCAGCGGCAGCAGGCGACGGCCCGTCTGGCGCAACTTACCCGCGCCGAACGGCATGAGCGGCAGCAGGACTACCGCCCGCAGGTCGTGAAGTTGCAGCGTGACAGCAATACGTTCTATCTCGCCCCGGTCGATACGCTTGCCGACGGTGAGCGCGTGATGGCGCTTCAGATCGAGCAGGTGACGGTCACCTCACGCATGCGGTCGATTCCCGAACGCAACGGGCGTGTCGTAATGGATTTCATCGTAACGCTGCCCAAGCAGTTGTTGGGCCGCAGCCGCAGCGTCGTAATCACACCGATACTTCACAAACCCGACGAATCCGTGCCGCTCGAAGATCTGGTGATCCGCGGCGGCCGCTTCTCGCTGCTGCAACAGCGCGACTACTGGCAGTACGAGACCTACGTCGAACGATTCCGTCCCGATACCGTGGGGTGCGAGGCGGCCTTCAACCGCTTCGTGAAGTTTCCCTATCCGGAAGACGCCCGACTCGACTCGCTGATCGAAGGCCGGAGCACCGTCACGTACTATTACTCGCAGGAGGTGAAGACCGATGAGACCTCGAAGAAGATGCTCGTAACGCTTCAGGGGCAGGTGTTGGCCGTGGACGACAGCGCCTACCGTCTGCCGCCGTCCGATACGCTGAGCTACGTCGTATCCTCGATGCTATCCTTTGTAGATACCGTACCGAGGTATCGCATCAAGGTCATTGACAAGTTCGTGACCGTCGAAGACCGCAACTACATTCAGTTCTTCGTGGGCGATACCCGTGTGGTCGATACGCTGGGCGACAACCGGCGGCAGTTGGATAAGATCACCGGCCTGATGCGGCAGATCGTCGAACAGCAGGAGTTTTACGTCGATACCATCACGCTGACGGCGGCATCGTCTCCGGAAGGAGCCTACGCTTTCAACGACCGTCTTTCGCAAGGAAGGGCCGCGGCGCTCAAACGCTACCTCGTCCGCCGATACGGCAGAAGCATCGACACAATGCTGACTGTGCGGTGGGTGGCCGAGGACTGGACGGAACTGACGAACCGCATCCGAACAGACCGGGAGATCGGAAACCGTGACGCTATTCTGGAGCTGATCGCCGAGGAAAAGAATCCCGACCGGCGGGAGCAAGCCATCCGGCAGCGGTTCCCGAAAGACTATGCCTATATCCGCTCGGTGATCTACCCGCAGCTGCGGGCCGTGAATTTCCGCTACAACCTGCGGCGCAAAGGGATGGTAAAGGATACGATTCACACCACGGAGTTGGATACCACCTATACCCGTGGTGTGGAGCTGTTGCAAAAACGCAAATACGCCAAAGCCTTGTACATTCTCAACGACTACAACGACCGTAATACCGTCGTGGCGCATCTGTCGCTGGATCATAACGAGCAGGCGATGGAGCTGCTTGCCACGATGCCCAAAGATGCCGTGACGGAGTATCTGCGGGCCATAGCCTGTTCGCGGCTGGGACGCAAGGCGGAGGGGCGCCGTCACTTTCTCGAAGCCTGTCGATTGGACGAGCGCATGGAGTATCGGGGTAATCTCGATCCGGAAATTGCTGAACTCTTAAAACAATAAGTTATTATGAAACAACAGAAAATCAAATACGCGATCCGGTATTGCATCCTTGCCTTGATCTGGGGCATGTTCATCGCATCGCTTTTCGTGAGTTGCAACGTCTACGAAAAGGAGACCGTGGAGATTATCCGATGCCCGGTAATCGATGCCGACACCATCGAAATACCGGATTGGACGCCAAGCGAATAATACCGAAAAAGCGGCAGCAATTTTATGAATTGCTGCCGCTTGGTTTATGGCTGCCCATTAACCGGTGTGAGGGGTTGACAATAGGACTTGTTCACAACCCGATCCCGCATCTTCTGCATATCGTTGAAATTGCGCGAAATATTCTGAACAAGCTCGATATAGTTATCGGCTCGCACTCTATTATCGTCTATCCACTCGTAATAGTAAGGTTTTATCGACACACAGTTTTTATGCTCGAATAAGGTGTTGAGCAATGTGCGATCCGAATTGCCGCAGGAGTGTCCCATGATATATATTTGGTATGGGGCGGAGTCGATAAACCGAAGCAACCGACGGTAGTTGTCCGTTTCCAGATAACGGATCGATTTGATATTCGTCAGATAGCTGTTATCGTTCAAATTCGAAATCGTCTTATAATCCTCATCCATTTCATCCCCATAGCCGAAAATGATGGGATTCCTATCGTTATCCAACTCCCCGTGAATATGGTTTATTTTGAAGTCGGAGTCTTTGTCAATATATAAGTCTGCGGTTCGTGTATAATTGAAATTCAGGAACAATATCTGGTCGGGAAGAAGATAATAATCCGGAATATCGGTTGGCGTAGTTTCAACATTGGTTATATGATTTGATAATAAATTATTTGTTACTTTTTTATAATACTCTATATCGGATTCCATATCTCTAAATGAATATCCGTATTTGCGGGAAAAAATACATCTTTCAGTATTCTCCTTGTTTTCCGCTTTTTCCCACCTCTCATCCACAAATTGCAAAAATGCCTCTTTCCCTTCATTGGAAATATCTCTGGCTTTGAAAGGTTCGTAGATAGTTGTACGAATGCAATCCTTTATCAATTCCGGCTTGATTTGATTTTGGAGTGCAAATTTCAAATAACCGGTTAAATATCCTTTTATTAAATCCAACTCTTCGTTGAGTTGAACCGGATCGGTATATTCGCATCTATCTTGTTTGAAAATATTCTTCAGCCATGCATAATATTCACTCTCAATATCTACCCAATTTCTTAATTCAATAGACTGATTTATTGCCTCGAAAAACCGACTTTCATATTTTAGAGGCAAACTATTGAAGAAATTATTATACTCTTCAATTTGCTGTTGCTGCTGCCAGCCACGTTGGAATCGGAACATCGAATTATCCAAAATCCAGCTAAAATGTTCCAGTTTCTTGATATCGTCCGGATTATCTATTTTAATACAGCATAATCCGTCTGTTGGATCACTTGTATCTTCCAATAATCTGCGTCTTTGAAAAATCCAATATCCTTGAATAAAGTCTTTGTAACTCGTCGGCAGTCCGTGCGCTAAATCGAACCCGTTTCCGATCAATATAATTCTGTTCATCATCTGCTTATCATTTAGAGTAGTCCATAACAAAGATAACTATTTATCCTGCTGTGAGCAAAGAGCGAAAATGATTTTTTCTTACGCCGACCCGTCCAGCAAGATAGCCGCTGCATGCGACACGCCAAGGTCTTCGCCTTGTCTTTGTCGCCCGCAGCGGCTATTCGGCTCTTGCTGTCCGGGCGTTCCGGGCAGTCTGAAATTTTATTCTCTATGACACTGCTCACAAAACAGATCATCTCGAAATTCGAGAAACATCCTATCCACTCACAGGATGGGAAAGGAATGGATGCCGAAGTCCTCGTCAAGTATTTCAACCCCTGCGGCTCGGGCACATGGCTCATCACCGAAGCCGAACGCGAAGGCGACGACTGGTGCCTGTTCGGTTATTGTCATATCCACGAATGGGAGTGGGGCTACCTGATGCTCTCCGAACTGGCATCCCTTCGTCTGCCGTTCGGACTTACCATCGAACGCGACATTTACACGGCCAAGAAATACGTCCGGGATTTTCTACCACAGGATGAATGACGGCAAAGGCCTCGGAATTTTACTGCCCCTTGCCGATAACAGAATCATTACACAAAAAGGACTATAAATATGGCAACATTCGAAGAAAGAGCCGAACGGCTGAAGAAAGAGTTGGACGAAGCTACAAACAGCGACCAACGTCGAAATCTGTCCCGCGAATACGAACTTACCTTGCGCCTGCTGCGCATCATCCGGGGAGAGGTCTTTACGCTCGACGACATCAATAAATGCCGCATGGAGATCATGCGGCAACATCCCGGATACGAACGTCCCATAACGGCCGAATCGGGAATCCTGCTGGCTGCGGAGGCAATCCGCAAATCCTTCGGACGAAAATACTATCTGCCGCTTTACAAATATCCGATCCTCATTGATTTCGGAAAACCTGACGAGCAGATATGCGTGATCCATCCGAGCAACTTTATTAGCTATACATCCAAAAAAGAAGGGGAAGAGTGTGATGTGCACCCCAAAGTTTGGACTGATTAATAATTCAGATAGCATGAGTTCGG
>OHPR01000035.1_pt1 | contig 80528 bp, 70 predicted proteins | sample 1577761 | NCBI WGS metagenome assembly OHPR01 (sample SAMEA3879537, study PRJEB24766) | human gut metagenome | biome: human-associated habitat; feature: feces | place: USA | collected 1985/1987 | reverse complement strand
GGGATTTATGCACTTTCAATTTTTGATTACAACGCCTATTATGATCTATATCTTGGGCATCGTATTTGTATCTATATGGACAAGTGGGTATATCTATAGTTTGTTGGCGTCTTTATTTTCAGTGTTATGCTTTAACTTTTTCTTTACATACCCCTACTTTTCTTTGTTGAGTGATCCAAGCTATATTACGACATATATTGTTATGTTTGTGGTGGCCATGTCATCTAGTTCATTAATGACAAGATTAAAGAAACAATCTTTCGAAAATGCCAAACAAGTGTATCGTACGCAAGTCTTATTGGAGATGAGCCAGATGCTTCAAAAGGCGAATGATATGAATGCGATCTATGCTTCGATGTTAAAACAACTGCATAAATTATTGGATACGGATTTAGTGTTGTATCCACATAATGATGAGCCTATTCTATTAGGACAGTGTCCTGTAGAAACGGATATTGTGGCTTGGGTTTATAAAAATAGGCATGAGGCTGGAAAGACAACGAGTTATCATTCGGATTCGATGTGTTTATATTTACCTATTAATGGAACGCACGAAGTGTTAGGCGTGGTTGGAATTGTATTAAAAGATAAGATAGATTCTTTTGAAAAAAATTTGTGGCTTACGATATTGGACGAGTGTGGTATGGCTTTAGAGAAGGAAATGATTCGTTTAGAAAATCTAAAAATTGAGCAGCAAGCCAAACAAGAGGCGTTGCGAGCCGATTTATTACGTATGATTTCGCATGATTTAAGAACGCCACTGACTAGTATTTCAGGCAATGCCGGTTTATTGTTGGAAAACGAAAATGCGTTTTCACAAGAAAAGAAGAAGGAATTGTATCAAGATATTTATAATGATGCGATGTGGTTGTATGATTTGGTGGAAAACTTATTGTTTATAACGAGAATTGAAAATGGTACGATGCAGTTGAATTTACAACCAGAAATGATTGAGGATATTTTTAGAGAAGCCATTCATCATTTGGGTCGTAATAAACGTAAACATAATATTTCTATGCATTTAGAGGATGATTTATTGATGGCTAATATGGATGCACGCTTGATTATTCAGGTTTTAGTGAATTTAATAAATAATGCGATCAAATATACGCCTGAAAATTCAAATATTTCTTTGAATGCTAGGCGGGTTGAGGATAAAATTTTAATTGAAGTTCAAGATGATGGAAATGGTGTTTTACATCCAGATCAATTGTTTGAGATGTTCTATACGGAAAACAATCGAGGTGGAGATACAAGACGTGGCATGGGTCTAGGTCTATCTTTGTGTAAATCTATTATTCAATCGCATGGTGGTACGATTTGGGTTGAGAATGTAACGCCTCATGGAGCTTGTTTTAAGTTTGTATTGGATGCAGTGGAGGTAAAGTTGTATGAATAAAGTTCAAATTTTAGTAATTGAAGATGATATTGCGGTTGGGAATTTGATTACGACAACTCTAGAGATGGAAAATTATCAGTTTCGTCTGGCAAAAACAGCGAAGCAAGGAATCATGAATGTACTTTCTTATAATCCTGACATTATGCTTCTAGATTTAGGACTGCCAGATATGGATGGTTTGGAAGTTATAAAGAAGGTTCGTTCTTGGTCAAATATTCCAATTATTGTGGTTTCGGCAAGAAGTGAAGATCAAGATAAAGTGAAAGCTTTAGATTTAGGGGCCGATGATTATTTGACAAAACCATTTTCAGTGGATGAATTGTTAGCTAGACTTCGTGTAACAATTCGAAGATTAAATAATAGTCAGACCATAAGTGTAAATGAGAGTGTATATGAAAATGGAGATTTGACAATCAACTATGCGCAGGGTTGTGTATATGAGAATGGGCATGAAATCCATTTAACACCGATTGAATATAAATTGTTGTGTGTTTTAGCTAAAAATACCGATAAGGTATTAACACATAATTATATTATGGGTGAAGTATGGGGTAGTGTTCAAGGTACAGAAACGCCAAGTCTTCGTGTGTTTATGGCTACATTGCGTAAAAAGATTGAGCCAGACACTTCAAATCCTAAATATATTCAGACGCATGTGGGGGTTGGATATCGCATGTTGCGGCAAACAGAAAAAGCAGATCAAACGAGCGAATCACTATCATAATAATGGTAGGGTTCGCTTTTAATCTGTGCGGGCACGGCATGAGTCCAGTTGGAGATAAACCAAGTAAAATGAGCAATGATATATTTAAAGCAACTTAGAGAAGTATAGATAAAAAATGTTTATAATTATTCAAAAAATAAAAAGGAGAGTAAGACGATAAAATCAGAACTGTCTTACTCTTTAATGACGTTTACTAGTGCCTTCGCATATTGAAATAGAGTGAAATAATAATTGTGATAACTCCAAATGTGATTAGTGCCATAATGGTTTTATTGATGCATAGAAGGATCAATATACTAAATAGGCTGACAATCGCAAATAGGAATAGTTCAATTTTTAATAGAATGGGATACATCAACAATGAATCGCGAAAACTGATTTTTTCGTATTGTGGTTCATTGTTTTTTAATAGTCTTTTTTCATATATAAATAGAATTTGGCTAAAGAGCACGACAAAAACAAGGTATATGATATTAAAAAAGATTTCTTTTGAGAAGAGTGCACTGCACGTTAAAAACATGACAAGAATGGTTCCAATTCTTGGCAGGTACACGTAATAATTATATTTCATAGAGTTTTTTCCTTTCTTTTATTATGCCACAAATCATATCACTTGAAATATACCTATAGGGGGTATATCATTATGTCGAGGTGAGATCAATGAGTGAGTGTTGTCATAAAAAGCATAAGCCTAGAGATGAGAAAGAAATCAAACAATTGACGAATCGTCTTCATCGTATGGTAGGACAATTGAATGGAATTGAGAATATGTTGAAGGAGAATCGTTATTGTGGCGACATCTTAGTGCAGGTAGCGGCTGTAGAGAGTGCTTTGCAGGCATTTGGATACATTGTTTTGCAGGAACACTTAAATACGTGTGTTGTTGAGGATGTGCAAAATGGAAATACAGAAATCATGAGTGAGGTTATGGATTTAGTAAAGAAGTTAAAGTAGGTGGTTTTAATGGAAGAAAAGTTTGATGTGACAGGCATGACATGTGCGGCTTGTCAGGCTAATGTAACTCGTGTTGTGAGTAAGTTAGATGGTGTGAGTCATTGTGATGTCTCTTTATTATCGAATTCAATGAAGGTTGAATTTGATCAAGATAAGGTGAATGAACAAACGATTTGTGAAGCTGTAAAACAGATTGGCTATGGAGCTAGTGTGCATGGTCAAAAGACAGAGGTTCGCAAAGAATGGCAGAATCGTCAGAATCGAGTGGAATCGGATCAAAGAAGTGCTAAACAAAGATTGACTTTGAGTTTAGTTTTATTGGTTCCTTTACTTCTAATTGCGATGGGTCCTATGGTGGGCCTTCCTATTTTAGAGGGTATGGAATGGATGATGGTTTCAGCCTTAACACAGCTGATTCTATGTCTATTTATATTGTTTATTCAAAGACATTTCTTTATTACTGGTTTTAAGGCTTTAATTAAAAAGTCGGCAAACATGGATTCTTTAGTTGCGATGGGTTCAGGTGCAAGCTTTGTGTATGGCTTGGTCGGTATTTATCAGATGGCCTATTATTTTGGTGTGCAGAATATGGAAATGGCCCATATGGCAATGCACTCTTTATACTTTGAGTCGGCCGCAACAATTGTGACTTTGGTTAGTGTTGGAAAGTATTTGGAGTCTAGATCCAAGGCAAAAACGAGTGATGCCTTAGACAAGTTGGTGGACTTAGCACCAAAAAATGCGACAATTTTAAGGGATGGTAAAGAAATTGTTGTATCGAGTGAAAGTATTCGAATTCATGATGTAGTTGTGATTCGTCCGGGACAAAGAATTCCAGTAGATGGTAAAGTCATTTCGGGTACAGGTTATGTGGATCAGTCGGCGATTACGGGTGAGAGTCTTCCGGTAGAAAAGAATGTAGGGGATTCAGTTATTTCAGCTACTATGAATGAGAATGGTACTTTTCAGTTTGAGGCTGAAAAAGTAGGTGAAGATACAACTTTGGCTAAGATCATTCAGCTAGTCGATGATGCAGGTAATTCAAAGGCCCCTATTGCTCGTTTGGCAGATAAAGTGAGTGGAGTGTTTGTTCCAGTTGTGATTTTAATCGCATTGATTACATTTGTCGCATGGTTGATCAGTGGTCAAACGATTCAATTTGCGTTATCCAATGCGATTAGTGTACTTGTAATTTCTTGTCCTTGTGCCTTAGGTTTAGCTACGCCAGTTGCGATTATGGTAGGTACGGGTAAGGCAGCGGAAAATGGGATTTTAATTAAGTCGGCTGCCATATTAGAACAGCTACATTCGATTGATACGATTGTATTGGATAAGACGGGTACGATTACTTCAGGAAAGCCAAGTGTTCAAGGTGTTAAGGTATATACAAATATTAGTATGAATGACTTTATTTCAATGGCGGCAAGCTTAGAGAGTGGTTCTTTACATCCTTTGGGACAGGCCATTGTGGAGTATGCGAAAGATAAAAATATAAAGCTTCAACAACCTGAACAATTCACAAACATTTCGGGTCGTGGTATTCAGGCTAAGCTAAATGGACATGTGTATTTGGCAGGAAATAAAAGGTTATTAGAAGAGAAAAATATTCAAATAAATCAAAATGTTTTATCAGACTTAGATGCTTATGCAAGTTTAGGTCAAACTCCATTGATTTTTGTGAAAGATCAAAATGTGATCGGTTTAATTAGTGTGGCGGATACCATTCGTAGTACGAGTCAGGTTGCATTAGAACAATTTAAAAAGAAGAATATGCGTGTGGTTATGTTGACTGGAGACAATCAAAAAACAGCGAATGCGATTGGTAAATCTTTAAGTGTGGATGAAGTGATTAGTGATGTGTTGCCACAAGATAAGGAGAGTGTAATTCGTAGGCTTCAAGAACAAGGTAAGAAGGTTATGATGGTGGGTGATGGAATCAATGATGCGCCTGCATTAATGCGTGCTGATATTGGGGTTGCGATTGGTGCTGGAACCGATATTGCCTTGGATAGTGCGGATGTGATTTTGATGAAAAGCTCTTTATTGGATGTAGTGACGGCAATCGATTTATCAAATGATGTCATCAAGAATATCAAGATGAATTTATTCTGGGCTTTCTTCTATAACATTCTAGGAATTCCAGTTGCGGCAGGCCTATTGTATCCGGCATTTGGACTTCGATTATCACCAATGATTGGTTCTGCATGTATGTCTTTGAGTAGTGTTTGTGTTGTCACAAACGCATTGCGACTTCGTTATTTTAAACCTAAAGTTCAAAGTGAAGAAGTCAAAACGTACACAATGCATATTGATGGTATGTCTTGTGGACATTGTGCATGGTTAGTAGAGGATGCTTTAAAGAAGGTTCCAAATGTAAAAGAAGTTCGTGTGGATTATAATTTAGGTAAGGCCGATATTGACTATGTGCAACAAGTAAATAAGGTGGCTTTAAGACAAGCGGTTGAAGATGCGGGTTATATTCCCGTTGAATATAAGGAGGAAAAGAAAATGAAAAAAGTAGTAACAGTAGATGGTATGATGTGCATGCATTGTGTGGCACATGTAAAGGATGCCTTAAGTAAAGTAGAAGGTGTAAGTGATGTAGTGGTTAGTTTAGATGAAAAAACAGCTACATTAAACTGCACGGAGAATGTCACAGATCAGATGTTGAGTGATGCCGTGACAAATGCGGGATACACAGTTATTTCAGTAAAATAACGAATCATAAAAATAAATAAAGTCAAGACTTGTAAGCGGATTCATAATATTCTATGATAGACGTCGAGGGAGACGCAAAATGGAATGTTTTATTGATGGAAAATCCACTTGCGAAAGAACTTTCTGGAATCGCTTGAATGTTTTGGCTAACTTTCAGCAGAAAGAAATGATAATGGATGGTTTGAAGGTTCGTGTCGCAGAAAGTATGTATTGGATTCAACCAAAGAAAGGATAGTTCGTTTGAATTATTCTTTTTTTTCGACAGTTGTATCACACAAAAATCTCAATATTCACTTTAAATAAAGTGAAAATAGATGCTTTTAACATAAATAAAATGTTGTATGGGATTTCTAGCTTTTGTTGTGGAAATACATTTGGTTTATCTGTATAATACATATAGAGAACGACTACTGGGAAAGCAGTGGTTACTCTGAAATAAAATTAATGCTGAAGCACTAATCTTTTTCCATTGCGAGTGGTGATTAGTGCTTTTTGCATTTTTTCTATAATCATCAACGTTACTTTTAGTATTTCTACTATGGCAAATAAGCACATAGCAACATCAATATGTAGATATATATGCATAAGCTTTCCTCCTGCAAAAAAATAGAAGGATCTACTTACCTGGAATTCAAGATTCAAGGCTTCAAAACTCCTTAACAAGAGGTAACCACCAACCACATCCAGTAGCCAGTTTCAATTATAAAACTTCAATGTGAAAACATTATTAATTCTTGTAAATTTGTTGATTGTTTGACAGTTGGATTGTATGAAAATTGGAGTATATGCTTTATATAAAGTACAAATGATTCTTTTTTGGGCTGATAAAATGTTGTATGGGATTTTTAGCTTTTCTTGTGGAATTACATTTGGTTTATCTGTATAATACATATAGAGAACGACTACTGGAAAAGCAGTGGTTACTCTGAAATAAAACTAATGCTGAAGCACTAATCTTTTTCCATTGTCGGTGGTGATTAGTGCTTTTTGCATTTTTCTATAATCATCAATGTTACTTTTAGTATTTCTACTATGGCAAATAAGCACATAGCAACATCAATATGTAGATATATATGCATAAGCTTTCCTCCTGCAAAAAAATAGAAGGATCTACTTACCTGGAATTCAAGATTCAAGGCTTCAAAACTCCTTAACAAGAGGTAACCACCAACCACATCCAGTAGCCAATTTCAATTATAAAACTTCAATGTGAAAACATTATTAATTCCTGAAAATTTGTTGATTATTTGACAGTTTGGCAAAAGAAAAACGAGCATTTGTTCTTTATGTAAAGATGAAATGCTCGTTTTTAGGTATTTTAAAATGTTGTATGGGATTATAATATTTCTTTTAGTTTAGCGATTAATCCTAAATCTGCAGGTAGCCAATCTACTAAGTCTAATGTGTCTTTAGTAAGCCATTTTGCAGATTCGTGTTCTAATAGAGTTAAATTTCCTTCAAGAATTGTACAAATGAAACATTCCATGGATAGGTGGAAGTTTGGATAGTCATATTCGACTGTATCAAAGTATTCTTCGACTTGAATGGTTGTATCTAATTCTTCTTTGATTTCACGAACAATGGCTTGTCTACTTGTTTCATTGGGTTCTACTTTTCCTCCAGGAAATTCCCATCCGTCTTTAAATTCGCCATAACCTCTTTGGGTGGCGAATATTTTATTTTCATCTTTAATAATGGCAGCTACTACGTGTATTGTTTTCAAAAAATCACTCCTCTACAATGTATCGATAAATGTCTTCTCTTATGGGTGTATCCAATTGCCATAAGATTTCGACGGCTGTTTTTTGCGTGTTGGGCATCACAAACTGTTTGGTCTTATCTATCTCTGCTTGCATATGGCCTAGATAATAGAATTCTTTGCTTGTTTTATCATCTTTGTTCTTTCGCACAAACAAATGAACTTCAATCCCTCTTTCTTTGGCGTACAAGAAGTTTTGTACGTCATCACTGCTTGTGGTTCTTCCGGATTTGGATATCGCAATCAATTGACTTTCATTGATAAAATGATCTTCATATTTGATGGTATCTTGAATGTCGTTTGACTTGTCATAATTGATAAAGACAGGGAATGTTTTGGTTGTTTGATCATATTTGTATCCGCCAATATTTAATGGAACTTCATTGTGTTGCCAATTTAATAAGCGACAGCCATCTTCGTATGTATATTTTTGATAAAGAACAAAGTTTGTATCTTTATATGTATTCTTATAATGTTTATTATATTGATCCAATGCATATTCAATGATTTCTTTTACCATGGATTTAAATTCGTTGTTTTCTAAACATGTCTTAAATGGTTTTGAAATCTTCTTGTCTTCAATAAAAATACAATCTTTAAACGTATTTTTTCCAGAACCAGTAGGGAATTCATTGGTGAAGATGTTTAATACATTTGTTTGTGATATGTCATTTGAGAAAGTATATTCTTGATCATTGATTAAATCTTTTAGTGTTTCAAGCTCTATCTTTCTTTTTCCATTGGCAAGTTTTGTACAAATAAACTTAATAAAGTTTTCTTCAAGTTCATTCAATCTGATCTTATAATCCTTTTCATATTTCTTTAAAAAGGCATAATAAGATCCTAGTGATTTGTTGTCGAAAATTCTTTGTACGTCAATTTCTCCATAGGTTTCAAAATCCATAAGAGTAGGGATTCTTCCAAGTTTATTCTTTAGATTTTTATAGCTATCCTTAATGAGCTTGATATCCGCAAAATTGGCGGTGTCAATCGACGCAAAAATTTGTTTCTTACTGATTTCATCAAAGTGAATCGTACTCGATCCTGGAATAATTCTTTCACCTTCAAGAACATATCGTCTTATATTGTCTTTGTTGTAAGAACGATCTCCAGATAGGGCGATTGGAATCATGAAGTTGTTTTTGTAGTTTCCAATGAAGTCTAGAATGACAACATATTCTTTGCCTTTTGATTTTCTTAGGCCTCGGCCTAATTGTTGGACAAAGACAATGGGCGATTGTGTAGGTCTTAATAGTACAACTTGATTGATTTCAGGAATGTCGACACCTTCATTAAAAATATCTACAGTTAAAATGTATTGTAGATAGTCACTTCTTGTATCGGATACTAAGCGATCAATCGCATCTTCTCTTTTTTCTTGAGAATCCTCTCCACTTAAAGCGATGGTTCGATACCCTCTTAGATTTAATCTTTCACTAAGGGCAGCCGCTTCTTTCTTGGAACTGCAAAACATGAGTCCTTTGACTCTTTCTCCACTATATCCATAGTAATTGGTTTGTTCGATAATGTAGTCGACTCTTTGGTTCGATGTAAGGTAGTTGAAATCTGTAAAATCGGTTTCGTTTCCGTTTGTTAAAAAGTCAGTAATGCCAAAATAGTGGAATGGACATAATAAGTTTTCTTCTAGAGCTTGTTGAAGACGAATTTCATAGGCAATATTATGGTCGAAGGCTGCATATACATCAAAGTCATCGGTTCTTTCTGGGCTTGCGCTCATTCCTAGCCAAAACTTTGGTTTAAAGTAGTCCATGATTTCTTGATAGCTTTTAGCTCCAATGCGATGTGCCTCATCAATGATGATGGTATCGAATGTATCAGGGGCAAAACTTGAATACACTTCTTTTTTAGACATCGTTTGCATGGTTGCGAACAAGTAGTCTACATCTGTATCCTTGCTGTTTCCTGATAAAAGCCCAAATGTCTTTGTATTTTTAAATACATTTTTGTAGCTTTGAAGAGCTTGTTTGGCAATCTGCTCTCTATGCACTAAAAATAGGGCTTTCTTGGGATTCTGATCTTGTAAGGCAAAGGCTGAGGCATATGTTTTTCCTGTTCCTGTGGCTGAAATCAACAAACTCTTTGATTCATTCTCATTGCGAAGCTTTCTAAGATTGGAAATAAAGGCTTTCTGCATAGAATTTGGAATCAACTGTTTAGAAGGTAATTTAATTTCTTCTTTTTGTTTCACCTTTTTGTATTCTTCATAATGCACTCTATATGCACCAATAAATGCATTGTAGGAATATGTATTTGGATGATTCCATAATTCTTCAAATTCATCTAACATTTCAGAAACGAATTCTCCGGATTTTGTGGACACAATTTTTGTATTCCATTCTCGATTTGTAGTAAGTGCTGTATTTGTCATATTACTAGAACCCACAAGGATCTTGTAGATTTCATCGGATTGAAAGATATATCCCTTGGTATGAAAACCATTCTTTGAGTCGGGTACTAGATACATTTTAAGTTCAACATTCGAAAATGTAGCGAGTTTATCTAACGCTTTAGGATCACTAAATGCCAAATAGTCCGTTGTTAGAATCTTTCCATGGATGCCTTTATCTTCTAGAGTACGAAGCGTTTGAAGTAAGGGGGTAATTCCTCCCATGGTAATGAAGGCTACACTGATTAGAAAAGAGTCGCAGTGTAATAATTCATCTTCAATGGTGCTTAGTACTTTTCTTCCATTCTTATAGTCGTTTGAAATAAATTGAGGTCGATATAATACGTTGGAAGATATATTTTTGTCTAGAAATGCGGTAGATAGGCCGCTCTGTATATTTTGATAGTTCATACCTAACATTATACCAGCATTAAAATGAAATCATAGATCGAAAAGGTTATAATATTTGGTAGAAAGAACATGGGTATGAATATGGAATTTATAAAGAACGATGCGTATTCTGGAGAACTGGATTATCGAGCTTTTGGGAGTATGTTGGATCATCCTACGCAGTGTTACAAATTTTATTGGTTAGAAGCCATTATGAATTTGATGCTGAAAAAATATCGTTTTTCATTTGACGAAATCTTTGATGAAATGATTGTGTCAGCTTGGTATACAGTAACACAGTATCATTTGTTTTTGGGTCCAATGATTGAAGGAGAAAGAAGAGATGCAATCAATCGAGCTATTGATGTCTTGATTGAAAATACGTCTTTAAATGAGAATTCTAAACCAGATGAAATTCGTAGTGTATTAAAAGAGCAGAATCATTTGGTTTTGGAATATAAGCGAAAGTTGGCAAAGAATGTTCCCTATAAACTATTGAGTAGTTTTTCATCTGAACTTACTAAGGATAAAGGGGATGCGTATCGTATTGAATATATTCAAATGTTGAATCAAGAAATTCATTTTCCCTATATTATTGAGAATGGGATGGGTATACATAAATATGTTGTTTTGCAGGAAGCTTGGATTCCTTTCTTAGTGGATAATTATATGATCATTAAAAATTGGATTCAGTATAATAAGATTCAATTTCTTCAAATGATCAATCCGGGTGTGCCGGGAATTATTAATAAGTTGAATGATGAAAGGAATAATGTAAGACATTTAGAAAGAGTGCGTGATTTGTGGAATGCGCATATTGAAGTGTCAAATAAAGAAATTGTGGACATATATTCAGGTAATAAATTAGAATCTACGTTTGATGTGGATCACTTCATTCCGTGGTCTTATGTAGCACATGATGAAATGTGGAATTTGATACCGAGCAATGCGAGCGCAAATCGCTCAAAGAGTAATCATTTACCAGAGTGGGATTTGTACTTTAATAAGATGGCGAATATGGAGTATGACTTATATAAGAGTGTTGTAGAATATGATTCAATTCATAAGCTATTTGAGAAGTGCTATGCCAAGAATCTTCAGTCTTTGTGGGCTATTGAAGAATTGTATGTCAAAGAAAATACGGAATATGAGTTTAAGCATAAGTTAGAAGCGCATATGCATCCTTTGTATGAGGCGGCTAGAATGCAGGGGTATAGTGAATGGAAAATATAATAATTTCAAAAGAGTTTCTAGATTGGTATGAATATTATAATGAGTGTAAAGAAAAGTATTCAAGTTTAGTAAATGATGTAGAGGATAAACTGATTCGTGGTGAATATAAAGATATTGAACTTCCTTTTTCAAATATGAATACGAATAATCTGAATCGTGATGCTTCAAGTCTTGAAAAAATTTGTGTACTTAAAATGCAGGGAAGTACATCGCAATTGGAAGTTGAAGTTGAATTAGTGAAAGAAAAGATGTTAGAGTCTTGTTTAAATGTAAACTTTGGTATATTGTGCAATCCTTTGGCGAGTACTCTATATCGTATGATTTTAGATTCGAGTAAAACAAAGAAGCATATGGAGGATGTTTCTAAACAATGTAAAGAAAATGATTTCTACATTTCTGTATTTATTCCTGTTTACTTAAGGCATTTCTATGCATGTATTTGCGAAGATTGTATTAAGGGATATAGTTCATATGAGTTTGTTCAATCTGTTGATTCTTTAATTGAAGAAGATAAGTTTAGTGAAGCTTGTAGTCTTTGTCCTATCTATGAAGATATTTATATTCAGGCTAATAAGAAGGGTTTACTTACAAATGAGTTAATACAGGTAATGCAGCAGTATGGTGTGGATGTACCTGTTTCCAAGAAGAAGGAGACAAAGCAGCCTCAGATACCTGTTTTTGAAAAGAAGAAAGAAACACCGAAAAAGTCAAAATTAGATATAGAAACGCGTAAAAAGATTGTGGGAGATGGCGTTAAGGAAATCTTGGATATGAGTGATGATGAGCTGATTCGTAGATATGATGGTAAGTCAGAGGATGAAATTAAGACAATGTTAAAGAATGATCCTTGTTTTGATTCATCCTTAATGGATGAATCGATGTTTGAGTTTCTTAGCTTATTAACTTGTTTTAGTATTGAATTTGAGGATGCTTTTATTGATTGGTTAGCCGGTTTTATCCTTAGAAGATTATATGATATACATTTAAGGTTTTCGGTGAATATCCCACCAAAAGTTCAAACAACAAAGAAACAAAGTGATTATTCAAATCAGGAAAGAGTTTTGCCTGAAGCTGATCCTAGTGAAAATTATCAGGAAAAAAAGGTCATTCAACCAAATAATGAATCTAAGGGTAGGGGTGGAATTATTTTCTTGATTATTCTTGGACTATTATTTGGATATGGATATATTTCTTTGAAAAAGGAAGAGGCAGAATGGGAAGCGCAAATGGAACAGTATCGTCTTGAGAATAGGCGTCGTACGGAATTGAGTGAGTTTAAGGCAAGGGAAGAGAAACGTAAAAAGGAAGAGGGACAAAATTCGAGTTCTTCATCTTATTCATCATCATCTTATGATGAAGGAAGTGATGATGCATATTCAGGTGATTATGATGAGGATCGTTATGATAATGATGAAAGTTATCGTGATGGTGTAGATGATATGTTGGATGAATTGGGAGAATAAAGAAAAATACAGTGAAAGAATCGTTGAATATTTGTATACTTTAGAGTATACTACTCGTAAGTATACAAATATAAAGGATGTGATTTGATGTTAGGAAGAAAAGAAGAATTAAATCATTTGAATGAATTATATAATAGTGATTGTTTTGAATATTTAGTAATGTATGGTCGAAGAAGAGTGGGTAAAACAACGATTCTACAGGAATTTGCCGAACATTCGAACGCAATCTTTTTTCCTGCTCGAGAAAAGAATGATGCGCTAAACTTAGAGGACTTTTCTAAAGTGATTCAATATCATTTTAATAATAATTTTATTGCGTCTTTTAAAAGTTGGGAGGATGCGTTTAATTATATTGGGGAGAAGGCTACTGAAAAAATTGCCGTGATAATTGATGAATTTCCTTATATTATTGATGAGAATCCTTCCGTGAAGTCAATATTGCAGCATGTGATTGACCATAATTGGAAAAAGAAGAATATCTTTTTAATTTTGTGTGGTTCTTCTGTAAGTGTTATGGAAAGTGATGTTATGGGTAGAAAAAGTCCACTTCATGATCGACAAACATCGACTTTAGAAATAAAACCATTTGATTATCTAGAGAGTAGTGCATTTTTTCCTGGATATAGTAATGAAGATAAATTGTTGGCGTATGGAATATTGGGTGGGATTCCAAGATATTTAGAGGCTTTTGATCCCAAACTATCTGTTGAGAAAAATATAGCGAATAAGATTATTCGTAATGGAGCTTATCTTCATGAAGAACCAGATAACCTATTGAAGGCGGAATTAAGAGAAATCAATGTGTATAGTAGTATTTTATCTGCCATTGCGAATGGAAGAAATAAAGTGGTTGATATTGCGGATTATATTCATGAGGAGCGTACAAAGGTATCTAAATATTTGATTACGCTACAAACACTTCGTTTGATTGAAAAGAGGATTCCTTGTGGTGATAAAGAGACGAGCAAGAAGTCGATTTATGTGATTAAAGACAATTTTTTTAAGTTTTGGTTTCGCTATGAATTCACAAACAATTCTTACTATGCCATGTTAGGAGCCAATGATGCATCTAAGGAAATCATGGAGGATATAAGCAATCTAATGGGGGATGTATTTGAGGATATTTGTAAAGAATATTTGATTCGTTTGGCTAAAAGTAGAAAGCTTCCTTTCATACCTTATCATTTGGGTAAATGGTGGGGGACAAATCCAACTTTAAAAGCACAGGACGATGTAGATTTGCTTGCGTTGGATCGTACTGGTAAAAAAGGTGTTTTTGTGGAGTGCAAATTTACTTCCCAGCCAATGCCATATGATGAGTATGAAGATTTAGTAATGGCTACTCAAGCATTTCCAAATCTAGAAGAGAAATATTTGTGGTTTATTAGTAAGTCTGGCTATTCGGATTCAGTCGTAAGACAAGCAAAAGAAGATGGAGCTGTATTACTAACGATTGATGATTTATTTGAATTTTAGGCATCTGTTTTATGCAGATGCTTTTTATTTTTGGTTAGAAAAAAATAGTATAATACCTCATGGAGTATGAGGAGTTTAAAAAGATTATTAATTCAAAAACAATCACATACGAAGATTAGTATAGTAGCTTTTCGACTTATCGGAAGGATTTTGTCTTGTATATAAGACAAAAATATATGGATATTGTCTTATGAATAAGACAAAAAGACATAAATATTATCTTACAGACAAGACAATATGTTTATATAATGCGGTAAAAGAAAGAGTTCTGCGTATGAATCGAGATATTTTAAAACAGATAATAGTAGATCAAAAGGAGATTGACTAAATTGTCAATCTCCATTATTTCTTCATAGAAATATATTCATAGCTAGGTGTGAAGTGCTGACTATCCTGTAGCTTGTAGTATTCCATAAAAATGCGTGACATGATGTTTGGAATTTGTTTTTCAGCAGGATGAGATAGAATAATCAAATATTGCATAGCACTATAACGTGTACATACATCCACCTTTCGAATGTTGTCTTGAATAGCTTCACCCATATGGTCAAGGGCTTCTTCGATTTCTTCAATATATGGAAGTGTATCTTGTACAGTTTCCATAGTAACCATGACTAAATAACAGTTCCATTGGTTTCGTGTCATCAATTGGTGTATGTATTCATATTGTCTTGTGAAATCGCGATATTCTAGGTGTAATGCGCCTGAATAGTTTCCACTTGTTTGTAGGGAGTTTGCGATTTGTTGCAAGTCTAAGCTTGTGTTGGCTGTGTTTCCATAATGGATTTGGTTGTACCAAGAATAGTTGTTCTTACCATTTTGTTTCACATAATACAAGGCTTTGTCGGCTTTTGAATAGGCATCCGCAAACGTATCGTTTCGAGTGCACATGAGCATGCCTGCAGAAAGGGCTGCAAAATGGGTTTCACTATCGTCTTTAATGATTTCTTTGAATTGTTCAATCACATTTGAAACTGTATTTTCGGCTTGTTCTGTATTCGCTTGTGGTAAGAACAGAAGGAATTCATCCCCTCCCATACGACATGCGATCTTAGGTATTGAAATGTCTAACAATAGTTTTCCCAGGCTTTTTAGGGCTCTATCTCCAGCTTTATGTCCATAGACGTCATTGATTTTTTTAAGGTTATCCATATCCAAGAAAATCAGGCATCCATTTGTCTTTTGCATAGCGCTCGCAATGCGTTTTTGTCCTACATTACGAACAGGAAGGCCTGTAAGATAATCGTTGTTTTTTGTTTCTTCCTGATCTTGCATGGTTGTCACAACATCGGAAATAAACTTATTGATTGTGTCTTCTTGGGATGGAAGTATTTCGTGTTCTAAGTGAAATAAAGATCCGTTGTCCATTAATTTCAAGAAGACTTTTGTGATTTCAGGATCAAATTGCGTACCCGCATTCATTTGGATTTCATGATAAATTCGTCCATGACTTAATGCGTTACGATAGATTCTTCTTGAATTCATGGCATCATAAGAGTCGGCTAACGCAATTATACGTGCTTGTATTGGGATTTCATTTCCTTTAAGTCCATCGGGATAGCCAGTACCATCATAATGTTCATGGTGACTTCTTGTGACTTCATCGATATGCGGAATGATCGTTATATCTTTTAAGATGTCTTGTCCAATTGTAGTGTGTTGTTTGATTAAATTGAATTCTTCATTTGTTAATTTGCCAGGCTTATTTAAGATTTGGTCTGGAATACCAATCTTTCCAATGTCGTGTAAATAAGCACAGTTTTTAAGGTTTTGAATCTCTTCATTTGTCCAACCCATATTTTTCGCAATCAAGGCTGCATATTGGGCTACACGCCTTGAGTGTCCACGTGTATATTCATCTTTGGCTTCAATGGTAGTAGAAAGGGATTCCATCATTTGAAGTGTTATTTTTTTGTTTTCTTTCTTTTCAATTTCCAACTCCGTTTGATGACGATTTTCTTCTATGATATGAATCTTTTGGATGGTACGAATAATGTTAGTGAAGAGCAATATAATCATGCCTATGCCAATAAAGATACCTGAAATAGTTGCGACAAAATAAACAGATACAGATTCAATAGCAACACAGACTAGGACTAGAAAGAGTCCAATCAATAGAATGTAGTCGGATTTTATTTGTTTATTTTTGCGTATGTATTGCATCAAATGAATGAATATTAGGATAAACACAAAGACGAGTAGTAATTGTGCAACGGGCAATGTTTCAATGTAGTCTTTGACTTTTGTAAGATAGAGAATGGAAGAAACAATAAAGTTTAAAATTACGACATAACCAATATTTTGATAGAGTTTTTGGTGCTTGCCATTTTGAATGTTGTCCGCATAGAACAAGATGGGTAATGGACTCAGCATGATCATCACAAAACATAAAGCAGCTAACGCGGATGCGTTAGGAACTAGGATTTGTCGGATTTTGGATTCTCCAAGCATCCAGACAGAGCCCATGACCATACACCATCCAAAGTATTCCATGTCGAATGTTGTGTGGTAGACATGTTTTAGGGCTATGCCAAACAGGATGGATGTGATGCCGGTAAATAAGATAAAGAAGGCAATAAATGTGGATATTCCATAAGTGTTGTATATATTTTGCCAAATTTCGGCTTTATTACCACAATACACCTCATTGACAATGCCGGAATAATTTGAAGTGTAGGTTGTCAGTTCAATGCGTAATGTTTTTCCTGCATCTTTATAGGTTGTAGGACAAAAGATGTAGCGACTCGCTGAATTTTTACCAGCCATTCTTGTATCTTTTGTGGAATATTGTGTGCGCAATGAATTTCCTACATAGAACTGAATGTCCTGCAAAGAAGATCGAATCGCAAAAGACGTTTCATCATAGTCTTTAGGCAATGTTGTTGTCAGGACCATGGTATGGCCTGGTTTTACTTCATAGGTTCCGGGAACCTTTATTTTTTGTTTCGTACCATCCTCTTTATTCCAGTAAAAGGAACCGGAATAGATTATGGATTTGGACGGGTTGTTATAGTTTTGTTCGTTAGCACCAAATAATTGCATGAAACAAAACCATCCTAAAATCGCAATCATTAAGATGTAAAAGAAGTATTTCATGGTTTGAAAGTTAGATTTTTGTGTATGCATATTTGGATTCCTTCCCTTATAGTTAGCATAGTATTTTTACATAAAAAGTGTCAATAAAAAGTTGTTGACAAACCTATAGAGTAGCTATAGAACGAAAATGTTCTAAATAGAACGATGAGGAGGGCGCATATGCACTTTTGGGATGAACATAAAACGATAACGAGATATTATGAGATGAAGGTTTCTGGAGTTTGCGAAAAATATCAGTTAAGACAGTTGGAGTATGACATATTAATGTTTATTTACAACAATCCTGCGTACAATACGGCTGCGGACATTGTTCGTATTCGTAAGTCTACAAAGTCTCATGTTTCGACTTCACTTAAAGTATTAGAAGATCGTGGTTTTATTGAGCGAAGAGTCGACAAAGATAATAAAAAGCATGTAACTATTCATTTACTACAATTAGCCAATGAAGTAATTGAAGATGGAATATGGGTGCAAAAGGAGTTTGCACAAGATATGTTTGAAGGTCTTAGTGAAGAAGAGATCAAAGTGTTTATGAGTGTATTTCAAAAGGTGTATGACAATGCAGAAAGGATGATTTCAAATGAAAAAAATTCCTGATTTAATGGAAGCAATTTTTGATGCTTGTTACTTGATTTTTGACTTAATTGCTGGAATCTTATTCTTTGTATATTCGAAAGGAAATCCATTGTTCATATTATATGGTGTATTAACATTAACGTTGTGTGGTGGAGACGCATTCCACTTGGTTCCTCGTATTAAAAGGGCTTTGTATGGTACAAATGATAAAATTAAAAGACAGCTTGGAATTGGATTGCAGGTATCTTCAATCACTATGACCGTATTCTATATAATTTTATTGTTTATCTGGAAACTAACATTCCCAACATTACAAGCTCCACTTTGGGTGGAGGCTATGATTTGGATTTCAGCTATTATTCGTATCGTCGTATGTTTCTTACCACAAAATAACTGGACTTCAGAAGAAGGAAATAGGAAGCTTTCTGTGATTCGTAATGCCGTGTTTGACGTAACTGGAATTGGTGTGATTCTTCTTTATGCCATTTCAGGAAATATGTACGATTTGCATATGAACCGTATGGTTGCAGCCATCATTATTTCTTTTGGTTGCTACATCCCAGTTACATTGTGGTCTAAGACAAAACCCAAGATTGGTTTATTGATGATTCCTAAGACTTGTGCTTATATGTGGGTCATTGTGATGGGATTACAATTATTATTCTAATTCACAAAACTTGGTGCTTAATGGCACCTTTTTTTGTTTCTTTAAAAAGAAGAATATCATTATAAATTGATATTATTCCGAATATTCTTCCGAAAAAAATCGACATAGTTCCGAATAAAAGTGATGTTTTTCGGAAGAAAGGCAAAATAAATTGATATTCTTTCGACCACAAAATAATACTTGTGACATATTGGACATTTCATTGGTTTAAAATTTTTGATTGTTATATTATTTTTTTCCTTTCTTTTTCTTCTGCTTTAAATAAGTTTATATTTCAAACTATAAAAGAAAACCATACATAATCATTGTAAATAAAAAGCGAGCCCTATCGATTGGTTACGATAGTGATTCGCTAGTTTGCCGTCTGATGACGACCTTCGTCATATGTAATATATCATTCTTTTAAGAAAATACAAGAGAAACTATGCAATTCTGGATGAGTGAATAGTAAAATATGCTTGTACAATTAGGGGTATAAATTATTCATACATTATCCGAAAAAAAAGAGCCTTCTGTGCCACATTGCTAAGAGGTGCGAAGACTACGATTAACCAAATTATAACAAATTTGTAATATGTGTCAATGGAATTATTTCTTCCAATTTCTTTTTTCTGATTCAATAAGGATTAGAGTGATTGGTGATTTTGAATTAGAAGAATTCACAAAAAATGAGTGTTGTAATTTGTTTTCATTGTTTCCTTACTATCACTACAGTGATACAATTAGTTTGAAGGAGATAAATGTTAATGGATAATAAAATAATTTTGTACCATGGATCTGAAAAAATAATAGAGAATCCAATATTTGGTGCTGGTAAAAAGAATAATGATTTTGGGTTGGGATTTTATTGTACAGAAAGTAATGATTTGGCAAAAGAATGGGCGGTTTCTTCGTTAAATGATGGATTTTCTAATAAGTATACTTTGGATACAGAGTATTTGAAGGTTTTGAATTTAAATAGTTCGGATTATACGATTTTAAATTGGATTGCGATATTGGTGGAACATCGTCTTTTTTCAATTAAAACGCCTGTGGCTAGAAGGGCAAAACAATATTTGATTGATCATTTTAGTATCAATGTGAACGCATATGACTTAATTATAGGCTATCGTGCGGATGATTCTTATTTTGATTATGCAGAAAGTTTCTTGAATAATACAATTTCTGTAGAGCAGCTCGCACAAGCTATGATATTGGGTAAATTGGGAGAACAAATTGTCATTAAGTCGCAGTTTGCGTTTTCAAATTTAAAGTTTGAAGGATATGAAACTGCAGATAAGAATCAATATTATGATTTTCGTAAAGTAAGAAATGATGAAACGAATCAATATTATTTGAAAATGCTTGATCAAGAAATGGATGGATTGTTTATCCAGGATATTATTAGAGGGGGCATTAAAAATGATGATCCACGCATACCAAGAAATATATGTAAATAATGCACAAACAATGTTAGGGGATGCCTTTGATTATGCCATCAATACTTGTCATATTTCAGGTGATGATTTTGTGAAGATGTTTATTGTAAGTTCTATGAGTAAACGTATTGAAAATGGAGAGCCTGCCTGTGTGGCGGGTAAAAGTGGTATCGAGCTTGTACATGAAATTGTGTTTGTAACCATGCAAAAAGAGTTGGATGTTGAACCTGAAGTAAATTATAGTCGTTCATGTGAGTATTGGATTGGATGGGCTGTTGCCTATTATCAGTGGTATTCAGACAGAAGTTTTAAAGAGATATTTCGTGTTTTAAGTTTTGAAGATTTAAAAAGAATGTATTATACACTTCATGAGGCGGATATTTCTAAGTTTGTAGATATTGTGGATTCGAAAATGAAAGAGTATTATGTGGAAACAAACTTAAAGCGTATTCGAACTACTTATGGTTATACGCAACAAGAATTATCCGATCTTTCTGGTGTAAGTCTTCGTTCAATACAATTATATGAACAAAGAAATAAGGACATTAATAAGGCGAGTGTAGATAAGTTGTATCGTATTTCTAAAGTGTTTGGCTGTAAGATAGAGGATTTGATTGAAAAATGATATTTAGGGGTAGAATGAGATGATTCATTCTACTCTTTTCTTTTTGATTTGAAATAAAAACAACAAATTTATTGGAATTAATAATGTTTTCACATTGAAGTTTTATAATAGGAATTGGCTACTGGATGTAGTAACGGTGAACCCTCTGAATGAAAAGGATGATATCTTGAGTTCTCGATGATTCCGATTTTGCAGGAGGACGTGTTGTATGTATATTTATCTGTACATTGATGTTGCCATGTGTTTAATGGCCATAGTAGAAATACTTAGAATTACATTATTGATTATAGAAAAATGTAAAAGACACTAGTTCACCCTCAGCAATGGATTACTAGTGTCTTTACATTAGAATAATTCAGAGTGACCACTATATCCAGTAGTCTTTCTGTATCTGTATTATACCGATAAAGGAATGTTTATGCAAATCTATTGGCATATAGTGTAATGATATACACTATCATAGAAAAATATGAAAGACACTCGTTCATGAGTGCCTTCATTGCATTACTTTAATCCAAACAATGTTTCAATACATGAATCATCCATTACGCGATCTGTTGGTGGCATATTGGCATGTTCTAGTAGGGAGTCTACGTGGTCTTTAATGGTTACGTCTACAAGTTTGTTGACATCGATTCCTCTAAGTTCAAAAAATAAGAATGGGTTTTCGTCGAGTTTGGTTCCAATTCCATAGAGTACAGCAGCCACGTGTTTGCACATTAAGGCCCAGTCGGGGCAGCTGCAGTTAAAACTGATTTCTCTTTGGCTTGGGAAAAGTCCATTTTCGGATAGGAATACTTCTTTTAAACTTTCTGGGAATTGTCCGTTCACAAGTTCTTGTAAGTTTTGGATTTGTGAACTGCATTTTTCGATGATGTCTTCACAAACTTCTTCTTTTAGTGGGCTGATATTGATTTCTACTTTGTAAGGTGTTTTTCTTGTACCTTGTACACGTGCTTTTACTTTGCCCTTTACAATTTGTAAGTCCACTACAGCACCAGAGCGAACATATCTTTTTCCGCGTTCGATGCGACTGGCATAATCAGCATATTGTTCAATATTTTTACACCAGGCCATGCCCCACCAGCTTTTTGCGATTTGTCTTCCTTCCACAATAATGGGATGCATTTCTTTTCCTTTATTTTTTGCGTTATTCACACTTGCCTGTGCTTTTCTTTGCAGTTCTTCTACGCTCATTTGTGAATATTGCATGCTTGCTGTCCAATATTTTGCCATAGTCTACACGTCCAATCTTAATAAGTCCATTAGTTCATTTGTATCAAGTTCAGTAATCCATTTTTCTTGGCCAGTGGCAAGAATGGAATTTGCGAGTTCTTGTTTGGACTCAATTAGTTTATCAATTTTTTCTTCGATAGTTCCATTTGAAACGAGTTTATGTACAAAGACCTCTTTGGTTTGTCCAATACGATAGGCTCGATCGCTTGCTTGGTTTTCTACGGCTGGATTCCACCAACGGTCAAAGTGAATGACGTGGTTGGCGGCTGTTAGATTGAGTCCGGTTCCGGCTGCTTTTAAGGATAGTACGATATATGGAACGTATGTATTTTCATCATTAAATTTCTCAACGATTTCCGTACGCTTTTTAGCAGGAATACCACCATGGATAATATATCCCTTCTTATGAAAAATGGATTCTAGGTATTGGGATAGGGGTTCGCACATTTCTTTATATTGTGTAAACACCAATACTCTTTCTCTTTTCTCATAGATGGTTTCACACAACTCTTTCAACATCGCATATTTTCCACTGTCTTTTGGATTGTAGTTGGTGTCATGAATAAATTGGTCTGGGTGATTACAGATTTGTTTCAATTTCGTTAATAACGCAATTACGATTCCTCTTCTTTGAAGGCCTGTGGATTCCAATATTTTTTGTTCCGCTTTTTCAACTTCCTTGCGATACAACACAACTTGTCGTTTGGATAAATCTACGTGTTCTGTGATTTCCATTTTGTCTGGTAAATCCGAAATGATTGTCTTATCTGTTTTTAGACGTCTTAAAATGAATGGGGAAACCATCATCTTTAATTTTGTCATATATTCAGGATAGGCTTGTACTTTTTTTGTATATTCTTTAAAATCAGATGCACTGCCTAATAATCCTTTATTTAAGAAGTCAAATAGGGACCATAAATTGGAAAGATCGTTTTCAATAGGTGTACCTGTCATTGCGATGCGCATATGGCTTGGAATCTTTTTAATGGCACGAGTTTGTTTGGTTGCTGGATTTTTAATGGCTTGAGCCTCATCTAAAATCAAACAGTCCCATACTCTTTCTTGTAGAAATTCATTGCGCAATGCCATTCCATATGTGGTAATAGTTATGAATGTGTCTTCATGTACAATATTGTTTTTTCCATGAAGGATATAATATGTCATTTTAGGGGCAAAACGATCTATTTCTTTGGACCAGTTTCCTAGTAGAGATGCAGGTACAATCAATAATACATGTCCATCTTTCTTTTTTTCATACATCTTCTCTAGAAAAGAAATGACTTGAAGTGTTTTGCCTAGTCCCATATCGTCGGCAAGACAGGCTCCAAAGCCTAAATCATTCATTTGGTTTAACCAATTGTATCCACTCTTTTGATAGGGGCGAAGGGTTGCGTTTAAATATTTTGGTTGTGCTTTGTTTTTGATTTTTGAAGGATTCTTTAGTTTGCCAAGAATATCCCTTAACCATTTTCCATTTGATATCTGTATACCCATATCAACATCAATATCATCATCAGTTGACATATATGTTTTTGTCAAAGCTTCCTTTAAAGTAATGGTTCCATCATATTGTTCCATTTGTTCAAGAAGTTGTTGAAGCTTATTATGATTAATTTCTACCCATTGACCTTTAAGCCATGCAAGTCCTTCTTCCATTTTTAAAAGTTCACTAATTTCTTTCTTTGTGAGGGCCCGACCATTCACAATTAGAGATGGTTGTAAGGATAGTATGGAGTCAAAGCCAAACATGGATGGTTTGGTATCTCCAATATTCACATTGATTTTTACAGAAGAATATTTTTTCTTCCACCAATTTGGCACTCTACACTTAATGCCACAAGCCTCAATGTCAGGTACACTCTTTAATAGGGAATAGGCTTCTTTACTCGTTAATTTGATGGGATGAAATAAATCACCGGTTTCCATATATTGGGCAATCAAAGTGTTCTTTTGCGCGACTACGTTTAGGCAGGACAATAAATTCAATAATTGTTCTTGATCGTTTTTATATTCGACTAGTGCATGTTTTAGTGGCATATGAACAATTCGATTTTCTTTGTCTTTTGTGGCATACGTCGCTAGAAACGCAAATGGAAAGTCTGGATCTTCTTCGTTTTCGACTAAATGAAAATAGATTCGTTTCGCGACTTTTAAATCTTGGGATTTTTCCTGAAGATACATTTGAACTGTACCCTTGTATGATTTCATATCCCATTTAAATTGAGAATTTAAGTGTTGAAATATGGTTTGAATCCACTTTTCATCAATATATTCTGTACCAATCGCAAAAGGAATAATGGACATTAAATATTCTAAGTCTTCACTCGATGCTTCTACCTTTGTATCTTCTCTAGCTACTTCGAGTTCAGGACGATTGCTTAGTAGTTCAATGAATTTTTGAGAAAGTTGATACAAATAAAATGCACTAGGAGTTAATCCCTTTAGATTGTTTTCAAACCCCAATTCATAGAGTGCAGAATATTTGTATTTTTTGAATGATTCAGCCCATTTGGAAGTGTTTTCTTCTTTTGTTTCATCTAAATGAAAGCCGTTCTTGGTAAATATGAAATTTAAGTCCCTCATGATTATTTAACCTCTACCTAATTATTTTTCTTCATTTTAGCATATATATACCAACAATGCTTTAACTGAGGGGGAAAACAATTTTTAGAAATTTATTGGAGTTAATAATATTTTCACATTGAAGTTTTATAATTGAAATTGGCTACTGGATGTGGTTGGTGGTTGCCTCTTGTTAAGGAGATTTAAAGCCTTGAATCTTGAGTTCCAGGTAAGTAGATCCTTCTATTTTTTTGCAGGAGGAAAGCTTATGTATATATATCTACATATTGATGTTGCTTTTGTGTTATTTGCCATAGTAGAAATACTAAAAGTAACATTGATTATTATAGAAAAATGCAAAAAGCACTAATCACCACTAGCAATGGAAATAGATTAGTGCTTCAGCATTAACTATATTTCAGAGCAGCCACTGCTTTTCCAGTAGCTTTTCTCTATTTGTATTATACCGATAAAGGAATGGTTATGCAAATTTATTGGATTATTATGGTTTGGATGCTAAACATATCAAAGAATTTGTTGAATCACTAAAATAAGATGGAGTTTGACTTCATCTTTCTTTTTTTTTGAAAAACATCTAGGAATATGGTATTGTCAAAGGGTGATTAAAGAGGGATGTTGAATATGGATATGAAGAAGATACAGGAGTTACCAACTCCAGAAGATTTGAAAAAGGAATTTCCTTTGCCTTATAAGGTGCAAAAAATTAAGAAACAAAGAGATCAGGAAATTGAAGATATTTTTACTGGAAAAGATGATCGTTTAATTTTAATTATCGGTCCTTGTAGTGCGGATCGCGAAGATGCGGTTTTAGACTATATGAATCGTTTGGCTGTTTTACAGGAAAAAGTAAAAGATAAGATTTTTATGATTCCACGTGTCTATACAAATAAACCACGTACAAAGGGTGTTGGATATAAGGGGATGTTGCATCAACCAGATCCTCATTCCAAAGAGGATATGTTGAAGGGAATCATTGCGATTCGTAAGCTACATACAGATGTAGTTACACAGACAGGTTTTACTTGTGCAGAAGAAATGCTGTATCCAGAAAATCATGCATATTTATCGGATTTATTGGGATATGTAGCCATCGGTGCAAGAAGTGTGGAGAATCAACAACATCGTATTGTGGCTAGTGGTGTAGGAATTCCTGCAGGAATGAAAAATCCGACAGGTGGAGATCTTACAGTCATGATGAATTCTATTGTGGCAGCGCAAGCCGATCAAAGATTTGTATATCGTGGCTGGGAAGTGCAGACAGATGGAAATCCACTAGCTCATGCAATATTAAGAGGATATGTGGATAAGTTCAATCATGCACATGCGAATTATCACTATGAAGATTTGATGGAGTTGATTCATTTATATGAAAAGTCAGATTTAAAGAATCCGGCTTGTATTGTAGATTGTAATCACTCGAATTCAAATAAACAATATTTAGAGCAGATTCGTATTGCCAAGGATGTAATGCATTCTAGAAGTAAATCGGAAGATATCAAAAAGCTGGTGAAGGGCTTGATGATTGAGAGTTATTTAGAGGATGGAAATCAGCCAACAGATGGTAATGTGTATGGAAAGTCGATCACAGATCCTTGTCTTGGTTGGGAAAAGACAGAACAATTGATTTTAGATTTATATGATTTGTGCGATTAGGAAGCGTTGCGCTTCCTTTTTTTGCTAGATTTTTGATTTTAAAAATAGGCAAAAATTAAATAGTCATTTATAATGAAAATGTCAATATGAGGAGGTCATACTATGAATCAACTTCTTCAAGAAAAAAGAGATGCCGAAAATTTTTTGCGATTAATAGCACCTAAATATGCAGCGGTTTATATTTTAGATCGAAGTACAGATACTTTTCGTGATATTTTAGCTCCAGAAGTATTTCGTGCTTTTGCCAAAGACACAAAAGGTTCCTATTCAGATGCGATGCAATTATATCGAGATCAATATGTAGCTTGTGATTATCAAGAAGTGATTGATCGAGTTTTAGACTATGATTATGTTTATAATATTTTAGCTTCTGGTAATCAGGTGAATGTTACGTATCGTAAAAAGGATGGTACCTTGATTCGTCTGAAAATTGATCGGTATTCAGATAATGATGAGAATACTTCTATATGGGTATATACAAATGAAGATAGTGAAGATGCGCTATATGGAGAGCTTGGTGAGGCTCGCTTTCGCATTCGGTTTGATGATCATGAAAGGCCAGTAGAGTTTGTAGGAAGTGAAAGTCTATCTGAGATGCTTTATGGATTTAAAGGTGAGACGCATATTTCGTGTTCTATGCTTTGGAATCATATGCATCCTCAAGATATTGATGTTGTTAAAGAAGAGTTTAAAAACATTCATGATACGAGGGATTCAACCGCAACATATGAGGTAGAGTATCGTCTTCAGAATAAAGACAAACAATATCGTTGGTATCGTGCAATTGGAAAGCCTGTTTTAAATGAAAAAGGAAAGATAGTAAGTGTTTGTGGATTCCTTATCGATATTCACAAACATAAAGAAAAAAACCTTCTTCAACAGCGTTTTATTTCTGGTTTGAGTCATGAATATGTCACGGTATGGGTAATCAATCATGATTTAACGGTTGAATTGTATCAACAAACAAAAAAAGGGGATCATATTGCTCAAGAAGCAATTGAGGAGTTTGCCAAAGAAAATAATTATCAAAAGAGCATGGAGAAATATGCTTCAGAATATGTTTGTGAAGAAGATCGAGAAGATTTTTTAAGAAATGTGAATTATCGTGTCGTTCGTGAACGAATCAAGACAGAAAAAGTATATCCAGTTGTTTTTCAAAGAAAATTTAATGGAAAAATAGATTATTTCCAGGCTTGTTTTGCGCAGATATCGGAGGATACAGATGATTTTGTGATGGGCTTTAAATTGGTGAATGACATTGTTGAGCATGAAAAAGAAAGAAATGATCGATTGGAAGAAGAAAAACAAATTCTAGAAAGTCTAAGCTCTGACTTTACGGCTATCTATTATTTGGAAGTTAACAGTGGTAAATTTGAATCTGTTCATATTCAGGATGAAACCAATGCGAGTGAATTAATAAAAAGTTGTTCAGGGTATAAAGATTTTTATGAATATGCTTATCAATATGCGATGCGTTATATTCCTAAAGATGAGCAGCCTGAGTTTTTATGGTGGTTTTCTCGTGATAATTTAAAATCTTTGTTGAAAACACAAGTGAGTCTTACGCAGAATTATCGTTGTAATCCAAATGCGCAGAATCAACAATATTTTGAAACGAAAGTTGTTAAGGTGAGTGAAGATGAAGAGTCGTGTCACGCATTACTTGGGTTCCGTTATATTGATGATATTATCAAAAAAGAAAAAGCGACGCAGAAAAGGTTACAGAATGCTTTAGAGGAAATAAAGAGGAGTAATGAAACAATTTCTACAATTGCGAAAAGTTATAGTTCAATTTATCAAATTGATTTAGAGACGGATACATATGAAAGAATTTCTGGAAGTGAGGTTATTCCTAAGACGGGGTGTGCATCTCAAAGGATGTATGAGGCTTGCGAACAAGAGGTTGCACCAGAATATCGAAATATCATCCATCAATTTGTGGATATAAAGACATTAGCTTCACGACTTGAAAAAGAAGAGGATATTTTAGCTGAATATCGAATGGCAGATGGTAACTGGCATAAGTTGCGTTATATCGTTCGTAAAAGAGATGCGGATGGAAAAGCAATACAGGCAATCGCAACCATTCGTACAATTAGCGAGACAAAGCGTAAAGAATTAAATTTGTTCTTTGAAGCCGAACAGGCAAAGCGTGAGACAAAAATAAAAACGCGATTCTTACAGAGTATGTCTCATGATATGCGTACGCCATTAAATGGTATTGCGGGTATGCTTCATATTGCAGATCAAAATCCAAAGAATTTAGAGTTACAAAAAACTACTCGAAATAAGGTTCATCAGTCTTTAAATTATTTGATTTCTTTAGTCAATGATGTTTTGGATATGAATGATTTAGAAAGTGATCATTTCACAGAGGAAGAAGTTGATTTTGATATTACTGAATTATTAGGAAACATGAATATTGATGCACAACAATTGGCACAAGAAAAGAATATTCAATATGTTTTGGATTGGTATGAAGGTCAATTGAGTCATTCAAATTTTAGAGGGTATCCAATCTATCTATCACGAATACTGATGATTGTTGTACAAAATGCCGTAAAGTTTACTCCGGAAAACGGAGAAATCCATGTATGGATGAATGAGAAATGTTTAGATGATTCGACATCGCTTTTAGAATTTAGATGTAAAGATAATGGAATCGGAATGAGTCAAGATTTTATTCAACATGCCTTTGATTTATTTGCGCAAGAAGATAGTTCTAGTAGATCCACATATCAAGGTACAGGTCTTGGTTTGTCTATTGCCAAAAAACTTGTGGAGTATATGCATGGAAATATTCAATTGGAAAGTGAAAAGGGTATTGGAACTACTGTTTCAATTCAGATTCCTTTTAAGTTAGGAAAATCAATTGAAAACAAAAATAATAGGAATCAACAAATATCGTTAGAAGGTTTATGTGTGCTTGTGGCAGAAGATAACGATTTGAATATGGAAATCGTTGAATATATGTTAGAACGTAATGGTATTCAGGTTGTATGTGCAAAAGATGGTCAAGAAGTAATTGATTTATTTGAAAAGAGTGAAGTCAATGAATTTGATTTTATTCTTATGGATATCATGATGCCAAAATTAAATGGTTTAGATGCGACAAGAAAGATTCGTTCATTAAAACGACAAGATGCAAAGACAATTCCTATCATTGCGATGAGTGCGAATGCATTTGTAGAAGACATAATGAATAGTAAATTAGCAGGTATGAATATGCATTTGGCTAAGCCTTTGGATGAAACAAAGCTAATCAATGCTTTAAAACAATGTAAAAAGGATGAAGATTTTAAATGATCTTCATCCTTTTCTTAATATGTTTCCTTTGTAGAAATTTCAGCTGGCTTATTTAAGATATACATGAATTCTTCACCCGTAATTGTTTCTCTTTCATATAAGAATTTGGCAAGTTCATGTAACTTCATTTTGTTGTCTTCTAGAATTTGATAAGCCTCATCATGTGCTTTTTTAATTAATGAGATGGTTGCCTCATCAATCTTAGTCGCTGTTTCATTTGAACAAGCTAAAGATGTATCGCCACCCAAATATTGGTTGTTTACTGTTTCTAAAGCTGTCATACCAAATTCGTCTGACATTCCTAATCGTGTAATCATGGCTCTGGCTAGTTTCGTGGCTTGTTCAATATCGTTGCTCGCACCACTTGTGATTGAATTAAAAATTAATTCTTCAGCACAACGACCACCTGTATACACCATGATTTTTTGGAAAGCTTCTTCTTTTGATAATAAGTTTTGTTCGTTCTCTTCTACTTGCATAGTGTATCCCAAAGCCCCTTTTGTACGAGGAATAATTGTGATTTTATGAACGGGAGCCGTATTTTTGCATTTGGCAGCGACTAGAGCATGACCAATTTCATGATAAGAAACAATCATTCTTTCTCGATTTGAAATTACAGCCCCTTTCTTTTGTTCACCCGCAATAACGATTTCAATGGCTTCTTCCAAGTCTTTTTGAACCACCGTTTTACGATGGTCACGAACCGCTAATAAAGCTCCTTCATTAATGATGTTGGCAAGTTCGGCACCACTGGCACCTGCACTAGCTCTAGCGATTACGTTAAAGTCAATGTTGTTAGAGCATTTGATATCTTTGGCATGTAATTTAAGAATGGCTTCACGACCGGCAAGATCAGGAAGTTCAACAGGAATTCTTCTGTCAAATCGACCAGGACGCGTTAAAGCAGGATCTAGTGAATCAGGACGGTTTGTGGCGGCAAGCAATACGACGCCTTTGGATCCATCAAATCCATCCATTTCAGCAAGCAACTGGTTCAATGTTTGTTCACGCTCATCATTACCATTCATGCCTGCGCCATCACGTTTTTTACCAATGGTATCAATTTCATCGATAAATACAATACATGGAGCTTTTTCACGAGCTTGTTTAAATAGGTCACGTACTTTAGCAGCCCCTCTACCGACAAACATTTCTACGAATTCACTACCTGAAATAGAGAAGAATGGAACACCAGCCTCACCCGCAACGGCTTTGGCAAGCAGTGTTTTACCTGTTCCAGGAGGACCTACTAATAAGGCTCCTTTTGGCATTTTGGCACCAATCTCTTTATATTTAGCTGGATTGTTTAAGAAGTCCACAATTTCTTGTAGATTTTCCTTCGCTTCTTCTTGTCCCGCAACATCATTGAATGTTTTTCCAGTTTGTTCACCGACATAGACTTTGGCATTGCTCTTTCCTAGATTGCCTAGACCAAAACCAGAGCCTTGTGTAAATGACATTTGATCATCTCCACCCATTTTCTTTTGCATACGCTTAAACATCCATGATCCAAATGCCCAGAAAATGATTAATGGTAAGAAAAAGGAAATTAGACTCGATAAAATTGGATTCATTTGTTCTTGATAGACTTGTCCAAATTTAGCACCGGATTTATCCAAACGATTGACTAAATCTGAATCATTCATAACACCTGTTTTATAGGTTTTATCTGTTGAATTTTTCTTTAATGTGTAATAAATATTGTGATCTTCAATTTGAACGGTATCAATCTTCTTTTCTTCAATCTTATTTAAGAAATCGGAGTAGTTTGTGGTTTCAAGTTTAGATTGTTGAAACATAGGGAATATGATAAAGTTTAAAGCCATAATAACAATCAATATAATTGTGTAATATCTGTATAAAGGTTTCTTTTGTTTGTTCATGAGTGTTCCTCCTTAAGAAATTGATTACATTATACACCTTATTAGCACTTTCGCAAGCAGAGTGCTACACATTCCATAATTCCACATAATTTAAAAGAAAAAGTACCGCCATTGCGATACTTAATGAGTTGTGATACGCGTAATATGCACAATTAAATATATTTTTTCATCACGTGTAATTTGTTTATGTAGTAACCTATCGATATATTTTTCGATTTGTTCTACGCAGTCTAATGCAGAAGAATTCTTGATAATATATGTATAATATATATCATCATTTTCATTTTCAAGCATTTTATCTTCTAAAAGTCGTTGTAAGAAAAATTGCATGTGAACAACAAATCTTGAATAGTTCAGCGAATTCTCATCAATTGTATAGCCATAATGTAATTGAATGATTTGAAAAATATCTTTTAACATTTTGACCATCAACATACCATTTTCTGTTGAAAGATCGTTCGATTTGATTTGTGCATTCACAAAGTGAAAGGCAATATTTCCGGCTTCTGTTTCAGGCAATTGAATATGAAGTGTTTCATTAATGTAGTCTACAGCTTGTAAACCAAGCATAAATTCATTTGGATAAAATTTTTGGATTTCCCACAACATTCTATTTTGTAGAACAATGCCTTTTTCATATCTTTCTACCGCATATAACAAGTGATCTAACAAGGTCACAAAGATTTGTTTGTTGAATGGAGAAGAAATTTTAAGTTGTGCCATTTCAATGATGTGGTGCACAATTTCTAAATAGATGTCGGGTGCGTTTTCTAAAACTTGAAGATATCCATTTTTATTTGTACTATCTTGAAGAACATATGTTTTTTCTATATCTTCATCTCTAATTTCGTCTCCTACTTTATAGTGAAAACGCAGCCCCTTTCCCATCACAATCATTTCCTCATGATTATCATTCACTAGAAGCATATTGTTGTTTAAAAATTTTTCGATAATCATGTGAAGTACCTCATATACCTAGATATTCTTTCCGTTTTCCTCAATTACTTGTTTGTACCAGTAGAAACTGTCTTTTTTATATCGTTTTAATTCTTTTAAATCAAATTCATCACGATCGACATAAATGAATCCGTATCTTTTCTTATAGCCTTGATGTGTACTAACAACATCAATGGCAGCCCAAGGACAATAGCCAAGCATTTTGACACCATCTGTAATGGCTAAGCGCATTTGGTGAAGGTGTTTTTGAATAAAATCAATACGATATTGGTCATGAATACATCCATCTGGTTCTAAAGTGTCATTGGCACCAATTCCATTTTCTGTAATCAGAATAGGAAGTTGGTAACGTTCATATACCTTTCTTAAAGTATATCGGAATCCAACAGGATCAACAACCCATCCATACTGCGTTTTCTCTACGTATGGGTTCTCACTAGGTCGATATACGCCTTGTTCACCTAGCATAATTTGTTGGTCACCCGCTCTTGCAGCTACATCTGAAGCATCTCCTTTACTTGCAGCTATAGTTGCGGTTGAATAATAATTCATGGCGATAAAGTCTGGGTTTGCGCCTTTTAATGTTTCAAAGTCTCCATCTTGAATTTCTGGAGCGATATTACGATCTTTTAGGTAAGACCATGCCAAACGGTGGTATTTTCCGAATGCACAAACATCGACAAAGTTCCAACAGCGAAGTACTTCCCAGTTGTGAGCGGCAATCGCATCATTTGGATTACAAGTAGCTGGATACATAGCTGTTAAATTTAGTGCAGGTCCGATTTTTCCTTCTGGAACCATATTATGGAAGAGTTTCATGACTTTTGCCTGAGCAAGCATCATATGGTGGTTTTGTTGATACAAATCTTTTTTAGATGGTAATTTTCCGCCTTTAGGTAATCCAATTGCACCAGGATGTAGAATCATCGTATTTTGTTCGTTGATCGTTAACCAGTACTTTACTTTTGATCCATAGTGGATAAATAATACTTTGGCATATTCAACAAAGGCTTCAATTGTATCACGGTTTAACCAACCACCCTTTTCTTCTAGGCAATATGGTAAATCAAAGTGATACATTGTAACAACAGGTTCGATGTTGTATTTTAAGCATTCATCAATGACATTATTGTAGAATTCGATGCCTTTTTCATTCACTTTACCCGTTCCATTTGGTAAGATACGAGTCCATGCGATAGAGAAACGATAAGCTTTTAATCCCATTTCTGCAAATAGGGCAATATCTTCTTTATATCTATGATAATGATCAGAAGCTACAGAGAAATCAGCAACATCACTTGGGTGTTCATACATGTCAATGATAGATGGGCTTTTACCATCTTCATCAATGGCACCTTCAACTTGATAAGCTGAGGTAGATGCTCCCCACAAAAAGTTTTGTGGGAAGTCTTTTAATTTAGAATAGTGCATGGTTTACCTCCTAGTCTAAAGAAATCAATTTGTTTCCATGTTGAGTTGTTGATTGTTTTTCAATTTGAATCGAACTGAAATTCTTTGAATTTGTGATGATGATTGGAGTTGTTGTGTCATAACCTTCTTCTTTGATTTTGTCTAAATCAAAAGTTAATAGTAACTGCCCCTTTTTAACTTCTTCATTGACTTGAATTTGAGGACTGAAATATTTTCCTTGTAGATTAACAGTATCAATACCTACGTGCATTAAAATTTCTGTTCCATTCTTTGATTTTAATCCAATCGCATGACCTGTTGGGAAACATACAGTAATTGTTCCATCACAAGGAGCATATAAATTTCCTGTGCTTGGTTCGATTGCGATACCTTTTCCCATGATTTCTTGTGAGAAGACATCGTCATTTACTTCGGACAGTGGTTTTACAGTTCCATCGCAAGGTGCGACAATTTCATCTTTTGAAACAGTATCTACTACTTCTTCTTGTGGTGAATCTTCTTTAAATCCTAGAATCCATGATGCGACAAAACCTACAACGAAAGAAATAATGATTGTGACAATGGCATGAACTACGTTCATAGGGTTTTTACCAATGAAGGCTGGAATAGCAGTTAATCCTGGTGAAACAAAGGCATAACGAACTAGGCCAGTAATTCCTGCATAGATACCTCCGGCAGCTCCACCAATCATAGAAGCAACAAATGGGCGTTTTAATTTTAATAGGACACCATATAAACATGGTTCAGTAATACCCATAACTGCTGTAAATCCAGATGAAGATGCAAGAGATTTTAAGTTTTCATCTTTTGCCTTTAGAGCAACCGCCAAAGTAGCACCACCTTGTGCAATATTGCTTGCTAACATACCAGGTCCATTTACAATTTCATATCCAAGTGTAGAAATTTGACTTGTCGCAATTGGAGTCATGGCCCATGCAGTACCTGTTAGTGTTAAGAATGGTTGGAAGGCTCCCATCAACATTGGAATCAACCAACTTACGTGTGCATTTAAATAGTTAGCGCCAGATTGTACTAAATCGTTTAATAAGTTTCCTAATGGACCAACAATGATTAATGCGATTGGTACAGAGATAAACATAACTAAAAGTGGTTTTAAGAAAAACTTGATAATAGATGGTGAGTATTTTTCGGCAAATTTTTCAACGTAAGACATGATCCACACGCTTAAAATAATAGGAATTACACTTGATGCATAGTCAACTAATACAACAGGAGCTCCAAAGAATGTTAATGGACTTCCTGCAGCGACTAAGCCTGACCATGTTGGGTGTAAAAGAGCACATGCCATAGTCATTGCCATGATTGGACTTGTTTTGAATTTTTGGCTAGCTCCATACGCTAAAAGGACAGGCATGAAATAGAATGGAGCATCGGAAATAAAGTTGATGATTTCATAAGTGGAACTTGCTTCATTAACTAAGTTAAATAAAACAAGAATAGATAATACGGCTTTGATCATACCACCGCCGATTAGGGCTGGAATCACAGGAGTAAATGTAGTGGAAATTACACTGATAATACGATTGACAATACTGCCTTTTTCTTCATCGGATTCTTCGTGAGAAGTAGAAGGAACATCTTTCATTTGGGATTGAATGGCTCTAAAAACGGACTGCACTTCATTGCCAATTACAACCTGGTATTGCCCGCCTTTTTCTACAACGCTGATAACGCCATTTAAAGATTCCACTTTTTTGGTGTTGACTTTATTCATGTCATAAAATTCGAATCTTAAACGAGTTGCACAATGTGTTAATTGTTTGATGTTGTCGATACCACCAATGCTTTGGATGATATCATTTCCTAATTGTTGATAATTCATATTCTCCTCTTTCTAGGCTGATGGCAATAAAAAAGACCAAGATAAAAGGAGCATTAAAAATGCAACTTAAATATCTTGGTCTTGCCTGCATTACCAGTAACAGCCGTTATTTACATGTAGGATGATAGCATAGCTAAAAATAAAATACAAGCACTTTTTGAAATCCCTTTCAGGAAAAGACGAAAAAATAAGAATGAGTAGACATTAAAAAATGGTATAATTAAAGAGTTTATGGAGGATATATATTATGAAGGTAGTAACTTTTGGAGAAATCATGCTTCGTTTAAAGACACCAGAAAACTTGCGTATTATGCAAAGCGATGGTTTTGAGGCTAGTTATGGTGGTGCAGAGGCCAATGTAGCTGTAAGTTTAGCGATGTATGAAGATAAATGTGCTTTTGTATCTAAAGTACCAAACAATCCAGTGGGAATGTCTGCGTTGAGTGAAGTTCGTCATTATGGTGTAAATACAGAGTATATGCTTCGTGGAGGCGATCGTTTAGGAATTTACTTCTTTGAAAAAGGAAGTGATATTCGTAATACAAACGTTGTATATGACCGTGCATTTAGTGCTTTTTCACTATCTCAGCCAAGTGAATATCATTGGGAAAATATCTTAGAGCCAGGAGATGTTTTCTATTTTTCAGGCGTGACTCCAGCTGTATCTAAATATGTTGAGGATACAGTAAGAAGCGCTTTGAAATATTGTAAGGAAAATGATATTCAAGTGATTTGTGATTTAAACTATCGTGGAAAAATGTGGTCTAAAGAACAAGCGCAAGTTGTCATGCGCGATTTAATGCAGTATGTAGATGTATGTATTGCCAATGATGAAGATTTTGAAGCAACACTAGGAATTCATGCCTTTGATGGTGACTTATCTACAGGTATTGATCAGATTGATACGTATAAAGAGGGCATGTTAGAAATTACTCGTCAATTCCCAAATGTGAAGTGTGTGACAAGTGTATTAAGAAATATGCATGCTGTAGAAGAAGGAGATTGGATGGGCATCTATTATGTAGATGGAAAGTTCTACCAAAGTCCAATTCATAGAGTACATAGTTTAGAAGCTGTGGGAGCAGGAGATGCCTACGGTGCTGCATTTGTGCATGGACTAATCAATGGGTTTGATCCACAGAAAACAGTGGATTTTGCGATTAGTGCGAGTGTATTAAAGCTTATGATTCAACATGATTTTAATGTGGTAACACAAGAAGATGTATTTAAAATCATGAATTCTAAGAATACAAACTTATCTAGATAGAGTAAAAGATACCAATTCATAGCGAACTGGTATCTGTTTTATTTTAAGAGTAAAAAGTCTTTTACAAATAAATTACTTGCTAAAAATTTAAGTGTTTGGTTACAAATATAACAGTTGTTCTAGAAATGGAAAATTAACGTACTATTTGATTCATGCCTTTTAAGGGCTATTTTAATATAGTATATTATACAATGTGAGATGAAATTTGAGTTAATGTGGAAATTACTTTGTGGAAACGTTCATAAATGTGGAAAAGAAAATGTGGAAATATGATTCGGATTGATTTGCGTCCATTTTATATACAGCGCTTACATTTTTTATTATGATGTACCTGTCAAAAGACATAGGGATCAAAAGAAAGGAGGGTACGTCATGAAATTAAAAATGGTAGGTCTTGGTAAAATGGGCTTAAATCTTGCATTGAATATGAAAGAACACGGTGTAGATGTTGAAGGATTTGATGTCAATGAGGAAGCTCGTAAAAAGGCTGAATTAGAAAACATTAAGACGTACGCATCTTTGGAGGATGTTGCTTCTAAAGATGAAAAAAATGTGATTTGGGTAATGTTACCTGCTGGAAAAATTACAAATTCTGTATTACTTCAATTGGTAGAATTGTGTAAAGCAAATGATATTGTAATTGATGGAGGAAACTCAGATCATCGAGATAGCTTGAAAACAGCGCATTTGATGGAAGAGAAAGGTATTTACTTCTTTGACATTGGAACAAGCGGTGGCGTTTATGGAGCAAGACATGGAGCAAGCTTTATGTGTGGAGGAGATCCAGACGTATTTAAAAATGAGCTTCAAGAAATGTTGGAAAGTATTGCTACTACAAACGGATGTTTGTACACAGGAAAAACTGGAAGCGGCCACTATTTGAAAATGATTCACAATGCAATGCTATATGGATATATGCAAACATTAGGTGAAGGATTTGAATTGTTGGAAAAGAGTGAATTCGACTATGATTTACAAAATGTTGCAGATTCTTTGAGTAAATCAAGTGTAATTCGTGGATGGTTGCTTGAACTTGCAGCGGATGCTTTTAAGAAAGATCCAGATTTATCAAAAATTAAAGGTGTTGTTGGGGCAAGTAAAACAACAGGTTGGACAATTGAATCTGCTTGTGAATTAGGTGTTCCAATTCCAGTAATCTCAACATCATTGATGATGCGTTTGCGTTCAAAACAAGATGATTCATTCTCGGCTAAAGTGATTGCCTCTTTACGTGATGAAGTAGGAGGACACAAAGCTCAGTCAAAGTAAAGGAGTGCCTATGTGGTTTTATAAGATTGAAAAAGAAGGAAAAGATATACATGTTACATGGAATACAACGATGACATATTTAAAAAATACTTTTGGATTTGTTGGTATTGTAGCTTGTCTGTTTAATGTAGTGTGGTTAGCAGCCATTTGTTTAGGAACCTTAGCTATAGCTTTAGCGTATTTTGTATATCGCTATGGTGATCTGGTTAAAATTTTACATGGTTTAGAACGTAAAGATATATTGAAATATACTGGTAGTCAGTATTCGTTCAAAGATCCATTAATTGTAACTATCCCTCGGGTGAATAGTCTATGAATAGACAAGAAGAATTAATACGAATTCTTTTAAAATCAAAAAAACCACTTACTACGACGGAATTAGCTGAAATGTTGGATGTAAGTAGTCGAACAATTCGGTCTGATTTAGTAAAAATTGAAACGGAATTACTGGTTCATCATTTGTGCCTTGAAAAAAAGCCTCATGTAGGCGTTTGGATTCAAGGAGCAAAAGAGGATAAGGTTGCATTATTTCTAAATGTAGATCAACAAAATAGTACAGTAAATACATATTCAAAAGATTATAGAATAGGCTGTATGTTAGTACAAATTTTACTAGGAAATAGCAAAATTTATCCTGATAAATTTGCAGATGAATTATATGTAAGTCGTTCTACTATTGAAAAAGACTTGTCTGCAGTTTCTAAATGGCTGGAAAAACATCAGTTGGAGTTATCTAGAAATGCAAATAATGGATTGTATGTTAAAGGCAACGAAGAAAATATTCGAAATGCGGTTGGAAGTCTAGCTAATGATTTAAATACTCGAAATTTATCTATTGAATCATTCTTGGAAACATATTTAAATGTAGATTTTAAAAAAATCGAAGATATTGTATCTGAATGGAATGAAAAATATGGAATGAATTTAAATGAGATGAACATAAATAACTTGGCGTTTCATGCTTCAATCATGGTAATTCGTATTCTTAAAAACAAAGAATTAGAAATGTTGGATTGTGATGAATTGCAAGAAGAATCTCATTCTTATAAAGAAGAATTTGAACAATTAATTTATGAACTATCAGAGTATATTCATTCTGATATTCCAAAAGCTGAATCAAACTATTTGTTGATGCATTTATTTGGAATGTACTTAAATGAACCAACTTTTATTAAAAATGATTTCTTAAGCGAATTAAGAACATTGGCGGAAAATATTAGTGATGATTTTATTTGTAATCTGGATAAGATAGTTGCTTTAAATTTAAAACAAAATAAAATGTTCAAACAATCATTGGTTTTACATTTGTTGCCAACAGTGTATCGATTAAAATATGGATTTAATTTATATAATCCATTATTAGGAGAAATAAAGACAAATTATGCAGGATCCTTTTCATTAGCTACAATTATCAATTCTTCCTTTGAAAAATTTTTAAATGTAACAGTTAGTGAAGAAGAAATCGCATATGTTGCTTTACATATTTCTGTAGCTGTAGAACAGCCAATGGAAAAACAACAAGTTGCGATAGTTTGTACAATGGGCGTTGGAGTTTCTAGATTCTTATCTGTTAAATTGCAGGAGAATTTTCCAAATATAACATTTATTCATTGTTCTTCAGAAGATTCACAGGCAATTGAAAATTGTAATTACATTTTATCAACTGTAAAATTAAGCGTTTCTAAACCTTATTTACAAATTAATCCTTTGTTAAATGAGACAGATATACAAAGAATAAGAACTTTCATTTATGGAAATCCTTCGGTTAATAAGAATAACTTCTCGCTTCAAACTGTGATGGTTGAACATGGACATACAGATCGATTAACAGTTTTGCAGGAAATGACAAATCGCTTGCAACTATGTGGAGCTGTTACTCCTTATTTCTTAGAGAGTGTATTAAAAAGAGAGACAATGGGATCTACAGAAGTCGGTAATGGAATCATCTTAACACATGGATTCTATGAAGCAGTGAAAAGAACACAAATTGCTTTTTACAAATTAGATAATCCGATTTTTTGGAACACACAAAAAGTAAACTTTATAGTTTTGCTTGCTGTGGCAAAAGTAGATGCGAAAAACGTAATGCAGATGAGTTGGTTGTATAAAACGTTAAATAGTGAATCAATAATTGAACAAGTACATAAATGTAGTTGTGAAAAAGAGTTGTATGAATTATTGATCAATGCAAGTAAAAATAACGAATAAAATGAAAGGTTAATTGTATGAATTTGATAGAAATTTTAGATGTCAATTTAATTGATTTAGAAATGGAAGCATCTAGTAAAGATGAAGTTATTCATCAATTATGTTCATTGCTTTATGAAAATGGAAGAGTAAAAGACTTAGAAAAATTCAAAGAAGCAGTATATGAAAGAGAACAAATTGGTGAAACAGGAATGGGAAATCAAATAGCTATTCCTCATGGTTTAACAGATCAGGTAAACAAAGCGAGTGTCGCGATTGCTAAAGTTAAAAATCCTGTAGAATGGGAAAGCTTAGATGACCAGCCGGTTCGATTGATTTTCTTATTGGCTGCTCCAACAAATGAATTGGAAAAAACACATTTACAAATGCTAGCACAACTTGCAAGTGTATTAGCATATAAAGAGCATGTGGATGCTTTGATGGAATGTGAAACGAAAGAACAATTTTTTAAATTGTTTGAATCATATTTTGATGAATTTACAAAAAGAAAAGAGGAAAATAAATAATGAAAATCGTAGGAATTACTTCATGTACTTGTGGTATTGCACACACATATATGGCAAGAGAAAAATTGCTTGAAACAGGTAAAAAGCTAGGATGGAGCGTAAAAATTGAAACTCAAGGAAGTGGTGGAATTGAGTTTGCTTTAACTGATCAAGATATTCAAGAAGCAGATTGCGTTTTATTAGCTACTGATGTTGCAGTTTCTGGAACAGAACGTTTTAAAGGAAAACCAGTTGTTAAGGTTCCTGTTTCAACAGCAATTAAATCACCAGAACATTTATTAAAGAAAATTGAAGAAAAATTAAGCGCAAAAAAGTAAAAAAAAACGATCTTCATTGAAAATAAAAGAAACTTTGGCGAGCACCTTTTAATTGTTCTTCACATAAAATCGTTCTTTGGTTAATTTAACCAAGTTCATTATATATGAATAGAACATGTTCTTCAATGAAAATATAAGTGAATAATAGATAATATAGGAGAGAAAAAATGTTTAAAGATGTTTTTAAAAACTTTAAAAGCCATTGTATGACAGGTATCTCGTATATGATTCCAGTCATTGTAATTGGTGGATTCTGTACGGCAATCGCACGTTTATGTGGAAATGTTGATGTACAAGGCACATTAGGTTATGCATTTATTTCAGCAGGTAATGCAGCATTTGGATTAATGATGTCCGTATTATGTGCAGGTATTGCTTATTCAATTTGTGGTAAACCAGGTATTGCACCAGGTGTGGTTGCAGGTTATTTATCAACACAAGTAAAAGCTTCATTCTTAGGTGCTTTAATTTGTGGATTCTTGATTGGTATGATGGTTCTTTGGATGCAAGAAAAATTCCCAGATTCAAAAGCTTTGAAATCAATGTATCCAATCGTTATTTATCCAGTATTATCAGGAATTGTTTCTACATTGTTGATTATGTTTGTCTTTGGACCACCTTTAGCAGCTTTAACTCAAATTATTGTTGATTTCTTTATGGGAATGAATACTGGATCTAAATTTATTCTAGGATTCTTGTTGGGTTGTATGACTGGCTTTGACATGGGAGGTCCTGTTAATAAGATTTGTTTCTCAGTAGTAAGTGCATTTGCTGCTAGTGGTGTTTGGGGACCTGCTGCTGGTAAAAATGCGGCTGCCATGGCTCCACCTTTAGGAATGGCTATCTCTGCTTTGATTTTAACTCCAAAGAAATATACTGCAGAAGAAAGAGAAGATGCAAAAGTTGCTATCGCAATGTCATTATGTCAGGTAACAGAAGGTGCTTTACCATTCGCATTTAATGATCCTAAACGAGTTATTCCAGCCGTTACAATTGGATCTGGAGTTGCCCATGGATTGGTTTTAGCTTGGGGAGTAACATGTCCTGTATTACATGGAGGTGTATTCTCAATTCCATTAACAAGTAATCCATTGTTATGGGTTGCAGCTTACTTAATTGGTGCTATGGTTACAGCCGTTATCGTATCTGTTTTAAAACCAGCTAGACCAGTAGAAGCTGAATCTGAAGACGAAGAATTGAAAGTTGATTTCGATATTGAAATTGGATAAATCAAACCAATTCGCAGTAAAATAATAAAAAAATGAAAGCTGCGTTTATGCAGCTTTTCTTATACCCAAAATTACCTAAAAAGAGGAGAAAATCATGAAAATTGTTAAGAAAAAACTAGATGATATGTACCGTTGCTATTGCGCAAGTAATATTTATTTTGATAATCAAAACCATATTTTATTGGCAAGTGAAGATCCAGATGTCGCATGTAATATGTATTATGGAAAAGATTATGAAACAAAAGAAAATGTATGGACACATCCAGGTGGATGTATGTCAATCGTTCCAATTCCAGGAAAAGAAAAAGAATTTCTTTGTGTTCAAGAATTCTATTTGAAGGTTACGCCATCTTTGGCAAAAATCGTATGGGGAAAATACGACAATGGAACATGGCAATTCAAAGATGTTGTGTCTGTACCTTATGTTCATCGTTTTGGAATCTTTAACCAGAATGGTATCAACTATTTGATCCTAGCTACAGTAGCTACTTCTAAAAAAGAAAAGAATGACTGGAGTGTTCCAGGAAGAATTTATGTAGCTGAATTACCAGAAGATCCAAGTACAGGAGTAGAGCTAGAAGTATTATGTGATGGACTATATCGTAACCATGGTTTCTGGCAAACAAAAGAAGATGGTAAAGATGTTGGATACTTTGGAAGTGATCAAGGAATCTTACGTGTAAGTGCACCAGAAAAACGTGGTGGACAATGGAAGGTGGAACCAATTCTATCAGGACATATTGGTGAGATTGCCACAATTGATATCGATGGAGATGGCCAGGATGAAATCATGACGATTGAAGAATTCCATGGAAATACAATTCAAATTTATAAGAAAGATGGAAGTGAATATAAGAAAGTATGGCAATACGATAATGAAATTGATTTTGCGCATGCCTTAGTTGGTGCCAAACTTGCGGGACAAAATGCATTTGTATGTGGTGTCAGAAGAAAAGACTGCGAATTATTTGCAGTCACATATGAAGATGGAGAATATAAAGTCACAATGGTCGACAAAGGTGTAGGACCAGCCAACCTATGTGTTGTACATGAAGATAATAGAGACATCATTGTGGGTGCTAACCATACTGCAGCTGAAGCAGCAATCTACTTTGTAACAGAAGATTAATGAAAAAGCTGTCATATAGACAGCTTTTATTATAAAAGGGAGAAATAATATGTTAGAAGAATTGAAGCAACGTGTATTGGATGCAAATTTATTATTACCAAAATATGGATTGATCACATTCACATGGGGAAACGTATCTGAAATCGATCGAGAAAAAGGAATCGTGGCCATTAAACCAAGTGGTGTAGAATATGATGTCATGACGCGTGATGATATTGTGCTTGTGGATTTAGATGGAAATATTGTAGAAGGAAATCTACGTCCAAGCTCTGATTTAGATACACATTTGGAATTCTATCGTAATTTTCCAAATATTGGAGGTGTTGTTCATACACATTCCACTTGGGCAACGAGCTTTGCACAGGCAGGAAAAGATATCATTCCATTAGGAACTACACAGGCAGATTACTTTCATGGAGCTGTTCCTTGTACCCGTTTTATGACAGAAGAAGAAATTCATGGTGATTATGAATTGGAGACAGGAAAAGTAATTGTAGAGGAATTTAAAACACGCAACATTGATCCAGACAGAGTTCCTGGTGTATTGGTACATTCACATGGACCTTTCACATGGGGAACGGATGGATTCAATGCTGTACATAATGCGGTTGTTTTAGAAGAATGTGCAAAGATGAATGCAATCGCATCTTTATTAAGCAACAATGAAATTGATTCTATGCAGCAGGTTCTATTAGACAAACACTTTAATCGTAAACATGGACCGGGAGCTTATTATGGACAAGCTAAATAGAGAATATAGACTCGGTCTATATGAAAAGAGTATGCCAAGTACGCTTACTTGGGTAGAGAAATTAACAATTGCCAAGAAGAGTGGATTTGATTATTTGGAAATCAGTATTGATGAAAGTGATGCAAAGCTTGCAAGATTGGATCAGCCAACGGATGAAATCAAGGAAGCCATTCAAAAAACGGGTGTTCCTATTTCTTCAATGTGTTTAAGTGGGCATCGTAAATATCCACTTGGATCACATGATAAAGAGATTCAAAAGAAATCATTGGAAATCATGAAGAAAGCGATTGATTTTGCGGCAGATCTAGGAATTCGCATTATTCAGTTAGCTGGATATGATGTCTATTATGAAGATGGGGATCTATACACAAATCATGATTTTGAAACAAATCTAAAGAAATGTGTGGAAATGGCTGCTGAAAAAGGAATCGTATTAGGGTTTGAAACAATGGAAACACCATTTATGGATACAGTAGAAAAGGCAATGCGCTATGTAAATCTAGTAAGCAGCCCATACCTAGGTGTATATCCAGATATTGGAAATTTAAAGAATGCATCCTTATTGTATGGTGTAGATGTAGACGAAGATTTGATGTGTGGAAAAGGACATATCTTTGCGAGTCATTTAAAAGAAACTGTTCCAGGTAAATATCGTGAAATTCCATTTGGGACAGGTCATACAGAGTTTGTGAAAAATATCAAAACATTGAAACGATTAGGTGTACGTATGTTTGTCGGAGAATTTTGGTATGTGAACAATGAAGACTGGCAAGATGTTGTAAAAGATGCTGGGGTATTTTTAAGAGATAAGTTAGATAAGGGATTTGAGTAAATGAATATAAAAGCCATTGTAATGGATATGGATGGAACTTTATTGAATTCGAAGGATAAAATTTCACCGAAAACGAAGGATGCTTTAATAGAATGTCAAAAAAATGGAATTAAGATTGTTTTAGCATCAGGCAGAAATTATGGACGAATTAAACCATATTTGGAAGAGCTGCATCTTGAAAAATTTGGTGGGTTACTTATCGAAATCAACGGTATTGCGATATATGATATGTCAACGAATCAGAGAACAATACTAAGACAAATGCATGAAGATGAAGTGCACCCAGTATTTTCGTATTTGATGAATTTAAATGCAGAAAGCATTGCCGTATATGATGAAGGTTTATTTGATTATATGCCTGATCATATATTAACAATGAAGCAGAAGTTACGTTTATCATTAGATTTACCAGAAGATTATCCGTGGACTGCAGGCGCTTGGTCATGGTTTTGGGATATGCGAAATGGTTATCCTTGCCAAAAATATATTGAAAAAGTAGAAGAAATTGATTGTCCAATTAATAAATTTCAAATTTTACAAGAAACAGATATTTTAAATGAAATAGAGGAAAAATTAATTCATAAATATGGGGATCGTTTTGAAGTTTTTAGAACAACACCGAGACAGATTGAAATGGGTCCTAAAGGCTATACAAAAGGTGATACATTAGTTCGATTGATGAAAAATTTTGGGTGGTCAAAAGATGAAGTGTTTGTGTTTGGTGATGGTGGTAATGATATTAGTATGTTTAAACAAACAAACTACAGTTTTGCGATGGGGCAAGCACTTGAAAGTGTAAAAAATGAAGCAAAGTATATTACTTTATCTAACGATGAGGATGGAATATATGAAGCATTAATGAAATTTAATGTTATTAAAGGAGTTTGATATGGAAAATAAAATACTTGAATTATACGCAAATCGAATTAGGAAACATATTCTAACTGAAGTATATAGTGCAAAATCAGGACATCCAGGAGGCTCATTGAGTGCTGCAGATATCTTGACAGAACTATACTTTGAACAGATGGATATCAATAAGGATAATGTGAATACAATTGATCGAGATCGTTTTGTGTTGAGTAAAGGACATGCCAGTCCAGTATTATATGCGACATTGGCAGAAAAGGGATTTATAGATATTGAAGATTTAAAAGGATTTAGACATATCGATTCAAAACTACAAGGACACCCTAATATGAATTATGTATCAGGTGTAGACATGTCTACTGGATCTTTAGGACAAGGTATTTCTTGTGCGGTTGGTATGGCTATTTCAAATAAAGTGGATGAAAATGATCATCGTGTTTATGCTTTATTAGGAGATGGAGAATGTGAAGAAGGTGAAGTATGGGAAGCTTGTATGGCTGCAGCTCATTATAAGCTAGATAACTTATGTGCAATTCTTGATTATAATCATCTTCAAATTGATGGAAATATTGAAGATGTGATTTCACCAGAACCATTCGCAAGTAAGTTTGAAGCTTTTGGATGGAACGTGTTAAACGTAAATGGACATGACTTTGATCAATTAAGACATGCATTCAATCAAGCTAAACAAATAAAGGGTAAACCAACAATCATTATTGCCCATACAATCAAGGGTAAGGGTGTTTCTTATATGGAAAATAACTATGCATGGCATGGAGCAGCACCAAACCAAGAACAGTATGAACAGGCAATGAAGGAATTAGGAGGTCTTGAATAATGGCAACGGCAACAAGAGAAGCGTATGGAAAGACTTTGGCAAAACTAATCGTAGAACATGACGATCTATTTGTGTTAGATGCCGATCTTACAAAATCAACAAAGACAATCGATGCCAAAAAGGCAAGACCAGAGCATCATTTCAATATGGGAATTGCCGAAGGAAATATGATGGCAGTCGCTGCTGGTATGGCCGCAAGTAATAAGGTTGTTTATGCATCAAGTTTTGCGATGTTTGCAGCAGGCCGAGCTTTTGAACAGATTCGTAATAGTATTTGTTATCCAAACTTGAATGTAAAAGTATGTGCTACACATGCTGGAATCAGTGTCGGAGAAGATGGAGCAAGTCATCAGTGTATTGAAGACTTGGCGTTAATGAGAAGTATACCAAACATGAAGGTATTCCAGCCTTGTGATGCCAAGCAGACAGAAGAAATCATCAAGGCCGTATATTCCATTGAAGGACCATGTTATGTAAGACTAGGAAGACTTGGAGTTGAGGATGTATATGATGAAAACTACAAGTTTGAATTTGGCAAGGGAAATGTACTTAAAAAAGGAAGCAAGGTAGCTATTATTGCTTCTGGATTAATGGTACAGGAAAGCTTAAAAGCGTATGATTTATTAGAAAATAAACCAACAGTTATTGATATTCCAACTATCAAACCAATTGATAAGGAATTGATCATTGAAACAGCGAAAACACATGATGTGATTGTAACTGTGGAAGAACACAATGTGTATGGTGGTTTAGGCAGTGCAGTTAGTGAAGTGCTTGCACCTGAAGGAATTGCATGCAGACAATATATGTTAGGTATGCAGGATACGTTTGGTAGAAGTGGAAAACCGAAAGAATTATTAGATTATTATGGTTTAGATGCAAAGCACATTGCAGAGAAAATCAAAGAAATAGTTAAATAGTATAAAAGTACAGGCTGAATTTTGAATGTTCAGTCTGTTTTTGTATTAAATTTACATGTGGATTTGTTATACTTGAATATATAAGGATTAGTTGAAGAAAGGAAGAGAGATAGTATGGACTATGCAATGAAAGTATATCCTATGCATTTGGAAAATGGAAAAACAGAATGGTGTGTTGAATATCCAAATTTAAAAGGATGTGTAGGAGGTGGAGATACAATTGAAGAAGCAATTGCCGATGCAGAAGCTACTAAAGCTGTATATCTAAATTATTTAAAAGAAAATGAAAAAGAACAATGCTCTGACTCATGAGCATTGTTCAAGTTAATACAGAATATAAAAGTCATTCTCATAATAATTAAGTGGAATGTCTTTTTCAGTCATTGAATCAATTTGAATACGATCAATATTTTGAAGAGATAAAATGACTTTATCAATGTTTTCCAAGCTTCCCTGAAGTTGTGCTGTAACACTGCCATCCTCATTATTCTTGGCATAGCCTGTAATACCCAATGGTTTAGAATGGCTTTGTACTTCAAAACGAAAACCAATATTTTGAACATTTCCTTCAAAATGAAACTCTTTGCGAATTGTCCCTGGTGGCAATTCTCTTTTTATTTTCTCTTTCTTTTTAAATAATCTGAACATAATATATATCCTTTACTGTATATATTATAAGTCTAAATTTTAATAAAAAAAGACCGATATTCAGTTGGAGTTGAATACCGGTCCATTGGTTTATATATAGTAACAGATAACTACGATTAGGATATTTTAATTGTAAGTATATTGTTGGAATAGGAGAAATAAATACATGATAGTAATCTGTTGCTACCGAAATAAATTATTATCTTTGAACGCGGCCTGAACCGTCTCCACCAGCTAATTTCAACACTTCGTCCATGCTTACCATGTTGAAATCACCTTCGATAGAGTGTTTTAAGCAACTTGCGGCTACCGCAAATTCAATGGTTGCCTGAGGATCATATCCTTCTAGGCTTGCGGCAATCAATCCAGCTCCAAAGCTGTCTCCACCACCTACACGGTCTACGATCTGCATATTGTATCTCTTTGAGAAATAGTAATCTTTTCCATCATACAACATAGCTGACCAGTTGTTGATATTCGCATTGATTGACTCTCTTAATGTGATGGCTACTTTTTCAAATCCAAAGCGTTTTGTCAATTCACTAGCTACTTCCTTATATCCTTCACGATTGACTTCACCACTTGTTACATCTGTATCACTGGCCTTGATTCCAAATACATCAGCTGCATCTTCTTCATTGGCAATACATACATCGACATATTCACAGATCTTAGCCATGACTTCACCAGCTTTTTCTTTTGACCATAGCTTGTTACGATAGTTCAAGTCACATGAGATCTTAACACCATGTTCCTTTGCTTTCTTACAAGCTTCTATTGTAAGTTCTGCTACATTGTCACATAAAGCAGGTGTAATCCCTGTAATATGAAACCAAGCACAGTCTTTAAAGATTTCATCCCAGTTAAAATCCGCACTTGTAGCTGTATAGATACTAGAGCCTGCACGATCATAAATAACTTTACTAGGACGTTGGCTAGCCCCTTTTTCTAAGTAGTAGATACCGATACGGTCTCCACCACGAGCAATATAAGATGTGTCTACACCATATTTGCGTAATGAATTGATGGCACATTGGCCAATTTCATGATTTGGAAGACGAGTTACGAATTTGGCATCAAAACCATAGTTAGCTAAAGAAACAGCAACATTGGCTTCTCCACCACCATAAGTAGCTCCAAAAGTATCGGCTTGTACAAAGCGATAATATCCTTCGGGTGCTAAACGCAACATAATCTCTCCAAAAGTGACTACTTTTTGTTTCATAATCAACGAACCTCCCTAAGTTTTTCTACGGCTTGTCTTGTCAAAGCTTCCACTTTGTCAAAATCACCGCTCTTAATTATATCACCTTTCACCATCCAGCTACCACCAATGGCTAAGATACGGTCGTATTCTAAGTAGTCTTTCATATTGTTTGCGTTGATTCCACCTGTTGGAATGAATTTCATTTGTGTATATGGAGCTGCGATGGATTTGATCATTTTCAATCCACCGGCTGCTTCAGCAGGGAAGAATTTTACTACATCCAACCCTAATCGGTAACATTTCTGTACATCACTAGGCGTACATGTTCCAGGTGTTACCGGCACATTTTTTTCGATACAGTGTTTTACTACATCTTCATCAAAGCCTGGACTGATGATAAATTGAGCCCCAGCTTCTAATGCTTCATCCACTTGTTCAACAGTCAATACAGTTCCAGCCCCCACTAACATTTCAGGAAATTCTTTACGCATGATGGCAATCGATTCTTTGGCAGCTGCTGTTCTAAATGTAACTTCAGCACAAGGTAAACCACCAGCACATAAAGCTTGTGCTAATGGTTTTGCGTCTTTTGCGTCTTCTAAGACAACGACTGGTAAAATCCCAATCTTTGAAATTTCTTCTAATACTTTATTCATTGTTTCCCCCTCCTATAAGCATTCTTTCATGACTTCGTAAGTACCTTTTTCTTCAATTTCAGTTAAAGTTTGAACTACGGCATCTTCAAATCCAGCAATTTGAGTTAAATCTTGTCCCCAGAATGAAGTGTTTGTACATACCGCATGAACTAAATCTTTTACAGAATCATCTTTGTGGTTATAGTAGAATTCTAGAATGTCACGATCATCACTGATTGTGTAAGTATTTCCTGCAGGACGTTTTGCCACTAAACCAGCATCTGTAAGTTCATATCCTCTATAGAATTGAATGTAGAACGCAAAACTTGTCGTAATACATTTTGGAAGCGCATGGTGTTCGTCGATATATCCTAAGAAACTAGGCATAACACGTGCTTTCCATTTTGAAGTGGAATTTAATGAAATGCTCATTAATTCGTGATCAACAAATGGGTTGTTGAAACGATCGGATACGGCTTTCGCAAAGTTTAATAAGTCGTTTTTGTCTAATGTAAGAGTTGGGATGACTTCATCATACAACATTTTGTTCATAAAGCCTTTGATGACTTCATCATGCATACAATCACGAACGATGTTTTGACCTGCTAAATAAGCACCTAGTACAAATCCAGTGTGAGCACCATTTAAGATACGTACTTTTCTCTTTTTGTATGGTGACATGTCCGGAGTTACGAATACTTTGTCGATTAGGCCTGCTTTTTTAAATGGTAATACATCATTTAATTTTTCATCGCCTTCAATGACCCATAAACCGAATACTTCACCAACATCTGTTAATGGATCTGCATAGTGATTTTCTTCTTCTAGACGAGCTACTTCTTGTGGATCGCGGATACGACCTGGGACAATACGGTCTACTAATGAACCGCAGAATGTGCATTCTTCATTTACATATTTTTTGAATCCTTCTTCAAGATTCCATTGTTCAATATATTGGTTCACGCACTTTAATAATTCTTTACCATTGTTGTCAATCAACTCACAAGCTAGCATTAAGATGCCTGGCTTGTTGTTTTTGTAGCGGTGGTATAAAACTTGCGTTAATTTACCAGGAAAACTTGCAGCTGGTTTATCTTCAAATTGACATGAAGGATCGTAGTGGATACCAGCTTCTGTTGTGTTTGAAACGATGATTTCTAGATCGTCACTTGCGGCAACTTTCATCATTTCGTTAAATCCTTCTTCTTGGTAAGGATTTAAACAACGACTGACACTTGAAATGATTCGTTTATCATCAACTTTTTCTCCATTCACACTACCTCTTAAGTGCAATGTGTATAATCCATCTTGTTCGTTGATCATTTCAGCAAGGCCTGGTGCGATAGGTTGCACTAGACAACATTTACCATTCCAATCTGCTTTTTCGTTTGCCAAATCAAACCAATAATCTACGAATGCTCTTAAGAAGTTTCCTTCACCAAATTGAAGGACTTTTTCTTTGGCATCCTTTAATAGATAACCATCATACCCTACGTTTTCTAGGGTTTTGTAACTTAATTTTTCCATGTTATTATTCCTTTCCTGTTATAGAGTAACGCCTTGTTTAAATATAGCCATGTCATGGAAGCCGGCCTCTTCACTTTTTACTTTTTTACCACTCGCAACACTTAATACATATTCAAATAAGTCATTGGATAAAGTATCTAGGCTAACGCCTTCGACCAATTCACCACAGTTAAAATCAATCCAGTTTTTCTTATTTGAATACAATCTAGAGTTACTTGAAATCTTAACTGTAGGTACTGGACTGGCAAATGGAGTACCTCTTCCTGTTGTGAATAATACGATGTGAGCTCCACTTGCAGCTAATGCGGTTGCGGCAACTAAATCGTTTCCTGGAGCACTTAATAGATTTAAACCTTTGTTCTTAACACATTGTCCATATTGTAAAACACCAACCACTGGAGCTTTACCAGACTTTTGTGTACAACCTAAAGATTTATCTTCCAAAGTTGAAATTCCACCCTTTTTGTTTCCTGGAGAAGGGTTTTCATAAATCGTTTGATTATGCGATTTAAAGTATTCTTTAAAGTTATTGATCAGATCCACGGTTTCATTGAATAACTCTTCATTTTCACAACGATCCATTAAGATGGTTTCAGCACCAAACATTTCTGGCACTTCCGTTAAGATTGTTGTTCCACCTTTAGAAATCAATAAATCAGAAAAGCCTCCTACTGTAGGGTTGGCACTGATTCCGGATAGTCCATCCGAACCACCACACTTCATACCAATGATCAATTCGCTCGCATCAATTTCTTCTCTTTTGTCTTGGCTTACAACATCAGCTAAATCAGCGATGATGTCTAGAGAATCTTGAATTTCATCTTCATGTTCTTGGGCAACTAAGAACTTAACGCGATCTGTATCATAATCATTTAAATAGTTCTTTAAAACATCAATATTTGAGTTTTCACAACCCAATCCTAGAACTAATACACCACCTGCATTTGGGTGCTGAATCAAATCTGCAAGAATTTGACGTGTATTTTCTTGGTCATCACCCATTTGAGAACATCCATATGGATGTGTAAACGTACAAATAGCTTCTACGTTACCCTTTACATATTTCTGGGCTTGTCTTTCGATAGACGTAGCAACATTGTTCATGCAGCCAACGGTAGGGATGATCCAAATTTCATTACGAACACCAACTTTACCGTTCTTTCTGCGATAACCCATGAATGTTCGTTTTTCACTAGGTTCTAGTTCTTGCACATTACGATGATAAGAATAAGTTAATAAATCATTTAAGCCAGTTTTCATGTTGTGCGTATGAATCCAGCTTCCTTGTTTGATATCTTCCTTTGCGATACCAATAGGATATCCATATTTAATAATAGGTTGATCTTTTTTTATATCTTTCAACGCAAATTTATGTCCTTGGGCAATATCTTCAATAAGTGTAACCTCTTGTCCATCGACATTACATACCGTCCCTTTTTCTAAAGGACATAGTGCAACAGCTACCAAGTCATCCGAATGAATTTTTATATACTTTTGCACCATTTCTACCTCCTGTCTATAATTTAAATGTTTGATGTAAGTACTTACACAGAATAACCCTGTTTTTTGAATAAATCAATAGGAAAATATAAAAAACTTACAAATATGTATGTTTCATAACTTTTTTTTGGTAAAATAGAGAAGAAGATATATAAATCCTTTATTTATAGCGTTGGAAACGATTCCAAAAGATGCTTGACTTATGAAATGTGAGTGATTACAATAATAAATGTGATGTAAGTACTTACAGTTCTCAGCGCGTTGGAATAGGGTTGAGGAGTGAAACAAAGATGAATATTTATGACATTGCCAAATTATCAGGTGTATCTATTGCGACTGTATCGCGAGTAATCAATAACAGTCCTAAAGTCTCAGAAAAGACAAAAAAGAAAGTCTGGGACGTTATGAATGAGTATGATTACACACCTAATGTATTTGCCAGAGGCTTAGGTTTAAATTCGGTTAAAACGGTTGGACTCGTTTGTCCGGATGTATCCGATCGTTATATGGCAAGCGCCATTGCGTATTTAGAAAAGAATTTACGCAAATATGGATATGACTCAATTTTGATGTGTAGTGGCTTTGATTATGAAGGAAAAGTAGAAGCTGTAAAAATATTATTGGATCGAAGAATCGATGCGATGATATTAGTTGGTTCACATTATGCAGGGGATTGCGGACAGAATGATATTCAATACCTTAAAGATGCTGCCCAAAAAGTTCCGGTGGTACTTATGAATGGTTATGTTCGTGTACCGGGAGTATATTGTGTTTTAACAGATAATTATAAAGCGGTTTATGATACTGTATGTAATCTAATCGAAGTTGGAAGGAAGAAAATTGTGTTTTTGTATGATGCCAATTCGTACAGCACAACAAAAAAATTAGAGGGATATCAAGATGCACTGATTGATAATGGTTTAAAGGTGCAGGAAGAATACAAGGTGTTTATGCCAAATAACGTATTGAAGGCAAGAGATTTACTGGCAAAGAAAAGATTGGATTTTGATGCCGTCATTGCCAGCGATGATGCGATGGCTGTTGGTGCACTTAAATATGTGCATCAAATCAATAAGTCGATTCCTGAAGATGTCAATGTCGTTGGATTCAACAACTCAGAACTATGTGTTTGTTGCAATCCGGAAATGAGTTCTATTGATTCACAAGAAGAAGAATTAAGTGAAATTGCGGTTGATTCGCTTATTAAAGTTCTTGCAGGAAAATCAGTTCGACAAAAAATGGAGATTCCATGTAAATTTATTAAGCGTAATACAACACAGTTCTAAACATTAGGAGGATTACTGTGAAGTTGATTAAAAAAGTACTTGGAGCGCTTATGTGTCTTGTGTTTATGCTAAGTGCAACAGGTTGTTCTTCAGTTACGAATGGAAAGCGTATCGTTCGTGTTGCGACAATGCAGTCGGAAACGCATCCTGAGTATCTGGGATTATTAAAATTTAAAGAATACGTTGAACAAGAATTAGGGGATAAATATGAAGTACAAATTTTCCCTAACGAAATTTTAGGTGCTGCCCAAAAAGCTATCGAGTTAACGCAAACAGGAGCTATTGATTTTACAATTGTTGGTACGGCAAACCTAGAAACATTTGCGAGTGTATACGAAATTTTCTCTATGCCATACTTATTTACTTCAGAAGATGCATATCATGAGGTTATGAATGACACGGACTATATGAATAAAATTTTCTCAAGTACAGATGAACAAGGTTTTAGAGCTTTAACTTGGTATAATGCTGGAACGCGTAACTTCTATGCGAAAAAAGAAATTGATTCACCAGAAGATATGAAAGGATTAAAAATCCGTGTTCAACAAAGTCCTGCAAGTGTTGCGATGTGTCAGGCATTTGGTGCTGCAGCCAGTCCAATGAGTTTTGGTGAAGTTTATACGGCTATTCAACAAGGTGTCATTGATGGTGCTGAAAATAACGAATTAGCATTAACATCAAATAAGCATGGTGAAGTTGCGAAATATTTCTCTTACAACAAGCATCAGATGATTCCGGATTTGTTGATTGGAAACTTGAGTTTCTTGAATGGTTTGTCTAAAGAAGAAAGAAAAGTATTCTATAAGGCGGCTGAATTATCAAATGAAGAAGAATGTAAACAATGGGATGTGCAAGTTAAAGAAGCTAAGAAGGTAGCACAAGAACAAATGGGCGTTAAATTTATTGATGTCGATGTTTTAGCTTTCCAAAAGAAGGTAAAGGGTGTTCAAGAATCTATCTTAAAGGATAATGCACAGGCAAAACCTATTTATGATCATATTCAAAAAGTAAACAAAAAATACGAAGGCAAGGATGGTGAATAATATGGAAAAATTAAGAAACACAATCAACACTATTCTTGGATGGGCATGTGTATTTGTATTTGCCGTAATGGTAGTCGTAGGTACATACCAAATCGTAGTTCGTTACTTCTTTAATAATCCAAGTACAGTATCTGAAGAATTATTGACTTACAGTTTTACATGGATGGCCTTGCTTTCAACAGCTTTAGTATTTGGTAAAAGAGACCACATGCGTATGGGGTTCTTGGCTGATAAAGTAACAGGACAAAAAAAGAAAGTATTGGAAATTGGTATTGAATTATTAATTATTTTATTCGCCCTTGTCGTTATGGTGTATGGTGGAATTTCTATCATGAAACTAACGATGACTCAAATCACAGCGTCATTAGGCGTAAGTATGGGATTGATCTATACAATCATTCCTTTATCAGGCATTCTAATTGTCATTTATGGCATTATGAATATTATTGATTTGGCGAAAGGAAAGGGTGAATAAGCATGAGTTTATCAGTTTTATCAGGATTAATTATTTTAGTATTGTTAGTGATTATGCTTATTGCAGGTGTTCCCATTGCCGTGGCATTAGGAATTAGTAGTGTTTGTGCAATCTTACCAGTTATGGATCTAAATGTAGCCGTAGTTACAGGTGCACAAAGAATTTTCTCAGGAATCAGTGTATTTAGTTTGTTGGCCATTCCATTCTTTATTCTTGCAGGAAATATTATGAATAAAGGTGGTATTGCGATTCGTTTGATCAACTTAGCTAAAATTGTTACTGGAAGAACACCAGGTGGTTTAGCCCAGACAAATATTTTGGCAAATGCTTTATTTGGAGCCATTTCAGGTTCAGGTACAGCCGCAGCTAGTGCCATGGGATCTATCATCGGTCCAATTGAAAAAGATGAGGGGTATGATCCTAACTTCTCTGCTGCAGCCAATATTGCCACAGCCCCAACAGGATTATTGATTCCACCATCAAATGTAATGATCACATTCTCATTGGTATCTGGTGGTACAAGTGTTGCTGCCTTATTTATGGCTGGATATATTCCAGGTGCATTGTGGGCATTGGCTTGTATGCTTGTTGTATATATCTACGCAAAGAAAGCTGGATACAGAAGTCAGACGAAATTAACTGGAAAAGAAAAATTTAATGCATTTATTCAAGCTTTACCATGCTTATTATTAATCATTATTGTCATTGGGGGTATCATTGCCGGAGTCTTTACAGCCACTGAAGGTAGTGTTGTTGCCGTTGTATACTCATTATTACTTTCTATTTATGGATACAAATCAATGAAATGGAAAGATTTACCAGAAATCTTTAGAGCAAGTGCGGAAATGACAGGTATCATTATTTTCTTGATTGGTGTTTCTAGTATCATGTCTTGGGTTATGGCTTTCACAAACATTCCTACAATGGTTTCAAATGGATTATTATCAATTTCAAGCAATAAATACGTCATCCTATTAATGATCAACATTATCTTGTTAGTGGTTGGTACATTCATGGATATGACGCCAGCCACATTGATCTTTACGCCAATCTTCTTGCCAGTATGTACTGCATTAGGTATGAATACAATTCACTTTGGTATTATGTTGATCTTCAACTTGTGTATTGGAACAATTACTCCTCCAGTAGGAACGACATTGTTTGTTGGTGTTAAAGTCGGAGGCGTTAAGATTGAAACTGTATTTAAACACTTATTACCATATTTCTTCGCTATTATTGTTGTATTGATGTTAGTTACATATATACCACAATTGAGTCTATGGTTACCTGGTTTAATGGGATATGTAAGTTAGAAGGAAGGAATTTTTAAATGAAACAATTTATGGATAAAGACTTCTTGTTGACCAATGAAGTCGCTAAGGAATTATTTTTTGATGTTGCTAATACGATGCCAATTGTAGATTATCATTGTCATATTGATCCAAAAGAAATTGCTGAAGATCGTAAATTTGAGAATATCACGCAAGTATGGCTTGGTGGAGACCACTATAAATGGCGTCAAATGCGTTCAAACGGAGTGGACGAATACTATATTACTGGAGATGCACCCGATCGTGAAAAATTCCAGAAGTGGGCAGAAACGCTTGAAAAAGCTATTGGAAATCCACTTTTCCACTGGTCTCACTTGGAACTTCAAAGATACTTTGGATACCATGGTGTTTTAAATAGTAAAACAGCCGAAGAAGTATGGAATTTGTGTAATGAAAAATTACAACAAGATGATATGAGTGTGCGTAACTTAATTAAAAACTCAAATGTTAAATTATTATGTACTACAGATGATCCGATTGATGATTTACATTGGCATAAAGTGATTAAAGCGGATGAAACATTTGATGTAAAGGTACTTCCTGCTTGGCGTCCAGACAAAGCTATGCGTATCAATAAACCAGAATTTGCCGATTATATGAGCCAATTGGCAACTGTTTCTGATGTTGAAATTCATACTTTTGAAGATATGAAAAAAGCAATCATCAAACGTATGGAATACTTTAATGAAATGGGATGTCTAGTGAGTGATCACGGATTGGATTATGTTATGTATGCCCCAGCAAGTGCAGAAGAAATTGAAAAAATCTTTGAAAAAGGATTGAATCATGAAGCTGTTACAACATTAGAATGTGATCAATATAAGACGGCATTCTTACTGTTCATCGCAAAAGAATACAAACGCTTAGGTTGGGTAATGCAGTTGCACTATGGATGTAAACGTGACAACAACACAACTATGTATAATAAGTTAGGACCAGATACGGGTTATGATTGTATTTCAAACTTTGCACCTGCAGACCAACTTACAAATATGTTGGATGCGATCAATGAAAATGGTGGATTGCCAAAAACAATTCTTTACAGTTTAAATCCTGGAGATGATGAATTGATCGGTACAGTACTTGGATGTTTCCAAAATAGTGATGCGATTGGAAAGATTCAACAAGGATCTGCATGGTGGTTCAACGACAATAAAACAGGTATGGAAAAACAAATGACGTCTTTGGCAAATCTAGGATTATTAGGTAATTTCTTAGGTATGTTGACAGATTCAAGAAGCTTCTTGTCGTATTCAAGACATGAATATTTCCGCCGTATCATGTGTAACTTAATTGGTACATGGGTTGAAAATGGAGAATATCCTTATGATAAGGAAAACTTAACTGAAATTGTTAAGGGTATCTCTTACAACAATGCCGTTCGTTATTTTGGCTTTGATTTATAATAGTTTTTGAGAGAGCTTTGATTCAAGGTTCTCTTTTTTAGTGTCATAATTTAAAAAAATGACACTTTTTCGATTGAAGCAAAGTCAAAATGAGTCAAGTTTGACTCAAAATGGGGTTAAAAAACATAAAAAGGTGTCAAAATTTAAAATTTTGAACCAAAACATGCTTAAAAAGAAGTGAAATGATTCAATATTTGAAATTATGGTATTTTTTTGATTTTGAGCATGCCAAAAAATTGTGTAATTTAAACTCATCTTCATATTTCCCCTAGAAAAATGTAAAAGATGTTGGAAATTTGACCAACATCTTTTTGAGTGCTACCTGTTTTCATTGATGTATTCATTTACGCTTTGTTTGACAATATTGAAGTTGACTTCACCATATTGTAGTAGGGCATTATGGAAGTCTGCATTGTCAAATTTAGATCTTAATCTAGATTTGGCTGTACTCTTTAAATTCACGATTTGAAGATATCCATAATAGTAAGATAAGAATACAGTTGGATTATCTGCCAATTGATTGTAAATACTTTCTAATCCTTCTGAACCAAACATATCGCCATATTCATTCTTGAAATCATTGAGTGACATACCATCATAATGAATGCTGATATCCATTAAGACAATGTATAGATTGGTAAGAATGTTATTCAAATTATAGGCTTCTAATAAATCTTTATTATTATCTAAATAATGTAAAGACATGCTTTCCATATAAGTAGCCCATCCTTCTGACATACCTAGATTGTTGTAGAAGAATTGGATTGGGTATTTTAAATGTTCCTTATTGTATTGGGCTTGATACATATGTCCGGCAATACCTTCATGAGCTAATGTTTGATAAAGTGTTAAACTTGATGGATCATCGCCATAATCACGTTTGTTGTAGCGCATTTGATAGTTTTGTGAATAATCCAAGGCGGGTGTAATAAAGTAGGCAACAATTCCGCTGACAGATTGATCTTCTGGTAGCGCCTTTAAATCATATTTCATGGTTTTTACTTCTGGGAAATCCTTTTTATAGTTTTTTTGAAGGCTTTCTAGAATTTGATTTACATCTGTAAAATCCGTTGAAACTGAATCGAGTTCATACGCAATCATTGGATTGGCTTTATATAGCTTCTGAAATTTAGTGATAGCTGAATTGATTGCGGATTGCGTATTCTCTTTAATTGTGGAAATAGAATCGGTAGAACTTGTCGCATTTTCAACTAATACTTTATAATATTTCTTACCATTCTTATAGTTTGACAACCCTTGTAGAGGTTGTACGTTATATTGAAGAGAGGTTAATGTATCTAACATATCCTGATAACTAGGAAAGAAACTTGTGTCCATGGCATCTTTGACTTGTGCTTTATAAGATGTTGTTTTTTCTTCATCTAGATTTAAAGCGTCAATCGCATTATATAATGCACTTGTGATTGAACTATCCGCTTTATTATTGATCACATCTTGAATATCTTGTGTAACAGAATCATAGTCAAACTGTAAAGTATTTTTATCTGCCTGTTTTTTTGTATATTCTAACACATCATTTGTGTAGCGAGGTACATCGTTGATGAGTGTAATCAAATCTTGAATGTCTTTTTCATTTCGTAAAATGTATTCAGAAAAAACAGAAATCAAACTTTGATGAAGTCCACTCATTGTACTCCAACAATTATTCAAATATTGAAATTTTTTGTTCTCCGCTTTTAAACTCAATTCATTCTCATACTTTAATTCATCATAGATGGTTTGTTGCGTTTTGTCTAAAGTACTGCGATTAAACTTGTTTAATTCTTTTTGATCTTCTTTGATTTCTTCTGTATTGTCTGTATAAAATTCACCAAGACTTACATCTACATTATTAATATCAATACCATAGTCTTCTGGATGTTCGAAGAATTGGTGCATCGTTGTATAGTCGTTTTCGGCATATTCAACTACCAATTGGTTTGTGTATTTTGTGAAGTCCTTGTTTTCTTTAGCTGCAAACGTATTATCTTGCATTGTAGTTGAACTACATGCAGTGAGTGATAATACGGTAAAGCTAATAAATAGTTTTTTGAATGTATTTTTCATTAGAATCTCCCAAATTTCAAAAAAATGGACTGATTATTCATCAGCCCATGTAATTTTCTTATTCTTAACACCTGCAATAGATGCCAACGCTAAAAGGTCATATCCCTTTTCAGCAATATATGCATGTCCTTTTTGGAAAGCTTTTTCGATAACCATGCCAACACCAACGATTTCAGCTTGTGCCTGCGCAATTAAGTTTTCCGTTCCCTTGAATGCTTCACCATTTGCCAAGAAGTCATCAATGAATAATACTTTGTCGCCTTTTTTTAAGTATTCTTTTTCAATACAAATTGGATATGTCTTATTCTTTGTGAAAGAGAAGACTTCCGCAAAAGCAGGATCGATCATTGTGCTTGGTTGTGTTTTCTTGATGAAAATCAATGGCACATTCAAACGAATGGCTGTCGCATAGGCTGGGGCAATACCGCTAGATTCAATGGTTACTACTTTTGTGATGCCTTTGTTTTTAAAGTGTTCATAAAATTCATTTCCCATTTCATCTACTAAAGAACAGTCGATTTGATGATTTAAAAAAGCATCAACCTTTAATACCTCATCATTAATAAAATGTCCTCTAGTCTCGATTGCGTTTTTCAGTGCTTTCATTTTGCTTTCCTTCCTCTTTTCGCTTTATTTGTACAATAGTTTGTCCGATACGATGATTCTTTACTTCCTTAACATATACATCCATTAAGTCTAGACTGACTTTAAAATGTGAACCTTCATCAGGAATTTGTCCATAATGATTTAGAATGTATCCACCAAACGTGTCACAATCCTCGTCTTCTAATGAAATGCCTAAAGCTTTTTCGACATCTTCAATGTCAGCTTGACCATAGATTCTAAATTGATCTGCATCAATTTGTTGGATTGGATCTGGCTCTTCAATATCATCATCTTCTTGGATTTCACCAAGAAGGGTTTCAATAATATCGTGTAAAGTCACGATACCGGTCATTCCTCCGTATTCATCCAGTAAAACCGCAAAGTATACTTTTTTGATTTTCATTTCCTTCAATAAAACGTCGGCCTTCATATTTTGTGAAATAAAGAAAGGCTGATCCATCGCTTTATTGATGACGTTATCTTGTTCAATCGAATCTAAACGGAAATAATCACGTGTATCTAGAATACCTACGACATCATCATTATCCTCATCACATACAGGATATAATGTGTGACGATTTTCTAGAATGGTCTTTTTCCATGTTTCTTTATCGTCATTTAGATATAGACAAACAACCTCACTTCGATGTGTGCAAATTTCTTCAACGGGTGTATCATCGAACTCAAATAGGTTTTCGATAAACTCTTTTTGACTTGGTTCAACACCGCCACTGTTGATAACTTCATAAATATCTTCTTCGGAATAATCTTCCTGTTCTTTTTCCACTTCAAAACGCAAGAAAAAAGTAAATGGTGTACATAAGGATTGAATACCTTTCGCAATGGACATAAATGGTTTTTCAAACTGATCTAAATGTGCATTTGCGATTTTTCTTGGTAATAGATCACTCAATAAAATATATACATATATCAATAGAAGTACGACTACATAAAGTAATGGAGTATGGATCATGGGCTGTAAATAGATTACACTCATCACAATGCCAAATATTTCCATGCATAGAGATAACCATTTTAATGTAGCTTGATATTTATAAGACTCATCTTCGATTTCTTTGTTTGTAGAAACGATGCTGCTAGTCATTGAAAACAAGATGTTTAGAATAAATGTAAATAAAATTAAGATGGGAAGGTTCATATTAACCCTCCTAAACTATACTGTAACGGGACTGAATCATCCGGATTCATGAAACTATCACTCCTTCATTAATACCCATTATCATACACAATTTAAAGGCTTTTTTCAATGTGATAAAGAAAACAACCAGAATAAATCCGGCTGTTTTATTGTTGTATGTATTTATCGGCATTATTCATTAAATATTGAATGATGGATTGTCGTGTCACAATTCCAATGAAAATCTGGCGATCATCAACTACGGGTACGAAGTTTTGTTTCAAAGATTGAGCGAACAATTGATCGACTGGAACATCGATTTGAACTGGTGGGGTAAAGTCTCCACGAATTAATTCACGAATCTCCATTTGTTCTAGATCTTCTTTATGAATTGAAGGATGGTCTAATAAGTACCAAAGAAAATCCCCCTCTGTAATGGTTCCTACATAAACCCCTTCCTTATTAATAATGGGCATCGCCGTATATTTGTGCTTGCGCATGAGGGCAAGTCCATCTTCAACACTGATATTATCGTATAAATATTTAACACTATTTTTAGTCTTCAGAAAAAAGAATACATTTTCCTGCATTGTCTATCACCTCAACTTTATACTACCATAATATTTATCATTTAAAAATCATACAATTATGGGAAATTGTGCAGAAGTATGATAGAATTTCTGTAAAAGTGGAGGCAAGAAAATGGAACAATATAAAAAAGAGTTTATTGATTTCATGTTGGAATCTAAAGTATTAAAATTTGGTGATTTTACACTAAAATCAGGACGTAAATCCCCATTCTTTATGAATGCTGGTGGATATGTTACAGGTAATCAGTTAAAAAGATTAGGTGAATATTACGCAAAGGCGATCGTCAATCAATATGGTAAAGACTTCGATGTATTATTCGGACCTGCATATAAGGGAATTCCATTGGCTGTTGCGACGACAATCGCATTAGATAATTTATATGGAATGGAAGTTCGTTATTGTTCAGATCGTAAAGAAGAAAAAGATCATGGAGCTGACAAGGGAAGTTTCTTAGGAACAAAACTACAAGATGGAGATCGCGTTGTTATGATTGAAGATGTTACGACATCTGGAAAATCAATGGAAGAAACAGTGCCAAAGGTTCGTGGCGCAGCAAATGTTGAAATCGTTGGATTGATGGTTTCTTTAAATCGTAATGAAAAGGGAAAAGGTGAAAAGACTGCATTAACGGAAGTTAGTGAATTATATGGTTTCCCAACAGCTGCTATCGTATCCATGCCAGAAGTGATTGAATATTTAGGTGATAAATTAGATCCTGAATTAAAATCAAGAATTGATGCATATTATGAAGAATATGGAGCTAAGGAATAGAGTCGAAAGATTCTATTCTTTTTAATTACTTTGCGCATTGCGGTATATTTTGCATAAAAATACTTTGCGTACTGCGGTATATTTTTCACTAAAATACTTTGCGCACTGCGGTATGCATGTCTGTAAATGCTTTATATAAAGCAAATTTATATATTCTGATTTTTCGCTTTAAAATGTATTATTTTGCGTTACATTTAACCCATTCTGAATTAAAATATAAGTAGATAGTGCAGTATATAAAAGCGAGGTGATGGTGTATAAAATATGCTGTACCATTACTTATAAAAAGTTTAAAAATTTGGTAAAATGTCTACAACAACGAGTCTTCTTACAGGATATAATTCCAGTTGTAGAAGACTCGATTTTTGTATATTAGGAGGTATCTTATGATAATTACAATTACACGTGAATTTGGAAGTGGCGGAAGAACCATTGCCAAGAAATTAGCTGAAAAATTAGGCTATGCTTATTATGATTATGAAATTGTGCAGCAAATTGCTCAAGAAAGTGGTTTTGCGAAAGAGTATATTGAAGAAAATGGGGAAGATGCATCCAGCACAAGTACATTTGGCTTTATTTGGAATAATTATGGATATAACTTATCGGACGAATTATATATTGCACAAAGAAATGTAATTTGTGAATTGGCCGATAAAGGAAACTGCGTTATTGTAGGAAGATGTTCAGACTATATTCTTCGTGATCGTAAAGATGTATTGAATGTATTTATTCATGCGGACTTTGAATATCGCAAGAATCGTGTTGTTTCGGTTTATGGGCAAAATGAATTTGCCCCAGACAAACGAATCAAGGACAAAGATAAACGTCGTATTGCTTACTATAAATATTACACAGATCGTAAATGGGCCGATGCCAAAAACTATCAATTGTGTTTAGACAGTGGTGTTTTGGGCATTGATAAATGTGTAGAATTAATTGAAAAAGCCATGTAATTTTACTTTGACAAATTAAAAAAATAAAAATATAATCACTTCGTAACGAGTAGCGGAAACAGCGTAAATCCAGTTTTCTGCTACTTTTTTATATTTTTGTAAAGTGTGTTGCTCAAAAGCGTAAGTCCAACTTATGTAGGCAATGCACTTTTTTGTGTTTTAAGGAGGAAAAGAATGGAAGAAAACAACAAAATGAAAAATGAGCCCGTCAATAAGTTAATGCTTCAAATGGGTGTGCCCATGATTTTATCTATGGCTTTGCAAGCTGTCTATAATATTGTGGACAGTGCCTTTGTAGGAAATATGAAAGAAGGAAGTGAAGCCGCATTAAATGCACTTACCTTAGTTTTCCCTATCCAGATGTTGATGGTGGCCTTAGCCATTGGTACAGGTGTTGGAGTAAATGCCTTACTCGCAAGAACTTTGGGGCAGAGAAATCGTGAAAAAGCTTCTAAAGTAGCCGGAAATGGTTTGTTTCTAGCTACAGTTATTTATATTATTTGCGTGTTGTTTGGATTATTTGGCATTAAAGCCTATATATCCTCTCAAACAAGTGATGCGCTTGTATTATCGATGAGTGTAGACTATCTAAGAATTTGTTGCCTATTATCCTTTGGCGTTGTGTTCTTTTCTATATTTGAAAAACTGCTCCAAGCTACAGGACGCTCCCTATATTCTACAATTGGACAAGTTACAGGAGCCATAATCAATATGATTCTAGATCCTATCTTGATTTATGGCTTTAATTTAGGTGTACAAGGAGCTGCTTATGCGACAGTCATTGGACAAATTTTATCGGCTTTATTATTAGCTGTGTTTCATATGCGTTTAAATAAAGAATTTGATCATGGCCTCACTTATACAAAACCCAATAAGCGTATCATCAAAGAAATCTATTCGATTGGACTTCCAGCCATTATTGCTCAGGCATTGATGTCATTCATGGTATATGCGATGAACTTAATTCTAAAATTTGATGCATCTGCACAAACAGCCTATGGACTTTTCTATAAAGTACAACAATTTGTACTATTTATGGCATTCGGTTTAAGAGATGCGATTACACCTATCATTGCCTTTTCGTATGGTATGCAAAATAAGAAGCGTGTTAAAGATGGAATCAAGTATGGCTTAATATATACTATAGTATTAATGGTTGCGGGAACCTTGATTACAGAACTATTCCCAAATTTCTTTGCGACACTATTTAATGCAGGACAATCTAGAATATATTTCATCAGTGCTGTTCGAATCATATCCATTAGCTTTGTGTTTGCGGGTATAAATATCGCATTTCAAGGTGTGTATCAAGCTTTAAATGGAGGTATGGAATCCTTGGTTGTATCCTTGCTTAGACAAGCTATTTTGATTTTACCTTTAGCTTGGGGATTTTCAAAATTAGTCATTCAATATGATATGGATGTATCTTTGATTTGGTATGCATTTGTGATTACGGAAGTTTTGTCTTGTGTTGTGGGATGGGTATTTTTAAGGCGAATTGAGAAAAAGAAGATGGTGTTTGATTAAGGTCAAACACTTTTTCTTTTGAGTGGTGTATAATAAAATACATATGGAGGAAACATATGGAACAAGATTCTCTATTTTCAATACAAGAAGATACAAGGCCATTAGCGGATCGTATGCGTCCGGAAACATTAGATGAATATGTAGGACAAAAACAGCTTGTTGCCAAGGGAAATCTTTTGTGGCAAATGATTGAACATGATCAAGTGACATCGATGATTTTCTGGGGCCCACCAGGTGTTGGAAAAACGACATTGGCACGTATTATTGCACATCAGACAAAGAGTTATTTTGTGGATTTCTCAGCTGTTACTAGTGGCATTAAAGAAATCAAGGAAGTTATGAAGCAGGCCGATACGCGTAGGGTCTTGGGACAAAAAACAATACTATTCGTAGATGAAATCCATCGTTTTAATAAGGCGCAACAAGATGCGTTTTTACCCTATGTTGAAAAGGGAAGTATCATTCTGATTGGTGCTACAACAGAAAATCCTAGTTTTGAGATCAATTCCGCCCTTTTATCTAGGTGTAGAGTGTTTGTGTTAAACAGTCTAAATACGGATGACTTAAAAGATTTGATTATTCGTGCTATTTCCAGCTCAAAAGGATTAGGCAATTTAAAAATACATATTACGGATGAAGATATAGAGGCGATTGCCGCATTTTCAGGTGGAGATGCCCGCTTTTGTTTAAATACATTAGAGATGGTTGTTTATAATAGTCCAAGTGAATTGGATGGTATTCATGTTTCACAGGATATTTTGAAGCAATGCCTTCAAAAAAGGTCGTTATTGTATGATAAAAAAGGGGAGGAACACTATAATATTATTTCGGCTCTACATAAAAGTGTACGAAACTCCGATGTACAGGCTGCTGTATATTGGTTAGCGCGTATGTTAGAGGCTGGAGAAGACCCTTTATATATCGCAAGAAGATTCGTTCGTATGGCTAGTGAAGATATTGGTATGGCAGATTCTAGAGCCTTAGAAATCTGTGTAGCTGCCTATCAGGCATGTCACTATTTGGGCGTTCCAGAATGCAATGTACACTTAACGCATGCAGCTGTATATTTGGCTTTGGCTCCAAAATCAAACGCTTTAGAAGTGGCTTATAATAATGCGAAAAGTGATGCATTAAAAACATTAGATCAGCCAGTGCCTTTACATATTCGTAATGCGCCAACAAAGCTAATGAAAGATTTAGGCTACAGTAAAGGATATGAGTATTCACATGATTATGAATATCACATGACGGATATGCAGTGTCTTCCAGATGCTCTAGTTGGTAAAGAATATTATGTACCTAGTGATCAGGGTTCTGAAGTGAAGGTGCGAAATCGTCTTGCACAGATTAAACAAATCAAGGCAATGGTGCATAGAAATCGTATGATGAAGAAAAAATAGTTGAAAAAAGATATAAGATGGAATAGTGTATTTCAGTAGAAAGAGGTCATTATGAAAATAGAAATTCATAGTTTACAAGAAACACAGGAATTTGCCACTAAAATGGCAGATCTTTGCAGAAATAAACAATTAGTCATTACATTAGATGGAGATTTGGGCGCAGGTAAAACGACTTGGACAAAAAGCTTCGGAAAAGCTTTGGGTGTAAAGAATGTGATTAATTCACCAACCTTTACAATCTTAAAGGATTATAAACAAGAAGGTGGAGTCCCTTTCCATCATATTGATGCGTATCGTTTGGAAGGAAAATGTCAGGACTTAGGTTTTGAAGATTGTTTTGATGAAGGAATTACTGTAGTAGAATGGTCTGAATTTATTGAAGATCAATTGCCACAAGATCATATCAAAATTTCTTTTGAAGAAGGTATCGATGAAAATCGTACAGTGACATTAGAATATACGGGTCCTGTATCAAAAAGTATTGTGGAGGCATATCATGATTAGTTTATGTATGGATAGTGCTTATAAAGCATTAGTGTTAGGTTTATATAAAGATGGAACATTGATTGATGGTGTATCTATCGAAGCGTTCAAGAAACAAAGTGAAACGATTTTTGTGGAATTAAATCAATTGTTTGAAAAAACAGGTTTAGACTACAAAGACGTAGATGAAGTGATCATTACAGATGGTCCGGGTTCTTATACAGGTATTCGTATTGCGATGACAATTGCGAAAGTATTTTGTACACAAATGCATAAAACATTAAAGTGTATTAGTACAATGCAGTTGTTTGCGGGTATGGATGAAAGTGCCAATGTTATTTTGGATGCGCGTAGTAAAAGAGCGTATGTAGCACACTTAGAAAAGGGTGTTGTGGTTGGAAAAACACAAATTTTAGAAGTCGATCAATTGGAAGATTTCTTAAATAAACATCCTGGAACATTATATGGAGATGGTTATTTGGTGAATCAAGAAGCTGCAAGTTGTGATTTCTTGAAGAATTTTATTGAGGTACCAAGTCGTACAATTGAAAATGTACATGCCTTAGTTCCTCAATATTTAAAAGAAAGTGATGCCTATAAAGCATGATCTTTAAAGAAATGAAAGACACGGATCTTGTTCGTGTTTTAGAACTTGAACAAGCTTGTTTTAAACAGCCTTGGCTAGAAAAAGATTGTTTATATGAATTGAATGAGAATCCCTTTTCTCATGGTTGGATCTTAGAAGATGGAGATACCATTGTTGGCTACGCCTTTTTATGGGAAACCTTTGAAATGGCGCAACTAGCTCGTATTGGAGTCGATCCTGACTTAAGAAAAAGAGGATATGGTAAAGAATTGATGATGCATTTATTTGATCGAGCTCGAGAAGCGGCTTGTGAATATATGACATTAGAGGTTCGTGCTAGTAATGAGGCGGCCTTGAATTTATATCAAAAAATGGGCTTTATTCAAGTCAATGTATCTAAGAGTTATTATCCGGATGGAGAAGATGCTATTGTGATGACATTGGCATTGTAGGAGGATTGTATGATTATTATTGGAATTGAAAGTAGTTGTGATGAAACAGCCGTTGCGGTTGTCAAAGATAAAAAGGAAGTACTATCGAGTGTGGTCGCAAGCCAAATTGATGTGCATACAGAATTTGGTGGGGTCGTACCCGAAGTTGCGAGTCGTATTCATGTAGAAAATATTTCGTATTGTATTGAAAAAGCATTGAAGGATGCCAATATCACTATGGAAGATGTGGATGCGGTTGCTGTTACGCAAGGTCCTGGCTTAATTGGATGTTTACACGTTGGTGTGCAAGCTGCCAAGACTTTGGCTTTTGCCTACCACAAACCATTAGTTCCTGTACATCATTTGGCAGGGCATATTTATGCCAATGAATTAGTGGTGGATATGAAATATCCTGTATTGGCTCTTGTTGTTTCTGGTGGAAATACAGAACTTGTTTATATGAAGGATGAAACAAGTTTTGAAATCTTAGGAGAAACGCAGGATGATGCGATTGGAGAAGCCTTTGATAAGGTGGCTCGTGTGTTGGGTCTTGGATATCCTGGTGGTCCTAAAATTGATAAATTGGCAAAAGAAGGTAAGCCGGTATATGAACTGGCAAAACCGAAGACACAAGGTCGTTATGATTTTAGTTTTTCTGGATTGAAGAGTAGTGTTCTACAATTTACAAAGCGTATGGAAAGACAGGGCAAGACATTTGATATGGCAGATTTGGCTTGTTCATTCCAAGAATGTGCATTGGATGAAATTTTCTCTCGAGTAAGAGCTGTACTTGATGATCATAAAGATATTCGCCATTTCGTTGTAGGTGGTGGAGTAAGTGCTAACTCAAGACTTCGTGAAAAAGTAGAAGAATTAAGAAATGAATATCCAGAAGTTGAGTTTACAGTGCCTCCAATGTATTGTTGTACAGACAATGCAAGTATGATTGGTGTTGCAGGAACTATTGCCTATCTTTCTGGAAGAAGAGGGGATGCAAGTTTAACAGCCGATTCAAGTCTAGAAATCCAATAGGAGGTTTTATGCAAGAGCTACGTTTACTTCAAGAAAAAGATTTAGAAAGTATATATCCAATCTATGTACATTATGTAAAGACAAGTGTTGCAATTTTTGATCTTGTACCAGATTCTTTTGATGTATTTAAAGAACATATGATGGAAATTTCAAAGACAAATCCATTTTATGTCGCACTTAATGATGATGTTCTAATTGGCTATGGATATGTGCACCCGGCTTTTTCTAAAGAGGCGTATAAGTATTGTGTAGAACTTACCATTTATTTTAAAGAAGGAAAACATTATGGCTTGCCTTCAAAAATGTTAGATCAGCTTGAAGCGGATTGTAGAAAATTAAACATGCGTTGGATCATTTCATGCATTACAGATTCGAATGAAGAAAGTATAGCCTTTCATAAAAAACATGGCTTTACTATGTATGGGGCATTACCTTCTTGTGGTATGAAATTTGATGTGTGGCATGGTGTGGTTTGGCTTTGTAAGAGATTGGATGAGGTTAAAAAGGATTTTTTGTGTGCAAGTAATGCAACCATCTTAGGTAATGTTTCAATTGGTGAAGGTTCAAGTGTTTGGTATAACGCAGTGATTCGTAGTGAAGAAGAAACAATTGAAATTGGGCAAGAAAGCAATATTCAAGATCAGTGTGTTTTGCATACGGATCGTGGCTATCCATTAAAAATTGGTGATCGTGTCACGATGGGTCATGGGGCTATTGTGCATGGTTGTACGATTGAGGATGAGGTGCTTATTGGTATGGGTGCTATTGTTTTAAATGGAGCTTGTATTGGAAGCCATAGTATAATTGGTGCTGGTTGTGTTGTGCCTGAAAATATGGTGATTCCACAAAGGAGTGTTGTGGTTGGAGTACCAGCTAAGATCATTAAGAAGACTTCAGAATCTCAGGTTTCTGACATTCTTTCAAATGCAGATCATTATATAAAATTATCGAAAAAATTGGATTAGTCATTTGGCTAATCCTTTTGTATATTGTAAAATCGTTGTAGTGAGGTTGACTATGGAAAACTTATTAAATTATGTACGTTTAAGAAGAGATATCGACTTTTCTATTCGTCCCTTTAATGAGGTGGATATGTTAGTATGTGCCGATCTATCTTATGTGGATTGGGATGGCATTGTGGAAAAGGAAGAGGTTTCTTTAGAGGAAGCATGTCGTAAATATCTTTCTTTATATAGTGAAAAGGAATTAAAAAGTAAGTATACATTTTCAATAAATCTTCCACATTTGATTGATGCGTTGCAAGATACGATTCGTTATGGAAATATAAAGTTAAAGAACTATAAAAAAGTCTATAGCGATGAAGATGTGATTCAATTTAGTGTGGTAACACTTGTGTTGCCAGATGGATCTCTAGTGCTTTCTTTTAGTGGTACAGATGGTAGTATTACGGGTTGGAAAGAAAATTTAATGATGACCTATAGCAAGGATCTTCCTTGTCAAATCCTGGCGAAGGATTATGTCAAAGAAACTATTGCGGATATTCCTGAAACGAGTTATTTGTTTGGGTTGAAAAAGAAAAAAGTCTATCCAAAGATGTATTTGACGGGTCATTCAAAGGGTGGAAATCTGGCGATGTATGCCTATTTAAAAAATCCAAAACTACAGGGATATATTGAAGGTGTGAAAAGTTTTGATGGGCCTGGCTTTGCGGATGGTTTTTGGCAAGGTGATGAGGATGTATCTAAGATCACAAACTATATTCCTAAGGATAGCATTGTGGGTCGTGTTTTAGATCATAGAGAACAAACGAAAGTCTTGGAAGCTCAAGGTTCTGGTCTAGTTCAGCATGATACGCTTATGTGGAGTGTGGATGTAAAAGACTTTAATTATTGTGATGCACTCACAAAAGAGAGTGATGATTTATTGGAATATGTAAATAAGTTATTGATGGATCGTCCACTGGAAGAAAAAGAGCGTTATTGTCATTTGATTGGAGAATTATTTGATCGAATGGAAATTTATACGATTGCGGATTTAACTGAATTTTCATTTAAACAGGCATTGTTTGGAATTAAGGAGATTCGTCAATTGAATGCAGAAGAAATTAAGTTTATGTTTGAAGTTGTGAAATTTATTGCGGTGCAATCCGCTCCAATATTAGTGAAGGGAAGAAAGTAAAATGAGAAAAATAGGTTGGATTGGTGCTGGCATTATGGGTCAGCCAATGGTTATTCATTTATTGAATAAGGGTTATGAAGTGCATGTGTACGCAAGACATCCAGAAAGGGTAGAACAAGCTAAAAATGCAGGTGCCATTTTAGAAGAATCGATTGTGTCTTTGACATCCAATGTAGATGTCATTTGTACAATGGTCGGTTTTCCTAGTGATGTTAAAGAAGTATATGATGTGATTTTTAGTTGTATTGATGCGGGTAAAACTTGTATTGATTTTACGACTTCAAGTCCAAAACTTGCCAAAGAATTGTATACAAAAGGGAAAGAATTGGGGGTTCATGTATTGGATGCGCCAGTGACTGGTGGAGATACGGGAGCTAAAAATGGTACTCTAACTGTTTTGGTTGGTGCAGACAAAGAGGATTTTGAAACGAATAAAGAAATCTTTGAAGCGTTTGGAACGCAGATTGAGTATTGTGGCAAGGCGAGTTGTGGTCAACATGTCAAGATGGCCAATCAAATTATGATTGCGAATACGTTACAAGGTATTTGTGAGGCCATGTCGTATTTGAATTGTAAAGATGTGGATGAATCTTTTGTATATCGCTTCTTACGTAATGGTGCTGCTGGATCTAAACAATTGGAATTCCAAGGTAAGAAGATGTTAGAGAATGATTATGCGCCTGGTTTTTATGTGAAGCATTTTGTGAAGGATTTAAAAATTGCAGTACAAGAGGCAAATTTTCCTTTGTATGGTGTAAATCGTGTCATCAAAGAATATGTGGATTTAATGGATCGTGGTATGAGTGATTTAGGTACGCAGTGTTTGATTGAGTATTTTAGAAAGCCACAAATTAAAGCGGTTATCTTTGATATGGATGGTTTGATGTTTAATACGGAAAAGATGTTTAAGGATGAGTTTAAAGAGAAGGCTAAAGAATTAGGCGTTTCTTGTCCAGACTCTTTTCCGGAACCTTTAATTGGTTGTGATTCAAGAAAGGTTGCAGAGTTTGAAATGATGTATCCAGGTGTGACAAGAGTTATGGAAGAAATTCAGGAAGAGCGTGCGGATTATTTCTTTACATATTTTAAAGAGCCTGGTAGTGCCAATATGGTTGGTTTACAGAATCTAATTGAGTATATTGAAGAGAATAAGATTCCTTATGCGGTGGCTTCAAGTTCGCACCCGCAGGATATTAAAAAGTTCTTGTCGCATGCAGGTTTTGTGTTAAGTCCAAATGTGATTGTATCTTCTAAAGAGGGATATAAATCAAAGCCGGCTCCAGATGTTTTCTTGGCAGCAGCTGAAAGATTAGATGTAAAACCAGAAAACTGTTTAGTATTAGAGGATAGTAAGCATGGAATTATGGCAGCAGCCAATGCGAAAATGCATTCCATTTTTATTCAAGATCAGATTGCGCCAGATGACGAGATGAAGGAATATATTCAAGAGTCTTGTACGGATTTAAATGGGGTAATTGATTATTTAAAGCGTTGTAAATAATTGGTTGCTACTTTATAATATTGTTGAGAAATTAATAGGAGGACGTAATGAAAAAAGAATTAGTCATTGTTCTTGATTTTGGAGGACAATATAATCAGTTGGTTGCACGTCGTGTTCGTGAGTGCAATGTATATTGTGAAATTTATTCATATAAAACAGATTTAGAAAAAATCAAAGCTATGAATCCAAAAGGAATTATCTTAACTGGAGGACCAAATAGTTGTTATGAGGCAGATTCACCTACATATTCAAAGGAATTATTTGAATTGGGTATCCCAGTTCTTGGTCTTTGCTATGGCGCACAATTGATGATGCATGTATTGGGTGGAAAAGTAGAAAAAGCGGATCACCGTGAATATGGTAAGACAGAGGTTCTTGTGGATAAGACTTCTTCTAAAATCTTTGAGGGTGTATCTGAAAAAACAATTTGTTGGATGTCACACTTTGACTATATTTCACAGGTAGCACCTGGTTTTGAAATTACGTCTCATACAGATAACTGTCCTTGTGCATCAAGTGAAAATGCAGAAAAAGGATTATATGCTGTTCAGTTCCATCCAGAAGTATTGCATACACAAGAAGGTTCAAAAATGTTATATAACTTCGTTCGTGGTGTTTGTGGATGCTGTGGTGACTGGAGAATGGATAACTTTGTTGAAGAACAAATTAAGGCTATTCGTGAAAAGGTTGGAGATGGAAAAGTTTTATGTGCCCTTAGTGGTGGAGTAGACTCTTCTGTTGCAGCTGTATTATTATCAAAAGCAATTGGTAACCAATTGACATGTGTATTTGTTGATCATGGTTTACTTCGTAAAAACGAAGGGGATGAAGTAGAGGCTGTATTTGGTCCAGAAGGTCCATACGAATTAAACTTCATTCGTGTAAATGCGCAACAAAGATATTATGAAAAGCTAAAGGGTGTTGAGGAACCAGAAGCAAAACGTAAGATTATTGGTGAAGAATTCATTCGTGTATTTGAAGAAGAGGCTAAGAAAATAGGAAAAGTTGATTTCTTAGTTCAAGGAACAATTTATCCAGATGTTGTTGAGAGTGGTTTAGGTGGAGAATCTGCCGTAATTAAATCTCACCACAACGTTGGTGGACTTCCTGATCATGTAGATTTCAAAGAAATCATTGAACCATTACGTGACTTGTTCAAGGATGAAGTTCGTAAAGCCGGTTTAGAATTAGGTATTCCAGAATACTTAGTATTCAGACAACCATTCCCAGGACCTGGTTTAGGTATTCGTATCATTGGTGAAGTTACTGAAGAAAAAGTAAAAATCGTCCAAGATGCAGATGCCATTTATCGTGAAGAAATCGCAAATGCTGGATTGGATCGTTCAATCGGTCAATACTTTGCAGCATTGACAAATATGCGTTCTGTAGGTGTTATGGGTGATGAAAGAACATATGATTATGCCATCGCTTTACGTGCCGTTAATACAATTGACTTTATGACTGCTGAATCTGCTCAGATTCCATATGAAGTATTAAATAAAGTTATGTCTCGTATTATCAATGAGGTTCGTGGGGTTAACCGTGTAATGTATGACCTTACTAGTAAGCCTCCTGGAACAATTGAGTTTGAGTAGCTTGAAAAATCGCGGAAAAGCCCATAAATAAAGGCTTTGCGGGGTGTCGAAAAGACCAAATGGAGTGCAAATGGAGTTTAAAAATTATTTTTTTCTCTTGTTTATATTCCAGATTCACCTGCAAATTTCGTGAAATCGGTTATTCTCATAAAATAAAATTAGAGTAAATATGAAGAACAGTTTGTTTTGATTGAAGTGATTTTCGTCAAGGCAGACTGTTTTTTTGTTGCCTGCATTTAGAAAACAGATACCACAGAAAGGTTCTTTACTTTCGATGAGCTTAAACTCCATGACACAGTAATCACACTGATGGAGAATTAAAAAACAAGAAAATTTGATAAATTTCGGAAAATGATGTCCGATTTTGCATCTGCCAGTACAGAGTATATGAAGAGATAAATATTCAAAACAGAGGAGGTACTGATTATGCAGAATAAATTATTTTTAAAGGCAGCCGATATATGTGAACTTCTGGAAGTAAAACAGACATCGGCTTATGAAATCATCGGAAATCTGAACAAGGAACTGGAAGAACAGGGCTACCTGACGCTTAGAGGAAAAGTTCCGACAAAGTATTTTGTGAAGCGTTTCTACGGAGTAGAAGATACTTGTGAGATTCCACAGGAAGAGGGAAAGGAATGGTTTCATGCGTAAGAGAAAAATGTATTTATCAGTGGAAGACATTGCAGAACTCTTTGGATTATCAGTTTCGTTTGCTTACCGGGTAGTGGAAAGAATGAATGCCGATCTGGCAAGCAAGAACTATTATGTGATTCTCGGTCGGGTGCCAACCCGCTATGTAGAGGACAAGATCTATGGTCTGGAACATGTTGAGCAGTATTTGAAGGAGGATAAAGCGGTATGAGTATGATGCAGGAAAAAATGTATATGGATGTGGATGATGTGTGTGCAATTCTTGGAGTTTCAAAAACTTATGCATATAGTCTGATGCGAGAATACAACAAAGAATTGAAGGCAAAAGGCTATATTGTAGTATCTGGAAAAATCTCTACGAAATTCCTGGCAGAAAAGATTTATGGCATGAAAGTCGAGGATTAGCAATGGGGGTTTACAAAGAAGGAAAAAACTGGAAAGTACAGGTCTATTACAAAGACTGGCAGGGAAATCGGAAAAGAAAACAGAAAAGAGGATTCAGGACCAAGGGTGAAGCTAAGGAATGGGAAAGAGATTTCCTGCAACAGCAGAGCCAGGGTGTGGATATTGAATTTGGAAATTTTCTGGAGATTTATTACAAAGATATGGATGTCCGTCTCAGAGAAAACACTATGTACACGAAGCGATATATTATTGACCTGAAAATCAAGCCTTATTTTGAAAAGAAGATTCTCAGTGAAATTACGGTGGCAGACGTCCGTGCATGGCAGAATGAGTTGCTGACGTATAAGGATAAGAATGGAAAAGGATATTCTCCTACTTATCTGAAAACAGTGAACTGCCAGCTGACTGCAATCTTCAATTATGCAATGCGGTATTATAACCTGCAGGATAATCCCTGCAGGAAGGCAGGAGCGATTGGCAAGAGTAAAGGAGAACCGAAGGACTTCTGGATGCAGGAAGAGTTCAATGCTTTTCTGGAGACAGTAAGTGATAAGCCGGAGACAAGAATGGCGTTTCTTTTGTTGTACTGGACCGGAATGCGTATCGGTGAATTGCTTGCACTTACTTATAATGACATCAATCTTGAAGAGAAAACCATATCAATCAATAAATCTTATCAGAGACTGAAAGGAAAGGATATGATCACGCAGCCGAAAACTCCAAAGAGTATCCGTGTGATTACGATGCCGGATTTTCTTGCAGAGGAATTTCGGGAGTATTGCAGTCATTTGTATGGAATTATGAAAAAGGAAAGACTTTTTCGGTTTACCAAATCGCATATGGAACATTGTATGGCTACCGGAATCGAGCGGTCTGGTGTAAAGCGGATACGACTTCATGATCTCCGCCATTCCCATGCCAGTATGCTGGTTGATATGGGGGTGGCTCCATTGGAGATTGCAGAACGCCTTGGACATGAAAAGGTGGAAACCACGTTGAACACTTATTCACATCTGTATCCGTCTACACAGAGTAAATTAGCAGGTTTGCTAGATAAGAAACATGAGGAAGAGGAGGAATAAGCGATGGCTGGTGACAGACATGGAAAACACAACACAACGACCATTTCTTTTCGGGTGAATTCTTATGAAAAAGCAACAATCGAAGAACGAGTGAAAGTGAGCGGAATGAAAAAACAGGATTATATCGTCCGATCATGCATTTACAATCAGGTATGTGTTGTTGGAAAGAAAGAAACAATTGAGATTATCCGGTCAGAAATGAAGGAAATGAGTTTGGTTTTGGAGGATGTGGCAAAAGATTTGAAGTCTGAAAAACCAGTTATTTCAGAACCGGTTCTTGATAGTATGACAGAACGGTATCTTGCATTTTTGGAAGCAGCATTATGGATGCTGAAAGGTTCAAGTTATTTATGGGAGGATAAAAAGGATGGAAGAGAAAGTAATGAAGGATTGTAAAGTGCTGGCATTGTGTTCACAAAAAGGCGGGGTTGGCAAGACAACAAGTTGCGTGAATCTGGCAGTCGGACTTGCAAAAGCAGGGAAGAAAGTGCTTGTGATTGACAATGATCCGCAGGGAAGTATGACAGCAAGTCTTGGGTATCATAACCCAGATGAATTACCAATCACACTGGCTACTATTCTGACAAAGATTGTAGAAGATGAACTATTTGAAAATACACTGGGAATTTTACATCACCAGGAAGGAATTGATTTGATTCCGGCAAACATCGAACTCTCTGGAATGGAAGTTTCACTTGTAAATATTATGAGCAGGGAACTTGTCTTAAAACAATATATAGAAAGAATGAGAGAAGAATACGACTATATATTGATTGACTGTATGCCATCACTTGGAATGCTGACGATCAATGCACTTGCCAGTGTCGATGCAGTTATTATACCTGTCCAGGCGGCTTATCTTCCTGTAAAGGGTCTAGAACAGCTGATACGGACGATAGGAAAGGTGCGAAGACAGCTGAACAAACAACTGAAAATTGGAGGTATATTGATCACAATGGTGGATAACCGAACGAACTATGCAAGAGATATATCTGATCTGATTTTTGATACATATGGAAACCAGATTAAGATTTTTCCACAGAGTATTCCATTTTCAGTACGAGCAGCTGAAATCAGTGCGGAAGGAATCAGCATATTTGAGCATGATCCAAAAGGAAAAGTAGCGGCTGCATATTGGCAGATGACACAGGAGGTGCTTTTGGATGAAAGGTAGAAGTGCATCGAAGATAAAACTGACATCTTATGATGAATTACTTGGAGGAGGAGAAGAAACGAACGATATCCAGCAGGTTTCACTTGAGCATTTACATTCTTTCGAGAACCATCCATTTCAAGTAAATGATGATGAGGCAATGGCGGAACTGGTGGAAAGTGTGAAAGAAGAGGGAATTCTTACAGCATTACTGGTACGACCGCTGGGTGATGGTGAATATGAAATCATCGCCGGTCACAGAAGGAGACATGCGGCACAACTTGCTGGTCTTAAAGAGGTTCCGGTTATTATCAGAAATATGGATCAAGATACAGCTGTCCGTGCGATGGTAGACAGCAATCTGCAGAGACCTAATATACTCCCAAGTGAAAAGGCATTTGCTTACCGTATGAAGATGGAAGCAATGAATCATCAGGGAACATCAGGCGGTATCAGTGCGAAAGACATTGGAAAGAACGCAAATGACAGTGCAAGGCAGGTGTATCGCTATATCCGGCTTACTTATCTGATGAATGACCTATTAAACGCAGTAGATCGTGATGTAATCGGATTGCAGGTAGGTGTAGAGCTTTCCTACCTTACGGTTCCAGAACAGGAGATGGTGGAGGAAGTGCATGAGAGTACCGGAAAATATCCAAGTCTGGAACAGGCAAAAAAAATAAGGCAACATCGAGAAGAAAAAACGCTGACAAAAGAGATTGTGCGGCTCCTGGTTATAGGAGAGCGTAAAAAGAAAACAACGGTAACATTAAAACAGGATGAAATTAAGAAGTATTTTCCTCCAGAGTATGATGAACAGAAGATACGGACTGTTATATGTCAGCTTTTGGAGGAATGGAGCAATCAGAATCATTGATAAGTACGAAGGGAGGGATGTGTCATGAGTATAAGAGCAACATTCCATTATTTTCAAGGAATGGAATGCGATATGTACAGTTTTTATCGTATTCCCAAACTGCTGTTTACAAGTGAATATTTTAAAAATCTCTCCTGCGAAGCAAAGGTGCTGTACGGACTGATGTTAGACCGGATGTCACTGTCCATCAAGAACCGGTGGTTTGATGAAGAGGACAGGGCATATATTTTCTTTTCGGTGGAAGAGATTATGGAAATGCTTAACTGTGGCAGGAATAAGGCTGTGAATTGTCTAAAAGAGCTGGATCAGGAAAAAGGGATTGGATTGATTGAGAAGAGGCGAATCGGACTTGGAAAAACAAATGTTATTTACGTGAAAAATTTCAGCCTGACAGAATATCCAGATGAGCCAGCAATCTTTGATTCGGAAGAAACACCGGAAAATGTAGCAGAGAGAAAAGAAAATACAGAGACAGAAATAGAAGAATATGCAAAAAAATTGGATAATAGAAATCAAGTAAAAATTAAAAAAATATCAATGATTTTT
>OHPR01000034.1_pt1 | contig 83750 bp, 91 predicted proteins | sample 1577761 | NCBI WGS metagenome assembly OHPR01 (sample SAMEA3879537, study PRJEB24766) | human gut metagenome | biome: human-associated habitat; feature: feces | place: USA | collected 1985/1987 | reverse complement strand
CCCCGGTGCCAAGAGCCAGGGCATGAAGCAGCTCATGGCGGGCGGCGGCATCATCGTGCTGGGCACCACCCTGATCCCCCTGCTGTCCGGCCTGTTTTAAGGGCGATAGCTTATGGGATTTCTCACCGACTGGCTGACAGACTGGTTAAAAGGGCTTCTGATCGAGGGTATCATGGGCAACCTCACAGGGCTTTTTGATACGGTCAATACCCGTGTCGGAGAGATTGCGGTGCAAGTAGGGACGACCCCGGCGGCGTGGAACGCCGGGGTCTTTTCCCTCATACGGCAGCTTTCTGAAACGGTGATACTGCCGGTTGCCGGTCTGGTCTTGACCTTTGTTGCCACCTATGAGCTGATCCAGCTCATTATCGAGAAAAACAACCTGCACGATCTGGACTACTGGATTTTCTTCAAGTGGATTTTCAAAACGGCTGCGGCCATCCTCATTCTGTCCAACACATTCAATATCGTTATGGCGGTGTTTGATGTGTCCCAAAGCGTGATTGCCAGCGCAGCCGGGATTGTGCAGGGTTCAACGGACATTTCTTCCTCCATGATCGACACGCTGGAGGCGAGTCTGGAAACCATGAGCCTTGGCGCTCTGCTGGGGCTGTGGCTCCAATCGTTCCTCATTCATGTAACCATGTGGGCGCTGAACATCGTGATTTTCGTCATCGTCTACGGGCGCATGATTGAGATTTACCTACTCACAAGTCTGGCCCCGCTACCCGTGGCAACCCTCTCCAACCGGGAGCTGGGCAGCATGGGCCAAAACTATTTGAAGTCCCTGTTTGCCGTGGGATTCCAAGGGATGCTGATCCTTGTGTGCGTCGCCATCTATGCGGTGCTCATTCAAGGGATCGCCACGGGCGGCGACCCCATCGGGGCCATTTGGGGCTGTGTGGGGTATACGGTGCTATTGTGCTTCTGCCTGTTCAAAACGGGGACGATTGCCCGGAGCATCTTTAGTGCTCATTAAGAAAGGGGTGTTGTATGCCGAGAAGATATGGGCCGGACGGAACGGCCCTATGGAATGGAAAAGCCCCGGAGGAATTTTCCGAGGCGGATGTGTGCCGCTTCATGGCGGAAACGGAGGAGGTGCTGCAAAAGCGGGAGCTGCTGGGCGGTGAAAGCGACGCCAGGTCGATTGCCCAGCGGCTGGCCGAGGGCTGCACGCAGGCCGCCCGGGACAACGCCGCCCGCCCCGCCAGGGCAGCGGTGAAGGAGTCCAGGCATGACCGATAATGCCGCTTTGGGACAAAATGTCCCAAACATGGCGGAGGGCCTGTACCTCATGGACGGGATCACGGGGCTGTTATCCCTACCCCAGCACTCGGTTGATATGCTGCTTACCGATCCGCCCTACGGTACCACCCGGAATTATTGGGATGTGCCGCTGCCGCTCCCCGAGTTGTGGGAGGCGGTGAAATGGGCGGTCAAGCCCAATGGGGCGGCGCTGTTTTTCGCCCAATGCCCCTATGACAAGGTGTTGGGAGCGTCCAACCTGTCCATGCTCCGCTATGAGTGGGTATGGTACAAGGAACGGGGGACGGGTTTTCTCAACGCCAACCGAGCCCCGCTAAAAAAGTCAGAGAACATTTTGGTGTTCTATCAGAAGTCCCCGGTCTATCACCCGCAATTCACCTATGGCAAGCCATACACTCGGACGCACACCAGCAGCGGTCTGAGTACCAACTACGGGAAATTTGTGCGGCAAGGCACCGGCTCCAGTGATGGGCGGCGCTATCCGGGAAATGTGCTGTTTGTCCCCACGGTGATGGGCGGCATCCACCCGACACAAAAACCTGTGGAGCTGTGCGAATACTTCATAAAGACCTACACCGACGAAGGAGCGGTGGTAGCGGATATTTGCGCTGGCTCCGGCACAACGGCGGTGGCGGCCCTCAACACAGGCCGCCGCTTTGTCTGTTTTGAAAACGCCCCGGCCATCTATGGCCCTGCCGTCCAGCGCATTGAGCAGGCACGGCTGGCCGTGGAGCGTGGCGGGAAAGGAGTGTAATTATCGGAGCATATTCCATCATCTACGCCGATCCCCCGTGGCGCTATTCCCAAAAGGGCTTGCAGGGGGCGGCGGAGCATCATTACCCCACCATGAGTATTGACGAGCTTTGTGCGCTGCCTGTGGCTGATCTTGCGGCCACGGACAGCGCACTTTTCCTGTGGGCCACCTTTCCCCAACTCCCGGAGGCCCTGCGGCTGATCCGGGAATGGGGCTTCACCTACAAAAGCGTGGCTTTCGTCTGGCTCAAGAAAAACCGCAAGGCGGATAGCTGGTTTTATGGGCTGGGCTTCTGGACACGGGCCAATGCGGAGGTGTGCCTGCTGGCGACACGAGGCCACCCCAAGCGGCAGGCGGCCAACATTCACCAGTTTATCATTTCGCCCATCGAGGCCCACAGCAAAAAGCCGGACGAGGCCCGGGACAAGATTGTGGCCCTCATGGGCGATCTGCCCCGTGTGGAGCTGTTCGCCCGGCAGACCCCGCCCGGCTGGGATGTGTGGGGCAACGAGGTACAGTCCACGCTCCGGGACTTCGGGACAAAATGTCCCAAGGTGGGCATGAAAGGAGGCTGACCTATGCCCTATGTGAATGTCCCCAATGACCTGTCCAAAATCAAAACCAAGATTGCCTTTAACCTCACCAAGCGGCAACTGATCTGCTTTGGGATCGGGGCGGCTATCGGGATTCCCACCTATCTGCTGACCCGTGGTGCCATCGGCAACACCGGGGCGCTGTTCGTCATGCTGGGGATCATGCTCCCGGCCTTTCTCATGGCGATGTATGAAAAGGACGGGCTGCCCTTTGAAAAGGTGCTGCGGAACATGATCAACACCAAGTTCCTGCGCCCCGGCATCCGGCCCTATCGGACGCAGAATATCTATGCTCCATTCGCAGGAAAGGAGGAGTCTATTGAACGCAGCCAAAAAGAAGCCAAACGCAAAAAGAAATGAGCGCCGGGCGGTGGTGTCTGCCCAGCAGACCATCCCCTATGTGGCGATGCACCCGGACGGGATCTGTCAGCTCCCCGGTGGGCTCTACACCAAGACCGTGGAATATGAGGACATCAACTATGCCGTGGCGTCCACCGAGGATCAGACCGCCATCTTTGGCGGGTGGAGCTCGTTTCTTAACTACTTTGACAGTTCCTTGCCCTTTCAGCTCTCCTTTGTCAACCGCCGTTCCCGCAGCGCCAACCGCTATAAGGTGAATATCCCGGAACAGGAGGACGAGTTCAACAGCATCCGGCACGAATATGTGGAAATGCTCAAAGGCCAGATCTCCAAGAGCAACAACGGCATTGAGCGCACCAAGTACATCACCTTTGGGCTGCCCGCTGGCAGCGTGGCCGAGGCCCGGCCCCGGCTGGGCCGTGTGGAGGCCGATGTCATGGGCAACCTCAAACGGCTGGGGGTGCAGTCCCAGCCCTTGGATGGCCGTGACCGTCTGGCGGTGCTCCACGGCCAGATGCACCCGGGGAGCCGGGAGCCGTTCCGCTTTTCGTGGAAGGACATTCCCCAGCACGGCATGGGAACAAAGGACTATATCGCCCCGGACAGCTTCGACTTCCGGCAATCCCGGACTTTCCGGGTGGGCCAGTCGTGGGGCGCTGCGTCCTACTTGCAGATTTTAGCGTCGGAGCTCTCGGACAAGCTGCTGGCGGAAATCTTGGAGCTGGACGCCGAGCTCACCGTCACGCTCCATATTCAGACGGTGGATCAGCTCAAAGCAATTAAAACTATCAAGGGGAAAATCTCTGACATTGGCCGCATGAAGGCCGAGGAGCAGAAAAAGGCGGTGCGGGCCGGATATGATATGGAGATTTTGCCCCCTGATCTCATTACCTTTTCCAAGGATGCCGCCGAGCTGCTGGCCGATCTCCAATCCCGCAACGAGCGGATGTTTCTGCTGACATTTACCGTGGTAAACATCGCTCCCACCCGGCAGCGGCTGGAAAACGATGTGTTCACCGTGGGCGGCATCGCACAGAAATACAACTGCGCCTTGAAGCGGCTGGACTGGCAGCAGGAGCAGGGCTTTGTGTCCTCGCTGGTGCTGGGGTACAACGGCATCGAGATCCAGCGGGGCATGACCACCAGCTCCACGGCCATCTTCATCCCCTTTATGACCCGGGAGCTCCGCATGGGCGGGCAGGCGCTCTACTACGGCATGAACGCTCTTTCCCACAATGTTATCATGGCTGACCGCAAGAAGCTGAAATCGGCCAACGGGATGTACCTCGGCTCCACGGGCTCCGGCAAGAGCTTTGCCGCCAAAAGGGAGCTGATCAATGTGTTCCTTGCTACCAATGACCGGATCATCGTGGTAGACCCCATGGGCGAATATGCCCCGCTGGTGCAGCGGCTGGGCGGGCAGGTCATCGACATCGCCCCGGACAGCCCCCATCACATTTCGCCTATGGATTTGCAGATGAACGCCAACGACGATGAAAGTCCGCTTTCCATGAAGGCGGATTTTTTGTTGTCCCTGTGTGAGTTGATCGTGGGCGGACGGGAGGGCTTGCAGCCCATTGAAAAGACCGTGATTGACCGCTGTGTGCGGCTGGTGTACCGGGAGATGGCTCTGGGGCTGGAAACGGCCAAAACGCCGCTGTTGCAGGATTTGTACGAGGAGCTTTTGAAGCAGCCGGAGCCGGAGGCCCGCCGTGTGGCAACGGCGCTGGAGCTCTATTGCACCGGCTCCCTCAACCTGTTCAACCACCCCACCAATGTCAACCTCAATTCCCGGGTGGTGTGTATTGTCCTCAAAGGGCTGGGCGAAAACCTCCGCAAGATCGCCATGCACACCACCAACGAGTTTGTCACGGCGGCGGTGAACGCCAACCATAAGGCCGGGATCGCTACATGGTGCTACTTTGACGAGTTTCATATCCTGCTGCGGGACGAGCTCACCGCCAGCTACTTTGTGGCCGTGTGGAAGATGCTCCGCAAAAAGGGCTGCGTCCCCAGCGCCCTCACGCAGAATGTGAAAGACCTGCTGGCAAGCCCGGCCATCTCCAACATTCTGGACAACACGGATTTTCTGATCCTGTTGTCGCAGGCCCAAAGTGACCGGGCGATCCTTGCCAAGCAGCTGGGCATTTCCGAGCACCAGCTCTCCTATATCACCCACTCCAATTCCGGCGAGGGGCTGCTGTTCTATGGAAATGTGACCATCCCATTTGTGGATCGGTTCCCCAAGGGAGAGATCTATAACCTGCTGACCACCCGCCCGGAGAATATGGCCCATGAACGCAAAGACGAATAAGGCCGGGGCCACTTCGGGACAAAATGTCCCGAAGTCCCACAAGCCCAAGTTTCGGCATAAGAGCCAGCAGGAGCAGATCGCCGCCAGCAAGCTCCGCATGGAAAAGCGGGGTGAAAAGCTGGAGAAAGCCAAGGAGAAGCTGGCGAAGCAGAAACCGCCCAAGCCGCCCGGCCCAGTTCGCCGGGTGGCCGGGACGGTGGGCGGCGGCGTTCACGGTTATGTGCATGGCAAGATTTTCGAGGTGGAGCAGGACAATGTGGGAACCGAGGGCGCTCACCGCTCCGAGCTGGTAGGCGAGTCTGCCCTGCACCACGGCAAGCGGTTTGTGCAAAAGAAAATCCGGGAGCACCCGGCCAAGGCTGTCCGCAAGGCTGAGTCCAGGCACATCAAGGCCACGGCGGACTATCACTACCGCATGGCCGCCCAGGAGCACCCGGAAATGCGGGGCAACGCCCTGTCCCGGCTGATCCAAAAGCAGAAAATCAAGCGGCAATATGCCAAACAAGCACGGGAGGCCGCCAAGCAAGGGGCCAAGGCCGCTGAAAAAACGGCAGTCACCACAGAAAGGCTGGCGGTCCGGGCCGTGGGCTTCGTCAAGCGGCATCCCGTGGGGGCGTTGCTGTTTGTGGCGGTGTTCCTGCTGCTGGTGATGATGCAGTCCTGTATGTCCTCGCTGGCAACGCTGGGCAACGGCACGGCGGGGGCTATCGGTGCATCCACCTATCCCGCCGAGGACGCTGACCTGCTGGGGGCCGAGGCTGCCTACTGTGCTTTGGAGGCGGAGCTGCAAAACTATCTGGACACCTACGAGAGCACCCACGACTATGACGAGTACCACTACGATCTGGACGAGATTGAGCATGACCCCTATGTGCTGCTGTCCATTATCAGCGCATGGCATGAGGGGGAATGGACGCTGGACGAGGTGCAGAACACCCTGCAAATGCTCTTTGACCGCCAGTACATTCTCACCGAGGATGTTGTGGTGGAGGTGCGGTATCGGACGGAAACCCGGACAGACAGCGAAGGCAACGACTACGATGTGGAAGTGCCGTACAACTACTATATCTGCACCGTGACCCTTTCCAACGAAAACCTTTCCCACCTGCCTGTCTACATCATGGGCGAGGAACAGCTCTCCCGGTATGCCCTCTACATGGCGACGCTGGGCAACCGTCCCGATCTGTTCCCCGGCTCCGACTATGTGGGCAAGTACACGGGCGATCCCGTGGAGCATGAAGTCCCCGAGGAATATCTGGCGGACGAAACCTTTTCCGCCCTGCTCACCGAGGCGGAGAAGTACATCGGCTATCCCTATGTCTGGGGCGGCTCCAGCCCCTCCACTTCCTTTGACTGCTCCGGCTACCTCTCATGGGTGCTCAATCAATGCGGCTGGGATGTGGGGCGGCTGGGCGCACAGGGCCTATACAACTACTGTACCCCCACCAGCTCACCCCAACCGGGCGATCTGGTGTTTTTTGTCGGCACCTACGACACGCCGGGGGTCAGCCATTGTGGGTTGTATGTGGGCGATGGCTGGATGCTCCATTGTGGAGATCCCATCAGTTATACCAACCTCAACAGCAGCTATTGGCAATCTCATTTCTACGCCTACGGGCGTTTACCGTAAAGGAGGCTTTCATGGCAATTTCCAAAAGCGCAAAGATCGAGGCTGAGATTGAAAAGGTCAAAGCCAAAATCACCGAACAGCAGGCCCGGCTGAAGGAGCTGGAACAGAAAAAGGTGGAGGCGGAAAACAGCGAGATCGTGGACATCGTGCGTGGTATGAGCATCCCTCTTGCCGAGCTGCCCGTGGTGCTCCAGCAGATCCGGGCCGGGGCCACCTTGGGACAAAATGTCCCGAAGTCCGAGGAGGTGTCTGAATGAAAAAACTGCGTGTTTTGATGGTAACGCTGTGCGTAGCTGTGTTCCTGTGCGGCTTCTCTGTTACGGCCTATGCCGGGGGCGGCCCCGAATGGGAGGGCTTTGACCCGGCGGAGGAAACCACCACCCCCGAGCCCACCATTGAGCCCGGCGAGGGCTTCACGGAGGAGGGCAACATTGTGACCCGTGATCTGCTCTACGACGAGCATACCAACAAGCAGTTTATCACTGTCCAGACCAGCGGCGGCAGCACCTTTTACATCGTCATTGACTACGACAAGCCCACAGACGAGGACGCTGAACAATACGAAACCTACTTTTTCAGCGTGGTGGACGAGGCCGATCTGCTGGCCGCTCTGGAGGCGTCCGGGACGGAACTGCCCGAGTGTACCTGTGCGGAAAAGTGCGTGGCGGGGGCGATCAATATGGATTGCCCGGTGTGCTCCACTAATATGACCGAGTGCGTGGGGGTGGAGCCCGAGCCAGAACCCGTGGAGGAGCCGGAGCCTACCCCCGAGCCGGAGCCCGAACAGGCGGGTGGAAACACCGGGACGCTCCTGCTCATTCTGGCGGTGGCGCTGGTGGGCGGCGGAGCCGGGTGGTATTTCAAGGTCTACCGTCCCAAGCAGCAGCGGGACGCTGAAACTGAGGAGGACTACGAGGACGAACTGGAAACCTACGACGATACCCCGCCGTGGGACGAGGAGGACGAGGACGAAACGGAGGGCGACAAATGAAATTCACCAACAGTCCCTATGAAACGATGATGCAGCAGGTTCCCCGGTATGAGCGGCCCGAGCCTGTCAAGGCCCCGGAGGGCTCCCGCTGCCACGGCTGCCCCTACTGGCGGGGGATCGGGTGCGTGGCCTGCTACCGGGAGCTGCTGAAAGGCACTGGCGGCGGGAGGTGAAGCGGTGGCCCGAGAGCTGACCCGTGAGGAAAAGACGGCTATCCGCAAGCTGGTGACAAGGCTGTGCGCCAACTATGACCGGGATATGGGCTGCCTTCCGCTGGACTGCCCCTGCTATATGCTGGAAAAGTGCTGGACGGGGGCGCTGTGCCGCTACTTCCGGGAGGCGGTGCTGCCCAATGATCCCGTGCTGGAGGCAACTCTCGCTGCGGAAGGCCCCGCCCCGAAAACCCGGCCCTGTCCGGTATGCGGCAGGACTTTTCTCCCCAATGGCCGGACACGGTATTGCTCCCCCGGCTGTGCCAGGACTGCTCTGCGGCAGCAAAAGAGAAACTACATGAGGAAAAAGCGAGGCTGATGCGTGGAAAATTAGGCCCCGGAAACGCCCATATTTCAAGGCTTTCCGGGGCCGCTTTTGGAGTAGGCAATATGTTCTCATTGGCTGCCCCGATTTCGGGCAAATGCTTTCCACACTTTGCGCCGGGACTTCGGGACATTTTGTCCCAAAGTCTTGGTCATTTCTGCTTACAAAAAGGAGGTTACTATGTACGAACAGGATACCCCGATGAAAACCGTGGAACTGTCCACCGAACAGAACTACAACATGATCGACGGCCTGCTGAACAACGCCCCGGCCCTGCCGCCCCAGCCCCCGAAAAAGGAGCTGGACAAGGTGAAGGAGCCCCCCAATAAGTATCGGAGCCGAGAGCGTGAGGAGCGGTGACAAAGAAGCGCCGCCGCTGTGTCCATCTTCATGTCATGGTGACGCCCGAGGAGCAGGCGCTGATCGGGGAACGCATGGCCGAGGCGGGCATTTCCAACATGGGGGCCTATATGCGGAAAATGGCCTTGAATGGATATGTGCTCCATGTTGACCTCTCGGACATCCGGGAGCTGGTGTCCCTCCAGCGGCGGTGCGCCAACAACCTTAACCAAGTGGCGATCCATGTGAACACCTACGGCGGCGTTTACCCCGACGAGATCAAGGCCCTGCAGCAGGACTACGCAGACCTTTGGGGGCCGCTGTCTGATCTGCTGAAAAAGCTGTCGGAGGTGGTGGAACTATAATATAATTATATTAAAGGCGTGCCCCTACTGTGGCAGTAGAGGCACGCCTTTATAGTGGTTATCGCGACTTATTTGACTGTGAGAGAACACTTGCCGCAAAACTCTTTGTTTGTGCCGAGTATTTGCTACTCTGCAATACTTGAGATGCTTTATCCTCCATAGCGGCACCTGTTTGATTGTGCGGATTGCGCTGCGATAAAACGCTGGCAGCCAATGACTTTTGTGTGACAGATGTTCCTTTGCTACTTAACGCTTTTGCAGCCTGGGATGCCAGCGTAGAACTGCTTCTTTTAGAGTTCACAATAAGCCTCCTCCATACTAGTTCTATTACCAGATAACAACACTAATTTTTGGTTTCCAAACGGCTGAAAAATTTCTTGGTGAACAGGCCCATCATATAATGAGTCCCAGGCTCCTGTTATATCAGAAATAAGTGGAACCTTTGATAAATCCACGGGGCAGCGCGAGGGGATGTCGTCTAAATTCAAAGTACGATCTGCGCTGGAAAACCACTTTAGCCGTTGACCATCATAGCAAATTAGTATTTCATCCTCGCTTTTTGATAGTTTCACAGACCTCAATGCAGCAGAAGTAATTGATACATTAAAATGGCTTGCAATTTTTGAAATGTCTGAAAATTGTAATGGCTTTGATGGAAGTAGCGAGATAAGTTCTTCTTGAGGCATAAGATATTCTGACGCAAATTTGTTTGCCTCGTATTCTTGGCGCGATGTGTTGATAGAAGATGTTCCGATTTCTAAGATATTATCACAACAATAAAGACTATCACGATGCAACAGGAAATGGCCAATCTCATGAGAAACAATGAATTTACGGCGATGCAGATTATGAATTTGCGAATTTATGAAAATCAATTTGCATCCATCGCGACATACCAAATAGCCATCCTTATGCATGGGTTTATCAGATATGATTTCTATTCCCAGTACTCTACATAAATCGTACGGAGAGTGCGGTTTTGAAACCTGTTGGGCAAATGTGAGAGCTTCTTGAAAAGCGGTGTTATTCATGCTTAGCCTTTCTTTTTTCTAATTCGTGCAAAATAGTTTCCATATCATCTTTATCCGTACCACCACCTTTAGCTGCCATAGAAAGAAGCCGATCGCTTGATGTCGATTCCAAATATGCCATAATGTCAGCCCTTAAGAACTTCCATTCACGGCCAACTTTGTATGCTTTGATTCGGCCATCTTTAATCATATTGTAAACAGTTTGATTACTAACACGCAGATAGTCTGCTGTTTCATCTAGATTTAAGATGTCAACAGCCGGTTTATCATTCATGGCACGAATAATTTTGTCGATCATTCGAATCTCTTTTGCTTCATAAACTTCATTTCCGCAGTTTTCACATCTGTAACCCTTAATTCCTTTAATCTCTATTTCTTTTCCGTTAAATTGAAATGTTTGGCTCATCGTCTGCGGCAACATTTTTCCGTGGCAGTGATCGCACACCTTAAAAGTAAGTTCCTCCATGCCGTCCTCCTATTATAAGCTACAATGATATTATTGATTATATGATAAGAAAATTTATTATAAATTGATATTAAGAAGAATGGCTAATTCTATCCCTTTATATTCACAGTTTTTGAAAGAGCATTTAAGTTATCAGCATTGTAGGCTTGCCCGCCCTATTTGCGGACAAGGCAAGGAACCCCCTCTCTTCGCTCCCATTTCCCCTCGTTTACATTTTCAACCGTAATAATACGGAGTTCTATTGTGGGGGTAAACAACACAACAAAGATGATTATACAATCTTTAGGCCCACAAGGATCATAAAGAAGGACGCGCTCATCGTCGTGCTCTTTCCCCGGTGTATTAGACGGTGACTGACATTCAACGATTTGATTGGTGGGACTGGTTAAAATCCCTTCAATATCGTCGAATGAAATGTTGCGCTCGAGCATTCGATCATACGCGTGTCGCGTAATCCAAAATGCTCCATTCTTGGCAAGGAGTCGAATAGTGGGTAAATCGGATTGTGTCATAGGCTAACGCCCTCCTTTTTATATCAATTTATAACAGCTTATAATAAACTATACCATTTTGAAATAGAAAAGTCAATAGCAAGCTGATAACCGACGCCGTTTGTCGTACAGGAAGGAGGGCCGCCTACGGCCACAACCTATTTTAAGAAACACAAAATCAGCAAGGGGGAAACCGTCGCCCAATCCTTGAAAGAGCGGTTTGACTATGGGCAGAACTCGGACAAGACACAGGGCGGCGAATTGATTTCCTCCTATGAGTGCGACTACATGACCGCCGATGCGGAGTTTCTGCTTTCCAAGGCCAAGTACAAGGCCGCCACGGGCCGGGAGCAGCGGCGGGATGCCGCGATGTGCTGTGCTATCAGATCCGTCAGTCATTCAAGCCGGGAGAGATCACCCCGGAGGAGGCAAACCGGGTGGGCTACGAAACGGCGATGCGCTGGACAAAGGGCAAGTATGCCTTTTTCGTCGCCACCCACACAGACCGCCAGCACATTCATAACCACATCTACTATAACTCCACTTCGCTGGATTGCTCCCACAAGTTCCGGGATTTTATCGGCTCGGCCCGGGCGGTGCGTCAGCTCTCTGACCGGGTGTGTCTGGAAAATGACCTGTCCGTGATCACCAATCCCAAGCTCCATAGCAAGGGCCGTTTTCTCCATTACGGAGCATGGCTCGGGGCGGAGCGCCAGCCCTCCTACAAGGAACGGCTGCGGGCGGCCATCTACGATGCACTTGCAAAAGGCCCGGACAGCTTTGACGCCTTTCTTCTGCTCATGGAGGGGTCCGGCTATGCGGTCAAGCGGGGAAGGGGCGGTGCGATCTCATTCCTTGTGCCGGGGCAGCAGAGGGCCACCCGGCTCCGCTCGTCCACCCTCGGGGAAGGCTTTGAGCCCGAGGAGATCCGGGATGTAATTGCGGGCAAGCGCCCCATGCCGAAGCTGGACGCTCCGGCCCCCGCTGTGCCCAGGCGTGTCGATCTGATCGTGGATATACAGGAGCGGCTACACTCCGGGAAAAGCCCGGCCTATGAGCGGTGGGCCAAGGTGTATAACCTCAAACAGATGGCCGCTGCGCTGCAATTCATGCAGGAGCATCAGATTAGCGAATATGACCAGCTCACCACCGAGGCCGAGGCTGCGTCCGCCCGTTTCCATGCGCTGACGGAACAGCTCCGGCAGACCGAGGCTGACCTTGCCTATACTTCCGAGCTCATGGGGGCCGTGGTACAATACGCCAAGACCCGGCCCGTGTTTGACGAGTACAAGGCGGCCAAGTATAGCAAGAGATTTCTGGCCCAGCATGAGGCGGAGCTGGCTGACTATCGGGCAGCCAAAGCTGCTTTGAACGATCTACTGGACGGGGCCAAACTGCCCAAGATGGCCCAACTAAAAGAAAAGCGCCGCAAGCTGGCGGCGGAGAAAAAGGCCCTGTATGCCAAGTACCGGGCTGCCCAACAGGAAATGCGGCAGGCCGTGGCAGTCAAGACCAACATTGACTATCTGCTGGGCGTGACGGACGGGCGCAAGAATAAGGAACAGGAGCGGTAGCGACGGTGACGCAGACAATTTACTTCGGGACATTTTGTCCCAAAGTGCCGGGTTTGGGGAGGCTCCCCAACAAGCGTTTTTGCGGCCCCTCGGGCTGCAAAAATAGCAAGTGTGGCCACACTTGCCCTGCTTGCCGTTAGTGCGCTGCCCCCAAAACAGCTCAAAAAAACGGAGGCGCGTACTTCTCTTACGCATCCTCCGTTTCCCGGGCTTTTTGCAGTCCCTCTGCGGTATGTTTCATTACGGTCAGTTCTTTTTCGTTCATGGAATTGAGCATGACATCAATCTGCTTTCGACAGGTACTCTCTCCATTGAGCTTGTCCGGGAAAAAGAATTGATCCACGGAAATCTCCAGCAGGGTGACGAGCTGATAGAAAGTATCAAAGCTGGGGTATTGCCCCCGGTTCTCGATATACATGATGGAGCGTGGGGTACGGTTCACAAGCTGGGCAAGGTATTCCTGCGTCCAGCCTTTTTCCTCCCGCTTGCGCTTGATCTCACGGCCCAGGGCGTGGAAATCAAGGTGTTTGTCGTATTGGTACATTCTCATATCACCCTATATCATTCTACATTTCAGGATTAACTATGAGAACGAAACACAACTTTATATAGAGTAGTATTTTATTTCGTGCGAGCAGAGCGGTGGCGGTGTTGACAGAGCCATAAGACTGTGGTATTATGAAACTACAAACTACACCAGTCTTATGAGAGGGGCCCTTGCTCATGGATATTAAACTGTTTGATTCCGAATTAAAAGTAATGGATGTTCTCTGGAAGGAGGGGGATACACCCGCCAGGGAAATAGCCCGGGTACTGACAGATGAATTGGGTTGGAATGTCAACACGACATATACGCTTATCAAGCGTTGCATGAAAAAGGGGGCGATTGTACGTTCCGAGCCGGGCTTTATGTGCCATGCATTGGTTTCCAAGTCCGCTGTTCAAGAAGCCGAAACTGATGAATTGATCAACAAAATCTACGACGGTTCTGCTGACAAGCTGTTCGCTGCGTTGCTCGGGAGAAAAAAGCTGTCTGAGGAACAGATCAAAAAGCTGAAACAAATTGTTGGCGATCTGGAATGAGGTGGTGATAATGAACCTGCTTCAAATGAGTTTTACGGGTGCTGTAATGATTTTGGCTGTTACGGTCATTCGTGCTATTGCAATTAACAAAGTCCCGAAAAAGACATTTCTGGTGCTTTGGGGGATCGCGCTGGTGCGGCTAATGATACCGTTCTCTTTGCCCTCATGGTTTAGCATCTACTCTCTCTGGAACAGAGAAATGCCCACAGAGAGAATGAATACGGCGGCGGGTACGCTGATACCTGTAATACCGGCGGGACATCAGGCTGCCACACCGCACAATACTGTCGGCCCTATGGCGAATGTCTCAGCACCGGAAATCATCTGGATTCTTGGATGTGTTCTCTGTGCTTTCTTCTTTGCGGCAGCCTACTGGAAATCGTATAAGGAGTTCCAAATGTCCTTGCCTGTCAGAAATGATGGGATTGAGAAATGGCTGGAAACTCATCCAACGAGACGAACTATTACCGTGCGCCAATCTAGTTTGGTATCTTCTCCATTGACCTACGGCGTGATTCACCCCGTCATTTTACTGCCGAAAACCACAGTCTGGAATAACGAAGAGACGCTGCATTATGTTTTGACACATGAGCTTGTGCATATCAAGCGATTTGACATTATAACAAAAGTTGTGCTGGCGGTTGCTCTTTGTGTCCATTGGTTTAATCCTCTGGTATGGGTTATGTATGTTCTGGCAAATAGAGATATTGAGCTTTCCTGTGACGAGACCGTGATTCGCCAGTTCGGAGAAAATACAAGAGCAGCTTACGCCAAAGTCCTAATCAGCATGGAGGAAACAAGGAGTGGTTTCACCCCTCTTTGTAATAATTTCAGCAGAAATGCGATTGAAGAAAGGATAACAGCAATTATGAAAACACGAAAAACAACAGTTGTATCTCTGGTCCTTGCAGCGGTGATCGTTGCGGGAACGACAACAGTCTTTGCGACCTCCGCTCTCGCTGAGAGTAAAGGCTCTATGGACACGAACTATTATGAGACAGAAACCTCCGAAGGTGTTTTGACTTCCTATACCGATGACAACGGAGAGATTCACTATGTTCTTGATGACGGAAACACAACAAGAACGCTGAGCGCAGAAGAATTTGAACAGGAGTATCCTTCCCCGGTCATAGAGTGGTGGACCTATGACGAATACAAAAACTGGCTGGATAACGAGAAAGAAACGCTCCAGAGCATAATCGGCCAAAAGGGATGGACCTCTGCACATGGCGAGTTTGTTTGGACCCAGGAAATGGTCGATGAAACGATTGCCGAATACGAAAAGGTGCTCCAGGACATTAAAGACGGCATGATGTACTCTAAGACCGTTGATGGTGAACAGGACATCATGGTGGGGTATAATCCGGAGGATACCGTGACCAGTTCGAGCTACGATTATTTTGTGAAGCTGGAGAACGGTGAAGAAAAGTTTTTTGGGCCTTATGATACGACCGATGAATTGCTCGCGGCGGTAGAGTCTTTCTGCAATGATCAGATTAAGTTGGGGAACATGGATCAGAGCGAGGCCCGTGAAATCGTTAGCCAGTGCGTACCGAACTAAATTGCATGAGTGCATGTAAAATGGAATGGTTGCTCTGTCCGATTTGCAAAAATAAAACCAGAATTAAGCTGCGCTCTGATACAGTACTGGAATATTTCCCGCTCTATTGCCCCAAGTGTAAACAAGAAACCCTGATATATGTAAAACAATTCAATACGAAAGTTATCAAAGAGCCAGACGCACAGACGCAGAGCCGATAACCCGTTTGCCAATAGGCACGGATTATCGGCTCTTTTCTTTTGATAGCAGATTGTGCCGGCGCTCATTCGCACCATATAACAAGACCGTTGAAATCGGCCTTGCGGCACAGACGGCGGTTTTGAAATAGCAATTTCAAGCCGCCGTTTTCTTTTTGAAAAAAGAGAACACGGGGGGTGTGTTAAAGTCGCCCTTTTTTAAGGATACGGCGGTATCTGGGAGGTATCGCCGTGTCCTTATTTATTTTTCATCCCCCTAATCTGTCAAAAAAAGTTCGTCCGCCCAATGGGAGCAGTCTGGCGACGAATGCGAAATATGGAAGTACATAAGTGAAAATGTAGTTTTATGCGCTTGCGTGTCGTTGCGGCATACGAGCGCATTTTGTTTTGCCTGCTTTGGGACAAGTTGTCCCGAAGTGGGCAAAGGCGGCCCGGGTTGTCGCTCCCCGCCGCCCTCCGTTCAGATCGCCATTCACCCCCCAACCATCTGAACGGAGGAATTACAAATGACGACCATCAATCTGAAAGACTTTTATCCGTGGTACACCCACGACGAATACATAGAGGTTTCCGAGGAAGTGGCTGACGAGCTCAGGGCGAGCAGATTGTACGAGGCCGCCTATCAGCGGCGTGTTATCCGCAACAAGGCGCAGTATTCCCTCGATTGCGAGGACGGGATCGAATACTCTGCCTGCGTTTCTGAACCCACCCCACAGGAGCTGCTGGAACGCATGGAGCTGTTCTGCCAGTTGTGCGCTGCGCTCAATTCCTTGCCCGAAACGCAGGGCCGCCGGGTGGATGCCTGCGTGATCCTCGGCAAGAGCTATTCCGAAGTAGCAAGGGCAGAGGGTGTCCATGAGAGTGCCGTGCGGCGCTCTGTGGAGCGGGGACTTGAGAAGATGAAACAGTATTTGAAAAAGTGCCTGTAAACCCGTCCGAATTGATCTGCCAGATGTCCTTGGTATATGAGAGGAGTTACATCCGATCAACAACTGAATAGCGGCGGCCCCGAGACATAGTGCGGGGAGCCGGGCGACGGGTGCGCTGTGACTTCTCCGGCAGGAGAACGAGCGAACAACACCAACGCCGCAAGTGGGACAAGCCACCCCACGGCCACGATCCGCAGCCGGACAAGCTGGCCGCTTGCCCCTCCGGGCTGCCGCCCCCCTCGGGAGCGTCATGCTGAGTATTGCTGTCTTATGACGGGCCAAGGAAATGAGCGTGGCGCTCCCGAAACTTTTATCAAGGAGGAAACCAACATGAAGTATGATCCCGAACTGGCGGCCCTGCTTGCCCAGCCGTGGAGCAACAATGCCTGCCGGGGCTATGTCATCTACGCTATGGAAAACTGTGGGTTTTCTCCCACGGACATCCGGCGTGTGGTGGCAGAGCTCTACGAGGTCTTTGACATCCGTGGGCTGGAGGAGGCCCAGCAGCACTTTGAGAACAGCCCCTACTGACCTTGGGACAAGTTGTCCCAAAGTGGAGCAAGGCAGAAAGGCGGCACCGCCGAAGGTGCCGCCTTTCTGCGTTTCCCCACGGGACAAGGGGGACAGTCGGTCATTGTTTCGTATCGCTCTGGAAGGAGGCCCCACATGGAAGATCCCGTACCCGTCAAGGAGGAATACACCTATCAAGTCGGCAAAATCCAATTCATTGTCACGCCCGTCTACAAGGACAAAGGCGAGTCCATGCGTGACATCCTGTTGAAGCTGATGCTGGCCGATTTGGAGCCAGCCTAACTGTTCCATCGACATCCTTAACTCGGGCGGTCGGCAGAGGTATAATATACATAGGATGAAGCCTTGCTCGGCTGCTTGGAAAGGAGGACATTATGAAGCAGTCAAGCAAGAAAATCTCTACCGGCACAGCCGCCCTCTACTGCCGCCTGAGCCGTGACGATAATATGGACAGCGAGTCCAACAGCATCCAGAACCATGATGTAATTTATAAAGGGTGGATTACACCACCGAAAATTACATCATGACTGGCGGCTCATTTGTGGCGAATGAAAAGACAGTTATGATAAAGGAGGGATGCCCTCAAACCTACCGTAACTGTCAACCAACATTCCCACGAAAGGAGCCTTGTATGGAACTGACTTACACCAAATGCGGCGATTATTTCATTCCCGATCTTGTATTATCGGACGCCAAAGAGTACCATATCGGGAAATATGGCCGGTTGCGCCGTGCCTACTTAAAAGAACACCGACCCATTCTGTATACCGATTTCATTATCACCGAAAAGCTGTTTCCCCACTTGGAGGAAATCGACACCGCCTGCCGGGAGCGGCTGGAAATCATTGAAAAAACCATGATGCAGCAAAAGGGCGTCACTGAAGCCCTGAAAGCTGCCGACCAGATGGAGTGGGTGCGCTCCATGAACTCCATCCACAACAGAGCCGAGGAAATTGTCCTGGCGGAGCTGGTCTACTGTTGAGGGAGGGAACACCATGATTTTAGAAGCCATGTATAATGGAGAGTTTTATCCCTGTGAAACGGTAGTGCCCACGTCCCCGGAATACCGCAAGGCGGTCCAAACCTGTGCAGAGTTGATGGATCAGTTATCCCAGCGGCTCAGCAAAGAGGACTATGCTCTGGTGGAGGAACTCCGGGCGCAGAACGCTATCGCCCAGTGTGAGGAAAGTGAGAGCCATTTCAAGTATGGCTTTTCGGCGGGGCTGATCGTCCAGCAGGAAGCCCATGAACAGCTGCAAAACAAGAAATAAGCGATGGCCCAAAAAGCCCACGCAGCCGGAAAGAGAACCGGAGGCGTGGGCTTTCTGTGTATACGGTTATTCTGTCTGATCAGCCGAAGTCTCTGCAACCAGTCGGTCAAAGTCGCTCTGATAGGTCCGATCCTGCAATACCCGGAACTTTTCAAACTCTTTCTCGGCAAAGGCTTTGGCGATGGCTGCGGTCACCTTGCCCTTATCATGCAAAATATCTTCCTCGTTGAACTGTAAAAATGCGTCAAGCCGCTTGACCCAGTCGGCCATATACATGACATTTCCCCTGCGAGCCTGCCGCTCCGCATAGTCCAGATACATGGTGACGATCTCGTTCAGGTTTCGCATTTCTGTTTCGTTCAAATAGTTTTTGGCAATAGTGACATCCGATTTGCGGATACGGCCTTTGGGGGCGTTTTTCCATGTGGTCAGGCCCATGTTGGGCTTGGTGCTGTCGGCACGGCCATATACGATCTCGGCGGCGGTATGATGGGTGACCGCATAGTGGAGCTTGTTCTGCACCGTGGCGAAAAACTTCTTTGTGATGGGGCTTTCCACATCGTAGTCGGCGCTGCACTGGGAATAGATGTCCGTGATTTTCTGGTAGAACCTTCTCTCGCTGGCCCGGATGTCCCGGATACGCTCCAGCTGTTCTTCGAAATAATCCTTGCCGAAAAAGTTCTCCGGCTCTCGCAGCCGTGCGTCATCCATCACATAGCCCTTGATGATGAACTCTTTCAACACCCTGTTCGCCCAAATGCGGAACATGGTCGCCTTTTTGGAGTTCACACGATACCCCACAGCGATAATGGCATCCAGATTGTAGTAGTTGGTCTGATACCGTTTCCCGTCTGCCGCAGTTGTTTCCATTTTGGAAACAACTGAATCCTCGCTCAGTTCGCCGGATTCAAAAATGTTTTTCAGATGCTTAGAAATGGCCGCTTTCTGCACCTCGAACAGTTCTGCCATTTTTGCCTGTGTCAGCCAGAGGTTTTCCTGAAAGAGTAGGATTTCCACCCGCACCTCTCCGTTTTCGGTCTTGTAAAAGAGGATTTCTCTGGTTTCATACGGGGTCAGTCCCTGTTCCTCACTCATTCCTCGTCACCTCCATCCGTCCGGTTCTTTCCCCGGCTCTTGTAGACATTGTACTGGTTCTTGCACCGTGGGCTGCAAAAGGCGGCGTTGGACCGACTGCCCAGGAATACCTTCTGGCAGTGCTTGCACAGGCGCAGGGGCTGGTCAACGTCCACCAGCATGAAGCTGAACATCATCTGGATACCCAGCAGCAGGGAGTGAAAATCCCAGTAAATGGTGGGCTTATCCAGCAGCTCAATGTGGTAGCTGGGGGCAATCCCACCGAACGCAGCCATGGCCTTGCGGTACAGCCCCCGTGCGTCCTCGTCGATGGAATCATAGTCATTGTAGTACAAAATGGCGGTGGTCAGCGTAAAGGCCCAGTCCTTGAACTGCTGGGCAACCCAGTCGTAGGGTTCCGCATATTCCCGCTGGAAACTCATATTCTTCGCCATCGGTTCGTCCATGAAAGTCATGGTCAGGGCAACCATCGTCCGGTCACCGGACACATTCCATGTGGATTCAATGCCCTTTTTCACCAAGTCCAGCTGGTCAAAGGGATAAAACAGGGACAGATATTTGTCTGTCTCCATGGATTCTTCCTTGATAAAGTGGTTTTTGGGCAGGTATACCGCCTCATAGTCCATAAAGGACGGCGTGGTGGGCAGGGCGGTCATCAGCCCCAGCAGGCCGTACCGGGTGACAAACTCCATCACTGCCTTTTCCACTTCTGCTTCCGGCTTGCGTCCCATCATTAACATCCCTACATTCAGGGCATCTAGCACAATGTTGGGGACCTCTTTCAGCGGATTGTAGACATCCGGCTTTGCACTCTTGCCGGGGGTGATGTACCGCTTGCCATCTTCCGCTGTTTTCAGCTCGTAGTGATCGTACCGCACCCAATGGGAACGGGACTGCTCAAATAAATTTTTCATCATACACGCCCTTTCTTCTGAATCGTCCCAATTATCAGGGGCGGTTTTTCTTTTTTCTGCGCCTGGTTTTATTCTCACGCCGGATCACAGCATCCTTGCCCTGCTTCTGTGCGATTTTCGAGTATTCCTCCAAAAATTGGCGTTCCCGCAAGGTCAGGCTGCCGCCATGCTCCTGCTTGCCGCACAGATGGTTATACATCTGGCGCTGCAATTTCTTGTGGATGGTCTTTCGCAGCTTGCGGATATTGCGGTCAGACTGCCCACGCACAGCGGCAAGCCGGGTGGTGCTGTACAGCCGCAAAGAGAGGAAATACAGAACTTCCTTGTGTTCCTCGCTCAGTTCCTCCACCATGCGGGATATAAAGGCGTCGGCGGTCAGGCTGTGCATCTCATAAGGGCAGTCAAACAGGATGTCCAGAAAGTTCCCGGCCATCAACTGCCGGTATGCGGGATTGTTCATCCATCGGGGAATGAGCTTCGGTTCCGGCACCGCCTGATATTCCAGCGGCACATCCCCACGAAGGTTTTCGTGGTCCCGTTCCCGGCGCTCCCGGTTCCGGTCCAGCTTGTTCCATTCCTCCACCACGGTCCGGAAATCCTTCTCCGTGCGGGCGGCTTCCTCCAGCCGGCGTATGGCCTCAGTCCGCATCTCCCGTTTGAGCCGTTTATCACTGACCGGGGCGGATTCTTCTTCCTCGCTCTCCAGCTCCGCTTCATAGTCGATGGGATGCTCGTCCTGCTCCAGCTCATTTTCCAGCTCGGCCAGACGTTCTTCCGCAAGCGCCTGTTCCAGCGTTTCTTCTGCCCCAGCGTCCCATCCGGTGAAGTCACCCTCGGTATCCAGAAGCTCGTCATCAGACAGATACGCCATGACCCCACCTCTTTTCAAAAAAATATTTTGCGATTTTTCAAAAATGGTTCCGTTTTGCACCCCGGATTTCTCCTATTAGTGAAAGAGTAATCTAAAAACAAGTTACTTGGGTTACATTCGCTCGTTCACGCAGAAGAAAGGGGGTTTTCGCCATGTTCAGGCTTGACACAAAAAACAAGTAACACAATCGCAGGTTACAAACAATGGAACTATAACAACAGTATACACCGTATGCGCCGAAAGCGCAAGAAAGAGAGGTTCTATGGCAGATAAAAACGCCGTGTTTCTGACCCGGCACATTGGCAGCACAACCTATAAAGTTCGTGTCTATCTCAGCGAAACCGCCAAGGAAACCATGGAAGATAAAATTTTGCGGCTGATTCGCAACGACGGGCTGGCAAACCAGCCGGAATGTGGTATAATGGAACTGCCACAAATGAGCCGTCCGTCTGAAAGGAGCGCCTGATATGGCAAACAGACAGACGGAAGAAAAAATTACCGCGCTCTATGAGCGCCTGTCCCGTGATGATGACCTCACGGGCGATTCGAACTCCATTCTGAACCAGAAACGTTATCTCGAAAGCTATGCAGCACAGCGGGGCTACACCAATATCGTCCACTACACGGATGATGGGTGGTCGGGCGGCAACTTTGACCGTCCCGCATGGAAGCGCCTTGTGGCGGATATTGAGGCGGGAAAGGTAGCCCATCTGCTGTGTAAAGACCTCAGTCGGATTGGAAGGAATTACCTGCAAACCGGCTTTTACACCGAGGTAATGTTCCGGGAGAATGGGGTTCATTTTGTTGCTGTCGCCAACAACATCGACAGCGAGGAACAGGAAAGCGGCGAATTTGCGCCCTTTCTCAACATCATGAACGAATGGTATCTGCGCGACCAGTCCAAAAAGGTTTCGGCAGCATACCGTGTCAAGGGCAAGTCAGGCAAGCCCACCTCCAACAGCGCCATCTACGGCTACAAGAAAGACCCGGAGGACAAAGATCACTGGCTGGTGGATGAGGAAGCCGCCGCCGTGGTGCGGCGTATTTTCCGGCTGGCCGTGGAAGGACACGGGCCGTATGAGATTTCCAAAATGCTCACCGCCGAAAAGGTAGAATGCCCCGGCTACTATCTCGCCAAACAGCGGGCGAAGCAGAAAAAGCAGGGCAAAAAAGGCGGAACATCCATGCTGGACAAGAACCGTCCCTATGACTGGTACGGCAACACCGTCAGTACCCTGCTGGAAAGGCCGGAATATATGGGGCATACGGTGAACTTCCGTTCCTCTAAAAAGTCCTACCGGGATAAGCGGGTGAAGAACGCCCCGGAGGATTGGCTGATTTTTGAGAACACCCACGAGGCCATTGTTGACCCGGAAACGTGGCAGCTTGCCCAGCAGGTGAAACGGACGGTGCGCCGGACGGACACCACCGGCGTCGCCAATCCCCTGACCGGCCTTGTGTTTTGTGCTGACTGTGGAGCCAAAATGTATAACCACCGGGGCAAGCGCAAAAAGGACGGGCGGGAATATTCCGTGGATTTTTACAGCTGCTCCACCTACACCCTGACCTTTGAGCGAGAAACTCAGATGTGTTCTTCTCACACGGTCAGCACTAAGGCTCTGAATGCCCTGATTCTGGAAACCATCCGCACTACCGCTAACTACGCCATTCATAACAAGGAGGAATTTATTCAGAAAGTTCGCAGCATTTCACAGGTTCGCCAGCAGGAGGCGGCAAAGGAGCTGAAACGCAAGGTCGCCAAGGAGCGCAGGCGCAGCGCCGAGCTGGACGTGCTGATTAAAAAGCTGTACGAAACCTATGCCATGGGCAAGTTGGAAGAAAAACGGTTCGAGCTGCTGTGTGCCGAATATGAAAAGGAACAGGCGGAGCTGGAACAGCTGCTTGCATCCGAGCAGGCACAGTTGGACCAATTTCACGAGGATACGGACCGTGCCAGCCACTTTCTGGCGCTGGCGCAGAAATATACGGATTTCACCGAGCTGACCGCCCCTATGATCCATGAATTTGTGGAGAAAATTCTGGTTCATGCCCCGGACAGAAGCACCGGGGAGCGGGTGCAGGAAATTGAGATTTATCTGAATTTCATCGGGAAGTTTGAAGTACCCATGCCCGAACCTACCGAGGAAGAACTGGCCGCAGAAGAAAAGCGCCGCCAGAAGCGTATCCGTGACCATGAAAAATATCTGCGCCAGAAGGAGCGCAAACAGAAGATTGCCGAGGGGCTGATCGTTCCGGGTGAACCGTACCAGCTAGTGTGCCAGTGCTGCGGAGAGCCGTTCCAGTCTGTCCGCCCTAACGCTAAATTTTGCAAACCCGCCTGCCGGGAGAAGTTCTACCGGCAGGAAAAGCGGAAAGCCAAAGAAACGGAAACATCACAAGCTGCATAAGGACTGCGGCCTGCCCAAATAAACCGGGCAGGCCGCTTTTTTTATGCCCTGAAACGGAGGGATTCTTATGACACTCTTTGAACTGGTAAAACAGAATATTTGTGTGCCGGATGCGGCGGAACACTATGGGCTGCAAGTCAACCGAAACGGGATGTGCAGCTGTCCGTTCCATGAGGATCAACACCCCAGCATGAAGCTGAACGAACGGTATTTTTACTGCTTCGGCTGCGGAGCCACCGGCGATGTGATTGACCTTGTGGCAAGGCTGTTTGGCCTGAACAGTTACGAAGCAGCCCAGAAACTGGCACAGGATTTCGGGATTGACCCGGACAAGCCCCCTGCGGCAGCAGCCCTCCCCAAACCGGAGCGTCCTCTGCTGAAAGCATACCGGCAGGAAGAAGTGCGCTGCCTGCGGGTGCTGTGTGATTATTTGCATCTTCTGGAAAAATGGAAGATGCAGTGTGCGCCCAAGACGCCGGAAGATGCTTTGGATGACCGGTTTGTGGAAGCCTGTCAGATGCTGGACTATGTGGAGTATCTGGCGGATTTGCTCATTGCCGCTGAGCTGGAACAGCGGGTGAAAATTGTTGAAATGCTGAACAAGGATGGCCTGATTGCCGGTTTGGAGGAACGGCTGGACAGGCTGAAAAAGGAGGACGATGCCCATGAAAAACAAAACGCAGCTTGACGGGATGCCCGTCTGGTTTGATGGAAAAAGCATCAACGAAGCCCTGTTTTGTGAGGAGTTCTTGCAGACGCACAAGATCATCTACACAAACGGGGCTTTTTTCACGCCCGAAGGGTGTGTGACAGACGAACTGCCCCTGCGGGGAGAGATTTTTGAGGAGCTGAAATGCTGTGCAGTCAGCAACATTCCCCGCAAAATCAGCAACATTGTGGAGCTGATGAAACTGGCGGCGCTGGTGGAGGATTTTCCCCCGGAGCCGGATCGGATTCATCTTTCCAATGGGACGCTTTTTCTGGACGGAACCTTTGTGGAGGGAAAGCCGAAAATCGTCCGCAACCGTTTCCCCGTGTCCTACAAGCCCAACGCCCCGCAACCTGTTCTCTGGCTACAATTTCTGGATGGCCTGCTCTACCCGGAGGACATTCCCACTTTGCAGGAATATATCGGCTACTGCCTGATCCCCAGTAACAAGGGCCAGCGGATGATGGTCATTAAAGGTAACGGCGGCGAGGGCAAAAGCCAGATCGGCGCTGTGCTGGGAACTTTGTTCGGCTCCAGCATGAAGGACGGCAGCATCGGGAAAATATCCGAGAACCGATTTGCCCGTGCGGATTTGGAGCATATCCTCCTGTGCGTGGATGACGATATGCGGATGGAGGCCCTGCGCCAGACCAATTATGTAAAGTCCATCGTTACCGCCCAAGGCAAGATGGATTTGGAGCGCAAGGGCAAGCAGAGTTATCAGGGATGGATGTGCGCCCGGCTGCTGGCCTTCTCCAACGGAGATTTGCAGGCGCTGTTTGACCGCAGCGACGGATTTTACCGCCGCCAGCTGGTGCTGACCACGAAAGAAAAACCAGCTGGCCGTGTGGATGATCCCGACCTTGCGGAGAAGATGAAAGCCGAGGTGGAGGGCATTCTGCTGTGGGCTTTTGAGGGATTGCAGCGGCTGGCCGCAAACAACTTCAAGTTCACCGAAAGCGACCGCACCAGAGAAAACCGGGAGGCAGTCAAACGGGACAACAACAATGTCTATGATTTTCTGGATTCTGACGGGTATGTTCGCCTGAAAGCCGATCTATCTGCGAGCTCCAAAGAACTGTACGAGGCATACCAGATTTACTGCACCGAAAACAACCTGCCTGCCCTGAAGCCACGCAGCTTCAGCGAAGCCCTGATTGCCTGCCAGAGCCGCTATAATCTGGAATACTGCAACAATGTGACCAACGCAGCCGGACGGCGGGTGCGTGGATTTCTGGGAATTGAGGTATTGGTGAGAAATCATATATCAGTGTTTTCCGGTGATTCGATGCGTACGTACGTACCGGAAGATGTGCCGGAAGAATGGCGGCGCTGAACCGTGTACGTACGTACGCTTTGATTGACCCTTGTTCTCCCTTTTATAGCAATTCGGCGGCTATGGCAGTCAGAATCACTGGTCAAATCCCCATGCTAAATCAAGGCAAGTGGAAATCGAAAAGTATTTGCCTATTGGAAGAAATCATTTTGCGAAACCGTGCTTCTCGCCCCGGTGAACCGGGTGCATGGAACCATGGGATAATGCACAGTTTCAAGGCAAGTCACACGGAACGGAAAAGTCGGAAAGTGCGACCTATGGACAGGACATCACACCGGCAATTCTGAACGGATTTGGTGACAAGGAGATTTTTCACCACACAGCGAAGCGGTTATGCCAGAGGGCGTGCCAGCTTCGCTTTTTTATCAAGTAAATTTAGGAGGATTTTTGATGATGACGGTACGCAACGAGATTAAGGCACAGATCGTCCGGGCCGGATATACCATGCAGGAGGTAGTTGACCGGCTCCATGAGGAATACGGCTGGTCGGACAGTGTTTCCAACCTGTCCGCCAAACTCCAGCGGGAATCAATCCGCTACAAGGAGGTTGTGGAGCTGGCCGATGTGCTGGGCTACGATCTGATCTGGCAGAAACGGAGGTAACACCATGACAAGTGAAGAAAAGAAACTGTTGCAGGCAAAGCACCGCTTGGAGGAAGCCCAGGCACGGGACCGGGTGAGGGAGCGAAAAGCCCGGACAAGGCGGCTCATTCAGGAGGGCGCTGTGCTGGAAAAAGTGCTGCCGGAAGTACAGGCGGTAGGACTTGATAATCTGGAAGAATATCTGCGGCGAAAGCTGGCAGGGCACGATTGAAAACGGCGGGAGGTCTCCGGGAAACCGGGGGCCTTCCTCTTTTTTATTCCGAAGGGCGCACTTACTCACCACCTGCTAAAGCAGGCGGTGGTAGCCCTCCCGTTGGTCGGGCACGTGCGCTCTCCGAGGGGGATTGCGGCTCCTGCGGGAGCCGCTGGACAAGGCTGCATTTCTGCCAAACTGCCAGCCTTGTCCATGCAGTCGGCGCAGGGGTTTCCGTTTTGGAAGCCCCTGTTCATGGGGTGGTATATTGCCACCCCATCCCGCCGCCTGCCTGCGTCAACCTGCCACCGGCAGCTTGACACAGATGCAGGGGTGGAACAAATCGTTCCACCCCTGCTGGTGGTACGTCGCATTTCACGACGTACTGAGCGAAAACAAGGGTGCCCTGTTTCGGGGCACCCCTTTCAGAAAGGACAAGGTGAATTATGGCGATTTATCATTTGGAGGCTAAGATAGTCAGCCGTGGAGCCGGGCGCTCCGCCGTGGCTGCTGCGGCCTATCTGAGCTGTTCCCGGATGCTCAACCAGTATGACGGAGTGCAGCACGACTACACCCGCAAACAGGGACTTGGATGGCGGCAGGTTTTTCTGCCAGCCTACGCCCCCGCAGCGTGGCAGGATCGGGAAACCCTGTGGAACGCTGTGGAAGAAACGGAACCCGCAAAGGACAGCCGCCTTGCCCGTGAATTTGTGGCGGCGCTGCCCATAGAGTTGAGCCGGGAGGAACAAATCCAGCTCCTGCAAGATTTCATCAAGGAGCAATTTGTGGCAGATGGGATGTGCGCTGATGCTGCCATCCATGACCCATATCCTCCCGGGCACAATCCCCATGCCCATATTCTGCTGACGGTGCGCCCACTGGATGAAAAGGGAAAATGGCAGTACAAGACCGAAAAAGAGTATCTCTGCGTCAAAGACGGTAAGGAACGGGGCTTTACCGCCGCTGAGTTTAAACAGGTACAGGCCGATGGATGGGAGAAGCAGTACCAGTACAAGGTGGGCAAAAAGAAGGTGTATATGTCCCCTTCCGCAGCGCAGGCGCAGGGCTATGAACGGGTATCCAAATACCCCAAAAGCACCAAATTTGGCAGACAGAACCCCATCACGGAACGATGGAACAGTGACGAGCAGCTTGTCCTGTGGCGAGCTGCATGGGCGGATGTGGCAAACCGCTATCTGGAGCGCACCGGACATGAGGAACGCATCGACCACCGCAGCCATACCGAGCGTGGCCTGCTGGAACAACCTACGGTTCATGAAGGTGTAGCTGCCAGAGCTATGGAGAAAAAGGGTATTATCTCTGACCGATGCGAGCTGAACCGGCAGATCAAGGCGGACAATGCCCTGCTCCGGGAACTGAGAGGACAGGTCAAAAAGCTGGCGCAGGCAGTTAAAAATACCCTACCGGCGCTTGCTGAGGCCATGGAGAATCTGCGTAAAAATCTGCTGCTGTTCTGCTATCAGCTGGGGTATCTTCGCAAGGGCAAGGAGCGTCTGAACACTTCGCTGAATACGCTGCGGCCCGCCCTTGCACAGTACAATCAGCTTGCAAAGGACATCCGGGACAAGACGAAAGAGCGCCGCAGCCTGCTCTCCGAGAAAAAGGCGCTCTCTGCTGTCCATGTGTTCCAACACCGGGAGCTGGCGGCTAAGATAGCGATTCTGACAGAGGATTTGGAGGAACTGCGTTCGGAGAAAAATATGCTTTTGGCATCGCTGGCATATACCGAGGAAGATGCCGCCGACAAATTCCCTAAAGACATCGCTGCCATGGAGCAGAGGCTGAAACGGTTGGAAGAACAGGAACAGAAATATTCCGCCGAGCTGGACGCTGCCCTGAATGAGTATGCCGGGCTTCGGGAGCAGGCACAGGGCTTCGACCCGGTGCAGCTGTATGAAGCAAGGCAGGCCAGCCGCCCCAGCAAGGAGCAGGAAGCGGAGAACCGGGCGCAGGAGGTTTATGGCGAGAAATACAGCCCGCTTCTGATGTTTGACAGTAAAAAGGCGGTTTCCCATATGCTGCATGAGGATATGGAGCGGCAGGCCGTGCGGAGGATGGTGCAGCAGGTACAGAAGGGACAGCGGATTTTCCAAAAGAAAAAAGATAAGGGGCAGGAACGGTAATGCCGTTCCTGCCCTCAGCCTGTCGAAAAAGGTCACCGAAGGGAGAGGCTTCGTAAGGAAGTTCTCTCCCTTTGGCTTTTGTAGTCAGCCGGAATGATTGGATTTGTAGGAAAACAATCATATTTTGGGGATTACAAAATGAAACAGCATTACATTGACGAAAAACAGGTATCAGCTATACTTTGCAAGGCGACTATTATCTGGCAGACCGTTTACCGACTCCAAAATATAACGGAATATCGGCGTATGGGAGCGGCGGCACTTATCGTAATCTCAAACAGTGCCGCAAAGTGCTTTATATTAGCCTGTTGATAAGCGGCAGACGGAACTGTTATCTTACCGAAATGGATAAGCAGTCGAAAGATTTATTTTTTCAAATGGTAACGTAGATTGCAGAGCGTGATGGTATCGCTGAAGCGTTCAAGGTGAAAATCAAATGGAATGGATTGGAAGATGAAATCGATTTGCCACTGTATAATAAAGATTATCGATATGTAATGATTTACCGATGATAAAGGCAGGCAGAGCTTTCAAACTCTGTCCGTCTTGTCATTATTCGGTTTGTCACAATGGGCAAAATAGCTGAGGTTGGTAAGAATTACGTTTTAAATCCGCAGGACGTTTTCGCCTCTTTTCGCCTTTACATAGATTTTATTTGACGAATAGTATATCGCAGTGCTATACTAAAATTGATATATAGCAGTGCGATATATATTGCCAAGAATATCAGGGAAGGAGTAGAGGAAGTGGACGCTCATATTCTGAAAGTATATGTCCCGATGACGGAGACAGGTTTTTACATCTTGCTGTGCTTTCGGGAAGAGTCCCATGGCTATAGTGTCGTCCGCAAAGTGGAAGAGCTTACCGGCGGCGAAATCCGAATCAGCCCCGGGACGATGTATGGCAGTCTGTCCAAGATGGAAAAGGATGGGTTGATCCAGTTTGTGCGGGAGGAAGAAAAGCGGAAAATCTATTGCATCACAGACCTGGGCCGAGAGGTGCTGGCTCTGGAAATGAAACGGATCGAAAGACTGTACCAAAACATGATGGAGGTGCGCCGAAATGAAAACGAGAAAAACTGAATTGCGTATCTTTACAATCGCGGATTGGGAGAAAGAAGAGCGGTATCTTCAAAAACGTCACCGGGAAGGGTGGAAGTTTCGGAGGGTAAACCTGCTGGGGATTTATCATTTTGAGCGATGTACGCCTGAGGATGTAGTTTATCAGCTGGATTATAACGAAGAAGGGCTGAAACACAAAGATGAGTACGTCCAGATGTTCCAGGACTGTGGCTGGGAATATATGCAGGATTTTGGCGGATACAGCTATTTCCGCAAGCCGGTTTCCCAGATGCAGGGGGAAGAGAAAATCTTCTGTGACGATGAATCCAGACTGGATATGATGCGGCGGGTGTTTGCAGGCCGGTATCTGCCGATCCTTATTATTCTTGTATTGCTGATCCTGCCCAATCTGTTCGGACAGTTCCGCAGCCAGGATGCAGACGCCCCCGTCCTGCTGGTGCTGTTTCTGATTCTTCTGGCGGTTTATGCCTGGGCGGCCGTGTCTTTCGGCTATCGCTATTGGAAATTAAAAGACCGGCTGAAAAAATGATGCCCGGGCTGATCTCCGCAGAAAGTATCGGCAGGGATTGCCGGACGGGTCGCGGGCCTGTTGCCGGTTTTCTTTCGGACTGCCCGGCAGCGGCAGTCAGCTCAAAAAACGCAATGAGAATTGGCCCTCCAAAGAAGCGGCTTTGCATCCTTGGAAGGCCAATTCTTGTGCGTGATTTTTTCTGAGGTTATTATGCAAAAGCCTCTTGTTAAGCTGCTACTCAGATACCTCGTCAACCGTGGTCTTTTTGAAAATCAGGATACCTTTGGATGAGGGCATGATTGAACAAGAAACCAGCTCAAATCCCTTTTTCTCCATTTCGTTGGCTGTTTCTTCTACTTTAGAGGCCATTTCTCTCGCCTTAGGCGAATAGTTAATTACCACCGTTTTGTACATAGAATTCACCTCCCTCCCTTGAAAACGAGCCTGCCTTGCGTCACGCTGCGCTATTCACGGCAGATAGCGACGCAGCTAACGTGTTTGCTCCATTTTAGCACGCAAAAACTCCACCAGGACCTGTTCCTGTTCTGGCGGAAAGGTGCGGGGAAGGTGTAATGTTTTCGTGAAAGACCCCTTACGGTGAGATCCATAGGCGTCCTTTGTCTTTTTGTTGAACTGCCCCCGGATGCATATGGATCTTTTCCCAACATGGCAACCTTCCAGCTGAAGCAGGGTAAAGACAAATTCCACGCGCTCCTCCATGCTGCCGCTGTAACCGGTATAGTGTAGCTGGCCTTGCGCAAGATAAACCCGCTGCACCAGGGAAGTCCCCGAGCAGTTCATCCAATACATCAGCAGGGGGATGAAGGAGAACATGGCCGTCGCCATCACCACCAGGACCGGCTGGCGCAGCAGCCAGACAGCCGGTAGCGCCTGGGAATCCCTCGTGGCGGCGAGGATGGCCAGGCATATCAGGAAAGTCCCCGGGCAAACCAGCAGGGCGAGAATTTTCGGCAGCCTGAGATACCGCTTCCGGCGGGTCGGGTCGGTTTCCAGCACTAGGGTGTCCGACTGGGCGGCCTTCTGCTTTTCCCTTGCCCGCTTTTCCGCGTGCGCCTTCCTGTCTCCCTGATAGCCTGATATCAGCGAGAGGATCAGAGGGACTAGGAGCAGAAGCAGCCCGGTCAGGGCAATGGAAAAAATAAACCCGTAGCTTGCGGGTTGTGACAGCGGGGCAAAGATGACGATACAGATAAGGAGCGTCAGCAGCTCCAGCATCAGCAGATAGAAGCACACCGGCAGAAAGACATTTAAAAACCGCTTGCCTTTCAGGGAATAGCGCCTGCTTTTCTCCAGGACTCGCAGGCCCTTGCCCTGGATATGCCCGGCCGTGAGATCTGAGATTGTCCCGGCACTGGAGAGGTTGGCAAACAGCAGCAGGGTCGTGACGATGAACAGGACACCGCGGGTCTCCCTGGCGACGTCTTTTGTCCGGCCTTTTACGGCCGCAAGAAGGGTCAACATGATTTTGACGATTAGGGTGAGATAGACCGGCCCCAACAACATAAAAAACATCCGAAGGTTGAAAAACATTTCTTCCGATAACCCAAGCCAGCCGGCCGGCACGAGGGAGAGCGGCATGCCGATGATAATAAACACCGCATAGAACTCTGTAATTTTAAGGAGCCATTTTCCAAATCCAACGTTTCGCTCTTCTTGCATCCAACTCACTCCTTATAGCTCGCCGGCATCGGTCCTGTCTGAAAACGCCAGGCATCCCAAAGTCACCGCCAGAATATCGATGAAGGTACGGAGGATCAGATCGGGAATGTTGGCGGCAAACACCAAGGGCATAAAGAAGTTGAAAAGGATCAAATCCATGCCGAACAAAAGGCAGCCCAAAACCATGGCCCGCTTTAACCGGCTTCCGTGGCTGATGCGGGGCCTCAGCCATGCCGTCACACAGGAAATTGCAATACCCGTGAGCAGGCACCATAGCACCGTTTCCACCGGCTTCTCAGCAAAGGATGAATAAATGTCAAAGATGAGGTATTGTATCATCCGTCCGGCAAGGAAGCAGGCAGCTACGGCCAGCATCGGAAGAACAGGGAATGGTGCTTTCCTCCGGGGGGCAGGACGCCCGACTGCCCCCAACAGCCATCCAAGCAGCAAGCCCATAACCACCAGGGCCAGGCTATCCGCCAGCGGATAGGTGATCCGATCCATAGCCGCCACATGGGGCAGGGGCTCCAAAAGATACAAGATCCACACAACGCAGCAAGAAAGGCCATATTTCAGCCCCTGCAAAATCCGGCTGCCGCTCATCCGGCCCCGGATGAGCAGGAACAGCGAGGCAATCAGGGAGTAAGCAAATACCCCATAGACAGTGAAGGCCAGCGGCATCGTTCCGTTTTTCGCGAAAACACTGGGCGGCAGAACAGTCTGCTCCCCAGACGGGATGGAAAGCTGCCCGATGATACGGACAACAGTGGCAGCAAGACCAACCGCAAAGATTTTGAGGATATTTTTAACAGCGCTGTTCATATCGTTTTTCCCTGTATTTCTGAAATAATCGGCCCCAACGCGCGAAAATCTGTAAAATCAACCCGTTTCCCGTAGGTCTCCAGGAGTTCCCGGTTTTCCGCCGTCTGCTTTTCCATAGGGATCCTGCGCAGGGATTGGTACAGCAGCTTCATCACCGTCCGGTGGCCGAGGGAAAGCTTTTGATAATCAATCCTGCCGCGTAGATGGAAAACCTTTGCCCGGTCAACCAGCTTCTCGGAAAGCTGCTTTCGCAAAGAGGCGCGGATATTGTCCAGGTTTTCCTGTTCGCAGGGGTCGGCCAGCCCTACGGTAACGAGGATCAGCTTTTGCCCGTCTTGAAGGGAAAAGCCCCGCAGGGTTTTCGAAAGGCCAAGGACACCGCCGGCGTAAAGGCTGCCCAGATAGACGACCACGCTTCTGCCTGAAAGGTCTGGGGCGTCTTTGTAGCTGACCGCGGGGATGCCGGTTTGTTCAGACAGCTTTTCTGCATACCGGCGGGAACTGCCGTACTGGCTGCCATAAATAATGATGTGTTCCATATCTACCCTCCTATTCACTATGCCATTTGTCCCGTTTCAAGAGTGTGACGAGGAAGCGGCCATGAAAAAGAGAGGACAATGTCATAAATACGTCTGCGACAGGGACAAACAGAAAAGCGGGAATCATGACCCGCGTAAAGCGGTTGGGCAACACCCGCTCTCTGCGAATGGCCGACGAAAGCCGCGCCAAGCAGAATAGTAGGCCGCTGTTGAGAAAAAGCCATGTGCATATCTGGATGGCAAGGGAGCACCACAGCTCGCCTGGTAATGTTCCGGTGCTGAAAAAGGATAACGCCATCTGAAGCAGAATGATGCCAATCAGGATGGGGTAAACGATCCCCAGCACCTGGAGCATGACCCCGCCGCCGATCCCAATTCCGCCGCCCCATGGCATCCCAGTCTTCTCGCACCATGCCTGAAGCATGCGCAGGGCGGGCAGATTTTGTTTCCCTTCCACAAAGCCGTTGTTGCATAGGGCATACAGCCGGAACCGGCAGGGATGGCTTTGGCAATATGCTTCCGCCCTGCCCAGAAATTCCACTACATGGGAGGGAAGGCCATCCACATAAAGGGGTACAGAAAGGCACACTGCCTCCGTGCTTGGAAGGAGCTCCAGAATCGGCTGAAAATCCTGCCGGGCACTGAGGGATACCGTTTCCTTCCGGACGCCCGGCAGGAACAACCGGAGCAATCTCGAGAAGAAACGGGAGGCTCCGCCCTTCTTCTTTGGGCTTGCTTGCACGATCAGAAGGTTCACAGGCTGGCCTCCTTTAACTGTTCAATATTTTGGAAGAAAACCACATCTGCTTTCTCATAGTCCAGATTCAGACGGTTTCGTTCGACAAGTTCCGTGGCTGTCTCCTGCTCAAACTCCGTACATTCCCCATAAAAGAAAACACGCATTTGTTTCCGGCGCGGATAGCGGCTTATGTGGTGGGTCTGGCCGCCGCGCCAGGTGAAAAATGGAAGAGAAGCTCCGATTGAGCGATCCAAAACGGCCTTGACAGGGCTGCTGTATCCTCCGTAACAGCACCGGCTGACAATGATGAGCGAATCACCCTTTCCAATAAGTGCTCCAATGTGCCGTAGAGAATCCCTCATGACGCAATAGCCGGCGTTTTTCAGCCAGCACTTGAAGCAGCCGCGGCAGTGAGCATACTGATTGTCCGCATGAATGACAACCAAATCCTCATTCGTTTTTTTCAGCAAACAGGTAATCTCTTCGCCAAGGTCGTGGATGATCACTTTCATAGATCAGCTTCCTCTTTCAAACAGAGCGGTGTCTTCCTTCCAGCGCCGTTTTCAAAACGGTTGGGGTAAAAGCGCAGAAAAGTACATGCCGCATTTCTGCTTATCGCAAATACATATACCTTTTAAGGATACAACACGCGGCATAAAACGTCTATCTGTTTAAGGACAAATCTGTGTAAAATATTTTGGATGAAACAGCACCGCAGGATACTTTGTACCAACCTGCTGACAAGCAGCAGGCTGAACAGCTATCTTGCGGATATTGATAAACAGGCAGAAGAACTGTTTCTTCGGTTGGCAGAGCAGATGGAGGAGCGTGAGGGTATAACTGAAAAACTGAAAGCTGAACATCCGATGGAGTGGGTCGGAATAATGAATGCGCTGCGTGAAGCGGCTACGGAAATCGTGAACACAGAAGTAATTTTCGCACAAACCAAAGCCGATAGGAAAGTCGTAAAATTAAGCCTGTAACGCTTTCAAACGCAAAATCGAGGGGCAAGGTACAAAATCCTTGCCCCTCGATTTTTATGCCTTAAAAACGGCTTAAAATTAGGATTTTTCAGCTCCTAATTTTCTACGCTTGCGGATCAAGCAAATAAAAGCCTATATGGCATCAAAAGGTTTATTGCATATACTTTGTACAATTTCAGTTTCATGAAATGCTTTCCCTTTTTGCTTTACCGTAGTTTTACAAGAATTTAACTTTTCTATGGTCGCAGCTTAACAGCAAGAGAGATATAATTAAAATGTAGTTTTATACCCATTTGATTTGATAAGCCATGTCACGGTGACCCCGGTTTTGAAAACAGGAGTTCGTATACTATATATAGGAGGGATTCTGCTGCATGAATGAAGAACATAAAATCGTTCAGCATGTATATGCGGCAAAAGAGGACATACAAGCGGCAGATCGGCTGATTGGTACATACATGCCCTTTATCAAGATGGAAACAGCAAAGTTTTTAAAGCGTCCTCCCATTGAAGGACATGACGATGAACTGAGTATTGCCATGATTGCTTTTCACGAGGCGATCGGCGGATATTCCCGAACCCGCGGTGCTTTCCTCAAGTACGCCGCCATGCTGATCCGCAATCGGCTGATTGACTACAGCCGCAGGGAACAGCGGCATAGCCGTGTCATTTCGTTGGACGCACCGGCAGGAGAAGACGATATAACGCTGGGGGATACGCTGGCAGATGAAAGGGACCCATATGAAGAAACGTCGGTACGGGATGCGACCCGCGCAGAAATTGAGGAATTGACCCGGCAGATGCAGGAATTCGGTGTCAGCCTCAGCGATGTGGCGGACAACTGCCCCAAGCAGCAGCGCACGCTGGATGCCTGCCGTAAAGCATTGCAGTACGCCAAGGAGAATCCAGAACTGTTGGACGTCCTCTTACAGACAAAGAAGCTGCCCATCGGGCAGCTGACCGCCGGCAGCGGCGTGGAACGTAAGACGCTGGAACGGCACCGCAAATATATGGTGGCCCTGCTGCTGATCTATACCAACGGGTATGAAATCATCCGCGGGCATTTGAAACAAGTAATGAAAGGAGTGGCAGCGCGATGAGTTATCTGGTTATGGAATGCCACCCCGGCTATGCGGTTCTTCTGGACGAAGAGGGGCGTTTTTTAAAAGCGGCCAATCTTCGATACGAAATAGGGCAGACGGTGTACGATCCGTTGTTGATGAAAGATACGCCAGAAAAGCAGCGGCATACCATTCGATGGATCAGTAGCGGCATTGCGGCAATTGCCGCCTGTTTCCTGCTACTTTTTGGGTTCAGTTATTATCAAAATTATATGCGGCCTTACTCTTCCATTTACCTGACCATCAATCCGGAAGTGCGAATGGACCTGAATCGACAGGGGACGGTCGTGGAACTCACGGGGACAAATGAAGATGGAGAAACGCTGCTGGAAGGCTATGATGGTAAGGGAAAAGACAAGGTGACCGTTGTAGATGAGCTGCTTGACCGTGCGATTGAAATGGGCTTTCTTTCTGATGGCGGCCGAGTCTCATTCTCCGTTGATTCACCGGATGAAACACTGTTCCAGGAATATGGAACAGAACTGCGCACCAAGGTGACGGAGCATTTAGACGGGCGGATTACCATCACGATCGAAATTGTCGATTATAAAAACGGACAAAGTCAGGAAGAACCGGAGAGCAGTTCCTCTCCAAATTCCTCCCAGACGGATACTTCCCAGCCGGAGTCCGTATCGCCATCTCCGCCTGAATCATCCCAGCCTGCGGTTATCCCCCCGACATCATCCAGTACTACCGATTATAACGATACAGATTACGGACCCAATAACGATGGTGTGACCGATTATACGCCTCCGGCCAGCAGTACGCCGCCTGTAGATACAGACTATGGTTCCGGCAGCGACGGAGTCACCGATTATACGGACGGGAATACCGATTATGACCCGAGTAACGACAGCGACGACGATTCCGATAACGACGGCGATAGCGGCTATGACGGTGATGATAACGATGGCGATGATGCAGATGACGATTAAATTTCAAAAAAATTTCCAGCTTACCCCGGTTTTCAAAATCTATTTCCGTAATCTATGAGTGTGAGGCAAAACAAAAGCCGATTCAAACATAAGCCGAAAGGAGCAATAACATGAAATTGAGAAGAAAACTTTTTGCAGCGGTCTCTTCCCTGGCTGTCGCGTCGGCAGTCCTTCTGACCGGATGCGGAGCACCGGCGCAGGAAGGAACAGCGCTGAAAGAGACAGGAACCCTTACTCTGAGTGTCAACCCGGAAATACAAATCGAATATAACCGGGAAGGAAAAGTCACAGACCTGACCGGCAGGAATGATGACGGCAAGACCATTGTGGCGGCCTATCCGGATTATATAGGCAAAAACTGTGAGGTTGTATTACAGGATCTGATTGTAGAAATCAACGAGGCCGGTTTCTTTGTGGATGACATCGACGGCAACAAAAAGAATATCGTCCTGCAGCTGGAACCGGGTTCGGTGCTTCCCAGCGACGACTTTCTGGAGGATATGAGCTTAAGAACTCAAGAGACGGTGAAGGGTCTGGATCTTGCTTCAGGCATCGTGACCATTGACGACGACGATTATGACCCGGCTTATGCCAAAGACGGTGAGCCTTCTCCCTATATCACTCTGGAGAAAGCGCAGGAAATCGCACTTACCCAGGCGAATGTCAACGCTGCGAACGCGGTATTCGATGACCGGGAGTTCGACCACGATGACGGAACCCCGATTTTTGAACTGGAATTCACTGCGAATGGGAATGAATATGAATATGACATTCATGCCGTGACGGGAAAGGTTGTAAGAGCTGAGCACAAGACCATCGGCACGCAGAGTGGAAACCAGAATACCAGCAGTGGTTCCGGCAACTACGATGACACAGACTACGGTCCCAACAACGACGGTGTGACCGACTACAACGATACGGACTACGGTCCCAACAATGACGGTGTCACCGACTACAACGATACAGACTACGGTCCCAACAACGACGGTGTCACCGACTACAACGATACGGACTACGGTCCCAACAATGACGGTGTCACCGACTATAACGACACGGACTACGGCCCCAACAACGATGGTGTGACCGACTACAACGATACGGACTATGGTCCCAACAGTGACGGTGTCACCGATTACAATGATACGAACTACGGTGACACCAATTACGATGATGGTGGCAGCGATTATAGTGATAGCGATGATGACGGGGATTCCGGCTATGACGATTGAGCCGCTAAAAGCCATTTCCCTTCGGCATGAGTTGAAGCACCAGATCAACCTGCGGGAAGATCTGGTGCTTTCCCAAAGGCTTCGGAAGCTGTTTACCCACGACAAAAACGCCGGCCCAGACGGTATATACCGGGTAACCAGCTTATACTTTGACACGCCGTATGACAGTGCCCTGCGGGAGAAAATCGACGGGGTAAACCGGCGGGAAAAATTCCGCCTGCGGTACTATGGGACAGATTTTTCCTTTATCCGGCTGGAAAAGAAGTACAAGGTAAACGGACTGTGCGGTAAACGCAGCGCCCGGATAACACAGGAACAGGCAGAAAAGCTGCTTTCCGGCAACTATGAATTCCTGCTGGATTCGAGTGAACCGCTTTTCATAGAGCTTTACAGCAAGTTAAAAGGGAAAGGGCTGCGGCCGAAGACCATCGTCTGTTACGACCGGGAGGCCTTTCTCTATGCACCCGGCAACGTGCGGATCACCCTGGATCGGGATATCCGCACTGGTCTTGGCAGCGTGGATTTTTTGAATCCGGAGATCTTTTATCTGCGCACTATAGAGTCCGGCACAGTTCTGGAAATCAAATATGATGCGTTTTTGCCAGAGCTTGTCCGTATGGCAGTACAGGTGCCCGGAAGGCAGGCATCTGCCTGTTCCAAATACGTCCTATGCCGACGGTTTGATTGAAAAAATAGAGGAGGAAAGGCTGCAATGACCTTTCAGGATATTTTTAAATCCAGCTTTCTGGAGAATATCGCCAGCATTTCCATATTGGACATGGTGATCGCTTTGGTTCTGGCTTTCCTGCTGGGATTATTTATCTTTTTCATCTATAAGAAGAGTTACAGCGGCGTGATGTATTCGGCCAGCTTCGGTGTGACGCTGGTTGCTTTATCCCTCATCACTACCCTGCTGATCATGACGGTGGTGAGCAACATCGTGCTGTCCCTGGGCATGGTGGGCGCTCTGTCCATCGTCCGGTTCCGTACTGCTATTAAGGAACCCATGGATATCGCGTTCCTGTTCTGGGCTATTGCGGTGGGCATTGTCCTGGCGGCCGGGCTGATTCCGTTGGCGGTATTCGGCAGTATCTTTATTGGGGTTGTGCTCTTTGCATTCTCCAAAAAGAAAACGGTGGATTCCCCCTATATCCTGGTGGTACACTGTGAAAACAGCGAGATCGAGGAACAGGCTCGGCTTTTTGTGAAGTCCCAGGTCAGGCGGCTGAATCTTAAAAGCAAAAGTGTGGACAATGGCAGTATTGAGCTCAACTACGAAGTCCGCCTCAAGGAGGACAGCAATACCTTTGTCAACGAGTTAGAGGCTATGCCGGGCGTATCCCGGGTGGTGCTGGTCTCTTACAACGGCGATTATATGGGATAAGGCGATGGTGAAGCATAAGTATATCGACTGGATTTGCATCGGTGCGGCAGTTTTAGCGGCGATTCTCACTCTGCTGCTGATGTTCGGCGAACAGTTGGGGATTCCCAAAGCCAGCGCCAACCCGGGATATGTGCCCCGGCTTTTTGACAACAGCCGGGTGCACACCATTGATATTCAAATCGAGGACTGGGGTGCTTTTATCGGGAACGCGGAAAAGGAAGAATATGTGGCCTGCACCGTCGAAATCGACGGAGAGGCGTTTCACAATATTGGGCTGCGGACCAAGGGCAACAACTCTCTGCGGCTGACGGAGGAATACGGGCTTTCCCGCTATAGCCTCAAGCTGGAATTTGACCAGCTCCTGGACGGAGGGAATTACTATGGGCTGGACAAATTTTCTCTGGACGCCTCCTTTCAGGACAACAGCTATCTGAAAACCTACATGGTCTACGACATGATGGCATTTATGGGGGTGCCTGCGCCTCTTTGCAGCTATACCTGGGTGACGGTCAATGGAGAGGACTGGGGTTTGTTTCTGGCAATTGAGGCGCCGGAGGAAGCCTTTGCCCGCAGGAATTTCGGGAATGATTACGGAAAGCTGTACAAGCCGGATTACCGTTCCCTGAATGCGGAAAACGCCGACGTAGCGCTGCAATATATCGATGATTATCCGGACAGTTATCCCGGTATCTTTGAAAATGCCAAATTTGAAACGTCCCAAGCCGATCAGGAACGGGTGATTGAGGCACTGAAAACCCTTTCCACAGGAGAAAATCTGGAAACCGCAATCAACGTGGACGAGGTGCTGCGGTATTTCACTGTGCAGGCCTTTGTGATGAATTGGGATAGTTATCTGGGCCATACCGGTCACAATTACTTTTTGTATGAGGAAGACGGGGTTCTCAGCATTCTGCCCTGGGATTACAATCTGGCTTTCGGCACCTATGCCCTTGGCATGACCGATCCTATCAAAGATCCCAACATCCTCATCAACTACCCCATCAATACTCCGGCGGAAGGTGAGGTTATGCTGAACCGGCCGCTTTACCACAACCTGATGAAGCACGACGAATACTTCGCCCGCTATCACTCCTATTTCGACGAACTCCTTTCGGAATATTTTGAAAGCGGGCGGTTTGAAGCTATCCTACGGAAGGTGGAAAAGTTGATCGCGCCCTATGTCCAAAAGGATCCGACTGCGTTTTGCTCCTTTGATGACCATCAGCTGGCAGTAGATACGCTGGAACGGGTCTGCCTGCACCGGGCGCAGAGTATCCGTGGACAGCTGGACGGAGAAATCCCCGCCACCATACGAGGCCAGCAGGAAAACCCGGACGCCAAGGTTGACGCTTCAGAAATTCAACTGACCGACTTGGGGGATTTTGAAGATCTGGAGTCGGCAAAGGATAAACAAGACGCAGCTATGCATAGGATACGAAACTAAAGCATCGTCGTAAGACATCACTTTAGTGATAAATTTAATAGCATTTCCATTTTTATGCAAAGTTATTCATAGGTCACGGAAATAACTTGATTTTCGGCGGGATTTCTGATATAATACAAATGTTATCGTTTGAGGACTACAACTGAATATTTATCTTCACTATGGATTGATAGACGGCATTAAGCCGGACAACGCCTGTGGTGTGCTAAGCGAAAACATCACCGCTTCTGAAACTGCTTTGGACTGTCGGCAGTCGGAAAAAGCGTAAAGGACAGTTTCGACTTTGCATGACAAAGCCGGTTACATGAATGTGAAGCCACCACCGCAGGGGATAGGTCTATCCTTTTGCGGGAAGTCGGTACGCATTTGTGTGCCGGCTTTTTTTGTTGCCCGAAAGCCGGTTACAACGGAATGACCGGCTGGATGGGATATGGCTGGGTTGCAGACACTGTATCGGGCATTCTTGATAAACAGGAATACTGCGGTGATACCGTCAACTTTCGAACTTATCGCAAGTCTTTCAAAATGAAGAAAAAGCTCGATAAACCGAAAGACGAATGGAAGATATTCCTGAATACTCACCCCGCCATCATTGACCGGGAGGTATTTGCGCTGGTGCAGGAACTGCGCCGACACCGCCGCAGACCTGCTAAAAGCGGGATCGTCAGTATGTTTTCGGGATTGCTCTATTGCGCCGACTGCGGAGAAAAGCTGTATTACAGCGTAACCAACAATTACAAGCGGGAACAAGCCTACTTCTTCTGTTCTGCTTACCGTAAAAACTCTGAGGTATGCTCTGCCCATTATATTCGGGAAAAAGTCGTGGAGCAGCTTGTGCTTGAGAGTATGCAGAGGGTACTGTGGTATGTGCAAAGCTACGAAAAGCTATTCGCACAAAGGCAGTTGGAGGAATTCGGCGAGAAGCGGATGTACCATTTGCAAGGTGACACAGAAGCCGGGAAAGCGTTTGCCATTGGAGGAGAATTGTCTGCCAACAGCCTATATCAAGATGTACAGACAAATATCAATGAATAAAGTTTATGGAACAGCGTAGTTCATATGCTGCTCTAAAGATATGAAGCGGCATCCGAAGCACTTGTGGGCGAGGATGCCGAACTTCTTTCAGTATGCTCTATCAGGATGTAGGAAAGAATTAGTATATGCCTAATTTGAAAAAATTATATGTCATGCGTGTTTTATGGTGAAAATACCCTTGACAAATCGCTTTTCAAAAGAAAATACTTCAAAAGGCCGCCAAGGACAAAGGCTATACGGACACCATCTTTTTCGTGGATGACGGCATCACCGGAACCACCATGAAGCGCCCCGGTTTTCAGAAAATGATTGCCGCAATCGAGGCCGGGTACATCTCGGCGGTGTTCGTGAAAGACCTCTCCCGACTGGGCCGAAACTACATTGAGGTGGGCAAGCTCACCGAAGAGTTTTTCCCGCTCCACGATGTACGGCTGGTGGCCGTTTCCGATGGCGTGGACAGCGACGAGGGCGAGGACGATTTCACCCCGTTCAAGAACATTATGAATGAATACTACGCCAAGGACATTTCCAAAAAGCGCCGGATCGTCAATAAGATGAAAGGCAACGCCGGGATTCCGCTTTCTCCGCCGCCCTATGGCTATATGAAAAACCCGGACGATCCCCGTTTTTGGGTCATTGACCCGGAGGCTGCCGAGGTGGTGCACTGCATCTACCGTCTGGCCTTGGAGGGCAACGGCCCCTTGCAGATCGCCACGGCGCTGGGGACGATGGGGACGCTGAACCCCTCGGCCTATCGAACCAGCAAGGGAATCAGCAAGGGCGGCTCCAAAAGCACGCTGGAGCCTACCAAGTGGAACCATACCACCGTTAAGAAGATCCTCACCTTGCAGGAATACTGCGGCGATGTGATCAACTTCAAAACCTACTCCAAGTCCTACAAGATGAAGCGCCGGATTGAAAACCCGGAGGAAAACCGGGCGATCTTTCTCAATGTCCACGAGCCCATCATTGATCGTGTGACTTGGGAAAAGGTACAAAGCCTGCAAACCACCCGGCGCAGGCGACCTACCGTAACAAAGGAGTCCAGCGCCTTTTGCGGCTATCTGAAATGCCCGGAGTGCGGAGGCAATCTGACTTTCCACTTCAACCAGGGCAACCACGACATCAAATTCTTTAGCTGCAACAACCACAATTCCGGGCTCCGCAAATGCTCGTCTACCCACTATATCCGTCTGGACTTCTTGGAACAGGTCGTGCTCTACGAAATCCACCGGCTGGCCTGCTTCGCTAACGAATACGAAAACGACTTTATCAAGGCGATGGTGGGCCGTTCGGCAAAGGTGGCGGAAAATGACCGGGTACGCAAGCAGCGGGAGCTGGACGGGTTGCTGGCCAGAGACAAGGAGCTGGATATGCTCTTTGAACGGCTCTATGAGGACAATGTGTCCGGCAAGATCGACGATGCCCGGTTTGCCAAAATGTCCAAGCGGTATGAGCAGGAGCAGGGCGAGAACGCGGGGCGGATCAAGGCGCTGCGGTTGGAGCTGAAAAAGCTGGAAGATAAACGGATGGATGTGGACACCTTCTTGGAAACGGTGCGCCGCTACACCGACGCCACCACCATCACCAAGCGCATGGTTGCCGAGCTCATTCAGTACATCGAGGTCTATCCTGCGGTCAAGGAGGACGGCATTACCAATCAACGGGTGACGATCCACTACAACTGCATTGGAGCCTTTGAGGTGCCAGACCGCCAGAAAATCCCCGAGCGGGACATCTTAATGGAAACGAGAAAAGGCGTAGCATTAAGCTACGCCCCCACACAGATCGCTATATAAACTTGGAAATAAAAATGCGGAGTATCATCAGCAGACCTTTTCAGATCCTTTAATGATACTCCGCATGGTCGGAGTGGCGAGACTTGAACTCGCGGCCTCATGGTCCCGAACCATGCGCGCTACCATCTGCGCTACACCCCGAGACAGCTTTATCATTATAATGACCTTCAGGCCTGTTGTCAAGGTATTATTTCATTTAATGCATATTTTCGGCCTTGTCCAAATATACTGAGAGCATGAAGACTAAATCTGGATACAATTATAAAATAATCCTCGCGTCCGCGCTGTTTATCGTCCTGACAGCGGTCAAGCTGCTGTTCCCGGCGCAGACTGAGGGGCTTCGCTCGCGTTTGAGAGAGGCGGTCAGCCGTGACGCAGACTACAGCGCCGTGTTTGAGGCTATTGGCGAGCGGCTCTCAGACGGGGCGGGGGAGGCCGCAGCTCTGCTCTTCGGGCAGACGGAGCGCTCCGCCGCGCGCCCGGCCGTGTACGAGCCTGTGACCATACAGCAGCTCCGCCGCGAGGCGGAATACCTGCTCCCCGAAAGCCCCGCGCCCAGCTCAGAGGCAACCGAGCCTGAACCGACGTCGGAGCCGGAGCCCACGCCTTCCGAGACGCCAGCCGCCGTGGCCGCTTTCCTTGAGGCACAGGCCGAGTTTGCCGACTACGGGCTGCCGGTGAATGTCAGTTATGAGATGCCGCGCCTGCCCTTTGAGTACGCCAGCCCCGTCTCTGGCTATACCTCCTCTGGTTTCGGCTACCGACTGCACCCGCTGCAAAACGAGGTCAAATTCCATTACGGCACCGATTTCGCCGTCTGGAGCGGTACGGACGTCCAGGCTTTTGCCGACGGCACCGTAGCTCTCGTCGGCTGGGACGCGGGCTATGGAAACTATGTCATCGTAGAGCACGAGAACGACTGGCAGAGCCTCTATGCCCACTGCTCAGAGATATTGGTTTACAGCGGACAGAGCGTGAGCATGGGCGATGTCATCGCCAAATCCGGCGCGACGGGCGAGGTCACAGGCCCGCACCTGCACTTCGAGCTGCGCAAGGACGGGACATTCTACAATCCGGAGTTCTGGCTTGCATGAGGAAAAGTCGCATTAAAATCAGCGCCGGGGGCGTATTGCTGCTCGCGGCGCTGTATTTTTTCATGGATACCCGGGATTTCATAGCGCTGCTTCTGGCCGCCGCCGCGCACGAGTGCGGCCACCTGGCGGCGCTGAGGGCCGCGGGCTGCCGCGTGCGGGGCTTTTCGGCGGACGCGGGCGGTGCGGTGATAGAGCGCCGGGGCGGCGCGGGGCCGGGCTGGGAGCTGGCCTGCCTCGCCGCCGGGCCCGCGGCGGGCTTCGCCTACGCGCTCGCAGCTTCGCTAATAGGCGGCGAGCTGGACAGCGTACTGTTGCTGCGCTCAGCGGGCATGAGCGCCGTGCTCTCCGTGTTCAATCTTTTGCCCTCACCCCCGCTCGACGGCGGGCGTATGGTGCAGCTGGTATTCGGAGACAAAGCTGCGGAGATTGCGGGCCTCCTGACCGCCTCGGCGGTGTTCCTCATTGGCTTTGCCGCCTTAGTAACCGGCCATGGCGCCGCCCTGTTCCTGGCCGGCGCACTTCTGCTGTTGAAGAATGTGTAAAGGCGGCTGAGTGTTGTTCTTAAGAGAAAGAGATGGTTCAGCCCAACACAATGACGATAGGCAATAAGTGTGCTGAATAGAAAAAGAGCGGAAAAGCCATAGGCTTTTCCGCTCTTTTTCTATTTCGTTTGACAGGTTTTTTGAACTTTTACGCAACCGGCACATGTCTCCGGTGGAACTCATAGCAGTCGTAACACGGATGATAAGGCTGTCAAATGCGCAAGATTCAATCGAGTTGCAGGGGCGGCTTTCACCCCATACTCCCAGAGCAGCGGCTTGTGTCAACCTCACGTCGGCGGTAAACCTGCCTCGGGCGGCGCCTGGTTTCACTTTACCGCCCTGTTATCCGGCAGCGACTCGCGCTGACGCTTGAAGCTGCCAGCCGTGAAGATAATGAGACCGACGACGATAAAGCCGAACATGATGAGCTTTGAGGGTGTGGCCGTCTCGTTCAGGAAGAGGATGCCGCAGATGAAGGTGATGGTGGAGCTGGTATATTGCAAAATGCCCACGACCTTGAAAGGCAGGTCGTTCACGACGTAGGTGTAGAGTATCATCGGCGTCGCGGCAACAACGCCTGAGAGCAGGAGCAGCAGCGCGCTGGAGAGGTCAACAGAGGCGTAGCCGCCCTCGCCGCGGAAGAAGATGACGGTCGCGGCCAGCGCAAAGGGCGCGAGCAGTGTGGTCTCCACGGCGATGCTGACGATGGGGTCGGCATTTGCGGCCTTTTTCACCGTGGCGTACAGCGGCCAGGAGAAGGCGCAGAGCACAGCCACAATGGGGAAGGAGCCGTATTGCACCGTGCTTATAAGCACGCCCAGAGTCGCCACACCGACGGAGATATACTCCAGCAGATGCCCGCGCTCGCGGAAGAGTGCGAGGCCGATTACAAACATGACCATAGGGTTCATGTAGTAGCCAAGCGAGACGTCCAGCACATGCCCGTTCATGACGGCCCAGTTGTATAGTCCCCAGTCGCCGCAGATAAATACGGCGGCGGGGACGAGGTATTTCATGAGCGCACGGTTGCGGAAGGCCGCCAGCAGCTCGTGCAGCCTGCCCGTGCAGATGAGGAAGCCCCAGGTGAAGATAACGCTCATGACTATCCTGACACAGAGGACAAAGAGCGCGTCAAACTGCCCGAGCAGGTTCCAGTAAAGCGGCTGCAAGCCCCAGATGAGATAGCAGACGAGCAGCGCGATAAGCGATTTTTTCGTGCGGGACAAGGGTCATTCACCCTCCTTGACAAAACTTACGGAGGAGCCGGATTCGGGCCTGATGCCAACGTAGGTAGTGCCGACGCCGAGCTCCAGCGGTGTGCCGTCTTTTAGATAGTAGCGGAAGGGATCCGTGTTCGACTCTCGCTCCCAGGTGATCTCGACGCATTTGCCGCCGCAGACGAACCAGCCCTCACCCGTGCCGGTGGTGCGTACGCGGAGCCTGCCCGCACTGTCGATGACGGAAACGTCCGTTGTGAGGAAGAGCAGGTTTTTGAAGGTCATCTGCACGCCCGCGTCGTCATCCACATACTCGGAGCCGTACTCGAAGGCGTAGTAGAGGCCGTTGTTGTCGTTGTATTCAAAGCTGGTGGTTTTGAAGCTGTTGTAGCCGATCTCGGCATAGAGCGCCTCGTCAGTGCATTGCTCCGCGGCATCCTCGGAAAAGCTGAGGCCGTAGTCATAGGCTCCGTCCTCGTGCGTGAGGGAGAAGCCCTCGCCCTCGGCAGCTTCTATGAGCTTTTCACCGATGCAGAAGAGGCTGTGCTCGATGCCGTAATACATCCTGTCAGGGTCGCGGTAGAAAGCTCCCTCAACATAGGTGCGCAGGACGCCGTCCAGGTGGTCCACGTCGTAGCCGCTCATCTCGGTGTAGCTCTCCTCGCTGCCTCCAGCGTGGACGACAATGGCGTCGTAAGAGATGCCGACGTCGGCGTAATAGGGGCGAATACTGCGCAGGCTGCCTATTTTCTCAACATCGCTGATGTCGGTGAAGATGGCCATCATGCGCGTGACGCCGCCCTCCGCGGGTATCTCATAGACGATCTCCGCCTGTGATACGCCGCACTGGGGCAGGGCCTGCTGGATGTTGTTTATCATGATGGCATAGGGCCGGTTTTCGCTTATGTCCTCCTCCATAGGCTCGCCGCTGAGGGGGTTCGTGTAGGGCAGGGGAGTGGGTGTCGGCTCCGGCGTGGGGCTGGGCGTGGAGCTTGGGGGCGGCGTAACGTCCGAAACAGGCTCGGGCAGGCCGCTCTGCTCCGGGGGGAGAGTCCCGCATGCGGCAAGTGAGAGCAGCATCGCCGCGGCGAGGGCGGCGCAAATTATCTTTCTTTTCATCGCTGAGACCTCGCTATGACATGTATACAGCCCATAATACTCCCGCGTCCGGCAGTTGTCAAACCCGGCCGAGGGTGTTAAAATATAAAAAACAAAATGAATGGAGATGCTGTCATGTACGATGAAATAAAAAGTCAGGCGCGCGCAGCCATGCAGGAGCTGCTGGAGCTGGCGGCTCCCAGACCGGGCAGCCTGGTGGTCGTCGGCTGCTCTTCCAGCGAGATAATGGGCAGCAGGATAGGCAAGGGCAGCACGCCCGAGGCGGCTGAGGCCGTCGTCGAGGCCATATACCCGCTCATAGAGGAGCGCGGGCTCTACCTCGCGGCCCAGTGCTGCGAGCATTTGAACCGCGCCCTGATAGTGGAGCGTGAGGCGGCGGAAAAGTTCGGCTATGAGCCGGTCTGCGTCATTCCGCAGCCGAAGGCTGGCGGCTCCTTTGCCACGGCTGTGTGGAAGCGTATGAAGGACCCCGTCCCTGTGGAGCATGTGCGCGCCTCGGCGGGGCTGGATATCGGCTGCACGCTGATAGGCATGCATTTGAAAGAGGTCGCCGTCCCTCTGCGCCTGGCGGTCAAGCACATAGGCGAGGCGCCGGTAAGCGCAGCGCGCACGCGCCCGAAGCTCATCGGCGGCGTCCGCGCCGTGTACCCGGAAAAGGTGTGAAAAAAGCCGCCGCACGACACCGTGCGGCGGCTTTTGTTATTGAAACTGAGCTCAAACGAAGTGCAGGGCGAGAGTGAGGACGACGAAAGCGAGGCCGACCCACTTGGTGGCCTTGGCAAGCTTCGCGTCAAGCGTCTTGGCCTTGCCCTTGGAGAGGAAGGTGTCCGCGCCGCCGGCGATGGCGCCGGAGAGGCCGGAACGCTTGCCGGACTGGAAGAGGACAATGACCGTGACGGCGAGAGCGGAAAGCAGCTGCAAGATCGTGAGAGCGATGTACATTTAAATTCAATCCTTTCGGTATCGTAAACACTTATGTCAAACAGTGCTTAGATACTATACCACACCATATAGCGGTTTTCAAGCAGAATTTTTCCCAAATGCAAGGTTTTCTCACAAAAAATGCTTTGCGCCCCGGCTATGGCCGGGGCGCAGGCGCTTCAGGCTCCCGAAGTGGGCATAGCGGAGCTCTCAGGCATGGGCGAGTTGTTGACGCTGGCCGTGGGGACCGGCTTGGGCGACTCGCTGACCTTGGCGGTGACTTCGGGCTTGTCGGTGACAACGCCGTCGTCCATCCTTGCGCAGCCGGAGAGCACGCACACGAGCGCCGCAGCGCTCAGGAAACATGCAAGCAGCTTCTTCATGGCTATCTCCTTCATAAAAAGTTTACGACCATATGATGCTCTTTTTCGCGAAAATTATGTTGCATTTTTTAAAAAATCATATAATATAGGTGTGCACGGCTAGTGCTGATAAACACATAGGAGGAATAATATAATGGAACTAAAAGATAGCAAGACCTTTCAGAACCTTGCCACTGCTTTTGCGGGCGAGGCTCAGGCCCGTGTAAAATATGAGTACTATGCCTCTCAGGCGAAGAAGGACGGCTATGAGCAGATCGCCGCCTTCTTCACCGAGACCTCCGGCAACGAGAAGGAGCATGCCAAGCTCTGGTACAAGCACATGGCGGGCGGCAAAGTCGGCCCCACCACCGAGAATCTGAAGCTGGCCGCCGCCGGCGAGAATTACGAGTGGACCGAGATGTACGCCGAGTTCGCCAAGGTCGCCCGCGAGGAGGGCTTTGTGGCCATCGCCATGCAGATGGAGGGCGTCGCCGCCATCGAGAAGCAGCACGAGGAGCGTTACCGCGCCCTGCTCAAGAATATCGAGGAGGCCCAGGTCTTCACCCGCGTGGGCGAGCAGGTCTGGATCTGCCGCAACTGCGGCCACGTCCACGTTGGCCCCAGCGCCCCCACCGTATGCCCTGTCTGCGCCCATCCGCAGGCCTATTTTGAGCTGCGCTGCCAGAACTACTGATACTTGCGATATTAAAAAACCGGCATGGCCACAGGCCATGCCGGTTTTTTGTTTAGCATATCAGCCCTCAAAGAAGACCTCCTTGAAGGCAGGCAGGGAGCGCTCTATCATCTCCTTGGAGACGCAGTAGCTCAGGCGGAAGTAGCCAGGCACACCGAAGGAGTCGGAGGGGACGATGAGCAGGTTTTTCTTCTTGGCGATCTCAGCGAAGGCCATCGCGTCCCCGCCGGGGGCCTTGACGAAGAGATAGAAAGCGCCCTGGGGCTTGGCGCACTTGTAGCCGATTTCGGTCAGACCATTGTAGAGCAGGTTGCGGTTGACGTCGTAGGCTTCGAGGTCGGGCATGATGTCGCAGCACTGGGCAACGGCGCGCTGGATGAGCGAGGGGGCGCAGACGTGGCCCAGCATACGGGAAGCGCCCGCGACGGCGACAAAGACGGTCTTGGAATCCGTCACGTCGTCGGCCACGAGGACGTATCCGATACGCTCGCCCGGCAGGCTGAGGGACTTGGACCAGGAGTAGCAGACGATGGTGTCCTTGTAGATGTTGGGGATAAAGGGAACCTCAACTCCATCGTAGACCAGCTCCCTGTAGGGTTCGTCGGCGATGATGTAGACGGGGTGGCCGTACTTCTCAGCGGCTGCTCCGAGAATGTCCGCAACCTTGCCGAGGGTCTCAGCGCTGAAGACAACGCCGGAGGGGTTGTTGGGGGAGTTTATGATGACGGCCTGGGTGTGCTCATTCACGAGGGATTCGAGCGCGGCAAGGTCTATCTGGAAGCTCTCGGTGTCAGCCGGGACCATGACGAACTTGTTGCCGGAGGATTCAATGAAGGGCTTGTACTCAGGGAAGAAGGGGGCGATGGCAATGACCTCGCTGTCCTCGCAGGCGAGGGCCGTGAGCGCCGCCATGAGCGCCGGGGCAGCGCCGCAGGTAAAGAAGAGGTTCGCGGGGCTGATCTGCTTTCCAAAGCGCTCGGTGAGGTTTTTGGCCACGGCGGCGCGGATGCTGTCATCGCCCGGGCCGCTGGTGTAGCCGTGGACCTTGATGCTGCTCTCGGTGTCGAGTATCTCATGGATGCTTCGATTGACTTTTTCGGGCGCAGGGATGGAGGGGTTGCCGAGGCTGTAGTCAAAGACGTTCTCCTCGCCGACGATCTTGGCCTGCTGCCTGCCGTACTCGAACACCTCGCGGATATAGGAGCGGACGCTTCCCAGAGCATATGCTGTTTGGTTGACCATGCTGAATTCCTCCTTGAATATTGTGATATCTCTTGTAAATAATAGACGACAAATCGTTAGAAATACGAAACCTGTGCGACAGGTAATCAACTGCTAACATTATAAACACCATACCGGCCATGCCGTCAAGAGCTTTTTGCCAATGGCGGCAAAAAAAGGCGGCCGAGGTGTTCCTCAGCCGCCTGAAACGCTGTTTTGGGGTCCTATTCCTCCGTCGCGGCCGCAGCGTCCTTCACGGCGGAGTCGAGCTCCGCGCCGAAGAACTCGTGAACTGCCTCAAGGGCGTCGGCCATGTCGCGGTAGACTTCGTCTGTAATGAATTCCCAGGGGGTACCGGACTCATAGGAGTTTATGGCCGCGTGCAGGTCCACCATGCGGTAGTGCCAGCCGTAGTCGTTTATACCGTAGTCGTAGAGGTCTGCCATGTAGATGGGCTTGTAGCTGACGTCGGATATCCAGACCTCGCCGGTGTCGGTGTCCTTGGTGAGCTGGATGTTTACAAGGGCGGAGATGTCCGTGTACTCGTCGTTCTGGCAGGAGAGCATGTTGCCGAGGCTGTAGCAGATGAAGCCGGTGCGCTCGTTGCCCTCGGCGTCCTTGACAGTGCGCAGCTCCATGCGCTGAGGCACGCGGCAGTGTCCGCCAATGATGATGTCCGCGCCGTTTTCAAAGAGGAAATCGGCAATCTCTACCTGCTGCTCGTTGGGCTCCGTGGCAAACTCGGTACCCCAGGACATAAAGACAAAAACGATGTCCGCGCCCGCCTCCCTGGCGGAAGAGATGTCGGCCTGCATGAGGTCGTAGTCGATCTTTGTGCCGCCGCTGAGGTAGTCCAGGGCGCAGATGCTGGCCGCGTACTCAAAGCCCGCGACAGGGACGCTGTTTGTATCGCAGGTGTAGGCGAGGAAGGCGACGTTTATGCCGTTTATGTCGGCCATGTAGCGGTTTCCGCTCGCGTCGCGCTCCTCCTGGGTGCGGTAGGTGCCGACGTGGCTTAGCCCGGCGGCGTCAAGGGTGTCGAGCGTGTAGTCGATGCCGTCCTTAAAGGAGTCCACACAGTGGCTGGTTGCGGTGTTCACAAGGTTGAAGCCCACCTGGGCGATGGAGGCAGCTAGGTCGGTCGGGGACTTGAAGAGGGGGTAGGCCGTGTAGTTGGCGCCCTCGGCGAAGGTGGTGACGAGGGAGCAGACTGAATAGTCTGCGCTGGCTATGAAATCCTTGAGAATGCCGAAAATAGGCACATAGTCATAGCCGGTGTCGCCCATGGCCTCGCCGTTGAGTCCGGTGTGCATGACGATGTCGCCGCCGACTGCGAGGGTCGAAGTGACGGTGTTCACGTGCTCGGGACTGGGCTCCGGGGTGTTTTCAGGCTCGTCCGTCGGGGGCAGGGTGCCGGCCACAACGGGGGGAGCAGAATTCTCCGCGGGGGCGTTGGGCTTCACGAGGGACGCAATCACGATGACGGCGACGACGAGCACAATGGCCGCCAGGACCGTGATGAGAACTATTTTAAACTTCTTGTTCATATCAGACCTCCAAGCGCCTAGCGGCGCGGTTTACAACTAAATATGATAGCATAGCGCCCTGCAAATTGCAAATTTTTTGATATGCGTTGAAGCCGCGCGCCCGGCGTGTTAGAATGGGCGCATGGACGATTTGAAGAAAAACGAAATATATGAGGCAGAAGTGACGGGCTTTACCTCCGAGGGTGCGGGCGTGTGCCGGATATCCGGCCGCGCCGTGTTCGTGCCGCGGGCGCTTCCTGGGGAGCGCTGGCGCGTGCGGATAGTAAAGGTGACTAAAACCGCCGTTTACGGCAGGGGGGAGGAGCGCCTGACGAGCTCGCCCGAGCGTGTCGCGCCCGCCTGCCCGAATTTCGGCCGTTGCGGCGGCTGCGACCTCATGCACATGAGCTACGCCGCGGAGCTCACGATGAAGCTTGAGCGCGTGAACGAGGCCTTCCGCCGCATAGGCGGCCTGGAGCTCCGTTCGGAGCGCATAATCGGCTCTGACAGTGTGGAGGGCTATCGCAACAAGGCGGTATACGCCGTGGGCGAGACAGGGGAAGGCCCCGCCGCAGGCTTTTACCGCCCCGGCAGTCATGACGTAGTACCCGCGCCTGCCTGCCTGCTCCAGTCGGAGGAGGCCTCGGCCTGTGCGGGAGCCGTCGTCGCCTGGATGTGCGAAAATGGCCTGCGTGCCTGGGATGGAAAGGAAGGCGTGCGCCATGTCTATACCCGCCGCGCGCGGGACGGCGTGGCCATATGCTGCGTCGTGGTGGGCAGGCGGCTCTCTCCGGCGATGTCACGCTCTCTGACAGCAGCGCTGCGCGCGGCCTGTCCAAAGCTCGTCGGCGTCGTCGAGTGCGTCAACGCCTCGCCTGGCAATACCGTGCTTTCCGGGCAGCTGCGCACGCTCTGGGGCAGCGGTACGCTTCTGGATACCCTCTGCGGCAGCGAGTTCGAGCTGAGTCCGCGGGCCTTCTACCAGATAAACCCGCCCCAGGCGGAAAGGCTCTATCAGCTGGCCCTGGACTACGCCTTGCCCGAGCCGGGCGGAACAGCGCTTGACCTTTATTGCGGCGCAGGGACGATAAGCCTCTGCCTCGCAAAACGCGCTGCGCGCGTCATAGGCGCGGAAATAGTCCCCGAGGCGGTGGAGAACGCCCGTGCCAATGCAGCAAGAAACGGTGTAAAGAACGCAGAATTCATCTGCGCCGACGCGGGGGAGGCGGCCAAAGAGCTGAAAAACCGGGGCATGACCCCGGACGTGATAGTCGTAGACCCACCGCGCAAGGGCCTTGAAGCCGCCGCTCTGGAGCAGATAGCCTCCATGCATCCCCCGCGCCTGACCTACGTCTCCTGCGACCCCGCCACCCTGGCCCGCGACCTCAAGCGCCTGACAGAGCTGGGATACCGCGCCGAAAAAGCCGTCGCCGTCGATATGTTCCCGCGCACCTCACACGTTGAGACGGTAGTACTTTTGTCCAAACTTAACACCAAGCAGCATATCGAAGTGGAGTTGAATCTGGATGAGTTGGATTTGACTGCGGCGGAGAGTAAGGCGACCTATGACGAGATCAAAGCGTATGTGCTGGAGAAGTATGGCTTGAAGGTATCGTCCCTATACATCTCGCAGATTAAGCGCAAGTGTGGGCTGGATGTGGGGCAGAATTATAATCTGTCAAAGAAGGAAGACGCAAAAGTGCCACAGTGCCCACCGGAGAAAGAGGCGGCGATCATAGAAGCGTTAAAACATTTTCAGATGATTTGAGTACATTGATACAGCAGGAATGTGGGGTGAAGCAATCTTGCTGTATTTTTTCATTATAACGCCTTTATCTCTAATCAAAATATTTTTTATATCGTATAAACGCGGGGTCATCTAAGATATCAAATTTGCCATGTGTGTTTTCTAAAACCAGTTTACGGCAAACTTCCACACGATGTAACATCGGGGATACAATAGTATGTGTTTGGTTAAGGTACGTTGTAATATCCTCTACTGATACTGGAATTTTGTAGCCATGTGAACAGCTAGCGATAATAATGCCGTCATCCCGTAGGGGGGCAATTACCCTACGAAACAGGAAATTTTTTGTGATTCGATGGTTCAAATATTCACGAATCACTGCTACAAGTTGGTTGGAAGATATGTAGTGTGTTGGACTAACATTTTTTACTTGAAACAATAAATATTGTAAAAAGGCAACTTGAGCGCGTCTCTCATCTGTATTCTCGTTTTCATGCTTAGTGATAAAGTCAGATGCACATTTAACAGCAAGTGTAAAAACATCTTTGTTGTATTTGTAGTCTGACGGATTCGTGGTTCCCCAATATGGTTCCATTTTATTGGGAAAGTCTTCTCTTGCAATAATTTTGCCTTTCAGCATTTCCAAATAGTCGGGAGCCGAATTGTCAGTTAATGAATGTCCTATCGAACCACCTACCATATCAGCAAGTTGAACGAGTAATTCATCCTTGCTGTCAACATAGTCAAAATCATATTCGTTCAACAAATTCATCTGTGGGCGGTTGTTTTGGACGTATTTTCTAAATGACGCTTGGAATTCGGTCGTTCCTATCTCGTCTTCAATAATTTTGAGTTTAGGATATACATGATAAAGCAAGTTATATAGTCGCTGATGTAGGAACTTAATAAAGGATTCTTTGTAATTGGTCAAAGGGCTGCCCTGAATAAAAGCCTGCTTATCTGCAATGAAAAGAACAACTCGGAAGTCAATCATTAGTAATTGTGAGAGAATCCTACTTCTCCGTTTGTAGTCGCTTCCAATTTTGCTTGACTTGAGTTCGGCTCTCTCGAATCCATTACTTTTCTTCACTTCGGCAACAGCCGAATGAAGTTTATCAATATCTTTATTCTCCACTATTACTGCACAAAGAATATAATATTTAGATGCTCCAGTTGAGGAAAAATCAAAACCGAAGCTACCGTATTCGTCAATATAGGCTGTCCTATCAGACATAGCCTGCAATATTTTCTGGTTTTCTATATCTTCTATGCTCATCTGATAGTAAGACAAAGCTTTCCCTCCCTATACTTAGATTATAATCCCTTCACAATCTCCATAAACCGCTCCAGCGAATACGCTCCCGGGTAGTCCGGCTGCTTGGTCTCAAACACCATGTAGTACTTGTACTGTTTTCCGGCCAGCTTCGCCCACTGGTCACCGATTTTGGCTTTTTCCTTGGATTCATCGTTGTCCAAGTGGTCGCCCTTAGTTTCTACCATAAGCACCTTTCCGCTGTTGAGCAACACGATGATGTCAGGGTAAGCATGAACAGGGCCGTTAATCTGGAATCCCAGTCTGGAGATATTCCGATGCCACCACTTGACGTTACCCAGCGCTGACAGTGCCCACACCACCTTGAACTCGTACTCGTTCATATCTTCTTCGGCGGTATAGAGCGATTTCGGCACCATCGAGGTAAATGCCGTTGGGGAGATCACCGCTGGCAGCGCATAGTTGGGCAAACAGGAAATCTTGTCCTGCTCCAGCCAGGTATCAAAGACGCCGGAGCGATGTTCGGCAATCAATTCCTTCACTTTCCCCTGAATCTTCACGACATAAGGATACGGCGACTGCTCCAGCTCAGAGAGCTGATCTTCGCTCATGGTGCCGATCACCCGGTCGATATACTCATCCAGCTCCCGGTCGTTGACGCAGTTCATCTTGGACAGCTTTTGCTTGATAATGCCCTTACACAGCGAGAGGCGCTTTTCCGAAGGCTGAGTATTAAACCACTCCCGGAAAAAGGCACTGTCGCCGCCGGACAGCCGCCACGCCTTTGCGGTGCTGTTTTTGCTGTCGTCTACGTCCACCCGCGCCATCTCAGCATTGACTGTGGTGAAATCTACACGGGCGTCCTTGTCCCGCAGAGAGAAACCGCCCTCCAAATGCTCCAGTTCCAGGGGTTCATAGGCTTCCGAAAACAGGCTGGGGCCAGTCTCCAGCATAAATTGGGGGAAACGCAGGGCGGCGGCTTCATCTGCAAATTCCTCATTCATTCGGAACTGATTCATTTTGTTGCGCACCTCCGATGGAGCCTGGCTCAAAGCGGTATTGTCGGCCTGGTTGATCTCGTCCTCATAGGTTTTGTTCTGTTGCAGGGCCTGTGACAGCATGGGGTCAGACTGCATGGTTCCATCCTGCACGGATTGCTCTGCCTCCTTTGTGGCTGCTTCAAAACGCGCCTTCAAATCCGAGCCGTCTACCTCCGGCAGATCTGGTTCGTCAGCGGGAGGCGGGACAAGAGGAAGTTGCTCCGGCTCCTGGGTGGGCGCAGTCGTAATGGGCACGTCCACATCCTGTGCCCGGTAGTCGCGGCTGCTGAAACCGGCGCTGTTCAGCCCGGCCACAACCTTCTCCAGCGTCTGGTGGAAGTCTGCGGAAGATGTGATGACATAGGAGAGATTCAGCACTTCACTGCTGTTTTTCTGTGTGTAGGGCAGGCGAAGTACGCGCCCCAAAATCTGCTCCACATCCACGGTAGAAGTGCGGTTTGCCACCGTGGCCAACACATAGGCAAAGGGGCAGTCCCAGCCCTCTTTCAGGGCATTCACGGTGATGATGTACCGGATGGGGCAGTCTTGGGACAACAAGTCCACATTTTTCAGCTCGTCCTTATCGCCGGTTTTGATGGCAATTTCCTTTTCAGGAATACCGCCGTCCACCAGTGTTTTCTTGATTTTTTCATATGTAGTGCTGTCCGCATTGTTGCGGGGCTGGGCTTGGAACAGAACGATGGGACGAATATAGCGCCCACTGGTTTCCTGATCCCGTTTGGCCTGTGCCTCCAGCTTGGCGCGAATGGCGATAGCATCTCCATACACATCGGCCTGAGATTTCCGGTTATACACGATGACCGGTAGCTTAACCATGTTGGCCTTTTTCAGCCGTGCAGCGTCCACAAAAGAGATGATGTTGCTTTTCTTCTTGGGGGTGGCGGTCAGGTCAAACACAAAGCTGGGATTGAAGTTTTGCAGCATTTCCACGCTCAAATCCGAAGTGGCATGGTGGCTCTCGTCCACGATAACCACCGGATTCAGATAGCGGATCACCTGGATCAACGCCGTCTCATCGGTATCGGCCAGCAGAACGGACGGATCATCCATCCATTTTGCAAACTCGGCCAGATAACCGTTCTCCTGATAGGCTTTGCGGCCTTCCTTTTTGCTGGTACGGAAGGAATCATAGCTGAGCACAAACAAGGAAAGCTGTTCTGTCACGGCGGAAGGGGTGAAGTTTTGTCCCATGAGGGCTTGCTCTTTGGAGTACACCTGCACCCGCCCGCCAAAATCCACATCCAGCCGCTGACGATAGGGATGGTCTGGATTTTCCAGTGCCTTGCGGGTCTGGGTCAGAATGGCCTCGGAGGGCACCAACCATACAACGGCCTTGGCCCGGCGCTGAGGCATGGCGTCAAAAATTGTCCGCAGAGAACTGGCGGCAATATAGGTCTTGCCGCCGCCGGTGGGTACCTTAGCGCACACATGGGGCACGCCGGGGAGCACATTCACATAGTTGGGCATACCGCCAAAACCCACCAGAACATTCTTTTCGTTCCAGAGGGCTTGATACGCCTTTGCCGGGCTTTGCAGCTCCACCACCAGCTCCAGATAGCGCGCAAGATCGGCAATGACTTCTTTCTGATACGATTTCAGTTCCATTTCTTCACGCTCCTTTACAGCCGGGCAATATCCCGTGGAATTTTCTTGAAGGTGATATTGTGCTTGCGCAGCGTCTCCTGTGGGATAGCGCACAGGTCAGCGTAGATGGTGTAGCCCTCGGCTTTGGTCTGGATGGTAGCTAAAAAGGCATGATCCAGTGTGGTGACGCTTTCCCGCTTATAATAAAAGTAATAGGCAGTGTTGCGGCACAAACCCATGAAATAGGGCTCGTCCACGGGCTGCTCAGCAGATAGAGACTCTTTGGTCTCCATATAGTAGACGTATTCCCGAATCTTCTGCAAGCCCACTTCCTCGTTGAGGTTTCCATCCGGCATCAACAGAACTGGTCCTAGCTCGTAGTAACTGAAATTGCCGCCGGTACCCTTCACGGCTTTTTTACCCTCTCCATAGCCGTCAATCACACGCTTGACACGCTCGGCGGTAATGTTGTCGGCGTAGTCCATCATTTCTACCAGGATGAATTTACGGTTGCCGCCGTCGGCCTTGTTCATATTCAGCACAGCATGGGCAGTAGTGCCTGAACCAGCAAAGGAGTCGAGAACTATATCTTTATCTGAAGCTATCCATTTTACAATTCTATCGAGTAATAAAACGCTTTTTTCTGTATCAAATCCAGCATATGAACCAGACAAAAGAATGTCCATCCAGTTGTCGCTCAATAGTTTCCCGGATTGTGGCGGTACATAATACTGGATCGTGCCCGTTTCATTCATTCGGACAAAGTCCAGTTTTTCATTGGTCGCCATCAGATGCTCAATATAGTAATCATCAATGGACATCTTATCTGCATATTCAGAAAGAAATTTTTCATAATTTTTAGTTGCTTTGCTGGCTCTTGTTTTTTCCCATCTCCATTGACCTTTTTCTGGGCAGTATCCAAAGATTTCATATCGCATAGTAGGTCTATCTGTTCCACGCCAAAATGTATCCCATTTTCCTGCTTTTTCAATTTCAAAGTCTTTGGAAAGTTTGGGAAGTTTAGCTTGAGGATTCTTAGAATACAAGTAAATATACTCATGCCCTAGTGATAACGCCTGCACAGTTTCAAACTGGGCCTGAACATTTTTGATACCTCGACGCACAGAAATACAATTTCTAAAATTTGCAACCCCAAATATTTCATCCATGATACATTTGAGATTTGCATATTCAAAAACATCAATACTTACAAAAATAAATCCATCTTCTGCCAAAAGCCGTTGCAACAGCTTCAGGCGGGGATACATCATGCACAACCATTTATCATGCCGAGAAAGATCCTCGCCTTCTCTGCCCACCACTTCACCCAGCCACTTTTTGATCTTAGGATCATTGACGTTATCGTTATACACCCAGCCTTCATTGCCTGTGTTGTAGGGTGGATCGATGTAGATACACTTCACTTTGCCTTCGTACCGGGGCAGCAAGGCTTTCAGCGCCTCCAGGTTATCACCGTGGATAATCATGTTTTCACTGCCATTATCCTCGGTGTGCTGTCCGGCTTCATCATAGCTGTACTGGCGCTCCAACACCCGATAAGGCACCTCCTGGTGGTGATTTACCACCTTATCTTTTCCAATCCATTCAAGTGTTGGCATGGGAATTATCCTCCTGTCGGTTTGGTGCTTGATTGGCTGCGTTAGTATTTATCATTTGAGCAAACGCACCAGCTACCTTTGCAAGCTCTGTCTGTCCTTTTTGGATGATCTGTTGCTGATCCATTGCCTCCATCATCCCTTTCGGAACATACGGATTCTGAATGGTTTCCCATGTGATTTTATCCTTATATCCAAGAGAAATAGCCATTTTCTCAAGTAATTTATCTTGTGCTTGCTGCATTTGCTTTAACTGTATTTCATCTGGGTCCTTGACACAAAGTGCATGATAGTATTCACTCCAAGCCTGTCGAACATTTTTATCATCCGAAAAAACAATATCAATAATGTTCATGGCTCGTGTACTTTCTACAGACCATCCTACTCGATTTATCATCAACGTCTTAAATATATCCATTTTATCTTTCCGTCTTTGAGCCCGCTCTTGAAGATATTGGCCAACAAATACAGCAACCACAGGAATAAGCAATACCGCGATTAAGTTTAGAATTGTCATGATTATTTCAAATATAGTCATTGCGTTTTTCTCCCTTTCTTTTCCTCTTGACATTTCGGGAAAATATCCACAACATCTCCAATATTGACTCCGAGTACGCCGCAAATTTTCCCCAGCGTTTCCAATGTCACTTCTTCATCTCGGTTCAGTTTTGTCATGGTGTTGGGGGCGATCCCCGCTGCTCGCCGCAGATCAGCCTTGCTCATTTTTCGGTCAATGAGCAGTTTCCAGAGTTTATTGTAAGAGATGACCATATTGGTGCCCTCCGGTCAGAGAATTCGACTTTTTTATTATATCAGATATTGGCGCTTGGGACAATTGGTTTTCGCACCCCCATGCGAAAATAGTCAACCAAGGCCGAGGGTTCTGCAAGGCTTCTTCGTAGGCTCTGTCCAGCCACCGCTGAACAAATACAGGCACAGAAATCTGCCCGCTATACGGGCAAATCTCTGTGCCTGTTTTGCCTGTTCGGGCAGAGGAGCATCCATTGCGTGGGAACAGGATGGATAGTCACTGCACGGACAGGCGGGGTGTCCAGAGGGGCGCAGTCCCTTTGACTCTGGGTTTCCAATAGGGGCGAGCAGCATCCCTGTTGGCACACGATTTTCCGTAGGAAAGTCTAGTGTGTTATACCTTTGTGGAGCAGATGGCAGCCGGAATTGTAGCACGCCCCGGAAAGTGTGGCTACAGTTGCGGCGTTCTGGCGGGAAAGGTTGCCCCTTACGGGGCGGCATGAGCGACAGAAAAAGGATGGCAGGCGGTGCGAATATGCACTGTCTGCCATCCTTGTCATCTGCGGAACAAAGGTATATCAAAGCCCCGTCAGCAGCTGCTTACCATCGTATCAGAACCACCACGGCAGCTTCCCGCGCAGACTGTCCATCGCCTCGCCCTCAACCTTCTTCGTCCGGCTCTCGCTGAGATGGAAATGGAGTGCTGTGCCGATCAGCGGGTGCTCAATACCATCGGTAAATCCATAGCGATACAGCAGATAAGTCTGCTCTCTGGCAGTCAGCTTGTCCATCGCCGCATACAATTCCATTAGCTGTTCTTTTTGGATATAGATTTGTTCCGGCGTTTGGGTGTGAGGGTCAGCAATGGCCTCGATTCGCAGCATCCGTTCATCATCTGAGAGAACGTCATCCAGATATACTCTCTGGAAGCCGGGGCCGTCTTTCTTATCCACCATCCGTTGTTCAAACTGAGCGAGGGCTGCGCGAATGCAGTCCGTCATGGCATTGCGGATTGCCGGTGCCGCATAGGTCAGGAATTTCATACCCCGTCCGGCGTCAAATAAAGGAATCGCGTTCAGCAGGCCGATACTTCCCTCCTGCACTAAATCATCTAAATCCATTCCAATATCATTTTCATCCAGACCCATGCTCCGGTATTGCTCCAACGCGATTTTACGGATGAATCCCAGATTGTTTTCCAGCAAAATATCACGGGCAGCCGTATCCCCTGCCTGCGCCAGCTTGCACAGCCGCTCATTGCTCAGGGCCGGCATTTTGTTTCTCCTGCGCGTGGTCTAAGGTGGATTGGAGAAATTCCGTCAGCGCCTGACCGAACTTGTCCAACGCTTCCTTTTGCACGCCGTCCATTCCTGCCGCGCTCTGGGTAACGGCGGCGGAAATCATTTCGGGTGTGATGGTCGGTGCCTGGACATCTTGGCCTTTTGTCAATTCGGAGAACATCTGCTGGGTGATGCCTTTGGTCAAGGTTTGTGCCGCCGTAAAATCGTTACCAATCTCTTTCTTCACTTCCCGCAGCGCCGCTATGAACGTGTTCTGTATCATCGTCAGGTCTGCCTGATATACAGGGACTTTCTGCCGGTTGACAGTTCTGGCAGCCTGCACCGCAGCGTCTGTTTTATTGTTCCGGCGCAGCATGGCGCTGAGGGTGGTAAGCATTTGATTCTGTCCGGCGAAACCAGCAGCCAGCGTATCGTCAAAATATTGCTCGATCATGTAGGTAACTTCTGCAAAACGCGGGCTTTCCAACAGGCGGTTGACAATTTCAGCATTGGCTTTCCCGGTGTACAGATTCCGCGCCGCCTGCACCGACAGGCCCAGTTCTTCAATATCAAAATTTGTCCGGTCAGGCGTGTTGACTTCCCCCAGCAGAAAATCTGTTGAAACTTCAAACACTTTTGCAATGCGGAGCAAATGTTCTGTGCTGATCTTATCGGTTTTACCGCTGACAAACCGGCTGATGGCGCTCTCGGTGCTGCCGATGCGGGTCGCCAGCTGTGCCTGGGTAATTTTATGTTCCTTCATAAGCTCCTGCATCCGCTGCCGGATATTGCCGGGCAGATAGGCTCCCTCCATGTGACACACACCTCTTTCCTGTAAACTCTCTGCTTTCATTATACCTTATAAAACCAGCGTGGGCAAATGCTTTCCGCTGGTCTCGCCGCTCTGATGTCTTGCATTTTTGCAAGATTTCAGGGTGGCGATTTTTCATTTCTTGCACTTTTAACGGATTTTTCGGTCTATAGGCTTTTTCCCCGTATATTCAGGCAGACGGGCAGATACCGTCAATAAATGATGGAGGGCAAAGCCTATGAATTTGTTTGAAACTGTAAAATCTGCTGTCACTGTGAAGCAGGCCGCCGAGCACTACGGCTGCAAGGTCAACCGGGGCGACATGATCTGCTGCCCCTTCCATGATGACAGGCATCCCAGCATGAAGCTGAACAGGGATTATTTCTACTGCTTTGGCTGCGGGGCCACCGGGGACGTGATTGACTTTGTGGCGCGGCTATTCGGCCTGAGCAGCTACGAGGCCGCAAAGAAGCTAGCCTATGACTTCGGCATCGACCCGGACAAGCCCCCGGCAGCCGTGGCACTGAAAAAGCCCTATCCGCTGGCGCGGACCTTCCGCAACGATGAGATGCACTGTCAGCGGGTGCTGTGCGATTATCTGCATCTGCTGGAACACTGGAAAATCAAGTACGCCCCACAGTTGCCGGAGGAAAATCCAGACGATCGCTTTGTGGAGGCGTGTCATATGATCGAGTATGTAGATCATTTGTTGGACGTGCTCATGTTTGCGGAACTGGAGCAGCGCGTGAAGGCGGTGGATATGCTCCTGAAGGACGGAACCATCGCCGCGCTGGAGCAGCGGCTGAAACGTCTGGAAAAGGAGGTGCAGCACCGTGGCGAAGAACAAGCAATCGCCTGAGGTCAACCAGCCTGTCTGGTTTGACGGCAAGAGCATCAACGAAGCCCTGTTTTGTGATGATTTTCTCGGCAGACACAAGATCATCTACACAAACGGGGCTTTTTTCACGCCCGATGGCCGTGTGACCGATGAACTGCCGCTGCGTGGAGAAATTTTTGAGGAACTGAAATGCTGTGCGGTCAGCAATATCCCCCGCAAAATCAGCAACATTGTGGAACTGATGAAGCTGGCGGCGCTGGTAGAGGATTTCCCACCGGAAACTGACCGCATTCATCTGGCAAACGGCACGTTATTTCTGGATGACACCTTTACGGAGGGAAAACAGGACATTGTGCGCTGCCGTCTGCCAGTGTCCTATAATCCCGAAGCACCCGCGCCGACCCGCTGGTTGGCCTTTCTGGATGGGCTGTTGTACCCGGAAGACATCCCTACCTTGCAGGAGTTTATCGGCTATTGCCTGATCCCCAGCAACAAGGGCCAGCGTATGATGGTCATTAAGGGCAACGGCGGCGAGGGTAAAAGTCAAATTGGCGTGGTGCTGGCTGCCCTATTCGGCAACAATATGAAGGACGGCAGCATCGGAAAAATTTCAGAGAACCGCTTTGCCCGCGCCGACCTGGAACACATTCTGCTGTGTGTCGATGACGATATGCGGATGGAGGCACTGCGTCAGACCAACTATGTCAAATCCATCGTCACTGCGCAGGGCAAGATGGATTTGGAGCGTAAGGGCAAGCAGAGTTATCAGGGGTGGATGTGCGCCCGTCTGCTGGCGTTCAGCAACGGCGACTTGCAGGCTCTCTTTGACCGCAGCGATGGTTTTTACCGGCGGCAACTGGTGCTGACCACCAAAGAAAAACCTGTTGACCGTGTGGATGATCCCGACCTGGCCGAGAAAATGAAAGCAGAGATCGAGGGTATCTTCCTATGGGCTTTTGCGGGATTGCAGCGGCTGGTGGCGAATAACTTCAAGTTTACCGAGAGCCAGCGCACCCGAGAGAACCGGGAAGCCGTCAAGCGAGACAACAATAACGTGTTTGATTTTCTGGAATCCGAGGGCTATATCCGGCTGAAAGCGGATGCGTCCATTAGTTCAAAGGATTGCTACGACATTTACCGGATGTGGTGCGAGGAAAACAGTCTGACCGCACTCAAACGCCGCAGTTTCAGCGATGCGCTGGTGGCCGCCTGCGGCAAGTACAATCTGGAACACTGTAACACGATTACCAATTCGGCAGGACGCCGGGTGTGGGGCTTTATGGGCATTGAGGCAGTGGCAAGACCGCATATAAACGAGTTTACGGACGCTTCACAGTGTACGTACGTACCGGAAGACTGGCGAGATTGATTTTCGCTCTGGTCGCCGGTACGTATGTACGCAGCGATTCACCCTGTTACCTCATATATTGCGCTGGTGCTTCACAGGCTTAAAGTGGTCGTGCCCATTTGGGGAATAACCAAAACGGACAGGAAACGCAGTAATTTTATAGGCATATTTTGAAGCAATCGCAAAACGGCGAAATGTTTCTCTATGCTCCGCATACAGTTCGCTGGACAGCGGCTCACGGAACAGAGTACAGGTTGCACCGTTTCGCGCCAATACAGCCAGAACAGTGAAAAACCCCGCATTTCCGCAAAGCCGAATATTCCGCCGTTGACCAATGGTGCGCGGGGAAACATTTCTATCGCAAAACAGCATTTGCACAAATTTCACCATTGACCAAAGCCGGTGCGCTCCCCAGCGTAGCCGGTTCTTTTTATGACGCAACAGAAAATCATGTTTTAGTTGTCAAGTGGCAAAGGGCGTCACTTGCGAAAATGGAGGATTACCATGAAATCAAGTATCCGAAACGAAATCAAGGCGCAGATCATCCGCGCCGGTTACACCATGCAGGAAGTCGTTGACCAGCTGCACGATGAATATGGTTGGAGCGACAGCGTATCCAATCTTTCCGGGAAATTGCAGCGGGAATCACTGCGGTATCGTGAGGCCGTGGAGTTGGCTGATGTGTTGGGATATGACATTGTCTGGCAGAAACGGAGGGATTGAGCATGGAAAAAGCACAGTACGCGATTATGCGATTTGCAAAATACAAGGGGCCTGAAATCGGCAATATCGAGGCCCATAACGAGCGCACAAAGGAAAAGTACGCCAGCAATCCCGATGTGGACACCAGCCGAAGCAAGTACAACTTCCATCTTGTCAAACCGCTCGGCAAGTACCGGACGGAATCGGAACGGCAGATTGCCGCCGCCGGATGCCGTACCCGGAAAGATAGTATCCGTATGATCGAGACGCTGTTCACTGCCAGCCCGGAGTTCTTCAAGGGGAAGAAACGGGCGGAGATTCGGGTGTTTTTCGAGGAAGCCCTGCACTTTCTGGAACAGCATCAATCCAAAGAGACAATTATATCTGCCGTGGTGCATATGGACGAGAAAACGCCCCATATGCACCTTTGTTTTGTCCCGCTGACCGAGGATGGCAGGCTTAGCGCCAAAGATATTATGGGCAATAAAAAGAAGCTGACCTGGTGGCAGGATGAGTTTTGGAAACACATGGTCAAGAGGTTTCCAGATTTGGAGCGCGGTGAGAGTGCCAGCCAGACCGGGCGCGACCATATCCCACCCCGCGTGTTCAAGGAGATGACCCGGCTGACCAAACAGAAGGACAAACTGGAGGATCTGCTCGCCGGAATCAATCCTTTCAACGCCAAAAGCCGGGCGGAGGAAATTTGCAAAATTTTGGATACCTATCTTCCCAGCGTGGAGAAGATGGACACGCTGCTGCGGAAATATGGCGTGGCTTTTACGAAAACAGCATCCGAAAATAAAAAGCTGAAAACGAAAAATGCTGAACTGGAAGAATCTCTTGCATCGGCGCAGAAGGTCAGCACCCTAAAGCAGATTGAAGACCTCAAGCTGCGGCGCGACTATGACAGTGCTGTGGCGATTTTGGAGCAGATACCGGCAGAAGTATTGGATTTTTACAAACAGCCTCACAAAAAAGAAAGGGAAACTGCCTATGATCGATGAATGGAGCGGTTTTGCAGACCTGCTGGCCAACCTGATTGAGAAGTACGCTTCGGAGTTGGATGTCGAGAACCTGCCCGCTCCGGCGGTTCCGCTTGAGGATCAGGACAGCGCGGCAGCAGATAAAAAAGAATCTGTTTTCAAGCCGGAAGCAGTTGCAGGCAAAATTGCTGCATGATATAATAGACGTGATATAAGAGTCCAAACAAGAGAGCAACGGCCATTTTCTTCGCTCTCTTGAAACATAGAAAATATAATCGGATAGGAGCGTGAACAAATGGCGGGAGATAAGAACAGACCGGATCAGAGCCAGGGCGAGATTGTAATTTATCAGGCCGAAGATGGGCTCACAAAGGTAGAGTGCCGGTTTGTAGACGAGACTGTTTGGCTGACGCAGCAGCAGATGGCGGAATTGTTCCACACGTCCAGAAGCAACATTGTGGAGCATATCGGCCACATCTATGAAGAAGGCGAATTGGATGAGGTTTCAACCTGTCGGAAATTCCGACAGGTTCGAATGGAGGGCAACCGGCAAGTAACCAGAGAGTTGCCTTTCTATAATCTGGATATGATCATTTCTTTGGGGTACAGGGTAAAATCCTTGATTGCCACCCAGTTCCGCCGGTGGGCTACCGAGCGCCTGAAGGAATATATGATCAAGGGCTTTACGCTAGATGATGAACGCCTGAAAAATCTGGGCGGAGGCAACTACTGGCATGAGCTGCTGGAGCGGATTCGGGATATTCGTTCTTCGGAAAAAGTCATGTACCGTCAGGTGTTGGACTTGTACGCTACCAGTGTGGACTATAACCCCAGAAGCGCGGAATCTGTTGCGTTTTTCAAAATGGTGCAGAACAAGCTTCATTATGCAGCGCATGGACATACGGCTGCGGAAGTGATCTATGAGCGGGCCGATGCAGATAAGCCGTTTATGGGACTTACCGCTTTTTCGGGCGACTTCCCCACGGCAAAAGATATTGGGATTGCCAAGAATTATCTGACGGAGGAAGAACTGCGGGTTCTGAATCAGATGGTATCCGGTTACTTTGACTTTGCCGAGGTACAGGCCATCCGTCACCGGCCCATGTATATGAGTGATTATGTGGAGCAACTGGATAACATTCTTCGGGCGACTGGGGAAGAAGTATTGCTCCATGCAGGGAAAATCAGTCATGCACAGGCGATGGAAAAAGCGAAAGCAGAATATAAACGCTACCAGGCACAAACGCTTTCCCCTGTGGAGGAGGAATATCTGAAGACCATCAAACAGTTGGGAAAAACGGCTAAGACGGAAGCGGAAAAGCAGGATGATACTTCCGATCCAAGTTAAAAATGGCCAATCCAATTTTGGGATTAGCGCCACATGAGGAAGACTAAGATGCAGAAAGAGAAGATAAAAGTTTACACCTATACCAGAGTTTCCACCGCTATGCAGGTGGACGGCTACTCGCTGGATGCGCAGAAAGCCAAAATGAAGGCATACGCCGACTACAATGATTATGAGATCGTCGGTGAATATGAGGATGCGGGAAAGTCCGGCAAATCCATTGAAGGACGGGCGCAATTCAGTCAGATGATGGAGGACATCAAATCCGGCAAAGACGGCGTGTCTTATGTTCTGGTGTTCAAATTGTCCCGGTTTGGCAGAAACGCGGCGGATGTGCTCTCTTCCCTTCAGGTCATGCAGGATTTTGGCGTCAACCTGGTGTGTGTGGAAGATGGCATTGATTCTTCCAAGGACGCAGGTAAATTGATGATCTCTGTCCTGTCTGCCGTGGCGGAGATTGAGCGGGAAAATATTCGTGTCCAAACCATGGAGGGCCGCATCCAAAAGGCAAGAGAGGGCCGCTGGAACGGCGGCTTTGCTCCCTATGGGTATCGGCTGGTGGATGGGAAATTGATTATCAACGAGGAAGAAGCAGAGGCAATCCGCGTCATTTATGACCAATATGTGCATACGGATATTGGCGCAAACGGAATTGCAAAATATCTGGAGAACCATGGTATCCGTAAAATTCCCCGGCAGAATGGGAAGAATCCCCTGTTTGACGCACATTTGATTCGCTTGATTTTGAAAAATCCGGTGTACTGCGGCAAGATTGCCTATGGACGCCGCAAAACGGAAAAAGTGCGCGGCACAAGGAACGAGTATAAGCTGGTTGAGCAGGACAACTACCTGCTGGCAGAAGGATTGCATGAGCCTATTGTTTCGGAAGAAGTCTGGCAGGCGGCGCAGGTGAAGCTGCTGGCACAGGCCAAGAAATACGAACACGTCAACCGTGGGAAGGATGAACACGTACATTTGCTCTCCGGCATTGTAAAGTGTCCTGTCTGCGGAGCCGGAATGTACGGGAACAAAAGCATCAAGCACAAAGCGGACGGCACCAAGTACAAGGATTTTTACTACTACGGTTGCAAGCACCGCTCTATGATTCGTGGGCATAAGTGCGATTACAAAAAGCAGATTCGGGAAGAACTGCTGGACGATGCCGTGGCAGAAGTCATTGTAAAGCTGGTGAGCAATCCGAAGTTTGCTGCCATGATGCAGGAAAAAATCAATATGAAAGTGGATACTGCCGCCATTGACCAGGAGATTGCCAATTACGAGAAGCAGCTGCGCCAGCATTATTCCGTCAAGGCGAAGCTGGCGGAGGAGATTGATTCTCTCGACCCGGACGACCGGCACTATGTGCGGCGCAAGGCAGACCTTGATGACCGGCTCTACAAGATGTATGATAAGATCGAGGATACCGAATCTCTGCTGATTGCGGCCAGAGCCAAAAAGCAGGCCATTGAAGCGGAAAAACTGACCGGTGACAATATCTATAAAGTGCTGATCTATTTTGAAAAACTGTACGGCGTGATGAACGAAGCGGAGCGGCGGCAGTTGATTGAGGCATTGATCTCTGAGATTCAGATTTACCCGGAACGCCAAGCCAATGGACAGTGGTTAAAATCCATCAAATTTAAGCTGCCGATTATCGAGGAAGACATGAGTATTAGTTTGGACAATGAAGAACAAGTCGAGACGGTGGCGCTGTTGATAAAGGAGTTGGAATGAGATGATATTTGAGTACGACCTTTCGAGATTCATTGACGCGCACAAGCGCGCTTACGAGCGTGCATTGGGAGAGATTCGCGGCGGCTATAAGGCCAGCCACTGGATGTGGTATATCTTCCCGCAGCTCCAGGGCCTGGGCCGGAGCAGCACAGCGCGGTACTACGCCATCCGCGACATAGACGAGGCCCGCGCCTTCATCGAGCACCCTTATCTCGGCGCCAACCTGCGCGAGATATCTGAGGCTCTGCTCCAGCTGGACTGCTCAGACCCCGTAGCCGTGATGGGCTGGCCTGACGATTTGAAGCTCCGCTCCAGCATGACCCTGTTTTCAAAGGCAAGCGAGGATAACGCCGTATTCCTCGCCGTGCTGGACAAATATTACGGCGGCCAGCCGGACAGTGAGACGCTGAATATCCTCGCAAGGCAGGCCGCCGCACGGGAATAATGGAGGCGCTAAAATGAAGTCACGTATCGAGTGGGAGCGGATGATAAGCGGGCGACTGTACTGCCCCTTCCGCGTCGGGGATGATTCCGCCGCGCGTGTGCATGCGGCGCAGAAGCGCTTCAACGATTCCGAGTTCTGGCATGACCGCGCGCCGCTGGACGAGCTGCGCGCGTGCTTTGCGGCCGCTCCGGAGGACTTGCAGCTCACCCCGCCGGTCTACTTTGACCACGGCGACCGGATATATTTCGGCCGCCACTTCTATGCCAACGCTGGCCTCACTATCCTGGACGTATGCAAGGTCGAGTTCGGAGACAACGTCTACCTCGGCCCCAACGTGAACATCTACACCGCGACGCATCCGACCTACGCGCCCGTGCGCAACACAGACGTAGAGTACGCAAAGCCAGTGCGTATAGGCTCCGACGTCTGGATAGGCGGCAATACAGTGGTGAACCCCGGCGTAACCATTGGCGATAACGTCATCATCGGCTCAGGCTCGGTCGTGACGCGGGATATCCCCTCCGGAGTCATAGCCGTCGGCAATCCCTGCCGCGTCCTGCGAGAGATAGGTGAGGCCGACCGGCTCTATTGGGAGCGCGAGTACGCCGAATACCTGGCCGACACAGGCGCGGAGAGATAGCTCCGCCGTGAAGAAATATCTGCCTGCCCTGGGAATGTGGCTGCTGTTTGAGACAGTGGCCGTCTCGCTCTGGCTGGCGCTGGGGAGGGTCTTTTACCTCCTCAACTTCAGTTATATCGGCACAGCCCTGGCCCTGGGCCTCGCACTGTACGCGGCGGGGTGGAGGTACGCCCGTCACGTCGTGCAGTTTGCCGTCGGCCTGTATATGCTCGTGTACCTGGGCCTCATCTGCAGGGAGAATATGCAGATAGAGGGCTTCTGGTACTACCTCTTTCTGGGCGTTTTTGAGGCAGCGGTCATACACTATGCCGTCGCCAAGCTCTTCGGCCCGCTTGTTTTCGGGCGCGGCTGGTGCGGCTATGCCTGCTGGACAGCCATGGTGCTCGACCTGCTGCCATTCAAAACGCCGCAGGGACCGCGGCGGAGCTGGGGCTTCGTGCGCTATATCGTCTTTGGCGCGGCGCTTGCGTATGTCGGGGCGCTGTTCCTGCTGCATGTTCCGGAGCTGGAGCAAGTCATGTGGTGGAGCTTCATTGCCGGAAACCTCGCCTATTACGCTGCGGGCATTGCCCTGGCCTATAAGTGCCGGGACAACCGGGCGTTCTGCAAATACGTCTGCCCCGTGTCGGTCTTTCTCAGGCTGACAGGCCGCTTTGCTCTTTTCCGTGTGCGGGTGGATAGCGAAAAGTGCGTCTCCTGCGGCAGGTGCGCGCAGGTATGTCCCATGGATATTTGCGTCAATGCCTCGCCGGACCCGTCGGAATGTATCCTCTGCCTCCGCTGCGTGGAGACATGCCCGAAGGGCGCGCTGAGGTTTTAGACGACGTTTTTCCGCTCTCAACCGCAGGTTTGGTGCAATTTTGCCGGTTTTGGCTTATGCTTGGGGCATATTACCCAAGCAGGGGGGAGCACATTGGATAACATCAAAACCGGCGCGCTCATACGCGAGCGGCGCAAGGAAAAGGGCCTCACCCAGCGGGAGCTGGCCGAGAGGCTGCACGTCACGGACCGGGCCGTATCAAAGTGGGAACGCGGTCTCTGCTCGCCCGACATCGCGCTGCTTGAACCTTTGTCTGAGGCGCTGGACTTGAGCGTCCTGGAGCTCATCTCCGGCGAGCGAGTGCGGACGGAGGAGCCGGAAGCGAAGGCCGAAGCCGCCGCCAGGAGCGCCATAGCTTACTCCCGCGCGGAGCTTATGCGCAAGCTGCGCACTCTCAGACTGCGCCATGTCGCCCTTGCTGCGGCAGCTCTCGCAGTGCTGGCGCTAATAGTGTTCGCGGCGCTCTGGCGCAGCGGCCTGCCCTTTATCTTGGACAGGAGCCCCGCGCCCGAGGGCGGGAGCGTCGCAACAGTCTACAGCAAGGCGCTCTCCGGCGGCGGGTTTTCCGCAAAGGACGCCGTGTCCCTCATCGTGGAGCGCGAAAACGGCTCCAAGCTGCGCATAACCTACGGCGACTGCGAGTACGCTGGCCTCTGGTGGGCGCCGGACGGCAGCAAATACGTTCTCGCCCTCGACGGCTACGGCGGCGGCTATTATCTAGCCCTGGCCTGGCTGGAAAACAACCACGAGAGCAACCTGAACGCCCATCTCCACCTCGCCTCCGCACCGACGGGCGCGGAGGTGGAATACCGCTTCCTGCAATGGGGCCGCGACAGCGAGACGATGCTGCTCTATTACTCCTATGTGGACACGGTCGGGGCGCGCAGGGACGGCTACTTCTGGTATAATTGCGTCAGCGGCGAGACGGACGCCGTGCTTGAGCTGGACGCGAAATAGCCGCCGCTGGCGGCAAATCACGCGACGAAAGGGCCGCCATGTATTACAGACGTATAAAACTGGCCTGTTATCTCGGCCTTGTGACCCAAGCCATCGTGAACAACTTCCTGCCGCTGCTGTTTCTGACAATGCAGCGGAGCTTCGGCATATCCCTTGAATGGTGTCCGTGAATTTTGGCGTGCAGTTGTTGACGGACCTTACAAGCCCCCTGTACGTTGACAGGCTGGGTTACTGGCCCAGCATGAAACTGGCGCAGCTGCTTTCCGCGGCGGGACTGCTGGGGCTGTGCCTTTTCACGGAGCTGTTCGAGCGGCCGTTTGCGGGCCTGCTCGTCTCGGTTGGCATCTATGCCGTAGGCGGAGATCTGTTGGAGGTGCTTGTAAGCCCTATAATCGAGGCCTGCCCCTCGGACAACAAGGGCGCGGAGATGAGCCTGCTGCACTCCTTCTACTGCTGGGGGCATGTCGGCGTAGTGTTGGTGTCCACGGCCTTTTTCGCGATTTTCGGGCTGGAAAACTGGCGCATAATGGCCTGTCTGTGGGCGCTGCTGCCGGTTTACAACTTCTTCAACTTCCACCGTCTCACGCCGCCGGCGATAGCGGCCCAGACAGGAGGCTCCGGAGCCGCACAGCTTCTTAGAAAGGGCCTGTTCTGGCGGCTGCTGGTCATGATGCTCTGCGCCGGGGCGGCGGAGCAGGGGATGAGCCAGTGGGCCTCTGCTTTCGCTGAGGCCTCGCTCGGCGTGTCAAAGACGGTAGGGGATCTGCTCGGCCCCTGCGGCTTTGCAACGATGATGGGGCTTTCGCGCGCCCTCTATGGGCGCTTCGGCGCCGGGTTGGATTTGCGGCGGTATATGTCTGTAAGCAGTCTGCTTTGCGTAGCCGCATATCTGCTCGCGGCGCTGACCAGTACGCCCTGGCTGGGGCTTGCCGGCTGTATGCTCTGCGGCCTCTCCGTGGGCGCCATGTGGCCGGGCAGTGTGAGCCTGGCGGCCGGAAGCCTGAAAAACGGCGGCACAACGATGTTCGCCCTTCTGGCCCTGGCAGGCGACCTGGGCTGCTCCGCCGGCCCCGCCGCCGTGGGCTTTGCGGCGGAGAAGGCCGGCGGCGACCTGAAATCCGGCCTGCTGCTGGCTGTAATATTCCCGGCGGCGCTGCTGGCCTGCGCCCTCGCAGGCAGGAAAGGAGGTGCGCGGAATGGGCCTTTTTGACTTCGGCTACAAGCGCAGGCTCTGGTTCAGCCTGAAAGATAACTACGGCCGCCGGCCGGACCCCTTTTATGCCGCGGGCGATATGTCCACCATCCGCAGCTACCACGACTACATGCGCGAGCAAGAGCCGGACGTTTTCCGCATCGACGACGTGACCTGGTCGGATCTCGACATGGACCGGGTGTTCAAGCGCATAAACCCCGGCCTCTCTACGCCGGGCGAGCAGGTGCTCTATCACCTCCTGCGCACCCCTGCCATGGACTCGGCGGAATACGAGCGGCGCACGCAGCTTATACGCTTTGCCGAGGCGGACGAACAGGAGCGGCTGGAGACGCAGTATGTCCTCGGCTGCCTGGGCCGCTTCCGCCGCGCAGATGTCTGCCGGGTGTTTTCACCCTCTTACGGCGGATACCTTGGCATGGCTCTGTATATGATCCTCGCCCTTGCGCTCCTATGCTCTCCGCTCAGTATGATAGCCCTGGGGGCGAAGGGCCTGCTCATAACACTCGCTCTTTTCGCGCTGAACGTCATGCTCCACGAGTGGAACACGCGCCACAGCCAGGCGGAGATAGAGACCGTAAACTTCAGCGTATCCATGGCCTTGGCGCTGAAAAAGCTCAAAAACCTCGGCTTTTCCCGCCTTGACGAGTGCATCGGAGACAGCTATCGGCACTTGCAGGCCCTGCGCCCGCTGATGGCCCTGGGCGCCGTGCCGAGCAGGAGTTCGGACATGACCGCGGACTTCATAAGCAGCGCGCTGCTGCTCGACCTCATCATGTTTGAATACCTAAAAAACCGCCTGGGAGTCCTGCACAAGGAGATCTTGGCCGTGTTCGACGCCCTGGGACGCGTGGATGCGGCTATCGCCGCGGCCTCGTGGCGGGAGAGCATGCCGCTCTGGTGCGCGCCTGAGCTGGACTTCGGCACAGGGGAGAGGTATATAAGCGCCGAGGGCCTGGTCCACCCGCTGCTGTCGAGCCCCGTGCCGAACGGCCTGGAGCTGAGGCGTCCCGCCCTGGTGACCGGCTCCAACGCCTCGGGAAAATCGACCTACCTGCGCACCTGCCTGCTCGCAGCGCTGCTGTCGCAGAGCCTCTGCACCTGCCCGGGCGCGAGTTACCGCGGAAGCGCCTTCCATATCTACTCCGCCATGGCCCTGCGCGACGACCTGCTCTCGGGCGAGAGCTACTATATTGCCGAGATCCTCGCCACAAAGCGCATCCTCGACGCCGCCGCGGCGGGCGAGCCCGTCCTGTGCGCCGTGGACGAAGTCCTGCGCGGCACGAACACGCTGGAGCGGATCTCGGCAGCCAGCGAGATATTGCTGTCGCTCGCATCCTCCGGCGCGCTGGTCGTAGCCGCGACTCACGACCTGGAGCTGTGCGCCATCCTGGACGGGAATTACGATATGCTCCACTTTGAGGAGGAGGTCACGGACGAGGGCATGAGCTTCGATTATCGTGTCCGCCCGGGCCGCACGCTGACGCGCAACGCGATAAGGCTCCTGCGTCTCATGGGCCTTGACGAGAGCATAACGCAGCGCGCCGACAAGCGAGCCCGGCGTTTTCTCGAAACAGGCATCTGGGAGAAGGGAGAAATATAAAAAAGAGAGCCGCCCGCCGGGCGGCTCTCTTGCTTTTCAGTTCATCCAGCGCTCAAAGCACTCGGAAAAGAGCGAATCGCCCTCCTCGCGGAGCCTCCGGCAGAAGGTCTCATAGTCGGAGAGCAGGGCCTCGGCCTCGGCGGTGAGCACCGCGCCGCCGCCGTGGCGGCCGCCGGTGGTGCTGTCCAGCAGCGGAAAACCCAGGGCACCCTCGCAGTCGCGCAGGATACGCCAGGCCTTGGAGTAGGCCATGCCCATTTCGGCCGCCGCGGCGCGCAGGGAATGGCGCTCCCGCACAAGCGACAGCAGCGCCGCCATCCCGGGACCGAAGCATTTGCCCGCCGTGAACAGCCTCACAGATATGTTGTAGTGCATCTTTTCCATATTTGAATTATACCACCCGCTTCCGAGCCGCGTCAACGCTTGACGAAGGTGGAAATGGGTGGTATTGTTGTCCTCGGGAGAGAATAACGAGGTGAAGATATGCAGTTTTGCGAGGCACTGGGTCTTGGCCGGGGGATAACGTCCATAATAGGCAGCGGCGGCAAATCCAGCCTGTTGGACCGCCTGGCTGAAGAGCTGCGGGAGCTGGGCCGTGTTGTTTTGTGTACGACAACGCATATGTTTCCGCCGCCGGGCCTGCGCACGCTGCAAAACGCATCCTCGCAGGACGTCGAGCGGGCGCTCGCTGAGGACGGGGCCGTCTGCCTGGGAGAACTCGCGCCAGACGGGCGGCTGCACGCGCCGGCCCTGCCCATTTCGGAGCTCGCGCGCCTCGCGGACTACGTAGTAGTCGAGGCGGACGGCTCAAAGCGCCTGCCTTTGAAAGCACACGCGCCCCATGAGCCGGTGATACCGCCGGGGACGGAGCGCACCGTCTGCGTCCTGGGCCTCACGGGCCTTGGCAGGCCGATAGCCGAGGCTGCACACAGGCCGGAGCTCTACGCCCGCCTCGCGGACTGCCGCCCGGAGGACGCGGCCACGCCTGAGCGCGCCGCCAACGTCCTGAACCGCGAAGCGCTCGCGGATATATATTATCTTAATCAGGCCGACGCGGCTCCGGAGGCCGCGCCTGCGCTCGCACGGCTGCTGGAAAGGCCCGCCGCCTGGGGCAGCCTGCATGGGAGGTGGCTGCAATGCTCATTTTAATACGCGGCGCCGGGGATATAGCCTCCGGCATAGCCATAAGGCTGCACAGGAGCGGCATGCGCGTGGTCATGACAGACGTTGCCCGCCCAACGGCCATCCGCAGGACGGTCAGCTTTTCCGGGGCAATAAAGAGCGGCAGACAAACGGTTGAGGACGTGACGGCGCGTCTGGCTGCCACGCCGGAAGAGGCGCTGGAAATAACGCGCGGGGGCGACATAGCCGTACTGGTGGATGAAAACTGCGCCTGCCTGCCCGCCATAGCTCCGGACGCCATGGTGGACGCCATCCTCGCCAAGCGCAACCTGGGTACGCGGCGGGATATGGCCCCGGCGGTCATAGGCGTCGGTCCCGGCTTCACGGCGGGGGAGGACTGCCACGCAGTGGTGGAAACTATGCGCGGCCACACGCTGGGCCGGGTGTATTACAGCGGTTCCGCCCTGCCGAATACAGCCGTGCCGGGCCTAATAGGCGGCTACGCGGGCGAGCGTGTACTGAGAGCCCCGGCTGATGGCGTGTTCCGCCAGCGGTTGGAGATAGGCGCGTTGGTCGAGGCGGGCGATGTTGCCGGAACAGTGGGGGAGGAGCCCATGCGCTGCACCATATCCGGCGTCCTGCGCGGCATACTTGAGGACGGCACACCGGTGTTCAAGGGCATGAAAGCAGGGGACGTTGACCCTCGCGGGGACGTGGAGAACTGCTGGTCCGTCTCTGACAAGGCCCTTGCCGTCGGCGGAGGAACGCTTGAAGCCATCCTGCGCCTGACCGGCGTATTAGGAGCGGAGGATTGAACATGGAAAACGAGATCAAGCTCACCAAGCTCGCGAAATGCGCCGGCTGCGGCGCAAAGGTCGGCGCGGGGGTCCTGACCCAGCTGCTGGAGGGGATAAAGGTCCGCACTGACCCTAACCTGCTTGTCGGCTTTGACAGGAGCGACGACGCCTCGGTCTACAAGGTCACGGATGACCTCGCCATTGTCCAGACCGTCGATTTCTTCCCGCCCATCGCGGACGACCCCTATACTTTCGGCCAAATCGCGGCGACGAACGCGCTTTCGGACGTCTACGCCATGGGCGGCGAGCCGAAACTGGCCCTCAATCTCATGTGCGTGCCTGAGAAGATGCCGCGCGAGGCCGTCCACGCCCTGCTGCGTGGCGGCTACGACAAAATCTACGAGGCCGGCGCCATCATCACCGGCGGCCACAGCATACTCGACGACGAGCCGAAATACGGTCTGGCCGTCACGGGCTTTGTCCACCCTGATAAGGTGCTGACCAATTCCGGCGCAAAGCCAGGCGACGTGCTGATCCTAACGAAACCCCTTGGTATAGGCGTTCTCACCACCGCCGCCAAGGCGGAGCTGTGCTCGGAGGAGACGATGCGCTACGCCGTGCAGCTCATGACCACGCTGAACAAGGCCGCGCGCGACGCTATGGTGAAGTACCGCGTCCACGCCTGCACGGATGTCACCGGCTTCGGCCTGTTGGGCCACTCCTGCGAGATGGCCGAGGGCAGCGGCGTCGCCATAGAGTACGAGGTCGCAAAGTTCAAGTTCATTGAGGAGGCCGCCCAGCTTGCAAAGGAGGGCCTCCTGCCTGAGGGCATGTACCGCAACCGCGCCTTCGCTGAGTGCCGCGTGGACCCCGGCGAGGCCGAACTCTGGCAGCAGGATATGCTCTACGACCCGCAGACCTCAGGCGGCCTGCTCATCGCCGTCGCGCCCGAGGACGCGGACGCGCTGATGTCGGAGCTGGAGGGCAGCGTCCCGGCCGCGCAGCGCGTTGGCCGCGCTGTCGAGTATGACGGCGGCGCGCTCATCCGGCTGAGGTGAGCGCCATGGTGTATCTCGACAACGCCGCCACCTCCTATCCCAAGGCGCCAGGCGTGGCCTCGGCCATGGCAGATTACGTCGAAAAGGTCGGCGCGACTATTAACCGCTCGTCCTACGCCTCCGCACAGGAAGCAGGGCTGGTGACGCTCAGCCTGCGTGAGCGGCTCTGCCGCCTTTTCAACCACCCTGACCCCACGCATGCCGTCCTGACCCCTGGTGCAACGGCGGGGCTGAATATGGTCATAAAGGGCCTGCTCCGCCCGGGCGACCACTGCCTCGTGTCCTCGATGGAGCACAACGCCGTCATGCGCCCCCTGGTGCAGCTGGAGCGCGAGGGCGTCGTCTTTGAGCGCATCCCCTGCGACGCGCAGGGCCGCCTGCGCCTCGAAGCCCTGCCCGGCATGATAAAGCTCAACACCCGCCTCGTAGTCATGGCCCACGGCTCCAACGTCTGCGGCACGGTGCAGGATGCGGAGGCGGTTGGCAAGATCTGCCGCGAGCGCGGCGTCCCCTTCGCGCTCGACGCCGCGCAGACGGCGGGGCATATCGAGGTGGATTTTGAGCGCTTTGGCCTCGCCGCACTGGTCGTGCCGGGACACAAGGGCCTGCTCGGCCCGCAGGGCATAGGCGCGCTTCTGCTGGAAGCGGACTTTGCCCGGCGGCTCACGCCCCTAGTCGCGGGCGGCACCGGAAGCGCCTCGGACTCGGAGGAGCTGCCCGGCTGGATGCCGGACCGCTTTGAGTCCGGTACGCCTAACATGCCCGGCGTCTATGGCTGGGAGGCCGCGCTCGGGTGGCTTGAAAACACCGGGATAGAAACCCTTGAAAACCACGAGAAAACCCTCTCAAAACGCTTCCTGGAGGGCATTTATGGCCTGAAAAACGTCAAATTGTACGGCATAACTGTTCCTGAAAGGCGGACAGGTGTGTTTTCTGTTGGCTTTTTGAACTGCGACAACGCCGAGGCAGCCTGGCGGCTGGAGCGAGAGTTCGGCATACTTACGCGCTGCGGCCTGCACTGCGCGCCCTCGGCGCACAAGACGCTCGGCAGCTTCCCGGAGGGCAGCGTTCGCTTTTCCACCGGCTGGGCAAATACCGAGGCGGACATCGACGCGGCCCTCTCGGCTATCGCAGCCATCTGAGAGCGAATACCATCTAAAAATTAGTCGAAATCCTCAAAATATTTGTTGAAATTACTTGAACGTTATTCTATAATGAGAATAACGTTCAAAACCTATTTTGGCAAAAGAGAGGGATGACCAATGAAAAAAGTGAGCTGGCTCGTCGTACTGGCGGGCGCGGCGGTGGGCGTCGCTGCGGTGGCGCTGACGATGCTGGGCAATCCGTCGAACATGGGCTTCTGCATAGCCTGCTTCCTGCGTGACATCGCGGGAGCCTGCGGTCTGCATAGCGCGGCGAAGGTGCAGTATGTGCGTCCGGAGATAATCGGCCTCGTGCTGGGCGCGTTCATCATGTCCGTTGCTACGCGGGAATTCAAGGCCAAAGCGGGTTCCTCGCCCGCGACGCGCTTTGTTCTGGGCGGCTTTGTCATGATAGGCGCGCTGGCCTTCCTGGGCTGCCCGCTGCGCATGATGATAAGGCTCGGCGGGGGAGACCTCAACGCGCTCGTGGCACTCTGCGGCTTTGCGCTGGGTATCGGTGTCGGCGTCATTTTCCTGAACCGGGGCTTTTCACTCAAGCGGGCGTATCCGGTGGGGAAGGCCGAGGGTGGCGTCCTGCCGGTCATTATGGCAGGGCTGCTCATACTTGTGCTGACCGTGCCGACGCTGTTCAAGTCCAGTACCGAGGGGCCGGGCTCCATGCGCGCGCCGGTCATCGCGGCGCTGCTCATTGCGGCCGTCGTCGGCGCGCTGGCGCAGAGGGCGCGGCTTTGCATGGCGGGCGGCCTGAGGGATGCCTTTATGTTCCGCGATTTCAAGCTCCTGTACGGCTTTGTGGCGATTTTCCTGGTCGTGCTCGTCGGCAACCTCATAAACGGCAGCTTCAAGCTTGGCTTTGAGCTGCAGCCGGTCTCGCACAGCTCGCACCTGTGGAATTTCCTGGGCATGGCGCTCGTGGGCTGGGGCTCGGTGCTGCTGGGCGGCTGCCCGCTGAGGCAGCTCATCCTCGCTGGCGAGGGCAACGGCGACAGCGCGGTGACGGTGCTCGGCATGATGGCTGGCGCGGCGATATCGCACAACTTCGGTCTGGCGGGCAACGCTGACGCGCTGAATGAGGCGGGCGAGCTTGTCGTCGGCGGCATCTCGACGGCGGGCAAGGCCGCGGTCATCCTGGGCTTTGCGGTGTGCCTGATCGTCTCGCTGATGAATCTTCCGGGGAAGGAGGAGAAGGCATGAAGACAGTAGACGCGCGGGGCCACTCCTGCCCGATACCGGTGGTCATGGTGCGCAAGGCGGTGGCGGCTGAGAAGCCGTCGGAGCTGGAGGTGCTGGTGGACAACCAGTGCTCGGTGGAGAACGTGACGCGCTACGGCCAGAGTCAGGGCTACAAGGTGGAGACCGCCCCCGAGGGCGCTGATTTCCGGCTGAAGCTGAAGAAATGACGCGGTACATAGCGACCTTCCACACGCATCTGGCGGCCCTGAGGAGCAGTCGGAGCCTGAGCGGGAGGGGGATAGCCGCGCAGATGACGCCGGTGCCGCGCAAGCTGTCCAGCTCCTGCGGCACCTGCGTCCGCTACGAGGCCGAGACCCCTGAGCTGGAGCTTCTAGACCGAGATACCGAGGCCGTATACACTGATGAAGCCGGAAAGTATACGCTCATCCAGCAATTTTGACGGGAAAATGCAAAATTCCCGGAGTAAAGAAAAAATTATTCGATTTTTACGCAGATTTTACTTGAAATACCTCTCAGAAAGTGGTAAATTGAGAGACAGAACACCGCAAAGGGCCATGGCCCTTTTTTGAGGCGGGGAGAACCCCCGCCTCATGTGGCACTATAAAAGTAAAATGAAAGGGAGAAACCGTATGAAAAAGTCAATTCTCGCCATCCTCCTCGCGCTCGTAATGGTAGCATCCCTGCTGCCGTTTGGCGCGCTGGCGGATGGGACAAGCCTGCCTGGTGAAGTCAATGGCGTTATAAAGTTGACTGAAAACGTCACGCTGAGTGCGGACAAAGTCTTTACAAGAGAGAGCGTTACTATAGACTTGGCTGGTTATACGCTCTCCCTGCCTATGATTGCCGCAAAAGAGGGAGCAACAGTTACCATTATTGATAGCAGCGAAGCTAAGAATGGTAAAATAGTTTCAAGCGGCAGCAACACTGCTGAGGTGTACGAGAATTCTGCGATAATACTTAACGCAGGCGAGATAAGCAACACTGCGAAAGGCGGTAATGCCGTGTTTAATATGGGTACACTCACCATAAACGGCGGAAAGATTACCGGTGAGACTGCGGTGTATAATTCTGCATGGAAGGGCACCACTGAAGTAAAAGGTAAAATAGTCTGCAATATGACCGGCGGCGTAGTTCAGGCTGAAATCTGGGGCATTTGCCTTATGGGACATGGCGTTAAAAACGGCGACCTGTCTACAGTTAATAATGACGCTTTGGTGTTCAATTTCAGTGGCGGTAAAATTTATGCTGCTCAGGGCATATGCGGTAACGCGAGCAGCGGCAAACGCGCCGGGTTTACTGTCAACATGACGGGCGGCGATATTATCTGCGGGAACGAAACCGGCATGTATCTGCCGTCTATAGGCGTCACTAACATGTCCGGCGGCACTATTACTGCTGCCCAGGGCATACGCATCTGCTCCGGCGAACTGAATGTAACTGGAGGCACTATCATCTGCACAGATGTTTCTGACAATAGTGACCTCGTTGCTGGAGGCAGCGGCGGCACCATCGGCGCTGTCGTTGTTGGTAAAGCGAGCAATGGGTATGTTGGTGATATAAAGGTTAACATCGGCGGAAGCGCTGTGATAAAGAACACCGCCACTGGAACCGTTAATGATATTTATCCCACAATTGTTGTCTCTGACAAAAACATGGCTCAGACTACAGCCCAGAGCTATAAGGATCCTGCTACAGGGAACAATATTGCTGCTACATTTGCCTATTCTGAGACAAGCACTGTTGTTAACGTCAGCGCTCAGGTAATCGGAGACGTCGTTAAGATTTCAAATCTTGATGAGAATACAATCACTCAGGATGGAGGCAATACCAGCCTCTGCCTTAATCGCGCTAATGTCACCGGCAATGTGTTGAACCAGTCCAAAGAAGGCGGCGTTGAAGTGCAGTCGAGCACTGTCAGCGGCACGGTTTCTGCAAGTAACTCCAACACTGTGACCGTCATCAAATCTGACGTAGGCAGCACTTCTGGCGCTAATGTCGCTGTGACGGAAAGCTATGTCGGCGGTAAATATGTTGAAAGCGACGTTGGCAATGCTGTTGCCTCCGTCAATGGCAAGACCTATAATGACATACATAACGCAATGGCCGCCGCTAAGAGCGGGAATACTGTGACACTGCTTGATGATGTAGTCATCAGCTCCGCTATTAAAGTTCCTGCTGGCGTTACCATCGACGGCAACAGCAAAACGATAAAAGTTGCTACTACCGGATACGATGACTATGTTCTGGAATTTAATGCCGCCGATTGCACCAATGTAAGGCTCTATGACCTCACTCTTGACGGCAACGGAAATGCCTGCGAGCTTCTCAAGGTCAGCAGCGGCACCGATTGCAGCGGCCTCTATGCTGAGAATGTAGCGTTCAAGAACGCCAAGCATGGCGTGTATCTCAGCGATGACAGCGGCAACCATCCTAACGCCAACAACATTCAGTTTGTCAACTGCGATTTTGAAGATTTGACCTATGCGGGCATTTATGCTCAGCGCGGCAACATCGCCGTGGAAGATGGTTACTTCAACAATATAGAGACTAACGACAATGGAACTGCCGCTGGCATACTCATTGATACCGCTTATTTCGGTCAAAATTCCTATTCTCTCAGCGTTACTGACAGCGTGTTCACCAACATCGTTGGAACGACGAGCAGTGAAAAGGCCACCGGCGCAGTGTCTTTCACGGGCAGCGGCACTGTTTCCGAGTTCACCATGACTGACAACAGCTTTTACGGCAACACCATTGACCTGCGCATAGGCAAGGACACCGCCCCGACCTTTACCACAACCAACATAGACAACAATGGCAACATCAATGTTGTTGCAGCGCCTGGTGCTAAGATATTCACCGCTACTTTCTACTCCGACAACAGCCTCTATGAGACCATCGTCACCGACGGCACTGTGACGATGCCCGCGATTCGGAAGTCCGGCTATGCTTTCCTCGGCTGGGTTTCCGGCGGCAAGACCTATTTGGCCGGCGAGACTGTCACCATCACCGCCAACACCACCTTCACCGCCTCCTGGGTGCGTCACCCCGACACTGAGTACGTCCCCGAGCCGGAGGAGCCCGAGGAGCCTGAGGTCCCCGCGTTCCCGTTCT
>OHPR01000031.1_pt1 | contig 88122 bp, 78 predicted proteins | sample 1577761 | NCBI WGS metagenome assembly OHPR01 (sample SAMEA3879537, study PRJEB24766) | human gut metagenome | biome: human-associated habitat; feature: feces | place: USA | collected 1985/1987 | reverse complement strand
GGCTCCACCCCGTTTCTTTGGGCAAGACCAAAGAAATGGGGTGGAACAGGCAGCATAAGGTAAAGCCAACCAACAGCAATTCGGCGAGTTCCACCAACCCCCAACGTCCGGGCGGACCTGGAACCCCGCCCCTACAGGCGTGTCGTGCGTTTGCACAACCCGCTGCGGCGCGCGTCCAGTGCCTACGCCCCTGGACCCGCCCGCTTTTTGTAAAAAAGCGGGCCAAAAAACTTCTAAACAGCCGGACTGCGCCGGCCGAAAACCACCAAGGGAGGCACCCCCATGCCCGATAAACTCCTGATAGCCGACGACGAGCCCGACATCGTGGACACCCTCGCCCGCTGCTTCGCCGCGCGCGGCTACGAAATACTCCGCGCCCACAGCGGCGAGGAAGCCGTCCGCCAGGCTGGACGTGCGCCCGACCTCATCCTGCTCGACGTCAATATGCCCGGCCTCGACGGCCTCGAGGTCTGCCGCCGTATCCGCCAGCACATCGCCTGCCCCATCATCTTCCTCACCGCCCGCGTCGAGGAGGCCGATAAGCTCCGCGGCTTCGCCGCCGGCGGCGACGACTACGTCGTCAAGCCCTTCTCCCTCGAAGAGCTCGCCGCGCGCGTGGACGCCCACCTGCGCCGCGAGCGCCGCCGCGGCACAGCCTCGGAGCTCCGCTTCGACGGGCAGCTCGTCATAAACTACACCGACCGCCGCGTCACCTGGGCCGGCCACGAGCTCGGCCTCGTCCGCCGGGAGTTCGACATCGTGGAGTTCCTTTCCCAAAACCCCGGCATGGTCTTCGACCGCGAGCGTATCTACGAGTGCGTCTGGGGCATAGACGGCGAGGGCGACAGCGCCGTCATTTCCGAACACGTCCGCCGCATCCGCGCCAAATTCGCCGCCGCAGGCTGCGAGAGGCAGTATATCGAAACCGTCTGGGGGGTCGGCTACCGTTGGGCAAGATAAGGGCCGCGAACGAGCGCCGTCGGCGCAGGCTCAAAAACATGCCTCTGCGCCTCTCCTTCGTGCTCTACATGGTCGTGACCGCCATCACGGCGACCGCCGTCTGCGCGCTCATCATAAACGGGCTGGACAACACGCGGATAGAGCTCTACTATAAATATCGTGAAATGGCAGAGGTGATACCCGTCCCAGAGGACGGGCACGTCGAATACGGCTACACGGACGACGCCGAGGTCTACGTCATCTATGACGCGGACGACCACGCCGTGGACAGCGGCAGCGTTCCCTATGACGAAGGCAGTCTGGTGAGCGACATCGGCGGCGTGATCATCATGCCCGAGTACAGCGCCGAGGACAATTCCCTGGACTATGCGTGCCGCGCCCTGCAGGCCGTGACCATACCCATATCCTACCTCGGCGGCATAATCCTCTGCGCCATAATCTTCTACCGGCGCAAGCTCAAGCGGCCCATCGAGATACTGAACGCCGCCTCGGCCAAGATCGCGGAAAACGACCTCGGCTTCACGGTGGAAGTCCCCTGTGGCAACGAGCTGGGCCGTCTCTGCGAGTCCTTTGAGAAGATGCGCGCCTCCCTGCTCACGCTCAACCGCGAGCACTGGGCGCAGATGGAGGAGCGCCGCCGCCTCAACGCCGCCTTCGCCCACGACCTGCGCACGCCCCTGACCGTCCTGCGCGGGCGGGCGAGCCTGCTGGAAGCCGAGCTGACGCCGGACAGCGAGGCCGCCGCGGATTTAAAGGTCATGAAGGCGCATATAGAACGCCTTGTCCGCTATGCCGACGCGATGTCGAGCCTCCAGCGCATGGAGGACGTCGAGGTCCGACGTGAGCCCGTGGAGCTTGCGGTCCTGGCTGAGAGCCTGCGCGAGACGGCGGAGACACTCTTCCCCGGCCGCGAGGTGCACGTCTCCCAAAACGGCGGCAAGGCTATGGTGGACGCCGAGGTCGTCATGCAGGTCTGCGGCAACATACTCTCCAACAGCGCGAGGTACGCGCGCAGGCGGGTGGAGATAGAGCTCCTGCTCGTGAACGGGGCTCTGCGCGTTGCCGTCACGGACGACGGCGGCGGCTTCACGCGCGAGGGGCTGGAGAAGGCGGCCTCACCATTCTACAAGGGCGAGGGCAGCGGCTCGGAGCATCTGGGCCTGGGCCTGAACATCTGCGATATCCTCTGCCGCCGCCACGGCGGGCGGCTGGTAATAGAAAACGCTGGCGCGGGCGCGCGCGTGACCGCCGTTTTCGGCGTCGAATAGGCCCGCAGGAAGGGGGAGCTGTACCTTGCAGCTCTATTTTGCGCCGCTTGAGGGCGTCACAGGCTATGCCTTCCGCCGGGCGCATATGCGGTATTTCGCCCCGGCGGATAAATATTTTGCGCCCTTCTACTCGCCCACGCGGGAGCACGTCCTGCCGCCGCGCGCGGCACGCGAGCTCTCTCCGGAGCGCAATGCGGGCCTGCCGCTGGTGCCCCAGCTGCTCTGCCGGGATTCGGGCGACTTCATCTGGGCGGCGAAGCACCTGGCGGACATGGGCTACGGCGAAGTTAACCTCAATCTGGGCTGCCCCTCAGGCACCGTGGCGGCGAAGGGCAAGGGCTCGGGCTTCCTGGCCTTTCCGGCGGAGCTGGAGGCGTTTTTCGAGCGCGTGTTCGCGGAGCCGGACATGCCGCGAGTCTCGGTGAAGACGCGCCTGGGCGTGGAGGACCCTGCGGAGTTCGGTGCGCTGCTGGAGATCTACCGGCACTGGCCCATTTCGGAGCTCATCGTCCACCCGCGCGTGAGGCGGGACATGTACCGCCTGCCCGTGCGCCCGGAGCGCTTCCCGGCGTGCGGCCCCTGGCCGCTGTGCTGGAACGGGGACGTATTCACGCCCGGCGCGGCGCGGGAGACGCAGGCGCGCTTCCCCCGCGTCTGCGCGCTGATGCTGGGCCGGGGCGCGGCGGCGAACCCGGCGCTTTTCTCGCTCATACGCGGCGGCCCGGGCGCGGAGCGCGGGGCGCTCAGGCGCTTCCACGACGAGATCTACGAGACCTGCTGCCGCGACTTCGGCTCCGCCGGCTCGGCGGGGCTGCGCATGAAGGAGCTCTGGAGCTATCTGCGCTGCCTGTTCCCGGACTCGGACAAGGCGCTCAAGTGCCTGGCAAAATCTAAGCGCCCGGAGGAATACGAAGCCGCCGCGCACGACATACTCACAAACGAGCGCCTGTCCCCCGACGGCGCATACACAGCGCAATACTAAATTCAGCGCCCATATCCGGAGCTGAAGCTCCCGCTGCACATCCTGCTCAAGCCCCTCGCCCTGGTGGGCGAGTGGTATAAAAGTTTTTTGCCCCGCTTTTTTACAAAAAAGCGGGCGGGGTCCAGGGGCCGCGCCCCTGGCCGCGCGCCGCAGCGCGCGGAATACTTGCCCCCGAAGAAGCGCAGGAGGGGGTCAAAGGGGGAACCCTCGCCGGGGGTTCCCCCTTTTGCGGTCGGCAAAGCCGACCGCAGCCCTCGCACCGCCGTAACGCCTGCGCTCATCCCACGCCGGGCAGGGGTGGAACGCCGTCCCGTCTTTTAAGCAAAAAGCGCCTTTCTTTGGGCTTAAGGCACATTCCGTGCCTGCTTTTTACAAAAGCGGGACAAGGATCTTCCATTTGCCTTATTAAAATCCCACAAATATGCCTGCACAGTTTTGAATGAAACTCTGAATCCTCCGATCCGGCGCCCCGGAAATCTTAATTGCCATTGACAACTCATCCGCCAAAGTTGTATAAAATAATCAGTGAGGAAACGATTTCTCATAGGCAACGGGGGCTTATCAGTCATGAAACCAAACATTTCCCTCCGAGAGATCGCGGAGAAGGCAAATGTTTCTCCCGCAACAGTCTCGCGAGTAATGAACAAAAACGGAAGGTATTCCAAAGATACGGAGGAGCGCGTCCTCAGGATAATAGAGGAATACGGCTACTCTCCCAACCAGCTCGCGCGCGGCCTGCGGCTCAACCGCGGCCAAATCGTCGGCATAATCGTGCCAGACATTACGAATGAGTTTTTTTCAAAGCTCATCCAGCGTATTCAGAACCGGCTCTTTGAGCACGATTACCCCGTAGTCATCTACAACACCAACGAATCCATGGCCACGGAGAAAAAGTGCCTTAAATACCTGCGGGCTCAGAGCGTCAGCGGCGTCGTGTACATCAACGGCAGCCGTTCCGTGGAGGGCGACATGCTCAAGGACATCCCCACGGTTTATATCGACCGCAGGCCCGAAGATTCTCCCCGTCCAAAAACCCGCTTTGTCTCCTCCGACAATGAACAGGGCGGCTATCTCGCCACGAGGGAAATGCTGGAGCAGGGCAGCCGCCGCGTCGCCGTGATAACCGAGCGCTACGGCACCTACGTCATGAACGAACGCCTGCGAGGCTACGAGCGCGCCCTGCGAGAGTTCGGCATCGAGCCCGACCCCAGGCTGATCATCAAGCCAAGATCCATCAGCTATGAGGCCGCCTATGCCGCCACAGAGCGGCTTATACGGGAGGGCACAGACTTCGACGCCCTCTGCTGCCAGACGGATTGGCTGGCCTCCGGCGCCATAGACGCGCTGAGGAAAAACGGGCTGGCTGTCCCGGGCCGCGTGCGCGTGACCGGTTTTGACGACATCTCCGTCTCCTACCTCTGCTATCAGCCCTTCACCACCGTGCGGCAGGACTTCGGCGCCATTGGCGACTACACGGCGGACGCCATCGTGGACATGATATCCGGCCTTGGCGACAGCGAATATATCAAGGTCTTCCCCGTGGAGCTCATCCGCCGCCAGACCACCTGAGATTCTCTCCGCCCGCAGCGCCGGGCGGAGGAATGATTGGATGAGAAAACGATTACTCATGCCCGGCCGCCCGGTTTTGTTTTCTTTTTGTGGGAAAACGATTACTCTGTGATAACTTCGGCCAAACCGAAGAAAAATATGCAAATGAAAAGGAAGGTAGAAAAAATGAAAAAGTACATCGCGCTGCTGCTGAGCGCACTCATGGTCCTCTGCCTCTTCGCGGGCTGCGGCACGCAGGAGAGCGAGACCAGCGAGCCCCCCGCCGCCGAGAGCGCGGACCCCGTCGAGACCGCCGGCGCCGGCGAGACCGAGGGCGGCTACAAGTTCGGCCTGACCACCATGGGCGAGGCCTCCTTCTGGGACGCCGTTGAAGAGGGCGTGCTCAACGTGATGAACGAGGGCGACGAGCTCATCTTCGTCGAGGGCGAGCACGGCAACGCCGCCGGCCAGGTGGACATCATAGAGGACTTCATAGCCCAGGGCTGCGACCTGGTCTTCTTCAACCCCGTTGACGCCGACGCCGCCACCTCCTGCCTCAATCTGCTGGAGGAGGCCGGCATCCCCGTCATCAACTTCGACTCCGCCTGCACCGACATGAGCACCGTCGAGACCTTCTGCGCCACCGACAACTACGCCGCCGGCGCCCTGGCCGCCTGCAGCGCCATAACCGGCGCCGGCGCCGACGTGGACCTCTACAGCGTCAACGGCGGCCCCGAGGCCAAGGCCAAGATGCTGGCCGACGGCGAGGAGGGCGTCTGGCGCGCCACCTCCGCCCAGCAGCCCATCAAGATGGGCGAGACCATCTGCGAGCTGGCATATCAGTATCTCGCCGGCGAGGAGCTGGAGAGCGAATACCTCATCGACGCCTTCATAATCTCTCCCGCCAACATAGAGGAATACGCCGGCAGCGACTGGCAGTAAGTCCAGATATCTAAAAACAGTGTCCGCGGAGACGGTCCGCCGTCTCTGCGGACGCCAGGACAGCAAGATTCACAGCGATGGGAGGCGCAGAGTTTGGAGCCACTTTTGGACATGAAGAACATCTCCAAGAGCTTTGCCAAAAACAAGGTGCTGCACGACGTCAACTTCAGCGTTCGTGCAGGCGAGGTACACGCCCTGTTGGGCGAAAACGGCGCGGGCAAGTCCACGCTGGTCAAGATACTCGGCGGCATCTACCAGCCCGACGGCGGTGAGATCTGCATTTCCGGAGAGAAGCAGAGCTTCACCGGCGCGCGCGGGAGCTGCTGGCCGACTTCGGCCTGGACTTCGAGCCGGACACCCGTCTGGAACGCCTCACGATAGCGCAGCAGCAGATGGCAGAGATCATAAGGGCCATCTCCTTCAACGCCAAGGTCATAGCCATGGACGAGCCGACCTCTTCCCTGTCCGAGCACGAGGCCGAACGGCTCTTTGAGCTCATACGCAGCCTAAAGAAGCAAAATGTCGGCATCATCCTCATCTCGCACCGGCTGAACGATATCTTCGCGCTTTCAGACAGGATAACCGTCCTGCGCGACGGCGTCTGCGCAGGCACCCAGGAGACCGCCGAGGCGACGGAGGACGGGCTCATCGCCATGATGGTCGGGCGCGACGTGGAGCATTTCTATGCCCGCTCGGACAGGGACATAAAGGACGAAGAGGTCCTGCGCGTGGAACACCTCTCGGACGGCGGGCTGGCGAAGGACGTCTCCTTCAGCCTGCGCCGCGGAGAGATACTCGGCGTCTCGGGTCTCGTGGGCGCGGGGCGCAGCGAAGCCTTGCAGTGTGTATTCGGCCTTTCCCGCCGTGTCTCCGGCGAGGTCTTCGTACACGGCGAGAGCGTACACTTCCGCGCTCCCTGGGAAGCCATAAAGGGCGGCCTCGGCTACGTCTGCGAGGACCGGAAGCGCGACGGGCTCTTTCTCAAGCAGAACATCAAGTTTAATACCACGATCAATGTCCTTGACCGTTTCATCCGCGCCCTGCGCTGCGACAAACGCAGGGAGGAGCAGATCTCAGCCGAGTACGCCCAGGCCCTCAAAACGCGCATAACCAGTCTGGACCAGATAGTCGGCTACCTGAGCGGCGGAAACCAGCAAAAGGTGCTGATAAGCCGCTGGCTGGCCAGCACCACGGACATTCTCCTGCTGGACGAGCCGACGAGGGGCGTGGACGTGAACACCAAACAGGACATCTATCAGCTCATGGGCGAGCTCACCGCGGGGGGCATGTCCGTCGTATTCGTATCCTCGGAGCTGGCCGAGCTTTTGAACGTATGCGACAGGATCATGGTCATGTCGGACGGCAAGACCGCCGGCACGCTTGAAAGAACGGAATTCGACCAGGAAACCATAATGCAGCTTGCCACGCAGGAATTCAGGCAGCGCGGCTGAAGGGAGAGGCGACATGGAAAAGACAAAAAAGGCCCGGCTCGGCGGGAAGTTGAGAGGGATAAGGGAACTTCTGGGCGTTTTCGGCGCTTTTGCGCTGATATTCGTGCTGCTCTCGGTCCTCCCCGGGGTCTCCGAAAAGTTCCTCGCCCCCAGCAACCTGTTCAACATAGCAAGGCAGATAACCGTGAACATCGTCCTCGCCTGCGGCCTGACAATGGCGATACTCATTGGCGGCATCGACCTCTCGGTCGGCTCGGTCATAGCCATTTCGGGCTGCCTCGTGGGCGGCCTCATGACAAATAACGGGCTGCCCGTCTATGCGGCGATAGCCATAGGCCTGGCCTCGGGCGCGGTCTTCGGTGCGGTGAACGGGCTTGTGATATCCCGGACCAACATCCCGCCCTTTATCGTGACCCTGGCCACCATGTATGTGGGGCGCGGCATAGTCCGGCTCTACACCGACAGCAGCACCATACTCATAACGGACGACGTCTTCTCGTATATTGGCAGCGGCAAGCTGTTCGGCGTCGTCCCCATACAAATAATATATATCGTCGTCCTCTGCCTCGTCACCTGGTTCATACTGAACCGCACAAAGTTCGGCCGCCATATCTATGCCGTGGGCGACAACGAGCAGGCCGCGCTTTTCACCGGCATAAACGTCCGCCGGGTGAAGCTTACGGTCTACGTGCTGGTCGGGCTCTTTGCTGCCATCGCCGGCATCCTCAACGCCGCGCGCACCAGCGCCGGGCTCTACACCTCCGGCGAGGGCTACGAGATGGACGCCATTGCGGCCGTCGTCCTCGGCGGCACCAGCATGACGGGCGGCGTGGGCCGTCTGGCCGGCTCCGTAATAGGCGCCATGATAATCGGCGTCCTGAGCAACGGCATGAACCTCATGGGCTTCAACTCCGCCTGGCAGTACGTCGTCAAGGGCGCCGTGCTGCTCATCGCGGTGCTCATAGATTACTTCAAGAAAAAGCGCGACCGCTGATTCGCGCACAGGAGGCCTCAAAGTGAAAAAAGTACTTCTAGACTTCGACATCGGCACGGAGATAGACGACGCCATAGCCCTGGCCTATCTGCTGGCCAACCCAGAGTGCGGGCTCGTGGGCATAACCACTTCCTGCGGCGAGAGCATAAAGCGCGCGGAGATGGCGAGCGTCCTGTGCCGCGCGGCGGGCAAAAAAGTCCCCATCCACGCCGGCTGCGAGAGGCCGCTGCTCATACCCCAGATGGAGACGACGGCGCCTCAGGCGGCCATACTCCCCCACTATGAGCACGACACGGGCTTCGCCCCGAACACCGCCATACCCTTTATGCAGAAGGTCATCCGCGAGAACCCGGGCGAGGTCACGCTGCTGGCCGTGGCGCCCATGACGAATCTGGGCCTGCTCTTCGCCATGGACCCGGAGCTGCCGGAGCTGCTGGACGGGCTCTATCTGCTCTGCGGCTCACCCACACACCAAAGGCACGACGTGGTCACCGAAAGCCTGAGCGCCATGGAACGGGACGATTTCATCCGCGTTCTGGCCAGCCAGGGCATACTCGAAAACAACTCCATTGTGGACCCGCACGCGACGAGCATAGTCTGCCGCGCCCGCTGCCGGAACTTTGTGAACATAGGCAACAATGTCTCCAGCCGCGTAGTTATGACGCCAGAGGAGGCCGAGCGCCGCTTCAGGCACCCCATAATGCAGGTCGTCATGTCCATAGCCCGCGAGTGGTTCAAGGACGAGCCCCGCGTCTCCTTCCACGACCCGCTGGCCGCTGTGTGCATCTTCAACGACGACGTGTGCAGCTACAAGCGCGGATATATGGACTGCGTGCTGGACAGCCGCCTGCTCGGCGGCATGACCATCTTCCGCGAAGACCCCGCGGGCCCGCACCAGGTCGCCTGGGATGTGGACGGGGATAAATTCTTCGAGCATCTCTTTGAGGTGTTCGCCTGATACGCAAGGGTAAAGTTTTGAGGTGAAAGCATGAAATACGGAATACACTATGCCTATTGGCAGCACGAATGGAAGGCGGACCTTGCCGCCGCATGCCGCAGGGCTTCGGCGCTGGGTTTTGACCTGCTTGAGATATCCGGCGGCAGCCTGCTGGACTCCGGCGAGGAGGAGCTGCGCGAGCTGAGGCGCACGGCGGACGGCCTCGGCATGGGCGTGAACGCCTGCCACGGCATGTCAAAGGACTGCGACACAGGCTCCGCCGACCCCGCCGTGCGGGCCAGGGGCATAGACACGGCCAAGCGGCTTTTCGACCGCATGGCGCTCATAGGCAGCAGCCGCCTTGGCGGCATACTCTACTCCTACTGGCCCGCCCTGGACTACACCAACGCGGGCGCGGAGCCGGCCAGGACGCGCGAATACAGCCTTGAGAGCATGGCCGTCATAGCCGACGAGGCCGCCTCCCGGAGCATACAGCTGAACCTGGAGGTGGTGAACCGCTACGAGAACTTCGTCTTTAACGACGTGGACGGCGCGCTGGCCTACATAACCGAGCTGGGGCGCGGGAATGTAAAGCTCCTGCTGGACGTCTTCCACATGAACATAGAGGAGGACGACATAGGCGCCGCCATCCGCCGCGCGGGCGCCGCCGTGGGCCACTTTCACATCGGCGAGTGCAACCGCCGCGTACCCGGCAAGGGCCACATGCCCTGGGCTGACATCGGCGCCGCCCTGCGTGACATAGGCTACGACGGTCCCGTCGTCATGGAGCCCTTCGTCCGCTCCGGCGGCGAGGTGGCGGACGCCATAAGAGTCTGGCATGATCTCACCCGCCCTGATTCCGACGCCCGTTTGGACGAGGACCTCAAACAGGCGCTGAGCTTCACCAGGTCCATGCTCTATTCCGAGAACTGAGCGGGAGGTGAGCGGTTTGCTCGCAGCCGGCATAGACATAGGCACGACCACGATCTCCGGGGCCGTACTGGATACCGAGAGCGGACGCCTGCTCTGCTCCCTGACCTCGCCCGGCGGGGAAAAGCTGGAGGGAGCCCCCTGGGCCGGGGAGCAGAGCGCGGACGACATTCTTAAAAAGGCCTCCCGCATGCTTGAGCGGCTGCGGGAGGCTGTGCCGGGCACGGCGGCCCTGGGCCTCACCGGGCAGATGCACGGCGTTGTGTATCTCGACCGCGAGGGCCGGGCCCTGGGGCCTCTGTATACCTGGGAAGACGGGCGCGGGGATCTGCCCGCCCCCGGCGGCCTGAGCTGGGCCGGGGAGCTGGCCGCCCTGAGCGGATACGAAGCCGCCACAGGCTACGGCCTGGTCACGCACTACTATAACATGAAGAACGGCCTCGTACCCCCCGGCGCCGTCTCGCTCTGCACAGCGCCAGACTATGTGGCCATGAGGCTCTGCGGTCTTGAAAAGCCGAGAACCCACGCGAGCCTGGCCGCCAGCCTGGGCCTCTTCGACCTGGACGCCGGCAGCTTCGACCATGCGGCCCTGGCCCGTGCGGGACTACCGGCGGACATGCTTCCCGAAGCGGTCCGCGGCGAGGCCCTGCTGGGCGAGACGGCGGGCGGGCTGCCCGTGGCCCTGCCCATAGGCGACAACCAGGCGGGCTTTCTCGGCGCCGCCGGCAGGCCGGATGACGTGCTGCTGAATCTCGGCACCTCCAGCCAGCTGAGCGCGCTCTGCCCACCCTCCGGCTGTCCCGAGGGGCTTGAGCCCAGGCCGTACATAGGCGGGGCCCGGCTCATGACCGGCGCCGGCCTCTGCGGCGGCAGCGCTCTGAGGCTGCTCAACGGATTTTTGCGGGCGGTATGCTCGCTCGCGGGCGAAGTGGGCGAGGCGGAGATGTACGGACACATGCAGCGTCTGGCCGAGGCCGCGCCGCGGGACTCGGGCCTGAGCGCGCGCACGACCTTCCGCGGCACGCGGGAGCATCCCGGCCTGCGCGGGGCCATCGAGGGTCTGAGTATGGATAATTTCACCCCCGAGGCCCTCTGTGCCGCCTTCTACCGCGGGGTCTGCGAGGAGCTTCTTCCGAGCTACAGGCTCATGCCTGAGAGCACGCGCGGCTCGGGGAGGTTGGTGCTCTGCGGCAACGCTGCGCGCCTGAACCGTTGTATACTCGGCTGCGCCGGAGAGCTTTTTGCCCGCCCCGCCGTCCTCTCCCCTTACCCCGAGGACGCCGCCGCAGGCGCCGCCAAACTGGCGGGGGCGCTGGTTTGAAGTCCCGCCCCGCCGTATGGGGCGTCGTCCTCGACGTCCCGCGAATAAACTCCAAAACGCCGCCTTCGGGCGGCGTTTTTGTGGTATACTGGGGGCGGTGATGAAGATGAGGCTCTTTATTGCGATAAATTTCGGAGAAAACGAACTGGACGCATTTGAGGCGGCGCGGGACAGGCTCAGGGAAAGGGCCGGGCGCGCCAATTATTCGCGGCGCGAAAACCTCCACCTCACCCTCGCCTTCCTCGGCGAACAGCCGCAGGCGCGGCTCCCCGACGCCCGCGCCGCCATGCTCGCCGCCGCGGCAGGGTCGCAGCCCTTCACGCTCCGCTTTGAGCGCTCGGGGCGCTTCAGGCGCGAGGGCGGCGACATCTGGTGGCTCGCCCCGGCGGACTGCCCGGAGCTCACGCGCCTGCAGGCCCGGCTCGCGGACGAGCTCCGGGCGCGGGGCTTTTCGCTCGAAGAGCGGCGCTTCTCGCCGCACCTCACCCTCGCGCGCCGGGTCCTGTCCCGCGCGGAGCCGGGGGCGCTGCTGGGCTCGGCCGTCGCCTGTCCCGTGCGCGACATCCGCCTCATGCTCTCCGAACGCCCCGGAGGCCGGCTCACCTATACGGAGCTCTTTCGCGCGCCCTTTCCGCGTTGACGCCGCGCTCGGGGGCATGATATCATGTAGGGGCAAATACTGCGGAAAGGAGGCGCAGCACATGCGCGTATACGACCTCACCCACACCATCTCCGAAGACATCCTCGTCTGGCCGGGTACGGAGCAGCCGCGCCTCTCCGAGGGCAGCGCCTTTGAGCGCGACGGCTTCCGCGAGACGCGGCTGGAGCTCTTCTCCCACGTCGGCACGCACATGGACGCCCCGGCGCACATGCTTGCGGGCGCGCCCTGGCTGGATGAGCTGCCGGCCTCCGCCTTCTGCGGCGAGGCCTGGGTACTGGACGCGCGCGGCTGCGCGCCCGGCGGAGAAATACCCGCCGGGGCCGTGGAGCCCGCGGCGGGCGCGGACTTCCTGCTCGTCTGCACCGGCTGGGACAGGTTCTGGAACACGCCCGAATATTTCGGGGCCTATCCCGTCCTCTCCCCCGCCGCCGTGAAACGCGCCGTGGAGCTCGGCGTCAGGGGCATAGGGCTCGACACCATGGGCATTGACCCCATGGACGCCGCGGATTTTCCCCGGCACCACCTCATGTTTGAGCGCGGCCTCGTCATAGTCGAAAACCTGCGCGGGCTCTCGCAGCTCGCCGGGCGGCGCTTCTTCTTCGCGGCGCTGCCGCTCAAATACAAAAACGCCGACGGAGCGCCTGTGCGCGCCGTCGGCATTGAGAACTAGCGCCCGCTCAGCCGAGCGCGACGTCGAGTATCATCATCAGCACAAAGCCCAGGGCCGCGCCGATGGTGCCTATGTTCGAGTGTTCCCCGGCCTGGGCCTCGGGGATGAGCTCCTCTACGACGACGTAGATCATCGCCCCCGCGGCGAAGGAGAGGATGTAGGGCAGCGCCGGCGTGATAAGGCCAGTGAGCAGGATGGTGAGCAGCGCGCCCACCGGTTCGACCACGCCTGAGAGCAGGCCCGCGAGGAAGGCCCGGCCCTTGCCCATGCCCTGACCGACCAGCGGCATGGAGATGACCGCGCCCTCTGGAACGTTCTGCAGGGCGATGCCCGCAGCAAGGGCGAAGGCCGCCGCGGCGGAGACCGCCGCCTCGCCCGAGAGCGCGCCCGCGAACACGACGCCGACGGCCATGCCCTCGGGCAGGTTGTGCAGCGTCACGGCGAGGACGAGCATCGTGCTCTTGCCCAGGCCGCAGCTGCGGCCCTCCGGGCAGTCGGAGCCCAGGTGCAGGTGCGGGATGAGGCTGTCGAGCAGCAGCAGGAAGCCCACGCCGGCGAGGAAGCCCAGCGCGGCAGGCAGCCAGGGCGTCGTCCCCTGGCCCTCGGCCATCTCTATGGCCGGGATGATGAGCGACCAGACCGAGGCGGCTATCATGACGCCGGAGGCGAAGCCGAGCAGCAGCTTCTGCACCCAGGGCCTCACCTCGCCCCGGAGGAAAAACACAAAACAGGCCCCCAGCGCGGTGCCGAGGAAGGGTATGAGTATGCCTATGGCGGCGTCTCTTGTTTCGAGCATGCTTCCGCCCCCTTTCAGCCGGATTATATCATGGGGCCCTGCAGGAGTACACAAGGAAAAATTTATTTTTCCTAATCAACTTTTCCGGCGTCCTCCGCGTCATAATATACGCAGAGACAGATAGAACAGGGGATGAGCCAAGCGTGACGAGAACAGACAGAGTGCGCAGAAACAGGCAGCAGCGCTTCAGGCGCGGGCTGAAGACGGCCCTTGTGATCTTTGCCGTGCTGGCGCTCATGCTCATAACGAGTTCCGGCTTTTTCACGGGCCGGCACGGGGCGACGGAGCCCGCAGAGGACCTCGGCCCCGCCGAGAGCGCGGCCCCGCCGAGCGAGGCCCCGGGCGGGGACGAAAACGCCCCCGGGAGCGCGCCGCCCGAAGAGAGCGCCGCCCCCGAGGACGGCGCGGACGGCGAAGGCGGCGATGACGCGGAGGAGAGCGGGCACCCCAAGCCCACCCCAACGCCCAACGACTGCGGCATGCTGGTGCCGGAGAGCGAGGCCGTGGACGACAGCTATTTTGACGACGCCGTGTTCATCGGCAACTCCCGCACCGAAGGCCTCAAGATGTATTCCGGCCTCACGAACGCCACCTTCATAACCGAGGTCGGCCTCACCGTGGACAGCATCTTCACAGACTACTGCGACATCTCCGGCGGCGGCAAGGCCCGGGCCTTCGACCAGCTGGCAGGCATGGAGTTCAGCAAGGTCTACATCATGCTCGGCATGAACGAGCTCGGCTGGGTCTATGAGAGCGTGTTCAAGGAGGACTACGGCAAGATAATCGACAAGATCCGCGAGATAAACCCGGACGCCGTCATATATATCCAGTCCATCATCCCAGTCAGCAAATGGAAGGACTCCAACGACGAGGTCTACACCATCGCCAACGTGAACCGCCTGAACACCCAGCTGCGCGCCCTGGCGGACGAGAAGGAGGTCCACTACGTGGACGTGGCCGAGGGCGTCATGGACGACGAGGGCTATCTGCCCTTCGAGGCCACGGGCGACGGCGTACACCTCACGCCGGAGTACTGCGTCGTCTGGATGGACTACCTGAGAACGCACACAGCACAATAGACAGAAAGAGGAAGATACGATGAAAAAGAGGATAACCGCCGCTCTGCTGGCGCTCTGCCTCGTCCTGCCGCTCGCGGCCTGCGGGCAGGCGGCCGAGCCGGAGCTGGATATCGACGCCTTCGGCGAGGAGCTCTACGCTGCCGGCAAGTTCGGTGAGACGCTCTACGCCCTGGACGAGGCCGTGGCCCAGGGGCTCTACGGCACGGGGGATGACACGCGCTGCTGGGTGCGCGCCGGCACCGGCGCCACCGCCGAGGAGCTCGCCGTTTTTGAGACGGCGGACGCCGAGGCCGCTGCCGCGCTGGTCACGAAGCTTGAGGCCCGCAACGCGGACAGGATAGAGAATTACTCCAGCTATATCCCCTCCGAGGTGCCGAAGCTGGAGGACGCCGTCATAATCTCCGGCGGGCGCTACGTGGTGCTCTGCGTGGCGGAGGATGCCTCCGGCGTGCGCGAGGCCGCGCAGAAGGCCCTCGGATAACATGAGCGGCGAGGAATTCGCCAACTTTGTCAGGCAGAACGAGGCGGGCTTTTACCGCATAGCCTACAGCTACGTGCGCAGCCGGGAGGACGCGCTGGACATCGTGCAGGACGCCGTGGAAAAGGGCCTGCGAAAGCTGCCTACGCTCCGGGATCCGGCGCGTATAAAGCCCTGGTTCTGGCGCATACTGGTGAACGAGAGCATAGACCGCATACGCCGCCGCCGGGAAACGGAGCCCGCGGACGAGAGCCTGCCCGCCCCGGACGACGCCGGGGGGCGGGCCGAGGCCCTTGCACTCTACGACGCGGTCGCGGCTCTGCCGCCCAAGCTGAGGACGGTCATAATCCTGCGGTTTTTTGAAGACATGAAGCTCGCGGAGGTCGCCCAGGCCGCCGGGTGTACGTTAAGCACGGCCAAATCCAGGCTCTACAAGGCCCTGGCGCTGCTGAGGCTGGAGCTGGACGACGGGGAGGTGTGAGCCTTGAAGGAAGAGCTCAGGGACATATACATGCAGACCGATATACCCCGGGAGCTGCCCGGGCTTGTGGAGGGCGCCATCAGGCGCGGCGCGAGGCGCGCCGCGCGGCGGCGGCATGCGATCCGGATCGCATCGCCGATAATCGCGGCCTGCGCAGTGTTCGTACTCATTTTGAACACCGTGCCGACCTTCGCCGCCGCGCTCTATGAGGTCCCGCTCCTGGGCGAGGTCTGCCGGGTGCTCACCGTCCGCAGCTACCACTATGGGGACGACAAGAAGAACGTGGACATAGAGGTCCCGGCCATAGACGTCGAGCTCGGCGGCGCGGACTGGGCCGGGAGCGTGAACCGGCTCATAGAGGCCACGGTCGAGGCCGAGGTCGCGCAGTCCGAGGCCCGCGCGGAGGAGTATTACGCGGCCTTCATCGCCACAGGCGGCGACCCGGAGGACTACCGCCCCATAGGCATAGAGGTGGACTACGAGGTATATTACGCCTCGGATGAGATACTCTCCTTCGCCGTCATAAAGACCGAGACGCTGGCGACGGCCTATGAGACCTTCCACTATTATAATTATGACCTCGAAACCGGCGAGGAGCTGAGCGTCGAGGCCCTGGCCGGGGAAAACTGGCGTGAGAAGGCCCGCGCGGGCCTGGCGCAGCTGCTGGAAAACCCGGGCGAGAACGACATGTGGTGGGAGCTGGGCGAGGCCGAGCGAGAGGCAGCCATAGACGAGGCCCAGCTGCGCCTGAACTCCGCCGGGGAGCCGGTGCTGGTCTTCCAGCGCTACACCCTCGGTCCCGGCGCCATGGGCAGGCCGGAAATAGTTTTGAAATAATAAAAGACCGCCTTCCGGCGGTCTTTTATTTTAGCTTGTCGAAGCAGGCTCCGGCGCTCACAGGCCCAGGATGCGGCGGTACTCCTCCTCGGGCGCGACGCGGCCCGCGGCGGAGAAGGACATGGTCTCAGGGGCGAGCAGGCGGCGCGCAAGGCCGAGGACCTCCTCCCCCGTCACGGCGTCGTAGCGCTCAATGAGCTCGTCCGGCGAGAGCGCGCCGCCGAGGAAGAGCTCGCCATAGCCCAGGCGGTTCATGCGCGAACCCGTGGATTCGAGGCTCATGAGTATGGTGGCCTTGACCTGTTCCCTTGCGCGGGAGAGCTCCTCTTCCGTCACGCCCCCGTCCAGGAGGCGGCGCAGCTCGTCCATGATGAGGCCGAGGGCGCGCGCCTCGGTGTCCCTGTTCGTCGCGGCGGCGACGGCGAAGAGGCCCGTGTCCTCAAAGCCCGCCGTGAAGGAGTAGATGGAGTAGCAAAGCCCGTGCTTTTCCCGCACGCTCTGGAAAAGGCGCGAGGAGGCGTTGCCGCCCAGGATGCCGGAGAGCAGCTGGAGGGCGAAACGCTCGGAACTTGCCGTCTCAAGCCCGGGGAAGCCGAGGACGAGCTGGTTCTGCTCCGTGGCCTTGCGCCGGAGCGTGAGGCAGGGACGGTAGGCCGATCTTTCAGGCTTTTTGGGCTTTGCCGCGGGCATGGCGGAAAAGCGCCGGGCGAGCTCCCGCAGGTCCTCATCCGTGAAGCTGCCCGAGAGCGCGGCGACGACCCGGGGCGCGGCGTAGTGCCGGGCCATGAAAGCGCGCAGGCTCTCGCCCGTCTGCCGCGCGAGGCTGGAGCTCCGCCCGAGGACGGGCCTGCCCAGCGCGCCGGGGAAGCAGCCCGCGATGAGCCGCTCCGCCGCCACGTCCTCGGGCGTGTCCTCGTACATGTCTATCTCCTCCTGGATTATGCCCTTTTCGTTTTCCGCGTCCCGCTCGTCGAAGCGGGAGTCGAAGAACATGGCGCAGAGCGTATCCGTGGCCAGGGGCAGGTGCGTGTCGAGCACCCGGGCGTAGAAGCAGGTGTTGTCCCGCGTGGTGTAGGCGTTCATCTGCCCGCCGACGGCGTCCATCCGCTCGGCGAGCTCGGCCGCGGACCAGCGCGAGGTGCCTTTGAACAGCATGTGCTCAATGAAATGGGCGCTGCCCGCTTCGGAGTATCTCTCGTAGCGCGAGCCGGCCCCGACCCAGATGCCCAGGGAGGCCGAGCGCACCCCGTCCATATGCTCGCAAACTATCCTCGCGCCGTTGGGCAGAACTATCCTCTCGTACATTGCTGGCACCTCTCAGAGTCTTTTTCGCTTATTCTACCACCATTTTTCCCAAAAGCGAAGAGGGTTTTGCTTCCGGAGCTTGACAGGGCGTGCCTGTTGTGGTACTATGCTCTACACCCGTGAGGGAGTAGTCTTCCGCAAAGGGCGGAGGCAAGTCAACAGCATGGCGGAAAATGAGGTTTCGCCTGGCTTGCATTAAATGACAAGACTCATGGATAGGATAACCCTATCCATGAGTTTTTCTTTATGTAAAGAAAGGATGGTTGCGTTGAAGTTCTATTGCGAGGACGCTGAGAGCGTACTGCGCGAGGTAGGCAGCAGCGAAAAGGGCCTGAGCGCCGAGGAGGCCGCACGGCGTCTCGAACGCGACGGCAGAAACGAGCTGGAGGCCGCAAAGAAGCCCTCCCTTATCAGCCAGTTCTTCAAGCAGATGGCGGACCCCATGATAATCATCCTGCTTGTCGCCGCGGCGATAAGCGCCGTGACCTCCATCTATCAGAACGAGAGCCCGGCTGACGTCATAATAATCCTCTTCGTCGTCATCGTGAACGCCGTCCTGGGCGTCTACCAGGAGAACAAGGCCGAAAAGGCCATAGAGGCTCTCCAGGCCATGTCGGCGGCGACGAGCCGGGTGCTGCGCGGGGGCAAGGTCACGGTCGTGCCCTCGGCGGAGCTCGTCGTGGGCGACATCGTGCTGCTTGAGGCGGGCGACGCCGTGCCGGCCGACGGCAGGCTGCTCGAAAGCGCGAGCCTCAAGATAGAGGAGGCGGCGCTGACGGGCGAGAGCGTCCCCGTCACGAAGTTTATCGACATCCTGGACCCCGGCTCCGCGCCCGACGTGCCGCTGGGCGACCGCAAGAACATGATGTACATGGGCAGCACCGTCGTCTACGGCCGCGGCAGCGCCGTAGTCACCGCCACGGGCATGGACACCGAGATGGGCCGCATAGCCGACGCGCTCTCCCGGGCCGAGCAGGGCCAGACCCCGCTGCAGATAAAGCTCAGCCAGCTCTCGAAGATACTCACCTGGCTGGTCCTGGGCATCTGCGTCGTCATCTTCGGCGTGCAGGTGCTGCGCGCGGGCGGCTTCACGGGGGACGTCATCCTGGACAGCTTCCTTGTCGCCGTGTCCCTGGCCGTCGCGGCCATACCGGAGGGCCTTGCTGCGGTCGTCACCGTCGTGCTCTCCATAGGCGTCACCAACATGTCGAAGCGCAACGCCATAATCAGGCGGCTCACCGCCGTCGAGACCCTGGGCTGCGCGCAGATAATCTGCTCCGACAAGACCGGCACCCTCACCCAGAACAAGATGACCGTCGTGGACAGCTTCGGCCCGGATACCCAGCTGCTCGCCACGGCGATGAGCCTCTGCTCCGACGCGGAGGAGGACGAGAACGGCCAGGCCGTCGGCGAGCCGACGGAGTGCGCCCTTGTGAACTGGGCGCACGGGCTGGGGCTCGACAAGGATGAGCTCAAGGCCTGCGCCCCGCGCATTGGCGAGGCGCCCTTCGACAGCGTGCGCAAGATGATGAGCACGGTCCACGCTTCCGGCGGCAGCGTCGTGCAGTATACGAAGGGCGCGCCGGACGAGGTGCTCAAAAAGTGCGTCTCCTACCTCGACCACGGCGAAGTATGTCCCATGACGGAGGAAAAGCGCCGCGAGATACTCGCCGCCAACAAGGACATGGCCGACAGGGCGCTGCGCGTTCTGGCCGCCGCCGCCCGCTGGTGGAAAGAGGCCCCGGAGGATTTCTCCCCCGAGGCTCTGGAGCAGGAGCTCTGCTTTGTCGGCCTCACGGGCATGATAGACCCGGTCCGCCCCGAGGTGAAGGCGGCCATAGAGGAGTGCCGCGGCGCGGGCGTCCGCCCCATCATGATAACCGGCGACCACATCGACACCGCCGTCGCCATCGCCAAGGAGCTTGGCATCCTGAAGGACGCCTCCGAGGCCGTCACCGGCAGCCAGCTTGACGCCATGGACGACGAGGAATTTGAGCAGCGCTTCCGCGGCATCTCGGTCTACGCGAGGGTCCAGCCCGAGCACAAGACCCGCATAGTCACGGCCTGGAAGCGCGCGGGCATGGTCACGGCCATGACCGGCGACGGCGTCAACGACGCGCCCAGCATCAAGAGCGCCGACATCGGCGTCGGCATGGGCATAACCGGCACGGACGTCACCAAGAACGTCGCGGACATGGTCCTCGCGGACGACAACTTCGCCACCATCGTCGGCGCCGTCGAGGAGGGCCGGAGGATATACGGCAACATCCGCAAGGCCATCCAGTTCCTGCTGGGTTCCAACATGTCGGAGGTCATCAGCATCTTCGCGGCGACGCTTCTGGGCTTCACCATCCTGGAGCCGGTGCATCTGCTGTGGATAAACCTCGTGACGGACTGCTTCCCCGCCCTGGCCCTGGGCATGGAGAAGGCGGAGCGGGACATCATGCGCCGCCAGCCGCGCGACGCGAAGGCCGGCGTCTTCGCCGGCGGCATGGGCGCAGACATAGCCTATCAGGGCATAGTCGTCTCCCTGCTCACCCTGGCGAGCTACTTTGTCGGCCACTTCATGGAGTCCGGCGTCTGGGAGATCGCCAACAGCGCGGACGGCACTACGATGGCCTTCCTCACCATGAGCATGGCGGAGATCTGCCACAGCTTCAACATGCGCTCTCAGCGCGGCAGCCTCTTTACTCTGCACAGCATGAACAAGACCCTCAACTGGGCCGCCCTCGGCAGCCTGGCCGCGACCACGCTGGTCTGCGAGGTGCCCTTCCTGGCGAATGCCTTCGAGTTCGCGCCCGTGGACTTTGCCGAGTACGCCGTGGCCCTCTGCTTTGCCGTGAGCGTCATCCCCATAGTCGAGCTCGTGAAGCTCATCCAGCGCAAGGCCGCAAAGAACAAATAAAGCGTAAAAAGCCGCCCCTCGGGGCGGCTTTTTTGCTTATCTGAGAAGGCGAGGCCTTCTCAGATAGAGGCTTTTTTCATTTAATGTACCTGCGCTCGGGCAGGGGGAGCGCCGGGTCGTCCTGCCAGCAGACTATGAGCCGCCCTCGCGTCACGCTTATGCTCGCGGGCTCGCCCGTGAAGCTGTTGCTGACCGCAAGGGGGAAATCCGGCGTGAGCTCCGCGTCCTCCAGGCCGTAGCTCAGGCCCCTTTCAAAGACGCCCTCGGCGCGCCCGCCGAGGCAGAAGGCGGAAAAGTCCCCCCGGTAGCGGGCGTCGAAGCGCAGCTCCGCCCCGTCCGAGAGCGCCGTCAGGGCGCAGGAGCGGCCTATGAGCCAGGCCTCCAGCCCGTTCGCATCGGCCCAGGCCAGGGCCTGGACGTTTGCCAGAGAGTGGTCGAAGCGCCGCCCGCCGAGGCCGCCGAAGATGAGCGCGCGGCGGTATCCCAGCTCCAGCGCGCGCCGGAGCGCGGCCATCGTGTCCGTGTCGTCCTTGCGCACGGGGCAGACCTCCACCTGCGGCGCCTCCGGCACGTAACCGAGGGAGTCGAAGTCTCCGAGCGCGAGGTCGGGCGCAAGGCCCAGGCGCTCCAGATGCAGGAGCCCCGCGTCGGCCGCGATGAGCATGTCGCCGGGCTCCGGGCGCAGGCGCTCCGGGGCGAGCTCCGCCGCCGCGACTATGTAGCAGCTTTTCATGCCTCTCGCCTCCCCTGCTCGGCCAGGGCCTCCAGCCCCGCCTCATCCTCTATGCGCAGCGCCCCGCGGGAGAGGCTCACGAGCCCCTCGGCCTGGAAATAGCGCAGCATCCGCGTAACGACCTCCCGCGCCGTGCCGAGGTGGGCGGCGATGCGCTCGTGCGTCAGGCCGAGCTCCGGCCCGCCCTCCAGCGCCGACTCCTCCAGCAGGAAGGCCGCCAGGCGGCGGTCGAAGCTCTTCCAGAGCACCTGCTCCACCAGCCACATGACCTCGGAAAAGCGGGAGGCCATGAGCTCGTTCGTGTAGTTGGCGAGGGGCGCAGACTGCTCCATCACGCGCCGGTATACCTCCGGGGAGATGACGAGGAGCTCCGAATCCCGCTCGGCCTCGATGGAGATATCGAATTGCAGGCTCCGCACCATACAGGAGGCGGAAAAGAGGCAGATATCGCGCTCAAAGAGGCGGTAGAGCGTGATCTCGCGCCCGGCCTCGGAGAGCATGAATGCGCGGAGCCTGCCCCTTTGCAGGGCGAGCAGGCCCAGGCACTCGGCGCCCGCGCCGTGGAGCAGCTCCCCCTGCGCGAGGCGGCGTGGCGAGGCGGCCGCCGTGAGGGCGCGCCGCTGTGTGTCGTTCAGTTTGTCCCAGACACCCGGGAAGAAAGCGGAAAGTTCCATGCCGCACCAGCCTTTCGGGGACATTATAAACCATCCCCCTCTCCGGCGCAAGGCGCGGGGAGGGGGAAGTGCCGTTCAGCTTTCCATCTGCTTGCCGAGGAAGGCGGCGACGGTCTGGGCGAGCTTGAATTCGACGTCGCCGGAGGGCGGGGCGTTCTTGGGCGAGGCAAAGATGACGGCGCCCATGAGGTCGCCCTCGGAGACGACGGGGGCGGCGACGGAGACGCAGAAGCCGCTGTCGGAGTCGGTGACGGGGACGCAGGCCCCGCCGCTTTCGTGGCGGAAGACGCGGCGCGACTCCATTATCTGTTCGAGCTCAGGTGAGATACGCTTTTCGAAGAGCTCCCTCCTGCCTCCCCCGGCGACGGCGATAACGGCATCCCTGTCGCAAACGGCGGCGATGCAGTCGGTGGACTTGTGCAGCGAATCGCAGATCTGCGCCGCGAAGTCCGAGAGCTCGCCTATGGGGGAATACTTCTTAAAAATGACCTCCCCATCCTTATCCGTAAAAATCTCCAGCGGGTCGCCCTCATTGACAACATTGGCGCTGATGGCCCTGTCCGCATGGTGGGTCGAGGTTTGCAGCACCGTCACGGGCTCCGTGTCCGGCTCCGGCAGCTCGCCGCGGCGCAGCAGCGTGTCTATGTCGGCCTTGAGCTGTATCTCGACCCGGTCCTCGTAGACCTTGATGCGCTCGATTATGAGCTCCAGGTCCTGCTTTTCGAGCTTTTCCTTGCCTATGATGTCGTCAAAGACCTCCATGGCGGTCTTGGCGGCGCGGTTCGTGCGGATTATCGTGTTGCGCCTGTCCGTGACGTGCTCTATCTGGCTCTGCAGGCCATCTATCTTCCGCAGGAGGTCGGCTTCCAGCTCGTCGTAAGTCGCCTCGAGCACGGCCTCGTTTTCCGGGTGGCGCATGATGTCCCGCACGCGCTGGCGCTTCGTGGCCTTGAGCTCCTCCTGAGCGTCGAGCAGCACGTCCTCTAAGTTCGCCGCGCTGCGCTCCGTTTCCGCCACGTCCTCGGGCTCGCGGTCGAGTTCGGCGTTGAGCCGCTCGAGCATCTCCGCGGAGTTGTCGCGCACCTTCTTCACATAGAGCTTCACCAGCTCGTCGAGCTTGTCCACGCGGATGTGGTGGGTAGTGCAGCCGGCGGTGCCGCGCCGGTGATAGGTGCCGCAGGTGTAGGCGGGCTTGAGGTCGCGCCGGCCCAGCGCGAACATGGGCGCGCCGCAGTCGCCGCACTCGAGGAAGCCGGAGTAGACGTTCTCGTTTATCTTGACGCCGCGGTAGTTGTACTTCGCCCGCTTCTCGCGCAGGGCGCGGACTGCGGCGAAGGTGCGGTAGTCCATGATGGGCTGGTGGTGGTTTTCGATGACGATCTGCTCCACCTCGTCGCGCAGGATGTCCCGGCCGTTTATCTTGGCGCGGGTGTACTTGCCCTGGCGCAGCGTACCGATGTAGAAGTCGTTGTCGAGTATGCCCTGGACGGTGGCGATGCTCCACGCGCTCTTGACGCTGCGGCGGTAGTCCTCGCCTTCGGCGATCTTGCGCTCGCGCTCGGCCATGCGCGGCGTGGGTATGCCCTCGTCGGTGAGGGAGTTTGCTATCTTCTTGTAGCCCCAGCCGTCGATGTACATACGGTAGATGCGGCGAACTATGTCGGCCTCGACGGGCACGACCTCGAACTGCTGCTTCTTGTTCACGATATAGCCGTAGGGCGCGGCGCAGATCCACTTGCCGTCCTCCTGACGGCGGCGGATGACGCTCTTGACCTTCTTGCTCGTGTCCGTGACGGGCATCTCATTTATGAGGAACTGGAACTGGATCTTGAGCCAGTCGTCGTCGTTCGGGAAGTCGATGCCGTCGCCGATGGAGATTATGCGCACGCCCGCGTCGCGCAGGTCCTCAAGCTCGACCAGGCCGCGGCTGTTGCGGCGAGAGAAGCGGGAGAAGTCCTTGATGACGAGGATGTCCAGCCTGTGCGCCATGAGCTCCCGCCGCATTGCCTGATAGCCCTCACGCTGCTCGAAGGTGTAGCCCGAGCGGTCGCGGTCCTCGTAGAATACGAGCTCCGCGCCCGGGAACTTGTGCTCGACGAAGTCGGAGATGATGGCCTTCTGGTTCTCAATGGACACATTGTCCCTGTCCAGCTCATCGTCCACGGAGATGCGGCAGTAGCCGGCGATGCGCAGCCCTGCGTTGTCCGGCATTGCGGTCTCCTCCTTTGCGTATAGTACAATAATGATATATAGCATTGCGTTATTTGTTGATTACATTGTAACACGCCCCGCGGCATTCCGCAAGGGGTATTCTCCTCACACTTTTTGCACTCCAGTGCACAAACTTGATTCCGGCCAGGCAGCATTTGCAGCGAGCGTGACGCAGACAAAGCGCCCGCCGGTGAGTGGTGAACCGGCGGGCGTCTTCTTATTTGGGGAACTTCTCGTTTACAGAGTCCCGGATGATGGCGTCGGGGTAGAAAATTCGGAAATTCCGAATTATCTCAGGCACCGGTCTTTCTCTTCTTATCTCTCCTGTTCCGGGCGCTGTGTTTGGGCGGCTTTCTCGCGCTGAACCTGCAGCTCGGCTATGCGGCGCTTATTGTACGTCAGCAGGTCGAGGACGCTCGTGTGCAGGTCGCCGCTGCCGGAATGATATTCGGCGACGGTATATTTCTTGGCCTTGTATTCGGAGCGCAGTGAGCGCAGCCGCGACATGACTGACTCGTCATCGCGTTCCGCCCTCGTCAGCCACACAGCCACGATTTTTTGATTATCCAATATATCTATTTGCAAGCACAAATCAGCTCCTTTTGGCAATAGTTTCCGCATCCTGAGCGGGGTTTATACCTTCATCGGGCTTGATGCCGTCTGATTTGACTTATTCAGGTTTCTTCAAATCCATTTTTAGCGCATATGCCTGTAGGTGTGCTTTGCATCTATCACCAAGCTGAGCCTTGTCCATGCCAATACATAAAATGGCCGGGAATCAGAACTGATTCCCGGCACAGTGAGCAATTGCCTGCGTTAAGGTGAACTGCGAACAAATTTCATAGGGGTGTATCTCATTCCGTCCGACAATTGCTCGCTGTCTGTATCTGTAAAACCCAGCTTTCGATAAAAAGCAACTGCGTACGGGGAAGAATTGACTGTTATAACACTGCACTCGCTGTTTTCAAGGAGGTGTTCCCACAGTTTCCTTCCTATGCCCTGCCTATGATGCACGGCTGCAACGAAGAAACAACAAATATGCCCCCGGTTTTCATTGGTAGCAATAACACCTTTTAATTCTCCTCCATCATACGCGCCCCAAAATTCAAGAGTTGAAATTATTTCTTTGCTGTCAATAAAGTCTTTGAATGATTTAATTCCCTCGTCTGAATAATCAGGTGCTTCAAACTGCAAAAACGTATTCCAAATCAGCTCTATGGCCGTGGAAATTCGAGGGCCATAAATACTTTTTATTTCCATACTCAATCCACTCCAAGCCTCTAATATGTGTTTTTTACAATTATACTATACCGTTTATCTTTTCAAAACAATATGGATATCAACTTCGTCGGCAGCAGGCAGTAGCCCATGAACTCCTGAAGCGTTGGGATGTCCTCTGGGTAGAGCAGCTCGCCGAGAAAGCGCAGCCAGGTCTCCGGTGCCGACGCGCCCTCGTTGTAGGCCACGGGCAGCCGGTTCCGGCAGAACTCACGCTCCGCGCTGAAGCGACCGTCTAGGAAGAGCGTGCCGTTTGCGACGTGGATGCGGTCACGCTGGATTGGCAGGTCGGGCGCGCAGGCCTCGAGCCGCAGGGCTTCGAGCAGGTTCGCCACGCGCTTTGTGATACCGGCCTGGAAGAAGGGCTTGAGCCTCTCGTAGATTTCGCGCCGCAGCGCGTCCTCGTCCGTGACGCGGCCCTCGACCGTGAAAAAGGTGCCGTTCACGCTCTTCATCGGGTGGATTTTGCGGAATTCCTCGCAGAACTTGACCTCATTGACGTTCTTGCCGTCGTACCATTCGGGAAACTCAACCATCGCGGGCCTCCATCAAACGCGCGGTCTCCCGCTCGATTCGCTGCGTTTCCGCTCCGCTTGCGCCAACCTCGAGCAGGTAGCCCGTCCACTCGCCGAGCCTGCAAGCCTCGGCGTATTCTTTCGCCTTTGAGCAGCCCAGCAGACCCGCCGCTAGGTCGACCACGTCGCCATGTGCTCCGCAGCCGAAGCAGTGGAAGTGGTCGCCGTAGAGCTTCAAACTCGGCACCTTGTCCGCGTGGAACGGACAGAGCATGAAGCCGCACCGGACCGTTCCGTACCTCTCCGCCGCCTCATCAAGTGGCACCGCGCGTTTCAACACGCTGTAGTTTGTCATTCGCATACCTCCTTAGTGTAGATATGAAGAGAGCGTCTGCTGTACAGCGTCCGCAATCTCCTGCTCTGTGTGTCCTTCCATTCGCAGGCGCAGTATCTCACTGTCCTTTTCAGTCAGCCGGCTCTTGAAGGCCTCGACCTTGCCCTCGGAGAGCACCTTGTTCTCGAAATCTGCACGTGGGTCGGCGACGTCCATAATGTCGCCGCCTTCCTCGACCATACCCTCATACGAGACGGTTTTGCCGCTGGGGCCGTGGTTCCAGTGGCGAAGGAAATCGTTGCGCACGGTGCTGTTTTTGGCCTCGTAGTCCTCGATGGTGCGGTTTTCCCAGATGGCGTCGATCGTGGGCTGCATATTCTGCTCTTTAACGACGAGGTCGGTCATGTTGCCGACGAGGCTGTATTGCTTACTGATAACCAGCGCAAAATGCCAGACCATTGGTCGGCACTGACGCCAAATCAGCGTGAAGCTGCTTTGAAGCTAGAGAATATGTGAAATTAGGTGCGTTCCGAATTGGAACGCACTTGGAAAGGAGGCCTAGCGTTTCGCGAGTCCCCCTTGGTAAATATAAAAAGGTCGCTATATGCGACCTTTTGTTTTATATGTTTGCACGCCCACGGAGCATCAACTCCCGCAGAAAACATCGTGCCGCCCTGCTCCCTCGCTGAGTATGTTGGGTGAGTGTCCGGACACTCACATTGCTTGCTGGTACAATAACCTCGTAAACGGCGGGGTTGCAGCTGTTTCATCCGCATGATACGCTTCAGACAAAAAGCGGGGCGAAAGTGGCAGAATTGCTTGCTGGGTTTCAGCTTAAATTACCCTCAGTGTAGACAGTCCGTTCATCCCGCGGGAGTCTTTTCTTTTAGGCTGGATGGGTGCGGCCCTGCCGCTTACCCGCGTATTTCACGCGCATGTCAATTCCCGCATCAGGATGTTGTCCCGCATGGGAGGTTATTTCATGAAAAGCTTCGTTCCAGTAGCAGGTGTTGACGTCAGCAAGCGTTTCAGCGACCTGTGCGTCCTCAGTCCGGACAACAATGTGCTGCTCAGGCAGAAAATCTACCATGACATGGTCAGCATGAAGCTCGCAGAGAAAAAGCTGCATGAGATCGAGTTGGAATGCGGAGCAAGGCCAGTAGTTGTCATGGAATCTACGTCGCATTACCATCTCATCTTGTTCCAGTTCTTCACTGATGCAGGTTTTGAGGTCATCGTGGTCAACCCCATACAAAGCGGATATTCCCTGGATATGGCGAGGTGTTCTCTGACGTTGGAGGAAGTGCATCGCGCGCAGTTTTGCATATGTGCCCGACGCCTGAAAAGCTGCTGAATGCAGATGGGAGCCTGTTGGCCAAGGCAATCTGTGAAGCCGGCAACAAGGGGCCAAAGTTTGGAGCTGAAAAGGCTGCGAAACTCAGAGAAGCAGCCGGATCTGCCCAAGTAATTGGCGTCAGGTCTGCGAGCAACGCCAGCCTGATCAAGAATGTGCTGGACATCATTGAGGGGCTGCTTGCCGCCATACAGCGCATTGAGAGAGAAATAAAGGAGTTGGTACCGCAGGACACACGCCTTGACGAGGACGTAAAACTGCTTTGCAGCATTCCCGGCATCGGTTTCAGCTCAGCGGTGGTCATAGCGGCTGAGATGGGAAACATATCTCTGTTCAGAAAGCCTAAGCAGCTAGCGGCATACTTCGGCCTTGACCCGGGCGAGAGACAGTCAGGAGCGTTCAAGGGCCGCAAGAACAAGCTGTCCAAGCGTGGGTCGCCACAGGTTCGCGCCGCACTGCACATGGCGGCGGTAAGCAGCGTTTCACGAAAGAGAGACGGTACATACAGGAACCCTGTCCTGGCTGAATACTACGAGAGGAAGTGCGCTGAGAAACCGTGCAAAGTGGCACGTGTAGCAGTCATGCGTAAGCTCTCGAACATCATCTATGCAGTGCTGCGTGACCGCAGACCGTTTGAACTCCGCACGCCACAGGAGCATATGGCGCTGCTCGCTGCGGCATAAGGCGACAATATGCGTTCAGGCTCACAGCTTCCGCCGTGAGCCTGATTGTTGTGCACTTTTGGGGGTGAGCAAAGTGTTATTTGTCCTTGACTTTGCTTAACTGGTCTACAATATGCTTGACCCCAAAAGCAGCATATAAAGAATGTGCTGTTCAGCGGTTCTTACCAAAGCTACAATGAGAGGGTAATCGGCCTTTCGAAGCATTGCTTGAGCTAACCACGCTCGATTGTGCAAACTGTCAGCCGTAACTCCAGGGGCCATGTGAAGTGGATGGATTTTGTTCTTCGCTTCTGGCATAAAGAATGCGTGGCAGCTTTGTCCCTGGCGACTTTTACAGACACCTTCCAAAAATGGTGTAAAAGAACCGGCTACAAGTTCAGCGCTTCCGACGCCGAACGAATCCATGCCATTGCCAGGAACGCAGTTGCCACGCTACCCAAAAATGATAGTACAAAGCTTCTCATAACGCAAGCGACAAATAGCCTGAATGCGATCTATGACTCCCTCCAAGCGATTAGAACAGAGATGGATCGCCTTAGAAGAGTGTTGTTTGTGATCATGTCAATGACGCTTATTCGTGCAAATACTGCTAATCCCGTATTTTGTTTTATGGATAAGAAGCGATCTGAAGGAAAGCACTTTTACGTTTATACTGTTGCCGGTTCCGCCAAATTTCTGCGCATATATTACGCAAAGGTCAAAGAATACCTGAATGCTTTAGAAGAGACCGCCTGATACGAAACAACGATGGCCATGCTGCTCCGCAGCACAGCCATCATATATGTGACGGGTCATATCCTCCCAGGCCTGCAGCCGGAAAATGTTGCAGGTCCTTTAGCTATGCCTATTTCTTATCCTGTATTTCCCTTCTTTTGTGCTTGACACACATTAGCAGGTTTGCGTTGCCCATGTCTCTTTGCATAAGTGGGAAATAATATAATACGGCCGCCCGGAATATGAGCGGCCGTATTATTGGAAGCGTTTTTGACTCACATACGCCAAACGGCCAAATATGCCTCGTTCGTAGCGTTTATGAGCTTACGGGGCTTGGCGGCATTGCCTACAACGTCGTAATCAACGCCGAGTTCGTCCAGTGCATCTTCAAGACCGCGTTCGGTGTGATAGCCTGTAGCCAGTACTGTGGTATCGCTCTTGAGCTCAACATTTTCTCCTCCGCAGTCAAACACCACGCTGCCGGACCTTATCTCGACAGGGGCGGCACCCTCGAGCACAGTGACTTTAGAAGCCTTGAGCATGTCGTTCATGCACTGTATATTGTTGACGGACTCTTCGGCAAACTTGAGCTTGCTTCTGACAGTAAGCGTGACCTTCTTACCGAGAGAGTCAAGGAAGAGGGCAGTCTCAACGCCGACGACACCGCCTCCAATAATTACGCATTCATCTCCGATGTCACACTGCTGCCTGAGCACGGGTATGGCTTCAACTGCGTGCTCTACACCGGGTATGGACGGGACGTTGGAGACCGCACCGATCGCAAGTATCACCTTGTCAAAACCGGCAAAGGCAATTTCCTGTGCGCTGGCATTGCAATTGAACTTGATGGGGATCCCGGCCTTCTTGAGCTGCCGCTTCATATACTCCACGTAATTTCTGACGTCACGCTTAAAGTCCGGAGCGCCGGCGGCAAGCAGCTGACCGCCCAGCTCGTCTGTTTTTTCCCATATTTCGGTCTTCATTCCGCGGACGTGGGCGGTAAGCGCGGCCTGCATTCCGCCGGGGCCTCCGCCGATGACCAGCACGCTCCGGCCTTTGGTATCCGCGCTGAGCGGGAAGTCGTCCTCATGATGTGCTACGGGATTTACAGAGCAGGAATAATTGCGACCCAGGTGACCAAGACGCAGGCACTCATTGCAGCCTATGCAGGGACGGATGTCATCTTCGCGGTGCTGTGCCACCTTTTCAGCGAAGTGCGGATCGGCGATGTGCTGGTGGCCGAGCGCGATGAAGTCCGCTTTGCCATCCTCAAGCACCTTCTCGGCAAATTCGGGACGGTTGAGCTTGCCCTGGGTTATGACGGGTATGTTCACGGCCTTCTTGACGGCCTCAGCCGCGAAGAGCTGGCAGCCCTCATCCTGGTATACCGTCGGTATCTGCCGGTACCACACCTCATAGCAGCCGGTGTCGACGTGAAGTGCGTGAGCGCCCCACTTTTCCAGCAGCTTTGCGATCTCAACGCCCTCTTCCAGCTTGCGGTAGCCAGGGGTATCCATGCAATGGACCGGCGTGAACTTAACGATCTGCGGGAAGTCCTTGCCGCAGTAGCGCTGCACAGCCTCTATGCACTCGCCGAGGAAGCGCACACGATTTTCAAGACTTCCACCGTACTGATCGGTGCGGTGGTTGAAGGCCTCAGTCATGAACTGGTCGGCGAGATAACTGCCGTAGGCGTGCATCTCTATCGCGTCGGCGCCGGCATCTTTGGCTAGCTTGGCGGAGTATCCGACCTTGTCCGTGATGAAGTGTATGTCGTCAATGCTGAGCTCCTTGCAGGTGAGATTTGGAAACCAGAAAGCCGGTATGGGACTGCAGGAGTATGGAGGGGTGGTTGCGGACGTGTACATTATACGCCCGAGGCCGGGGCCTATCTGCACGCAAATCTTGCAGCCGTACGCGTGTACGTTGTCGGCAAGCGCGGCCAGGCGATTTACGTGGTGATAGTTGCTGAGAGCGGAGCAGGAGTAGCCCTCGAACTCAAGAACCGAGGCATTTCGGCCCGTTATGATCAGACCCGTACCACCCTTGGCTCGCTCAGTGAAATAACGTATGGTGCGAGCGGAATAGCCGCCATCACCGTCTGCGGTGGTGCCCATGGGCGCCATTATGATGCGATTTTTCAGCTCCATTTTGCCGATGTGACCACGGCAAAGGAGCATCGACCTGTCTTTATTCATGGCTTCACCTTACATGTACCAGCCGCCGTTGACGGCCAGGACCTGTCCATCGACATACTGGGCATGGTTCAGATAACTCATGGCGTCGGCAATCTCTACAGGCTCGGCGATAAAGTGCAGGCACTGCGCTGCGGTATTGGCCTTGAGAATTTCGGGGTCGTTGTTGCGAAGCATATCGGTCATGATCATGCCCGGGGCGATGCAGTTGATGCGGATCAGGTAATCGCCGAGCTCGCGGCAAAGTGCCTTCATAAACCCGTACATTGCGCTCTTGCTGGTAGAATAGTCGACGCGCTTCGCGGCACCCATTTGGCCGGCAATCGAGCTGAGCATGATTATGGATCCGCCCTTGCCGTCTTTCATGTAGGGTATGGCGCAGTGCACTGCGTGCATGACGCCCATGAGGTTGACGTTTATGACGCGCTCGTAGTCCTCGTGGCTCAGCTCATCAAAGTCGAGCAGATTCTTGATGCCGGCATTGGCCGCCAGAATGGCAAGGCGCTCGCCGAAATACTCGCTCGCCTGGGCCATCATGGCCTTGCACTCGTCGTACTTGCTGACGTCGGCCTTGATCACCAGAGCGCGGCGGCCATACTTCTCACGGGCCTCGGCGGCTACCGCTTCCGCAGCGTCTTTGCTCTTGTCGGAGGTGTAGTTCACGACTACATCATGTCCGTCTGCTGCACAGCGAAGCACCATCTCGCGGCCAAGCCCACGGGAGGAACCCGTCACTATGGCGAAACCTTCCAGCTTTTTCATTCGTTCATGCTTCCCTTCATTTTAAATTTCAAATCAAGCTTTTTTGCCTCTGAACGTGATGACCGCGAGAACGATCGCAATTATTGCTGCTGGGATGTATGCGTACATTGCACTGGCGTAGTTGCCAAAGCGATCATAGAAGGCGGCGATAACGTAGTTGCCTATTGCAATGCCGCCGGAGAACACGCCGACAAATATACCTATAAAGCTTGCGTAGTCCTTGGTGCCGAAGAGCGAACGGGTGACCATTGGCAAGGTGCTGCGGCCGGTGGCCATACCGATACCGGTGAGAGCGGCAACAACATAGACCATCATGAGAGACGGGCCCGTCAGCAGTATGAAGAGCGCCACGGAGAACAGAAGCACGCCTCCGGCGACTACCCAGCGGGTGTCCATGTGGTCGGCAAGGAAGCCGATCACGAACGGCATGAACATGTTGACTATATTCATCGGGGCCAGAGCAGCGCCGGCTTCAGCGGCAGAGTAGCCGAGGTCCTGAACGTAAACGGAGATGATACTGAGTATGGAGTAGACGACGATAGCGACTATCAGGTAAACAACAATAACAGCCCAGAAACGGAAAGTGCGTACGCCCTCCTTGAGGGTCATGCCGTATACAAGCTCCGCGGGCTTGTCGTCTTCCTTGCCCTTTTCCTCGTAGAACATGGGCTTGACGCCTACGGATTCAGGCTCGGAGCGGAAGAAAATGCCGATGAGTACGGTGGAGACGGCGGCGATGATTGCGACTATGGTAAAAGACTGACGCCAGCCGAAGCTCTCTATCCACGAACCGATGACAGGGCTGAATATGGTGCCGCCGACACCGGAGAATAGCAGCGAGATGCCAACGAAAGTGCCGCTGTTCTTGAAGAACCACTTGTTTATTATGGTGGCGCCGATGGCAGAGGCGACAAAGGCAAAGGCCACGCCGACGATCAGTGCGGCCGCGTAGAAAGCTGCAAGAGAGTGCGCGTTGGCATAGATGATCATGCTGATGACGAGCAGGGTGCCGCCAAGCACAACTACGCCGCGACTCTTTATGAGTGCGTTGATCTTGCCGAGGAACAGGTTGACGATCGCGCAGATGAAGCTCATCATCGTGAAGCTCAGTGCGTACTGTGCACGAGTAAACTGCGGGAACTCCTCAAGGATCGTACCGGTATAGACGCTCAGAGGGTTATACACTATACCGGTGAATACGAATTGGATCAGGCAGACTGTTGCGAAGGCAATAATGCCGTAACGCTTTCCTTTCGCTGAATTTTCCATGACATTTTCTCCTTTTGTATATTTCCAGAGGCAGGTCAACACCTGCCTCTGATTTCCAAGGTGTTAGCGCTCGAGATCAGTAGCAGCTCCAACCTCCATCGACGCTGATGTTGGCGCCGGTGACATAGCTGGACTCTTCAGCCGCGAGGAATATGATCGCAGAGTCAAGCTCACCGCCCTCCTGCGCCGAACGGCAGCCCTTGCCCGGACGGCCCATGGGAGTCTTGCGCTCTATCATGGGGAGAAGGGCATCAAGATGCTTGCCGCTTACTGCCTGGGACTCGAAGAAGCCGGGGCATATGGAATTGACTGTTACGCCTCGGTTTGCCCATTCCACTGCAGCACCGCGCGTGAAGTTGAGCACTGCACCCTTGCAGCTCTCGTAGGCAATGCACTTGGCCTCGCCCGGACGGCCTATGCCGCCGAGCCCGAGTATGGAACCGATATTGATGACCCTGCCGTAACCACGCTCGAGCATTCCGCGCCCAAAGGCCCGGGTCAGGCGGAACGTTGCCATGAGTTCGAGATTCACGTGCAGCATGAAGATCTCATCGCTTATCTCCTCCAGGGGAGCGGACGGACCGCCGCCGCAGTTGTTAACAAGGATGTCTACCTTGCCAAAGTGCGCAAGCACAGCCTCTACTGCAGCGTCGAGCTGCTCAGCTGATGTCACATCACACTTTACAGACAGGCAATCGCGACCGAGAGAACGGATCTCCTGAGCAACTTCCTCAAGCTTGTCCTCACGACGGGCGAGGATAGCAACATCTGCACCCTGACGGGCAAGAGCAAGTGCCTCCCCGCGTCCAAGACCTGCGGATGCGCCAGTGACAACAGCTACTCTTCCAGACAAATCAAACATGGACTTAACTCTTTTATTCAGTCATCAATAGTTGTTCCGGCAAAATATCCACCGCGCACAGCCGTGCCGATGCGGCCGACCTTGTCGCAGTCGCCGATGATGCGGGTGCGCCAGCCGAAGCGATCGCGTACGGCTTCAGCGTAGGCGGAGAGCTTCTTCAAGCCAAAGGCGCTTATGACAGTGTCAGCAGGTAGCACCTTCTCTTCGCCGGATTTGTCGATTATGTGGACTCCGTCCTCTTCCACGCTCTTGACCTTGCAGCCGGTATATATGCCGACGTTATACTCGTGGAGCTTGTTTATCATGCCGGTGTAGCTCATCATGTTTAGGTCAGGGCTGAGGCGGTCGGCCATTTCAACTATCACAGGGTCAAGGCCAAAGTCGATGGCGAGCTCAAGCGCACAGTCACAGCCGGACTGTCCGCCGCCACAGACGACGATGTTCTTGCCCGTGACGAGCTCCTTGTGCCTGTGGGCGTCCTGCACAGTGATGACGTTCTCGCGGTCAAGGCCCGGGATCGGCGGGGTGACAGGCTCAGAGCAGACAGCTACTATGTACCTGTCGTAGCCGTCAAGCAGCGGGGAATCGGCGGAAACGTAGGTGTTGAGGCGCAGGTCAACGCCGAGCTTCTCCATCTGGACCTCGTAGTACTTCATGAGCGCACGGAGCTGTCCCTTGAAGGACGGGGTCTCAGCGGCGGTGACCATACCGCCGACCTTGTCGGCAGCCTCAAAAACAGTCACCTTGTGGCCGGAGAGCGTGGCGGTGCGGGCGGCCTCCAGGCCGGCGGGGCCGGCGCCGATGATGCAGACCTTCTTCGGCGTCTCGGTGCGGGGGATGCTCATCCAGCGCTCCTGGCAGGCCTCGGTATTGACGGCGCAGCTGAGCATGGCCATCTTAAAGGCGCCTGTGCGGCCGATGCAGTCCTCGTTGCAGCGGATGCATGGACGTACGTCTTCACGGTGTCCCTCGCGCAGCTTGCGCGGAAGGTCGGGATCGGCTATGAGGCCGCGGCCAAACATTACAAAGTCGGCGTTGCCGCTCTCAATGAGCTTGGCTGCGGTCTCGGGAGTGTGATTGCCTGCATTGAGTATGGGCACGCTCACCGCTTTGCGGGCTGCCTCGGTGACGTAAGCCATGCACGCATCACCCAGATAGGCGGGCGGGAATATGTAATCAATGGTCTCGTAGCTGCCGGCATCCACATCGAACGCATCCACTCCGGCCTTTTCGAGTATCTTCAATATCTCGATGCTGTCCTCGAGCGTGCGTCCGCCGGGAAAGCGGTGGTCAAGGGAAATGCGCACGATGACGGGCATGTCGCGGCGTATCCCGCGCTTGACTGCCTGGACGGCTTCGATAGCGAAGCGGCAGCGGTTCTCGACGCTTCCGCCGTACTCATCCGTACGATGGTTCCAGCACTCGGACAGGAACTGGTCAACGAGGTAACCGGCGTGGGCATGTATTTCAATGGCGTCAAAGCCGGCCTTGGTCGCATTTATCGCCGCGTTCGTGAACCACTCCATGACCTTGGCAATGTCGTCCTTGTCCATCTCCTTGCAGATGATGCTGGGATCAAGCGTGGCCGGTATGGCGGAAGCGCTCATGGGGGCGCGGAAACGACTCGGGAAGGCGTTGCGGCCAACGCCACAGCTGAGCTGTGCGCAGATCTTCGCTCCGTGACGATGTACGGCCTCTACAAGCACCGACTGACGAGGGACGGAGTATTTTTCCTCAAGTGCGCCTTCAATGCAGCCCGAAGCCAGCTCCTGGCTTATAAACTGGCAGCCCTCTATTATCATGCCTACGCCGCCCTGAGACCTGCGGGCATAATAGTCTATCTTGTTTTCGGATATGGTGCCGTCTGAATAGGCCGCGTTCGTTCCCATCGGGCACATAACTATCCTGTTGCGTATCTCAAGCTGCCCTATCTTGAAGGGCGTAAAGAGAACGTCATACTCACTCATTTCTTGTCTCTTCCTTTCTCTCTTCTCTCGATCTTATGTTACACGGCAAGAGCCGGGAACAACGCACATATGAGCGCAGTAAAGCATGCGTTGATAGCAGTCGCGACCACGGTTATCATGAACACTGCCGGATAGCCGTCCTTAAGCTTTACGTCACAGTAGGAATGTGCCATAACAACTGTGCCGGCATAGGGCATCGTATCAAGTATCGCGCCGGCATAGGAGGAAATACGATGTATCGCTGCGAGCGAGACTCCCATTTTGTTCACTATCGGAGCTATTATGGGCACGGCAATGGCTTGGCCGGTGGCTGAGCCGCCGCAGAGCATGCACATCAGAGACACAGTGATTATCAGCAGAATGTAGGGGTTTATCTCCCAATGCGAGATGGCGTTTATGACCTGGTCAAAAGCCGGGGTGCTTTGTACTACCTCTGAGAAGCCTATGACCGCGCAAATGCTGATGACCGGGGAAAGCGATGTGACACACCCGCGAGATATGACACCTTTTATATCACGTCCCGGCAGCCACGGCATAAACAGCAGCGATCCCACAATGCAGGTCACAGCCAGAGCAAAGTTTATGTCCATCTTCACAACGTTGAAGAGAATGACAAGCAGGATCATCGGCATGAGCGTGATGATGAGCTTCGGACGGGGCTTGTCATCGGAAAACTCCGTATCATGTGGCCCGTACTCAAAGTGATGCCCACGGTTCACGTCGCGCGTTATGAGAATGTTCACCAGCACGGTCATGGTTATTATCTCGGTGACCGCACCTATGATTCCGGGCACGAGAGCCGCATAGCTGGAAGTACCGAGTATCTGCATAGGTATGACATTTCCCGGCTGAGGAGATCCGGGAAGCCCGTTGGCAAAACCAAGGGCGCCACCAAGTACGCCGCCAACTATGAACTTCTTGGGTATATCTGCTATTTTAAAAAGAGACAACGCTATCGGATAAAGCACGAATACTACCTGAGAAGCGCCAACTCCTGCAAATTCCAAAAGAGCCGCCATGAATATAAGCGATACGATCACTATGTGCCTTCTGCGTTTGGGCGAATACGAATCCCGCAGGCAGAGCTTGGCTACGCTAAGAGCTATGGTGAGTCCGGCGCCGCTCTCTGAATACAGGACCGCGATCAGCGCACAGAAAAACATGATGCCGAAATACTGCGTAAGGAAGCTGCCCATGCCACCCAGATATAGTTCGGTATATGAAGTGACGGGGTCCAGTCCGGCAAGTATTACAACCGCTGCGGCTCCGGCTACAGAGCTGATCAGTATATTCCAGCCCATGTACGTCAGAACACCCATGATGACAAATCCGAGCAGACATCCTGCCAAACTCATAAGGTCCAATGTTTTTGCCCCTCTCTTTTTCGTCAACTTTTGTTGCGTATTAAATCTAGCATGATTGTGAAAGGAATAACATATGAGCCGTCATAAAGAACAAACCTGCATTTTGTGAATCGTCACAAGCAAGACAAATGACGAAGGCTTTGTTTGACTTTGTCTGTTTGAGCCTATTGCAACCACGTTAATTCTCTGATATATTCAAAAAGACACAAGCACGGAGGACTCATAAATGGATCGTGCCAAAATATACGATGTTCTGCTTGACAAACTATTTGCTAATTCTCTCGAAGAGATCGTCGCTGCGGCTGCGGAACTTTTGAATCAGCATATAGTCGTATTGGATACCAGTTACAAGGTGCTGGCGTCATGGCCTCATGAGTTCATAGGCGATCTGTACTGGGATGCCCAGCAGAAGTTCGGTTATGTTCCAGAGGAAAATATACGGATGATATTTGAAAACAAATATCCTAACGCTACATTCGAAGGCATCTCCTATGTTGATTGGGGAAACGTCAATGTCCCGCGCTGTGTTGCGACCCTTCAATATAGGGGAAAAGCAATGGGACATGTGAGCATTTACCATACAGGTCAAAACCTTTCGGTGGAAGAGGTAAGGGAGGCCTGCGCCTGTGTTGAACAGGTGCTGAAAGTGTTCTTTATAAACAACAATCGCATAGCGACCAGCAACAACACGGTCATGAGCGCTATAATTTCCAGGCTTTTTCTTGGGCAGAGTCTGAGTGCAAATTTGACAGAGGAATGGGCAAGGGCGTCAGGTTCAGAACTTCGAGGGAAATTCCTGATCGCAGCTATTTCCGCGCAGAGCATGCACAAGTCTATTTTTGAATTCCTGACGTCCCGGCTCAGCTCGGTGCACAAATATACGGCGAGCGCTGAGATCGACAACTATTGCTATATTCTCTTCTACAACATGCAGACTGAAGCTGCTACAAGCTGCGCTTTGTCTAGGCTGAAGGACTATCTTGTGTTTTACAATATTCGTTGTGGAGTCAGTGAGTTGTTCGAAGACCTCGATGCGGTGCAGTACTATATGTTTCAGGCTCGCCGCGCCCACAAATGCCAAAGCGATGATAAGCACGGGCCGCTGTCTCTATACCGCAAGCTGCGCACAGATATAATGCTCGACTATATTCTTGCAAATGTAGCTCCAGTCAACTTCATGCATGAACTTTTTCTAAAGCTCATAGCCAATGATAAGCAGAACGGGACCCAGTACTATGTGACGCTGCTGGCTTATCTCGACTGCATGTTTGATTCAGCGGAGGCTGCAGCAAAGCTGAACGTGCATCGCAACACACTGCTGTATCGTATCAACCACATACAGGAGCAGTACGATTGCAGTTTTTCAAATCCTGCCTTCATGCGAGACCTTCTGCTTTCCTCCTGGGTATTCCGGCGATTTGAGGCTGTTGGCGGCGATTGTGAGACGGCACAAAAGCTGGAGCCAAAGTTTTAAGCCAGTCACATTGCATCTTGTCATTTTTTAGACTAGCATTGTGTCATCCAAAAGAAAGCGGTGACACTCATGAAAATGAAAGGTTTTGGCACCATTATCCACGGAGAAAGCGTGGGATTTATTGAGAAAGACATCCCCGAACCAGGTGAATTTGAAGCTCTGCTGGAGCCGGTCGTAATTGCGCCTTGCACCTCTGACGTTCATATAGCGTTTGAGCAGGGACACAACGATGCACGCAACTACCGCATACTTGGGCACGAGAGCGTTGGCCGAATAGTCAAGCTGGGCCCCGGATGCAAAGAATACAAGGTCGGTGACATAGTTGTCGTTCCCTGTACCACTCCTAACTGGCGCACGTTGGAGGTACAGGACGGCGCGTACCAGCACTCCGGCGGGCTTTGCCAAGGCATGAGGATCGGGACCAGCCAGGACGGAGTGATGGCTGAGTACTATCTTGTCAACGACGTCGAAATGAACACGGCAAAGATACCTGATGGGGTGCCGCTCGAGAGTGCGCTGATGGTAAGCGACATGATGACCACCGGTTTCCACGGCGTTGAACTGGCAGGGGTGGAGTTTGGTGACAACGTTGTTGTTATCGGCTCCGGTCCCGTTGGACTTATGGCCATAGCTGCGGCAAAACTTAGAGGAGCCGCTCGCATCATAGCTGTCGGTTCAAGGCGGCACTGCAGCGAACTTGCCAAATTTTATGGCGCCAGTGATGTCGTAAACTACAAGGAAGGCGACATCTACGAGCAGATAATGTACCTTACCGGCGGCAAAAAGGTGGATCGCACGGTTATAGCCGGAGGCGGAACGGAGCAGCTGCCCATTGCGTATAAGCTTACTCGTCCGGCCGGCGGCATAGGCGATCTGGTCGCTGCAGACACCCCGCCCAGGCTGAATATAGATACGGCTGATTTCTGCCGCTTCGTAGCGCATCACAAGCTCTCTGGCGGACTCTGCCCCGGCGGACGCCGCAGGGCCGAGCGGCTGCTGGGACTCATCAAGTATGGCCGCATCGATCCTTCCGTCATGCTCACGCATAAGTGCTATGGGCTCGAAGGATGCAAGGAAGGTTTTGAGCTGATGCATAAAAAGCCCGAAGATCTTGTAAAGCCCATAGTATACATGAATGTTTGAACGCCCATAAATAACAAAAACGGCTGACAGTCTGCTTTTTGCAGACTGTCAGCCTATACATCATGTCAGCACTTTATTAGTACGGTATGAGAAACACAGAAGGCCGGTAGATCAAAACTCTTGGCCTTCTTGCGTATTCCTTAGATGTCCCAGCGGCGCGTGATAGCCCTGGTACACGGCGGCGGTGATATTGGCTGCGAGGATGCAGTCGCCTATAGGCGATGATCTCCTCCATATGCGCATGGTCGTTGAGCGAGCCGATGATGGGAACGAGCTTTGAGATACTCATCTTTATTTCGGTGGATAGATAGACGTTCTTGTCATGCTCATCGGTGCGGTGAATGAAGGTGTGGGACACGAACTGGTTGAGCGCCAGCCGTGGCGGCCGTTCACCACTATCCTCTGGAAGTCGGCGCGTTTGGCGAAGCCTGCTGTGTCGCCATAGGCCTTAATGATATTCTCCAACTACATTAATAGTTGGTGTTCGCTAACAGTGTTTACAAAACGCCTCTCACACTATTCCAGGTATCTATTACGAATCATACGGAAATTATCTCGGTCAGGTTCCGGGTCTGAGTCCAAATTCATACTTGTTTTCTCCTTCGTCTTATTATGAATTTTTAATGATAACCTGTTCGATCACATCAGCGGCGTGCTCACACAAGTCACAGCAATGTTCAAGACTTTCGTATATAGCCTTTGCTCCCAACAATGCTTTAACATCCGACGAGGAGCGGAACAGCCTGTATATGGCATCGGTATAAACATTGTCAGCCTCAATTTCTATATCATTGACCTTTACAAGCAAGGCTCTCAAAGAATCCGGTTTTTTAAAGTTCTTTAATTCGTCTGCTGCTTCCTGCAACGCCTTAACACACCTATTGACAATTCGGGAAAGCTCCGCCGTATTCTCAGGAATCGCATCAATGTGATACATATAAGCGTCCAGGATTACTTCATCGATAGCGTCTGTTATGTCGTCAATGATCTGGACCAGCCGAAGAATATCCTCCTGATCTATAGGTGTTATAAATTCAACAGACAGCCTATTTAAGATATCGTGGTGAACAACATCCGCTTCGTGCTCAATCCGGTGCATTTGGCCTCGATAGGCATTGATGCTCTCCGCATCATATTTGCATAAAATTTCCTCCAATAAATTGGAGGCCTTCACGCTGTAAGAAACCTGATGTTTGATCATTTCAAAATAATCGTTGCGTTTTTTCGCCATCCTTCATTCTCCTTTTCTTATGCAAACATATGCAAAAAGAGCTTTGCCATAATAAAGCCCAATAATCCACATCCCGGAAATGTAAACACCCATGTCAAGACCAGTTCTTTGACGATTTTCCAATTCACATTGCTCATTCTTCTCACAGCTCCTACCCCCATGATGGCGGTTGTCTTTGTATGCGTTGTACTGACAGGGATCCCGACAAGTGAAGAAAACAGCAGGCAAAGGGTGGCTGCCAAGTCCGCAGAAAAGCCTTGATACGGTTTGAGCTTCACCATGTCCATTCCGACCGATTTAATGATCCGATAGCCACCGATAGAGGTCCCGAGACCCATAACGGCAGAACAAAGTATCATCAACCACACCGGAACCGTAAAACTCGATATATCGGAATGTCCGCCGGAAAAAGCTGCGCCGAGGAGAAAGATCGCCATGAATTTTTGTCCGTCCTGTGCACCGTGCATAAATGCCATGGCTGCGCCGCCGGCAACTTGTGCTCCGGAAAAGAATCGATTTGCTCGGATCCTGTTGCAATGCCGAGCGCAGAGGAGCGTTAGTTTTGATACAGCAAAGCCAAAGGCAAAGCCCAATACCGTAGACAACAGTATCCCATAGATTACCTTCATCCACTCAGCGCCGTTAATACCGGAAAAGCTATTTTGGATAGCTACGGCTGCACCGGAAATACCGGCAATCAACGCATGGCTTTCACTTGTAGGTATGCCAAAGTACCACGCAGCGGTTGCCCATATCACGATAGCTGCCATAGCAGCGCAGAGAGCGACAAGTGAGATGTGCGCATTTCCTCCGAAATCCACCATATTATAGATCGTCATGGCAACCGAGGCATTCACGGCGGTCATAACAAGAACGCCAAGAAAATTAAACACCGCCGCCATAACGATAGCTTTTCGAGCACTGATGGCCCTTGTCGAAACACATGTGGCGATGGCGTTTGGCGCATCAGTCCAGCCATTGACAAGAATAACGCCCAGTGTTAAAACCGTTGATACCATCAGCATCGGGCTGTGGCACATTTGCTCCCAAAATTCCGGTAATCCCATTGTTATTCCCCGACTTCCCGTTCTTAATTTCGGAATCCTAATTCCTGCGGAATGGAGCTGCCCTCACGAGGCCCATTGACCGATTTTCAACAATCCGTCTTTACTGCCGGAAAGATACAGCATATCCCCTGAGCCAAACAGGTAATCCGGTTGTATACTATCTATTACCCGTCCGGCACTTTCTATGGCAATAATATTCAATCCGAACTTCCCCCGCAGATTTGCACAGGCAACACTTTTCCCAACCAGCTGTTCCGGCACCTGCATTTTGGAGATGTTGATCTGTTCACTCAACTGAATAATATCAAGCTCTTTTGCCGTTTCCAAACGTGTTGCTAAACGAATCGCCATATCCCGCTCCGGATAGACAACCTCTGCGCCGAGTTTTTCCAAAATAATACCGTGCTCAATGCTTGTGGCTTTCGCCAGCACCTTTGGTATTCCCAAGGAAACCAGATTCAGGGTAGTCAGAATGGAGGTATCCATTTGTTCTCCGATGCAGACCACGGCAACATCGCAGTTCTGTATTCCCGATTCTTCCAGTGTCTTTTTATCTAAGCATTTCACGACATAAGCATTTTCGGTCACTTCTCTCATCTCACTGACCTTATCCTCATTTTGATCCAAAACGATCAATTCCGCACCGGACGCAGCCAATTCATTTGCAAGTGCGAAACCGAATCGTCCAAGCCCAACGATACCGTAAGTCATTTTTTTATCGGGTTTATTCCCAAACATACCGATTCTCCTTCATCCGATAGAAATATTTCCCTCCGGGAAACTGATGTGTTCGCCTCTGCTGAAATACCAGAGTGACGCCACAGTCAAAGGTCCGAGTCTGCCTATGTACATAATAGAAATCGACAGCAGTTTCGCTCCGACACCCAGATCGGTTGTGATGCCGGTTGAGAGTCCAACTGTTCCAAAGGCACTTGTGACCTCAAAAAGTGCATCCATTAACGAAATTCCCGGCTCCAGTATGGCCATAAGCCATGTGCCTGCCGATACAAGTGCTACCGCCAACAATGTTATAACAGACGCTTTTCGAAAGGCGTCCTTTGGGATGGCATTATGAAAGGCTTTCTCGGATCTGTTGGTTGCCGCCGATTTAATGCCTTGTATTAAAACAAAAAGAGTACTGGTCTTAATACCGCCTCCGGTAGAACCGGGAGAAGCGCCGATAAACATTAAGGCGGTCAATACCAAAAGTCCTGCATTTGAAAAGGTTCCCAACGGGTAGGTTGAAAAGCCTGCTGTTCTTGCCGAGACACTGTGAAAGAAAGCACCGAGCCATGTTACATTCTCGGTCAGTTTGAGAAGAAGGGTTCCAACAATTATCAGCACACCGCTTACCGATAACACGACTTTAGCATGCATGGAGTACTTTCTGAAACTCAGCCTGTATTGCCACATCTCCCGGATGACAAGGAAGCCTATTCCTCCGAAAAAAATCAAGCCGCAGGTGACCAGATTCAACATAATGTTGTTCTGATAAGGAATCAGATTTTGAAGATTCCCGAGTATGTCAAAGCCGGAATTGTTAAAGGCCGCCACGGAGTGAAACAAACTGATTCCGATTGCCTTTTGGAGCGGATAATCTTGAATGAAGACAAAAAAGCTTAATACTGCTCCGATAAATTCAATGATGAATGTCGTAAGCAATACGCTTTTTATAAAACGGACGATACCTTTATTGGAATCGAGATTGGAAGCCTCTCGTATCAAGCGTCGGCTTTTCAGATCCAGCTTCCTGCCCATAGCCAAAATGACGCCGGCACCGATGGATGTAACGCCAAGTCCTCCGATCTGTATCAGCAGAGCGAGAAAAAATTGTCCGATCGGAGTAAAGGTATCTCCTGCATCAACAGCTATCAGCCCTGTTACGCAAACTGCGCTTGTCGAAGTATACAGAGAATCGATATATTTTAATTCAACACCCTCCCGCACACTGCACGGAAGGATCAAAAGTACCGATCCGATTAAAATTACGGCGGCAAATCCTAATGAAATAAGACGCGCTGGCGATTGTGCTTGAAGGAGCTTTTTCATTCCTCGTTATCTCCATTCATTCGGTAACCGACACCGAGTTCATTGGAAATACACCAAGATTCTCCCGGTTTCACGCCGAATTTTCTTCGTATATTGGCCATATTGACCTGTAGCCTTTTTGTGCTGCCCTCGTCGGGATACCCCCAAATTTCCTTGATGATTGCAGAATACGTCATCATCTTCCCACAGTGCTCGGAAAGAAACGCCACAATGTTATACTCCGTTTGGGAGAGACCGACCTCTTGCCCGTGAACGAACACTTGTCTTGCATCGTACTGGATCAGCAGATCTTTTGTCCGGAATGTACCGATCGGCAGTTTTCCGCTGTCGGCACGATGCTGATAATTTCGTAATACCATGCGAATCCGTGCAAGCAGTTCAGCCGAGCTGAAAGGTTTTGTCACATAATCATTTGCGCCGGCATCCAATGCGAGGACCTTATCGGTGTCATTGTTTCGTGCAGATAAAACAATTATCGGGGATAGCGAACTCTTCCTCACAAATTCAAGAAATCGAATTCCGTTCATATCCGGAAGCCCAAGATCAAGTATCGAAACATCCGGCAAATGAGAAGTAAATAATGTAATTGCAAGATTACAGGTTTCAGCAAGAATCACCTGGTATCCGGCTGCGCCCAACATAGTCGCCATAACCGACCGGAGGTTCTCATCATCCTCTATCAGCAACACCTTATACTTATTATTGGTCATGACTGATTTCTTCCTTCCCGATCGTAAAACGGAATAATGCGCCGCCGTTTTTTCGATTTTCTGCCGTGATCGTTCCGCCATGCGCCCTGATGATCGTTGAGCAAACAGATAATCCGATCCCGGCATAGCGACGAGGGCCTTGTGTCATATCCTGCTGCACCTCATAGCATTCCGAAAAAAGAGTTTTTAACCTGCTTTCTTCTATTCCGCAGCCGTTATCTGCAACCTCAAACACAACCTGATCCGCCAAAGTAAAGGCCTTAAGCAAAAGTACCGTCATGCCCTTTGCGTGATACACGGAGTTTTCCAAAAGGTTGAGGATAACCTGTTCGATCAAAATCGGGTCAACATCGATGATCACAATATCATCCGGCACAGTCACCTCGACTTTTTGTTCCGGATGGCGCTGATAAAATTTAGCAACAGAGGAATCGATCAATTCGTCCAATATCGTCGTAGTCTTGTTGATCTTCATCGTCTCGTTATCGATTCGGGTAACTGACAGAAGATTTTCCACCATCCGGATAAGCCATTCGGAATCCTCTTGAATGTTCGACAGCATTGTTTCTTTTTGTTCCTCTGTCAAAGTTTCTTTCTCGTCCCGAAGAAGAGAGCTTGCGCTATAGATGGAGGTCAGCGGTGTACGCAAGTCGTGGGAAACGGCACGAAGCAGATTCGCGCGTGTTTTTTCCCTTTCACTTTCCGCTTTTGCCTCTTCATAGGTTTTGATTTTTGTCGTCAGCATTCCGGTAATGACAGCAATAGCCAGCATAATAATTGCCGAGATCACATTGACGGGAGTTATAAAGTCAAACTTCAAAAACGGATAGGTGAACACAAAGTTAATGGCAACTGTGCCTACGACAGATGAAAAGATGCCGTAGAAATATCCATCAGTAAAAAGAGAAACAATAAAGACAGAAAATACAAAAATCGTTGTTATGTGCTCTTGCACCTCAAGCCGCTGAAAAATAAAGCTTATTACGCCGGCGGCAACCAACGCAAGCAGCGTTATGATTATATTTCTCAAAATGCTTTTCTTTTTCATTTCTGAAGCTCCTTATAACGGTAATGATTATAGCATAGGTTTGGTTAAGATGTGGTTAAGGCATTCGGCAACAGATTTCAGCTATACTTTTGTCTTTCCTGCATTGCAAAACCATATACCAACGGCCTTTTCGTCGGGTCTATTTAACACAAAGAGCTTTCCGCATTTTCTCTAAAGCGTTCTTGTATGTCCGCTCGGAAGCCTTATCGGACCTGCGGCTGGCGGAGTGAGAGATTTCTTCAAAGGTCATTGGCTTTATGGGCCTGTACTCGATTTCACCGTTTATCAGCACTGCTTTCTTGACCGACCAACAGATGCCGCAGAAGCCAAGATGCTTGGCAACCGTGCGCTGCTCCCGGTAGGTCAGGTTGTCGTATGCTCGATGCAGTGCGTCATATAGCACCGCCTGAAAATACAGCTTGTCCGGCTGCGAGGTTGTGTCCACCGTCACATCCTCACCCGTTTCCTCGCCGCCCTCGTCGTATTGCCTATAAAAATCTACTCGGCGTTCGTTCAGTGTACCTATTGCAATGTACTTTCGGATGCTCTTTGCGTCCATAGCAACTTCATCTGCAATTCTCTGTACACTATCATCGCTGCAATCATCGCCGCTCTGATGGTAGATTGCCATAATGCGCCGCAGGACGGGATAGGTGTCCGTCGTCATGGTGATGACACCGCTCTGTGCCGTGCGGATGTAGTCCTCGATGCCGTCCAAAATGTACTGCTTCTGAAAGGCGACGAAGGGCGTGCCTATGGACGGATCGTACTTTTGCAAGGCGGTTAGAATCCAACACACCGCTGCCTGCTTGATGTCCACAAAGTGCTCCGGTAGGCCGTAACGCTGGCAGGCATCCTGCGCCAGCTTGTTCAGCATCGGCTCCCGGTCGTGCAAGTACCACGACAGATACTTGTCTTCATTTTCATCAAAATATAGCTCGATACACTCCTGCAGCGGCAGCTTGGGCGGCGCAGGGTCAAGGCGGTACATCCGGCGCTCCAAAAGATACCGCTGTTGCTCTAAAACTTCATTCTGTTCTTTGGACACCGGATGCACCTCCTGTCATTTCATTCTTTTGCCCGTGTCAGCGTACAGCTTGGCACGCTCCAAATCCGCATAATAATTTGTCTTGGCATAGGCATCGTCCTCCTCCGCCTGTTCCAAGCGCCGCTTCGCCATGGCCTGTGCCGCCGCTGCAAATTCCGCTGTTATCGTTCCACGGCTCTTTTCGGAGCGGATGGCGGCGCGGCGTTTTTCGTAAGCAGCTTTGAGGGGATTATCCTTCGCCCGCTCTGCCTTGCCCTGAACGATGGCGTACCGGCGGCAGGAGATTTTCTTGCCATTGTATAACTCCGGTGCTGTGCCGTAGGAACAATACTTCTGCCGCCGTGCGCTTTGCATCAGAAAATACTGCCCGCAAATTTCGCACTGCCTCGGATAATGCCCGTGGTGCAGCCCCTCGAAGAAATCCGTCAGCACAAAGCTGTAGTAGCTCTCAAAGGCCATTCTTCGGGCGGTGACGAGAATATGACTGTTTCGCCGTTTCGGGAGAGCAAGATATTCTGTGTGCAGCGGAAACAGACTTGATCCGAATACCTCCGTTGCAATGGGCAGCAGGTGGCGTTCATCAAAGCGGTCGGCTTCGTCTACACGAGATACAAAGCGTTTAAGTAATTCAAATGCCTTGCGCATATCCTCCGGGATAGCATCATAAAAGCAGAGGGTTCGCAAAACTGTTGCGCACAGCGTTTCACTTTTTTTGAAGAGCACCTTGTCGTATTCCTTCGGAAGAATACCGAGCGCCCTTGCACCGCCGTCTGTCTGTGCCGCCTTTCCTCGGCGGATAAAATAGTCTGACAGCAGCTCGGCATTTTCTTCCGTAAACATCTCTGAAATGCGCTGCTTCTCAGAAACGGTGTCTAAGGTATCAAACGGCTTCAACTTCGGTAATGTCAGCAATATATTCTGTATTTCCTCTCCGGCATTCACAAAATCGACACTACTTAAATATCCGGCGGCAAGCTGCTCCTGCACATTCCAGTTGCTTTGCCGGAACACGGCAATTCTTGCAGCGGTATCATTCCTGTAATACCGGTTCAGCAGATGTGCCGCAAAGATGCCTGCCGCATAGCTTTTGCTGCCGATATATACCCGCCCGTCCCGGTAAACGGCGGTCAAATAGCCTAAGCCACCACTCATTTTCAGCCCTCCGATTTATTCTATCACGGGAAGTGTCCCGTTTTCCGTACTCACTGTTTTGACGCAAAAAAGTTGAAATATTTTTGTTACAGCCCATAAAACAAAACAGTTTATTTTGATTATTATATCAGAAAACAGCACTTGTTTCAATGCTTTTCACAATGTTGCGGTTATTGTTTTTTTCGTGTTGCTTATTCCTTGCCTTTTTTCGCTGTTTCCCCCATTAAATACAAGAAGGCAGTCATTGAGCCGTCGAGGTCACACTCGGCGGCTTTTTTGCTGCCCGAAAGAGTTAAGCTCTCAAACATCATCTATGCAGTACTGCGTGACCGCAGACCGTTTGAACTCCGCATGCCACAAGAGCATGTGGCGCTGCTCGCTGCGGCGTAAGGCGACAATATGCGTTCAGGCTCACAGCCTTCGCCGTGAGCCTGATTGTTGTGCACTTTTTGGAGTGAGCAAAGTTATATTCTGTCCTTGACTTTGCTTAACTGGTCTACAATATGCTCGTACTGAAAGGACGTGAAAGAGCCGCGTTGCTCAGTTGATATATGCCTGTGGGCAAGAAAATGTGGAGCTGTTACTGGAATATCCTGATATAGTCCAGCCGGAACTCGGCGGGCAGGTCGGCTGTTACTCGGCCCATCGCCTGCTCGTCAAAGGAGCCGCCGACTGCAAGATTTATGAGCAGGTAAAATGGCTTGTCGAAGGGCGCAGGGGGCTTTATGCCGGGCGCCTTGGACTTCCAGGAGGTGGTTCCCGCATAGGCTCTGCCGTCAACCAGCCAGGTTATGCTGCCGGGTTCCCAGACCACCTCGTAGACGTGGAAGCTGTCGATGCCCGCGCCGGCGGGGAGATCGGCGGTATATTCCTGATGCGTGTTGAGCGGATATGCGCCCCCGTAGTGTATCGTGCCGAAAATCCTGTCGGGCAGGCGTCCCTTGGCTTCGAGCAGGTCCAGCTCTCCGGAGGCTGCCCACGGTCCGTATTCCTCGCCCTCGGGCAGCATCCAGACGGCCGGCCACAGGCCCGCTCCCACAGGGCAGCTCGCCCGAAACTCTATGCGCCCGTATGTGAACGAAAACTTGTTCCGCGTGTCTATCCTCGCGGAGGTATACATGTACCTCTGCCCGAACTGCTCGGGGGAATCCTCTCTCCTGGCGATGAGGTTTAGGCAGCTGCCATCAAGTCTTATGTTTTTGCCGCCGTCGGTATAGTACTGCAGCTCCTGGTTGCCCCAGCCAGGCACGACGGGGGTGCCGTCTGGCGCCACCTGCCAGTTCCCGGTCCTGAAGCTCCACTTGGTCATATCCAGCTCGGAGCCGTCAAAATCGTCCTCCCAGATCAGCTTGTTATACATCCTCATTTACCGGTCCTCCACCGCTTGATTCCGGCTTTAGTGTAATCGGCACAAAGTGCTCTGTCAACTACACCTAAAATATTGGGATATGACCCAAAATGGAGGCGTTGTTTCCGACAATTTACTTTGTTATCCTAAAGTTGCAGGGGGTGTGACGGAAAATGAGATCTCAGGAAGCAAGGATAAAGCCGCGGCTGTCTGAGCGCCTGTCCCGTACGAGGAAGGAGTTCTGGAAGCAAAGGCAGCTTCAGGCGATGGTGTGGCCCGGCATTATATGGATGGCGGTGTTCAGCTATATACCTCTCGTCTTCCTCTATATCGCCTTCACGGACTACCGCATATCCGTGCCGCTGTTTGAAAACGACTTCGTCGGGCTCAAGCATTTCATAGCCTTTCTCACGGACGACAGGTTCTGGAGAGCGGTTTACAACACTCTGGGCCTGAGCCTGCTGAGGATAACCATAGGTTTTTGTATCCCAATAATCCTTGCCCTGCTGCTCAATGAGCTGCGCTGCGAGAGGTTCAAAAAGATAGTTCAGACCGTGTCGTATCTGCCCCACTTCATCTCCTGGGCCATATTCGGCGGCATATTGCTTTCCTGGATGTCCGAGTCCGGCATTTTCAACCAGCTGGCCATCTCGCTGGGGCTTCAGGACAAGGCGGTCCTGTATAACGGCGACCCGGACAACTTCTGGATGATAGCCTTTCTCTCCGACACGCTCAAGGAGATGGGTTGGAACGCCATAATATACCTGGCTGCGATAACCAGCATCGACCCGGAGCTTTACGAGGCCGCCGAGCTGGACGGCGCGGGCAGGTTCCAAAGGATGTGGCACATCACCATCCAGTGCATACGGCCGACCATCGCACTGCTTTTCATACTGGCTGTGAGCGGCTGCCTTAGCAGCAACTTCGACCAGGTGTTTTTCCTGAGCAACTCGGCCAACATGTCCCGCTCCGAGACGCTGGATCTCTATATCTATAACATGGGCATCGTCTCCGGGCGCTTCTCCTTCTCCACCGCGGTGCTGTTTTTCAGGAGCATCATTTCCTACGCCCTGCTGAGGCTGTGCAACTTCACCTCCGTGAAGCTCACGGGCGAGAGCATCATTTGAGGAGGACGCAGCATGAGAACGCACACTAAAAAAACTGCATTTGACTATATCATCATTGTCATACTGCTCGCGGTCTGCTTTGCCTGCATATATCCGATGTGGTATATAGGCGTGAACTCATTCGCCGCGCCCGAGGTCGCGAACAGAGGGGCTTCGGCCTGGTGGCCTTCGGACTTCAGCCTTGACGCATACAAGGTCGTGTTCGAGAACGAGTACATACTCTCAGGTTTCAAAGTAACCATCCTGCGCACGATGGTGGCCACGATAACGCACGTGCTGTTCACCTCCATGGTGGCCTACGCGATGAGCCGGCCGGGGCTTATCGGAAAAAAGATCTACATGAAGATCGCAATGATAACGATGTTTTTCAACGGCGGGCTTATACCTAACTTTATCCTGATGATAAAGCTCGGGCTCTATGACAGCTTCTGGGTCTACATCCTGCCGGGCATGTTCACCTTCTACAACATGGTCATCTTTATGAGCTTCTTCCGCACGATACCGGAGTCGCTCATCGAGAGCGCGAGATTGGACGGGGCATCGGAGTTTCGCATCTACTGGAGTATCATCCTGCCGAACTCAAAGCCGGTCATAGCGACAATCGGGCTGTTCACGGCAGTTTACCACTGGAACGACTACTATCAGGGCATAGTCTATGTCCGGGACAAGGCTCTGGAACCCCTGCAAACCATACTCTACAAGCTGCTCGCCGAGACGAGCATGACCTCGGCCCAGCAGCAGGCGATGCTCGCCCTCGGAGGCGAGACCACCTCGGCCACGGTAAAGTTCGCCGCGATGGTCGTGGGCGCGCTGCCTATAATCTGCCTGTACCCGTTCATCCAAAAGCACCTGGTAAAGGGCGTCATGCTCGGTGCCATCAAGGGCTGATCCAGTATTCGGCGCGGAAAGGATGCCGCGCAAACATAAAAAAGAGAAGAAAGGAATGTAAAAATGAAAAGGTTTCTTGCAATGCTGCTCGTAGTCTGCGCGCTGCTCTCGCTCGCCGCCTGCGGCTCCGAGCCTGCGGTCACAGCCAGCGACACCCCGGATGCTTCCAGCACCCCGGAGGCCGACAGCGGGCTCGACCCCAACACCCCCGCGTGGACGACCGATACCTCCCCCATCGAGCTCGAGTGGTTCGTGGGCGCGAGCTGGTATCCCTACACCTGGGGCGACAGCCTTTCCACCCAGAACATCACTGAGAAGACCGGCGTCGATATCGAGATCCTAACCCCGACCGGCGACGTATCCGAGGAGCTCAACCTCATGATGATAAGCGGCACTCTGCCCGACCTCATCACCCTCGGCTCCTGGGAGACCTGCTTCAGCACCCTCTATGAGCAGGGCTACACCTGGGCGCTCAACGAGCTGGCCGACCAGTACGACCCCTATTTCTATAACGTCGTCGACAGCTCTGTCGTGGCCTGGCACACGAAGTCCGACGGTAACCTCTACTGCGTGCACAATGACGCCTACGGCGCAGAGCAGATGGCCGAGACCGGCATGACCGCCGCCGTCCAGACTTTCCTCGTCCGCAAGGACCTGTATGAGGATATGGGCAGCCCGGATATGTCAACGCCCGAAGGTTTCCTCGAGGCCCTGCGCCTACTCAAGAGCGATTTCTCCACCTATAAGGGAGAAACCATCACACCCTTCTACGCCCAGGGCGGCAGCGGCTACGGCCTGACCGACTACCTCCAGAACTTCCTGGCCGTGCCCTATGAGGACGAAGACGGCAATATCTACGACCGCGTGACTGACCCCGACTACATCGAGTGGCTCAAGGTTCTGCGCCAGGCCTACGAGGAGGGCCTGATCGGCATTGACTACCTTGTCGACTCCGACGATCAGGTAACTGAAAAGAGCAACAACGGCCGCTATTTCTGCATGCTCCGCGAGTGGAGCGGCATGCAGGAGGCCAACGGCATCCTCGCCAACAGCGAGAACCCTGACAGCTACTACATCGCCATCGACGGCCCGGCCAACAGCGACGGCGACGCCCCCCTCATCTTCCCCGGCTCCCTCGACGGCTGGATGTGCACCTTCATAAGCAAGGATTGCGAGAACCCCGAGCGTGCAGTGGCCTTCCTGACTTACATGCTCAGCGAGGAGGGCCAGAAGGACATCTTCCTCGGCGTTGAGGGCGAGACCTACGAGGTCGTGGACGGCGTGCCTCAGCTCACCGACGAGATGATAGACCTCATGAACAACGACGCCGAAACCTTTGCGACCCAGTACGGCCTTGTGGACACCTACTGGATGCTCCGCAACAGCGTCATAGTGGACCAGTGGAGGCCGGAGAGCCCCTACTATATCACTGAGATGAGCGACTGGGCCGACGAGAACGCCTATGTGGACGGTGGTATATACAACAACCTTGAGCCGACCGGCGACAGCGACGCCGCAGTTGCCGCCACGAGGATCGACCAGAGGTGGCAGGAGGTCGTGCCCGAGCTGATCACCGCCGAGTCCGAGGAGGAATTTGACAGCATCCTCGATGCATTCCTCGCCGACAGGGAAAGCTACGGCTATGACCTTGTCGTGGAATACGAGCAGGAGCTGCTCGACGCCCGCAAGGCACTGTTTGACTGAGTGACCGACACCTGAGAACCGGGGGCGGCGGGCTGTACGCCCGCCGCCCCTTCGGCGTTGTGCTCGTCCCGAAACGTGTGATAAAATCGGGCAGAGGTGGTCTTATGAACAACAAGGGGCTGATCATGGCTAGAAGGATGAGGGTCTCGTCCAAGATAATGCTCACGCTCTTTCCCATCCTGCTCATTCCATGCCTCATCGGCGCGGCGCTCTGGCTCAAATGGAAAACTGACGGGGTTTATACGCGGTTCGACAACGAGGCGGCCGCGGTGCTCAGCGAGCTGCGCAGCCAGACTGCCGGCAACGCCGAGCTGGTGTCGAACAGCGCGCTAATCGCCCTCAACCGCAGAAGCTTTCTCGAGTTCTGCACCGGCGACATGGACGCGGACGGTCTGGCGCTGGTGAAGTTTGCCCAGAACGAGCTGCAGGATATGCGCTACATTTTCCAGTCAAACCCGCTCATCAGCGAGGCCAGTTTCTACTTTGAAAACGACGGGGTATATGAGATCTGGCCGCTCGTCTACAACGCCGACAGACTCGAAAACACAGCCCTCGAGAGCCTAGACCTCAGAGGACAGAGCGGGGTATATGTGACCGACGCCGAGGTGGGAGAGATATCCTGCTGCTACGCCGTGTATCTGGACGTGACTAGAATTGGTATGCTCGTCCTGAGAATCAATATTGAGCCGTTTTTGAGCGGGCTGTATCAGACGATGCCGGAGACGGCGAACAGCGTGGCCCTGCTCCCGGCGGACGGGGAAGGCTGCTTCACCTCAGACCGGGAGGCGCTGCCAGGTACGGAGTCGATACTTCTTGCCATCTCGGAGAGCGCCTCGGGTACTCTGGAATTCGAGTACGGCGGCTCATCGTATTACGGCGCGGCGGCCTATCTGCCCTTGCTGGACAGTTGGGCAGTGGTGCTGACCGAGCTGGAAACGCTTATGAGCGGGCCGCGCGCAGCTATGCTTTCCTCGCTGTGCGTGTTCGCTCTAGCTGCGATACTGTTGTGGCTGCTGGTGCATTACGTCTGCCGCAGGCTGCTCAGGCGGCTCTCATCTCTGGAGGATAACATGCTCAGGGTACAGGGCGGCGACCTGAACGTCCGCATACCCGAGCGCGGCGGAGGCGGGGACGAGCTTGACACCCTGGCTCACACCTTCAACCGCATGCTGGACAGGACTCAGGAACTGATGGACGAGAACGTCGAGCGCAGCCTCGCCGCGACCAGGGCGGAGCTCAACGCACTGCAGAGCCAGATAAACAGCCACTTCCTCTACAATGCTCTGGAGAGCATACGCATGATGGCGGAAATACGCGGGGAGCCCGGGATAGCGGATACCATAGTGTCTCTGGGCAGCCTGCTCCGCTATCACATGACTTGGAAGGACAGGACTGTGACCCTGCGCGAGGAGCTGGACTGCGTCCACCGCTACGTACACTTCTGCCGCGTAACCGGGGAGGCGGAGCTGGTGTTGGAGGACTGTATCTCAGGGGGATATCTTGACTGTGAGATACCGAAGTTGAGCATACAGCCTTTGGTCGAAAATGCAATAAACCACGGCCTGCCCTCCGGTCACGGTCGGCTGCACATAAGGATAAGCTGTTCAAATGAAGCCGGCTGGCTGAAGGTGTGCGTGGAAAATGATGGCTGCGGCATCTCGGCAGAGCGGCTGGAGGCGATACGCCGCGCCCTCGACGGAGGCGGTGTCGAGCCGCTCAGGAAGGAGCGCAACGGCATAGGCATCGTGAACGTGCACCAGCGGCTCGTGATGTCCTACGGCGAGGGCTCGGGGCTGAGGCTGGAGAGCGGAGAGACGGGCGGGGTAAGGGCGTATGTGATCCTGCCCTACAGCGGCACTGAGCTTGGGGGGTGGTAAAATGCTGAAGGTCATAGTGGCGGACGACATGGAGATGATCCGCGAGGGTATAAAGGCCATGCTGGAGCAGCTGCCCTCCGGGGCCGGCGCTCTGGAGATACGAACTGCGTCCAGCGGGGCCGAGGCCGTGCGGCTCATGGAGCGCATCCCTGCCGACCTGCTCATCACGGACATCAGGATGCCGGACATGGACGGCATCGCGCTCATGGAGCGCTGCAGGAGACTCTGGCCGCAGACTTCGGTCATTGTAGTCAGCGGCTACGACGAGTTCAAGTACGCCCAGAAGGCCATAGAGTACGGGGCGAGGGCCTATCTGCTCAAGCCCATCGACAAGGCGGAGCTTTTCAGGGCGGTCGAAAAGGTGAGGGCTGACAAGCTGCTCGACACCGGCCGGACGGACAGCCGGGCCAGAACGGAGAAGTCGCGCCGCGCGCTTTTTTTCCACTACATACAGGGTGGGGGAGAAAACACGGAACTGTGCCAGCTCATGACCGGGAGGTACCCTTTCCTCACCGGGAGCTGCGACCTGCTGCTCATAGGTTTTCCCGGAGGCGAGGCCGAGGCCGAGACGCTCAGGCGGAGATTGACGGCCCGAATACCTGAAAATGCCCTGCTTTTGGGCAGCGCGAAGGAGCTGGTGCTGGCAGCTGCCGCCGGATGCGATATTGAGGCCATGCTCGACAGCATAGCCGACCTCAAGTTCACGTCGGCGCTGGTTCGGGGAGTCCGGGGCACGGGCGGACTCCGAGAGGCTTACAGGCAGGCGAGCGACATCTTCGTGCACCGGCTGCTCTGCCCCGGTAAGCGTCTGCTGACGGCGGAGGACATCTCGAAGATGTCCACGGATTTCACCATACCCCACGCTGAGGTCGAGCGCCTCGGGGACATGGTGGGCATAGGCGCTGAGAGCGAGCTGAGCCGTGCGCTGACCGGGCTTTTCGAGCGCAAAAAGCTTGCGGGCTACGGCATCGGCTATACGCTGGCGCTCTGCGACACGCTCTACAGGGTGCTGAGGAAGATAGAAAAGAAGCTGCACACCGGGGCGGAGCTGGAGCCCATACATATGCCGCTGGAGTTCGAGACGATGCGCGAATATCTGCTCTTCGCGAACGACCAGCTGCTGAGGCTGCACAGGGCGGCGCGGGATCAGGGTTCTGGCAGGGATAACCTCGCGATAGACCGGGCCGAGGCCTACATACGCGCGAACTATATGCGTCCCATAACCCTCGCGGTGGTGTCAAACGAGGTATCGCTCAACTACGCCTACTTTTCAAATTCGTTTAAGAAGCAGACAGGCAGGACGTTTTCGGAATACCTGCGCGACATAAGGCTCGACGCGGCGAAAAAGCTCCTGCGCCAGCCGGACATACGCATTTCCGAGGTGGCCGAGCGCGTGGGCTATGACAGCTACAAAAGCTTTTACCGGGCGTTCAAGGAGTCGTCGGGCATGACCCCGGCTGAGTATCAGCAGAAACAGTACAGGAGGCAGGACTAGATGACAGACCCCGTCCCGGGCGTGTGCTACTCGGGTTTCAGACGAGGCCAAAGCCCGATAAACGGAGCTTTCCCGACAAGAGAGCAGGTGCTGGAAGACCTGAGGCTGCTTGCAGACCTGGGCTTCCGTCGGCTGAGGATGTACGAGCCGAATCTCCACGCAGAAACGGTGCTGGAGCTTATAGCGGCCGAGGGCCTTCCGCTGGCGGTCATGCTCGGCATAGACCCCGCCGCAGAGTACCACAATCCCGGCTGCCCATGGACTCCCGAGCCGCTCGCCGGGGAACGGTATGCCGAAAACGCGAAGCGGAACGACGCACAGCTCGGGAAGCTTCTGGAGCTGGCGGGAAGATATGGGAAGCATATGCTCGCCCTCTCCGTGGGCAACGAAAACCGTCCTTCATGGGGCGCGGACCTTGTGTCTGAGGAGCGCCTGTGTGCCTTTGCGCGCAGGCTCAAGGCCGGTTCGGGTCTGCCCGTGGGCTACTGCGAGGGCGCCTGGGAGTGGCCGGGACTGGCGGAGCTGGCCGCGGAGCTGGATTTCATAGGCGTGCACAGCTATCCGCAGTGGAACCGTGTGCCGCTCCGGGAGGCGGTCGGGCATATGAGACGCGACCTGGAGCAGGTATCTGCCGCGCTGCCGGGTAGGAAGCTGGTCGTCACCGAGTTCGGCTGGGCAACGGAGTCGGACAGTCCGCAAATGCTGACGCGGGAGGCGTCCGAGCCTTCGCAGGCGGAGCACCTGAAAGACGCGCTGTGCTGGATGAGGTGCGCGGACGTGCCATGCTTCATCTTCGAGGCCTTTGATGAGCCGTGGAAGGGCGGTCCCTCCGGGAGCGAGCCGGAGAAACACTGGGGCCTGTTCCGGGAGGACAGGAGCGGGAAAACTGTTGTCGGGGAGATAAAGAAATGGCTTTTAGCTTTGTAGGAAGCGATGGGGATTTCCGGCTCGGGCACGCGGAGCGTGTATCGGGCCTGTATTTTCCGCTCTGCGCCGAGGGCGGGCTGAGATCCTGCGTGACGCCGAGGCTGGGCGGGGACTGCAAGCTGGGGCAGGAGAGCTTCGTGCTGCGCCCGGTGAGCGTGCAGGACCTGGAGGACTGCATGGAGAGCCGCAATTTCTGGTGCAGGCTCTCCGACGGGCGCTGCCGGTCCATGACAGGCTTCGACGCATGGCGTCTGGCCGAGCCCGCCGAACTGACGGTAGAGGCGGGCCTCCTGTGGCACCGGCTGTGCGTTTTGGACACGGCCTTTCCGCTCGAGAGCCGGGTGACGAGCTGGATAGCGCCGTCCATGCCTCTTACAGAGATCACTCACATCGTCATAAGGAACAGGGGCGCGGAGCCGGTCGGCTTCACGCCGACGGCGGCTGTGCCGCTCTACGGGCGCAGCGCGGACAACCTGCGCGACCACCGGCACGTGACCTCGCTGCTGCACCGAGCCCGGTGCGCGGATAACGGCGTCATACTCAGGCCGACCTGGTCTTTTGACGAGCGCGGACATCTGCCGAACAGGAACAGCTATTTTGTCCTTGGTATGGACGGCTCCGGCGCGGCGCCGCGTGAGTTCTGCACGGACAGGCTCGGATATACGGGCGAGGGCGGCAGCCTGCTCTGGCCAGAGTGGGTCGTGGACGAGAGGCCGGGGGTCCTGCCCGGCGCGGAGCTCGAGGGCCGTGAGACTGTCGGAGCGCTGAGGTTTGCCCCGGTCACGCTGGGGCCGGGGGAGGAGGCGGAGTTCTGGCTGCTCATCGGCATGGCACGAGACGGGGCGGAGCCTGTACTGCCGTCAGTCGCGGAACTTTCGTGCTCGCTGGACGAGACGAGGCTGTGGTGGCGGGAGGCCAGCCCCCTGCGCTTTGAGAGCGGCAGGCGCGACTTAGACCCACTCCTGCGCTGGGTGGGTGTGCAGCCGGTGCTCCGGCGTATCTTCGGCTGTTCCTTCCTGCCGCACCACGACTACGGCCGCGGTGGCCGCGGCTGGCGCGACCTCTGGCAGGACAGCCTCGGACTGCTGCTCTCGGGGGAGGACGGCCTGCGCACACAGCTCGCCGCCTACTGCGGAGGCATGCGGACGGATGGCACCAACGCCACCATCATCGGCGAGCGCCCCGGAGAGTTTCGGGCGGACAGAAACAACATCGTCCGGGTCTGGATGGATCACGCCTTCTGGCCGGTGCTGACCATTTGCGAGTACATAGACCGGACGGGCGACCTGTCCCTCCTGCTCGAGGAAGCGCCGTATTTTTCGGACGGCCTCGTCATGCGCGGGACGAGGCGGCTGACCGAGCCGGTGAAGGAGGCCCCCGGGACCGTTGCGGAGCACCTAATATTAGGTCAGCTCACGGCAGTACACGAGACCGGTGGGCACGGCCTCCTGCGCCTTCGCGGTGCGGACTGGAACGATGCGCTCGACATGGCCCCGATGCGCGGCGAGAGCGTCGCCTTCTCCTTTGCATACTGCCTGAGCCTCGAGCGGCTCTCGGATATGCTGGACGCCCTGTCGGAGAGGGGCGTCACAGCCCTCGAGCTTCCGCGCCGCGTCAGGCTGCTGCTGGGGGAAGGGGCCCGGCTTGAGGACTACTGCCGTGCCTGCGCCTCGGGCACAGGCGCGGAGAAGGAGAGTTTTCAAACCTGCGATATTTCCGCCGCGCTCCGCCTTGAATCCGGGAAGCTAGGCGAGAGGCTGAGGGCCCAGGAGTGGCTCCAAACCGGAGAGGACGGCTGGTTCAACAGCTATTACGACGAGGCCGGGGAGAGGGCGGAGTGCGCCGAACCCGGCTCCGAGCGGATGATGCTGACCGGTCAGGTGTTCGCTCTTATGTCCTCCGTTGCGGACGACAAGCAGGCCGCGCAGCTCGTACGGGCGGCAAGGCGGCTGCTTTTTGACAAGAGACTCGGCGGCTGCCGGCTTAACACGGATTTCGGTGACAGGCCGAACCGCCTCGGACGCATGTTCGCCTTTGCCTACGGTACCAAGGAAAACGGGGCGGTGTTCAGCCATATGGCCGTCATGTACGCCTACGCGCTCTACGAGCGAGGTTTCGTGCATGAGGGCTTCGAGGCGCTCTCCGCGCTCTTTGAGCATGCCCTGGACTTTGAGACGAGCAGAATATACCCCGGAGTACCGGAGTATTTTGAGCCGGACGGCCGGGGCGCGTACCACTACCTCACCGGCGCCGGAGCGTGGACGCTCCGCACCGTGGTCGGGCAGATGTACGGCATACGCGGCAGGCTGGGCGCGATGTTCATAGAGCCGAAGCTGCTCGCGAGACAGTTCGACAGAAACGGGACGGCCTCGGTCAAGCTGCGCTTCGGCGGGCTTTCATGGACTGTCACCTATTTTGACCCGCTCGGGCTGGACTGCGGGCAATACAGGCCAGAGCTGAGGCTGGACGGGATGCCCCTGCCCGGAAACACCGTGCCGCGCAGGTTCACGGAGGAAGCCGAGCCTGGCAGCGAGCACCGGCTGGAGGTATTTTTAAAGGAGAAATGAGATGGACGGCAGCTTCACCGCGATAATACACGACTACAACAAAAAACCCGCGTTTTCCGACTTCCTCCCCGGGATAGCGGGGCTGTACGGCACGCCTGCGTGGTGCTTCTTTGTGAACCGGGGCCAGTGCGTCGCAAGCTTTGGGACCAGCGACAAGGACCACGCGATAATGGAGTTCTCGCCTGCCCACAGCTCGTATCAGCTGGCAGAGACGCGGGGCTTCCGCAGCTTTGTGAAGCTGGACGGAGAGGTCTTTGAGCTGTTTTCGGCGGATTCGGAGCATATGGACATGTACCTTGGGCTGAACAGCCTGGGCATTTCCTGCCTCGACCACGGCCTTGAGGCGGAGGCCCGCTACTTTACCCTGCCGGACGCTCCCGTCGGCGCGCTCGTGCGCAGGCTGAAGTTGACGAACCGGACGGATAGAGCGGCCCGGGCCGAGCTGCTCGACGGCATGCCGGCGCTGGTGCCCTATGGTGTCAGCGACTGGGTGCTCAAGAACATGGTGCAGACCGGCCGGGCATGGATGGAGACGCAGAGGCTGGACAGCGGCGCCCCGCGCTATCGCGTCCGGGTCAGCATGGAGGACAGCGCCCGTGTTACCTCCGTTTCCGGCTGCGCTTTCGCCCTCTCCGTCGATGACCGGGGCGTTAGGCTGCCCGCCGTCGCGGACCCCGAGACAGTGTTCGGCTGCGATACGGCGCTCAGAAGGCCGCTCGGATTTTTCGAAAAGAGCCCGTCGGAGCTTGCCGGCTCCGTGCAGGCTGTGCAGAACACTTTCCCCTGCTTCTTCTCGGGTCTGACGAGGCGGCTGGAGCCGGGCGAGAGTGCCTGCATCTTCACGCTCATCGGCCACGCGGAGAGCGACGGGAGCCTCGACGCCTTCCTCACGGCGGACTTCGGCCCGGATTGGTTCGCAAAAAGGCTCGCCCGGGCCGAGGAGCTTGCCCGTGAGCTGACTGACAGGGCCTATACCAGAACTGCCGACCCGGCCTTCGACGCCTACTGCCGCCAGAGCTTTCTGGACAACTGCCTGCGCGGTGGCTGGCCGGTGAAGCTCGGCTCTAAGGTGCTCCACCCCTTCACGCGCAAGCACGGCGACCTTGAGCGCGACTACAACTACTTCTACCTCGCCCCCGAGCCCTTCTCGCAGGGCAACGGCAATTTCCGGGACGTGAACCAGAACCGGCGCTGCGACGTGTCCTTCTCTCCCTTCGTGGAAAAGGACAACGTCGAGACCTTCTGCTCCCTCGTACAGCTGGACGGCTACAACCCGCTCCAGATAAACCCAGAGACCCTCATCGTGGACGGCAATGAGCTAAGCCCCGGCGAGCTCTGGAATACCCTGCCCTCAGAGGGCCGGGACAAGCGCTTCACGCAGCTTGTCTCGGCTGCGGAAAAGCGCGTGAACGCGGTCTTCGGAGAGGGCTACTGGAGCGACCACTGGACCTATACCCTTGACCTCGTCGAGGACTTCCTGCGCATCTGGCCGGAGCGGCGGCGCGAGCTGCTTTGCGAGACGCCTGTCGGCTGGTTCTCATCGAAGGCCAGGCTGCTCCCGCGCCGGAGGCGCTGCGTAGAGACGGAAAACGGGCTTCGGCAGTACCGCTACCTTGAGGAGCGCGCGGCTGAGGACTGGGAGCGCGGGGCCGACGGTTCCCCGCTGCGCTCAAGCGTACTCGAGAAGCTGGCGGTGCTCTGTGCGCTAAAGTTCGCGGCGCTGGACCCCTACGCCGCCGGCGTGGAGATGGAGGGCGGCAAGCCGGGCTGGTATGACGCTCTCAACGGTCTGCCGGGGCTGTTTGGCTCCTCCGTCGCCGAGAGCTGCGAGCTGGTGCGGCTGCTGCGCTTTGTATCGGAGGCTCTGTCCTTCGTCGGGGGCAGACTGGTTGTTCCGGAGTGCCATTCGAGGCTGATAGACCGGTTGAGCCGGGCGGTGGGCGAAAACCGCGGGAGCCTCAGGGCTCCGGGCGCACAATACTGCTTCTGGCACTCCGCTTCCGAAGCCCTTGAGGACTGTCGGGAGAGCTGCTATGCGGGCGCGGCCCTAGAGCCGGTGCAGCTTGACGCCGCGGAGCTTTCCGGGACTTTCTCAGACTGGGCGGAGCTGCTCGCGCACAGGCTGGAGCTGTCGAGGCGGCCTGACGGACTGATGCCGACCTACTTCAGCTACGAGGCCGAGGACTGGCGCGTGACGAAGGAGGGCATCGAGCCTCTGAGCTTTCGGCAGAACAGCCTGCCGCTCTTCCTGGAGGGTCCTGTGCATGATATGAAGCTGCAAAAGGACGCTCGATCGAGGCATAGGCTGCACGAAGCGGTCGGGCAAAGCGCGCTCTATGACCGGAAGCTGGGCATGTACAGGGTGAACGAAGCGCTCGACCGCTCGCAGCTCGAGCTGGGCAGGGCGGCGGCCTTCACGCCGGGCTGGCTCGAGAACGGCTCCGTATGGCTGCACATGGAGTACAAATATCTGCTCGAGCTGCTCAAAGGCGGGCTGTATGAGGAGTTTTTCAGGGAATTCCGCCGCTGCGGCGTACCGTTTCTAAACGAGGCGGTTTATGGCAGGAGCGCGACGGAGAATGTCTCCTTCATCGTCAGCAGCCTAAACCCTGACGAACGGCTGCATGGCCGGGGTTTCGTGGCGAGGCTCAGCGGTTCAACGGCGGAGTTTCTCCAGATGTGGCAGCTGATGTTTTTCGGCCCGAAGCCGTTCAAAGCGGGGGAAAACGGCATTGAGCTGGATCTGCGCCCGGCCATACCGGAGTATCTCATTGATGAAGCTCTCACGTTGGAAGCGACCTTTGCCGGAGCCTGCCGCGTGCGCCTGCACTTCGCCGAAAAGCGGGACTATTTTCCGGGAAGCTACACCGTGACAAGGCTGACCTGCAGCCGGACCCCGGATGAAATACGGCGCGGTGCACAGTCTCAGGCCGAGCTGTGGATGGAATGAACGAATTTGTGCGAACAGGAGGAGTTAATATGAAGCTGGGCAAAGCTCTTACAAGAATGGCAGGAATTATGATGTCGGTATGCATGCTGGCCGCGCTGACCGTACCGGCGGCAGCGACAGCCGATATCGCATAGGGCTCTAAGTACGAACCTCTGGACGAGAGCAAATGGGAGCTCGTGTGGTATGACGAATTCAACGGCGCAGCAGTTGACACCGGAAGGTGGGAATTCACGATAGGCGGAGGCGGCTTCGGGCAACAATGAGCAGCAGTATTATACGGACTCTGCCGACAACGCCTTCATACGCGACGGCAGCCTCGTGCTGAAGGCCATACAGGGCGAATACGGCGGCGAGGACTATACCTCCGCCAAGCTGTCCTCAACCGAGAGCTGGACATACGGACGCTTTGAGTTTCGAGCCAAGCTCCCGGACGGCGCAGGCCTGTGGCCGGCTATTCTCATGCTCTGAGGGCTGCCTCAAGGCTGATATCTATACGACCCTGCCCAACACCTGGTCCACGCAGTTTTACCAGAATGTGAATATTACAGAGCCTGGCACTTACAGGCTCAGCTTCAGCGCCAAGGCCTCCATGCCACGCCAGATATGCGTCGCGGTCGAAAAAGACGGGATGGCTCCGCCGTTAAACCACACCTTCGATATCTCGGGTGAATGGGCCGAGTACAGCGTGGAATTTACGGTAGCTACCCCCATAGATCAGGCAAAGCTGGTCTTCATGCTCGGTTGCGTCGGGAACACTCAGAACGTCCCGCACACCGTGAGCCTGGACGATGTTTCTCTTTGCAAGATAAACTGAATTTGTCAGGAAGCTCGTTTTTCAATGCACAGGTTGAAAAACGAGCTTCCTAGCTTATAACGAACTCCGAGGGCTGCTGCGTTTCGCAGCAGTCCTCGTTGCCAATCATTCCTCATCCCCAAAAAGCGGAGTCTCGTAATTTTCTTATATTGGCAACATGTTTTTGACATGGTATAATTTGTTTATTGATACATTTTGGAGAGGGCATAAAGATGGGCAACTTCGAGAATAGGATTTTAAAGATAATTGACAGCCACCCGAATGGGATCAAGGCGAAAGATATTGCCCAGATCATGGGTTGTGATCGCAAAGATGTGAATTCCGCCTTATTTGGCAGGCTGAAAGGGCTCTGCATTCAGGACAATGAATACACCGCTCACCCGGCCTTTGACGGGATCAGGCGGTGGATCGTGAGCGGGGAAAACGACGAGGGGTTTAACTACTTGCCAAGTATCTCCGTCGAAAGGAACAAGCTCGCGTATGCGCTTCCGGAAAACGCACACTTCTGTGTGTTTATACAGATGGATGGGGAAATATGTGCGCTGGTCAGCTTCTACGGCAGGTATACGCGTCAGTTCACCTTTGGGCCTGCACCCGCTGCGGAAGATTTCAAGTATCCCGACGGTTATATATGTGACTGGAAAAACAAGACTGAGTATACGCTGGCAGAGCACATTGAGTGCCTGATCGGAAATGCGAGATCGAAACTCGAAACTCCCTATTAACGGTGTCGCGTTTTACGACACCGTCAGCAAAAATAAAAGGTCGCAAAACGCGACCTTTTATTATTTCTATTGCAGCCCTCAGTCCTCCCATCCGTGCGTGTCGCCGGTGAGATAGATGTAGCCCCTCTTGAGATATGTCTTGAGCACGCGGTCGATGGCCTGCTCAGGGCCTATCGTCTCCTCGATGTGCTCGCGGCGACCTGCGCCAGCCAGAGCTTGAACGGCTCGGCCTTCGGCGAGGGTATGACTGGATGATGCGCAGCAGCTGCTCCGTGTCCGCGACGTCCGTGAGACGCTTTTTGCCATCAGCGGCGGTCATCTTCAAACCGTGACAATTTGTCACGGTCTTGTTTCCCTTCTCTACATTTTGCCTAAAAACTCAACGTTTATGTAACTTTTCTGCCCACCTCCTGTATGGCGGCGCAGAAGCGTTCCCAGGGGTACAATGTTTTCAGGTAGGGGTCGCCCTCGCGGATGCGCATGGTGCGGCGGATCTCTTTGGGGATGACTACTCGGCCCAGGTCGTCTATGCGCCTGACTATGCCGGTCGCTTTCATGGCTTTTCCTCCTGCCTTTATTTCTTTTCGCAGGAATTAGTATCCGCAGTTTCGTTTTGCCTATGCGCGGCCCAAAAATTGGCGTATCTGAACCGGACTTGCTTTCTTCTCCCTTCTTTATCGAAGTTTCTCCTGAGTGCGAGCTCAGTCGGGATGATGGACAGCAGCGGCGGGATGAGCTGTACTCCGCAGACTATGCCGCCAATGATGTTGATGCAAGCTGTTTCCAAACCAAGCACAAACAGCATGGAGATCACGGTCGCAGGAAGCATTCGAGGCCCATTATCCGCCATGCCCTCCCGCAATATATAATGGGATCAAATCCCCGGATCTTATCTATTGGCTGATCGGATAGCTGCGATAACGGTCAAACTGCCCGCCGGTGAACTCACTCACCGGCGGGCCTCCTGAACAACGTGCTCCGCAAGGTCATTGCAGGCATTTGCCTGTGAACGGCGGCTCATGCAGGACTGGAAAAGGGAAGTTTATCACAGCCATGCTGCTGTTTACTGATGAGGCAATACCAAAGTTGGTCGGCAAAATGCTTCCTTCTTTAAACTAGAGCTATCAAAACCGCTTTCTGAATCAACTCCTGCTCTGCACACAGAAGCGCGGCTTTCGCGTCATTTTACCGCATTCTCAGTGAAGCGCCAAAGCATCGCAGCGTCATACGTACGGACGGCCACGCCTCTGTTCTGGGCAATGCTCATCCTCAAAATCTCATATACCCGTTCACGGCTTAGTACATATTCACCAGGACGCACAGCAGCCCCTTTTACTGCTGAACACCCGCAGCAGAGCAGCCAGACGTATGCCTGCTTCACGGCAAATCCCGGCGCACCGATACAGTGGGAGAGATATCGGTTGGATCCCCTTGCACTATATGTATCAACCAGCCTGCCGCTCCGCAATAACGCCAGATATTCTGCACGGCAACGGCGGCAAATATGCTCTCCGAAATAAGTGTTCAATTTGCCTTCAAAGCAAAAGAGCACAGCTTGAACAGGCTGTGCTCTTCCTTCTGCCTTATTGGTCTTGCGCCTTGAGCTCCTCTATCAGCGCAGGGATAAAATTGCGATAGTCGTCAACCACGCCGAAGTGCGCGATGTCGAATATCGGCGCATCTGCCGCCTTATTGACGGCCACTATGCACTCGGCGTTGCGCATGCCAAGCTGGTACTGAACAGAGCCGGAGATGGCGGCGTTGATTATTACCTTCGGCGCCACGGTAACGCCGCTCTGGCCGATCTGCCGGTCATGCTCCAGCCAGCCGCAGTCTACCAGAGGCCTGGACGAAGCTAACTGTCCGCCAAGAAGCTCGGCCAGCTCTCCGAGCATGGCCAGGTCCTCCTGACTCTTTATCCCGCGGCCTCCTGCAACGACTACCGGAGCAGCGTCTATGGCCTCGTCCGCGCCCTCTGCGCTCACGGTCTCTTCCACAAGGTAGTCCGGGTCGGGACGAACATCGACCTTTTCCTCGCGCAGGACCCCGGCCGAGCCCGGCACGGGCTCCAGGGGCCTGCATATCTGCGGATGCACCGTCACCATCTGCGGCCTGCGCTCGAGTATGGCGATGTGTGCGAGTATCTTGCCGCCGTAGGCGGGCGTGGTCTGGCAGAACACTCCGTCGTCGTCGAAGCCTACGTCTATGGCGTCGGCCGTGAGGCCCGTATCCAGCGACACCATGACCCTGGGGGCCAGATCTCTTCCAAGCGGCGTCGCCCCGAAGAGGACGATAGACGGGCGGCCTCGCTGAGCCAGCTGTGTAAACGCTGCCTGATATGGCCTCGCGCTGTACTCCTCAAGCGCGGCATCTTCGGCCAGAATGACCTCGTCCGCGCCGCGGTCAAAAAGCTCCTGAGCCAGTGCGCGAACGCCGCTGCCCAGCAGCACGGCCGTTATCTTCTCTCCGCAGACGGCCTTGAGCTCTGCTGCCTTGGCCAGCAGCTCGAAAACCGTTGGGTGCAGCGTGCCGTGCTCCTGCTCGGCAAACACCCATATGCCCTTGTAGTCTTCCCTTGCCATTCTCTCGCCTCCTCAGATAAGGTGCCTGTCCCTGAGCGCCTCCACCAGGGCCTTGGCCATGTCGGAGGGGCTGCCGGACAGATATGTTGTGTCCGCGCTGAGCTTCTCGGGCTCAAACACTCTCTTTGTGCAGGAAGGCGAGCCAGGGACACCGGTCCTTGACGTGTCGCAGCCGAGGTCGGCGGCGTTCCAGGTGGTACGGGGCTTTTTGAGCGCGCGCATGATATTTATGGGCGTAGCATAGCGGGGCTTGTTTATGCTGCCGCAGACCGTCACAGCCGCTGGCAGCTTCACTCGGACCGTCTGGCGAACGGAGCCAAGCTCCCTTTCGCAGCGCGCCCAGCCGTCCTCGACCTCCAGCGCCGATACCAGCGTGACCTGGGGGATATCCAGGAAGGCGGCCGTAGCCGGGCCTGTCTGGGCGGTATCGCCGTCCACGGCGTGGCGGCCGAAGATGAGAAGGTCAAAACCGCCTATCTTCTCCGCGGCCTTCGATAGGACATACGAGGTGGCCAGCGTGTCCGCGCCGCCGAAGGCGCGGTCGGAGAGCAGATAAGCCTCGTCGCAGCCCATGGCCAGCGCCTTCTTGAGCGCCTCCTCGGCCTGCGGCGGACCCATCGTGACCGCAGCCACGGTGCCGCCGTGCGCCTCGCGCAGCCGCAGCGCCGCCTCCACGGCGTTGGCGTCGAGGGGGTTGAGCATGCTCTTGACTCCCTCGCGGCAGAGGTTCCCGGTCTTGGGGTCGAGCTTGACGTCGTCCGTGTCCGGGACCTGCTTTACAAACACTATTATTTTCATTCTCACTTCACGCCCATCCAGCCGGAGATGACCATGCGCTGCACTTCGCTGGTGCCCTCATAGATCTCTGTGACCTTGGCGTCGCGCATCATGCGCTCAACGGGATAGTCCTTGGTGTAGCCGTAGCCGCCGCAGAGCTGGACGGCGCGGTTGGTGACATAGGACGCGGTCTCGGAAGCAAACAGCTTGGCCATGGCGGCGAGATGCGTGTAGGGCTGGCCCTCCTGCTCAGCGGCGGCCGCGCGCCAGACCAGCATCCGCGCGGCGTCGGTGCGGGTCTGCATGTCCGCAAGGGTGAATTGGGTGTTCTGGAACTGGGAGATTCTGCGCCCGAACTGGATGCGCTCTTTCGTGAACTTTACGGCCTCGTCGATGGCGCCCTGGGCGATGCCCACGGCCTGCGCGCCGACGCCTATGCGGCCGCCGTCCAGCGTGGCCATGGCTATCTTGAAGCCCTTGCCCTCGGCGCCGAGGCGGTTCTCGACCGGGACACGAACATTATCGAACACCAGCTCGCAGGTCGAAGAGGCACGCAGGCCCATCTTGTTCTCAGGCTTGCCCATGGTGAAACCCGGCATGTCGCGCTCGAGGATGAAAGCGGTGATGCCCCTCGTCCCCTGCTCCTTGTCGGTCATGGCGAACACGATGAACACGTCCGCTGCCCCGGCGTTGGTGATGAACACCTTGTTGCCGTTGAGAATATAGTGGTCGCCGTCGAGTACCGCAGTGCTCTTCTGCATGGAGGCGTCGGTGCCCGCACTGGGCTCGGTAAGGGCGAAGGCGCCGAGCTTCTGTCCGCTGGCGAGGGGCTTGAGATACTTCTCCTTCTGCTCCTCAGTGCCGAAGGTCATTATCGGCCAGCAGCACAGGGAGGTATGCGCAGAGAGGATGATGCCAGTGGTCGCGCACACCTTGGAAAGCTCCTCTACTGCCAGGACGTAGCCGAGCTGGTCCACGCCGCTGCCGCCGAGCTCCTCGGGGATGGGCAGACCCATCATGCCCATCTCCGCCATCTTCTGTACGGTCTCGGTGGGAAAACGCTCGGTCTCATCAAGCTCCTTGGCCAGGGGCTTTACCTCGTTTTCGGCAAATTCGCGGAAGGTCTGCTGAAGCTGGATGTGCTCCTCAGAGAGATTAAACATGGCTTTTCTATCCTTTCTCGTATTAATATGAATGGTTGTTCAGTTTTTTGCTTTTAGAATTGGGCGCGCTGAGGGCAGGGGCCCGTTACACGCCCGTTTTTACTGTGTTTCAGAAAAAGCTGCGAAGTTCGTAGATGAATTCATCCTCATGGTCTAGCATGCAGCCGTGACCGCCGGGAATGACCGCCTCGTGATAACTGCCTCCGTTGGCGCTGTACTTGTCGAGGACGAAGCGTGTCTGGCTGAGCATCGGCTGCGGCGGGCAGACCTCTTCGCCGGGGTAGCCGGGCACGAGTCCGGCCTTGCCGAGGAACGCCAGATCGCAGGCGCTTGTGTCTGAGACCATGAGATCCTGCTCTCCGCGTATCCAAAGGATGGGCGGCTTGTTGGGGATGTCGGCGAGCCCGCTGAGATCGCACCAATTGGGGGCCATGGTGTTGCAGATGCCGCTGCTTCCGGCAACCACAAAGGGCCAGCTGCCGCACATGGACGAATCGCCCGGATAGAAGCCGTCGCCCACGCGGGTGGTGAGCACGCTGTCAATGAACTTCTCCCTCAGCGCCGGCTCTATCTTAAAGCTCGGGGTGACATAGATGCTGTCGATGACGGAGCCTATGAAGGCCCTGTCGCCGGTCTGAAGCGCGGCAATAAGCTGGGCATTTGCGCAGCCGGCGCCGCTGGCCAGGCCGAGAGGCTCGAGCTTCTTGCCGTCCACGCCGTAGGTGCCGCCGAAGCCGAATGGAGAAAGCGGGGACTGCAGCACGATGGCCTCCAGACGTTCGCTGTGGTCTATGGCGTACTGCATGGCAACGCCACCGCCCATGGACCAGCCGAGTATGGAAAATGTGTCCCAGCCCAGGGCTTCAACCAGCTCGTGGATATCGTCGGAGAAATCACGCATGCCGCGGGTCGCGTCCACCGGAAGCGTGTCGCTGCCGCCGAAGCAGCGCAGGTCAGGGGCGACCATAAAGAACTCGCCCTCCAGCCGCTCCATGAGCGGCTCGTAAAAAGCTGAGGAAGAGGCGTTGCCGTGGATGAGCAGAAGCTTGCGCGCGCCGGGCGTGCCATGGACCCGGCAGGCGGTGGTAAGCCTGGAGGTAGTTATAGTTTTGGTCTCCATAATTACTCCTTTGCCGCGCTGGGGTCCTCCTCGCCGAGAAAATCGAAGTCAACCTCCACGCGAAAATCCATGTTTTTCTTTTGTTCCGTGTCCACTTCGCGCAGCTGTGACAGATCTCCTGTAAACATGCCGCCTTCGAGCACCTTCATCACCTCGTCTGTGATGCGGTCAAAGTCTACGCCGCTTTTTTCAAACATGCCGTACTTGAGACCGACAAAGTTGGAGATGCCCATGAGCATATAGGCCAGGACTTCGCTGTCGATATCGCGCACCTCGCCCTTTTCCTTGCCGCTGTTTATGCTGCGCATATAGGACTTACAGAAGTTCTCGTAATACTCCGTGAAGAGCTTGCGGTCCACATAGAGCGATTCCCAGATAATGTTGTACATGTAGGGGTTCTTCGCGATGAACTCCAGCCAGGCTCGGATGCCCGCGCGTTCCGCGCTGCGTCTGTCTGGACAGCCCGAGGTCTTTATGGACAGTTCCTTCCTTATCCTATGGCTGAATTGGAGCAGCAGGTATCGGTAGAGGCTGAGCTTGCTGTCGAAGTAAACGTAAAAGGTTCCCGCAGCCACTCCAGCAAGCTGGGTTATGTCCGCGATGTTTGCCCCGTAATAGCCGCGCTCGTAGATAAGCTGAGTTGCGGCGGAAAGGATACTGTTGAGCGTGTCCACGCCCTTTTTTGTCCGAGGTATTTTCAATAAGTCAGTCATGATTGCCTCCGCATAATCCGTGCTGAATTTATTTTGATTATACGCCGCACGGACCTTGCTTTCAATCGCTGTTTTCTGAAAACACCCTGTCCGGTCAGACGATGCTGAATTTGTCTTTGACTGTGTTGGCAAAGCCAAGTATGAGGCTGGTGAACAGCAGCGGCTGCTCATACATGGAAGCGTGGCCGCTGTTTTGTATTACCAGGTAGTGGCTGTCCCTGATGTTCCGGGCAAGGAACTGCTGTTCCTCTATCGGTGTCAGGTAGTCCTGCTGGCAGGAGACGATGAGCACGGGGCAGGTGACTCTGTCCAGCCTGTCGCGGACGTCATAATTAGACGAGCTGTTCGTAAGGCGTATCATCGACTGGATGAAGGCCTGGTTGTTGAAGATGGGGACCAGCAGCTCGCGTCGGCGCTCCATCCAGTCGTTGTGCTCGATGAAGAAACTGGGAGAGTATATGACGGGTATGGAGGTGTAGTAATAGCTCTCACCGTCCCCGGCGGCAAGATTCCAGGCCTTGCCGACATCGTTGAGCCAGGCTCCTGTGGCGGCAGTGGCGTTGAAGAGCATGAGCCGCTCTACGCGCTCCGGGTGCTCTATGGCATACTCGAGGCCTATCTCGCTGCCGTAGGAGATGCCTGCTATGCAGACCTTGTCGAGTCTCAAATGGTCCAGCAGCGCGTGCACCAGCCGTATCTGTACGGAGTGGTCATAGGGCTCTGTCATCTTTGCACTGCGGCCCTGGTCGAGCATATCAAGTAGAATGAGCTGATTCTGAGCAGAAAGCGGCTCCACGAATTCGGCCCAGCTGCCGCAGGACATCATGATGCCGTTGAGCAGCAGCAGCGGGCGGCCCCCGCCGTGCAGCTCGTAATATATCTGCTTTCCTTCAAATATGAATTCCGCCATCAGCGTTTACCTATGATGCCGCAGGCGAGCGCCTGGTCCCAGAGCTCGTCCCTGAACTTGGGGTGGGCTATGCTGATCAGCGCCTCCACCCTCTGCCTGATGTTCGCGCCGCGCAGATCCGCCGCGCCGTACTCGGTGATAACGATGTCAACATCGTTTCTCGAGAGGCTGACCGCCGCGCCGCGCTGCAGCTGGGCCACGATTTTGGACACCTCGTGCCTCTCTCCTGTGGCCTTATCCTTCACCATTGCGGTGGAGTAGAGCGCTATGATGGAGCGGCCTCCCTTGGACATCTGCGCGCCGACTGCCGTGTCGGACTGGCCGCCGGTGCCGGAAAACTGCCGCGAGCCTATGGACTCTGAGGCGCACTGGCCGGTAAGATCCACCTCAAGGCTCGTATTTATGGAGATCTGGTTGTCATTCTGCGCAATGACGTAGGGATCGTTCACCCAGGCTCCGTCGTAGAGCGCCACGCCCTGGTTGTGGTCCGCGAAGTCATAGAGCTCCTGCGTGCCGAGTATCATGGTGGCCACCATCTGGCCGCGGTTTATCTGCTTGCGCTTGTTTGTGATGACGCCCAGCTTGACGAGCTCGGCCATACCGCTGGTTATGAGCTCCGTGTGCACGCCGAGGTCGTTCTTCTCCTTGAGGAACTCCGCGACGGCGTTGGGTATGCCGCCTATGCCGAGCTGTATGCAGGCCCCATCCGGAACGTAACCGGCGATGAGGCGCCCTATGCTCATGTCCTTCTCGTTGGAGGGGATGTCGGGGACGACGGGCACGGGATAATCGGCCTCAACGAGATAATCCACCTCTGAGCAGTGGACGACATGGTCGCCATATACGAAGGGGTAGTTGGGGTTGATCTCAAGTATGGCGATGTCCGCAGCCTCTATCATGCGGCGCTCATAGGTGTTGGAGGTGGACAGAGAGATATATCCGTTCTTGTCGGGCATTGAGGCTGCGCCTACGTAGATATTCGGCCTGTTGCGGTAGAGCCACTTGGTGGCGGCGAGGTGGAGGTGATTGGGGATGAACGCCATGTTGCCCTGTTCGTGCGCGCGCCGCATGGCAGGCGCGTAAAACCAGCCGTCAACAGAAAAGGCGTCCGTATACTCAGGCTTGTAGAATTCGCAGGAGTGGGTAGGGTTGCAGTTTACGATCTTGACGTCCCTGACGCTGCCCGCCAGGGTGTGGATGTTCTCCATGAAGAGCCCGCCTTCGCTTGCGCCGAGGCCGGTGACTATGGTATCGCCGCTCTTGACGAGCGAGAGGGCCTTTTCAAGGGAGATGATTTTGGAAGTGTAGTCCATGAGCCATTCCTCCATTGATATGCAGGCGGCCGGCGGCGGCCGCCTGTACTCAGATTAAATCACAGTCAGCCGATGGCAGCAAGCACGTCGTCGAGCGGCAGGATGGGGCTTACGAGCTGCAGCTCGTAGTAGCCGCTCTCACCGGGTTCGAGGGAGATGGTGTTGAGCGCGAGCGAGGTGACGGCCAGCCGGTCGCCGTTCGCGAAATTGATGGTGCCGCCCATGGGCAGGTGGAACTCGGTGGACTCCATGATGTCGTTGAAGTTGGCCCAGTTGAGCTCAAGGCCGCTCTCGTCGAGGGCTGTCAGCGCCTGGACGAAGATGTTGCCCGCTATGTAACCGGCCATGGCATAGGAGTTGAGGGCGTAATCGTCGCCGGAGCCGCCGTTCTCAAGCTCCCAGGCGTTCATGGCGCCGTAGAAGGTGAGGTAGTCGTTCATGCCGGCCTCGGTGCTGGTGTCGAGCCAGGCGGTGGAGTAGACCCTGCGCTCGGCAGTGACGGAGCCGTTCTCGACGAAGGCGCCGAGGGTGACCGCAGAGGCGTTCACGTAGGAGGTGATTACGTCCGCATTGTAGTCGGCGTCGCGCATGGAGGCCATCAGGGTGGCGAGCGGGACCTGGTTCATGCAGGCGATAACGACGTCGCAGCCGTTGTTCTTGAGGACGTTGACCGCGGCGGAATAGTCGGTGGCGGCGGCGTCCACATCCTGATAGATTATCTCGACATCCAGAGTCTCGGCCTGCTTCTTCACGCCGTAGACAAGGCCGGTGCCGGCGTCGTCGGTGGTGGCCACGACGCCTATCTTGGTGGCTCCAAGACCGAGGCCGTCATCAGCGGGGGCGATTGCGCGGGCAAGCAGTACGCGGCCCTCGGAGTTGTAGATGGGCTGCACGGGATAGATGACCTTGTCGTTGCCGGTGGCGCCCTCCTGATACAGGTCCTCGATGCCGGTGGCGGCGTAGACCATGGGGATGCCCATCTCCTTCAGGTAATCGAGCGTGGCGGCAACGGTGTTGGTGCCGAAGTGGCCGACGATGGCGAAGACCTTGTCGGTCTCGACCAGGGTCTTGGTGTAGGTGAGGCCCTGAGCGGCGTCGAAGCCGTCGTCATAGTGGATGAGCTCGATGCTCTTGCCCTGGAAGCCGCCGTTGTCGTTGTAGGCCTTGAACGCAGCCTCGAGTCCGGCGTTGAAGGGCACGCCGACGGTGGCATAGCTGCCGGTGGTAGCGGCGGTGTTGCCGACGTAGATGGTGCTGTCATCCACGCCCTGCACATCGACGAAGGGGGTGTAGGCCCCGTCGGAGCTTCCGCTGTCCGGGGCTTCGCTGGCGGCAGGGGCGTCGCTGCCGGCGGGGGCCTCCGAGGGAGTGTCCGCCGGGCTGTTGGTCAGGCCGGAGCAGGCCGCGAGGGAGAGGCAGAGCGCCATCGCAAGGATGAGTGCCAGTGTCTTTTTCATTTTAAATTCTCCTTCTTTATCAAGTTCCGCGCACGCGGTTTATGACTTCTTGTTTCCCAGGTATGCCTCGATAAGTCTTTCATCGTGGATAAGCACATCCGCCCGGCCCTCCATGCTGATGCGTCCGAGTTCGAGCACATATGCGCGGTCTGCTATCTTGAGGGTGGCCAGGGCGTTCTGCTCGACGATGAGTATAGTCGTTCCCTCGGCCCGTATCTCCTGCAGCGCGTGAAATATGTCCCTGATTATGAGCGGAGCCAGTCCCAGGCTTGGTTCGTCAAGCAGCAGCAGTTTCGGGCTGGCCATAAGCGCCCTTGATATCGCAAGCATCTGCTGCTCGCCGCCGGACAAGGTGCCGGCACGCTGCCGGAGCCGCTCTTCCAGCCTCGGGAAGAGCTGGAGCGCGCGCTTCATGTTCCTCTCCATCTCGGCCCTGCTGCGTATGCAGTAGGCGCCGGCGCGCAGGTTCTCCTCGACGCTCAATTCGTTGAAGATAAGTCTTCCCTCGGGCGACATGTTGATCCCCAGCCGGGCTACGCGGCTTGCCCTTCGGCCCCCTATCTCGCTGCCGCCAAATCTGACGCTGCCGGAGGCGGGCTTTATAACGCCGCTTATCGTCCTGAGCGTCGTGGTCTTGCCGGCGCCGTTTGCGCCGAGCAGCGCGACTATGCTGCCCTCTTCCACGTCCATGTTGACACCGCGGACAGCCTGGATGGGACCGTAATTCACGCAGAGATCCCGAATTTCAAGCAATGCCATCACAGAACCTCCTCGTCATCCGCGCCCAGATACGCCTGCTGCACGCCCTCGTCCTTTTGGATGACGTCCGGAGTGCCGTAGGCCAGCAGCTTTCCGAAGGCTATGGCGCAAATATTGTCGCACACGTCCATGACAAGCCCCATGTCGTGCTCGACCAGCAGGATGGTGCAGTTATACTCATCCCGTATGCGGCGGATGAGCCCGGCAAGCTCCACCGTCTCGGTGTCGTTGAGGCCCGCGGCGGGCTCGTCAAGGATTATGAGCCGCGGAGAGCACATCAGCGTGCGCGCGATCTCTATCTTCTTGAGCACGCCGTAGGGCAGGCCGAAGGCATAATGCCCGCTGTAGGCCGTGAGCCCCATAAACTCGAGGACGCCCATGGCCCTCGCCCTCACGACCTCCTCCTCAGCCCTCAGGGCGGGCAGGTGCAGCGCGCAGGAAAACAGGCCCGAGCCGAACTGCCTGTGCCCCGCTATCAGCAGGTTTTCAAGCACTGTGAGCTCACGTATGACCTCCACGTTCTGAAATGTGCGGACAATGCCGTGCAAAATGACATCGTGTACCCGCTCCCTTGTGAGGTCTATCACCTTTTCTCCGCGTCCGCGGAAGAGCAGCTTGCCGGCCGTGGGCTTGTAAAACTGCGTGATGCAGTTGAACACCGTGGTCTTGCCCGCGCCGTTGGGGCCTATCAGGCCAAAGATCTCGCCCTCGCGCACCTTGAAGCTCAGGCCGTCTACGGCCTTTACGCCGCCGAAATACATTTTGAGGTCCTCGGCCTCCAGGGCAATGCCGTCCTCGAGCTCCCGGTCCATCTCGTTCGTGGCCATGCCGCGGAGCTTTTCCTCGGCCGCCGCCTTTTTGGCGCCCAGTCTGTCCAGCCTCGGGCTGAAGCTCTGTCTGACCTCGGCCCTTTTCTTCTGCGCCTCCGCCTCCGCTTCCGCGCGGATGCTTTTGATGCGCCGCTCGGCTTCGGTCCTCAGTTCCGCCAGGTCCCCTCCTGCGCGGGCTGCGCCGGCGGCCGCGAGCTCCCGGCGCACCTCTTCTGCTATGCCGTCCAGCTTCCGCTGAAGGCTTTTGTGCAGCTCTTCCTGCCTTTCCCGGCTGATCACTATGCCGGCCATTGCCGCGTCAGCTTGTAATTTTTGGAATTTTTCGCGTTCTGCCTGCTGGCGGTGCTGCGTCAGCGTGTGCTCGAGCTCCGGCTGGCTCATTCTCTCGTATTCGGCGCCGGCCAGTTCCCGCAGCACGCCGCGTTCCCGCTCCTGATACCGCTCGGATATCTTCTCCGCCTCCTGCCCCGCACGCAGCTCGCACAGCTCGCTGAGTATCCCGATGCGGTTTTCCAGCTTTCGCACCCGGTTCAGGAGTCTGCGCTCATTAAAGCTGATCCTTGACATAGGCGCGCAGCCTCCTTTCCGCCTTCTGCTTTTTTATCCAGCCCCGCAGAGACATGACCATCTGCGCGAAGCCGCCGGGGAAAAACATTACAACAACGATTATGAGCAGGCCCGTCACCATCGTGATAAAGGCCGGATTGTCGATGAAAAACTGTATCTTGCTCAAAAACATCGACTGCAGGCCATAAATGACGAAGGTGCCGAAGGCCGTACCCCAGAGCGACTTTGCCCCGCCGATGATGACGGCGCCGAGTATGTTCAGCGAGGTGGTCAGCGTCAGCAGCGTAGAGGTGGAGGTCGTGATGTTCCGGACGTAGAGCATGTAGAGCAATCCGCCCAGAGCGGCGTTTATCGTGGAGATTACAAATGCCATAAGTCTGTACTTCATCAGGCTGACGCCCATGGCCTGAGCGGCGGAGGTGCTGTTCTTCATCGCTATCATGGCGCGGCCTATCGGACTGCGTATGAGGTTCGAGGTCAGCAGCATGAGCACGATGAAGGTGAACGTTATGAGCAGGTACACAGCGCTCTCATTTACGTTGACGCCGAAAAGGCAAACGTTCGTTATATCAATTTTAATGGTCGCCTTCAGCGCCATGAGCGCGTTGCGTATCACCTCCGACAGCGCCAGGGTCATGATGGCAAGATAGATGCCCTCTATCCTCAGCGAAATGAAGCCGACTATCACGCCGATCGCGATGGAGATCGCCAGCGTCGCCAGCAGTGTGAGGTAATACGGGGCGCCCAGCCCCTGGATCATATAAAACGCCGTGTACGCGCCGAGGCCGATGAAGCCCGCCGTGCCCAGCGAAGCCAGGCCCGAATATCCCAGCAGCAGGCAGAAACCGATGGCTACTATCGCGTAGATGAGCGTATTGCCCAGCGCGTATACGAAGGAGGAGGACAAAAGCCCGTTCATCGCGGCGACCTGCAGGGCCGCAAGCACTATGCCGGCGATGACGATTTTCACGGACGGCAGGGCAGCGAAGGCTGTCCCGGAGGAGCGGCCCGCTCCGCCTGTGCTCTCAGGCACGACGGTGTCTATGTATTCTTTCTTCAGTCCCACTGTCACACCTCATACCTTCTTGATAGTCTTCTTGCCGAACAGGCCCTCGGGTTTCAGGAGGATGGCAAAGAGCATCAGCACATAGACAACGACCATCTGCCAGCGCGATATTCCGGAAAAGGCCGGAAAGTTGGCCAGGAAGCCGACGCAGCTGGAGGCCACCGGAATGAGCACAGCGCCGATGACCGGCCCGTAAAAGGTGGAGAAGCCGCCCAGGATGCCGGCGAGGAACGCGTTGACCTGTATGGTGGTCATAAATGAGGCCGAAATGGTCGTGCCGCCTCCGGCGTACATCACCGCCGCCAGCACGCCCAGGGCTCCCGCGAGCGCCCAGGAGACCGCCGTTATCTTACGCGTGTCCACGCCCATCAGCTCCGCCGTGAACTCGTTCGAGGCCGTTACCCTGACGCCCAGCCCCCACTTGCTGTATTTCAGCAGGATGAAGAGCGCCCCGAGAACCACCACGCTTATCGCAAGGCAGATGAGCGCATGCTTCGTGACAATGACGCTGCCTCCAAACGCGGATATTGATATGTTCGGTGAGACGCCTGCCTTGACGGTATTGTAGAACGCCTCGAACGGTATCCTTTCCGGCGTCCCGAAAATGAGCGGGATGCCGCCGAAGAAGAGCGAAACTATGCCCATCGTGATTATCTGCTTGCCTATGGCGTTGACGTGTCTGCCGTTGCGGAAGATAAGCAGATCTATCACCAGTCCGATGATTATGCCTGCGGCCATTCCGGGAAACACCCCGATCCAGACGGGCAGGCCGCAGTCCTCAAGCAGGTCTGCAACGATGTAGCAGCCAAAGGCGGCAATGGAGCCCTGGGCGAAGTTTGTAGTCGTGGATGTCCGGAATATGAGCGTCACCGCAAAAGCCGCGAGAGCCGTCACGCACACGCTGAGCAGAGAGCCGCAAATGGTGGAGAGAAATGACGCAAACAAATTATCAACCCCATTTGATAACATTGGCCGCCCAGGTGTAGCCGATACCGGCGGCGATCATGGAAATAACGGTGCCGTCCTTGACCTTGCCCTGCTCGAGCGCGAGCTTGAGGGAGAGTATCTGGTCCACCTGGCCGATGTGGCCGTAGTCCTCAAGATATATCGTCTGCTCCTCCGTGAGGCCCAGGTCGGCCAGCATTGCCTTGTGGCCGGAGCGCTTGATGTGCAGGATGTCAAGATATCCGATGTCCTTGCGGGTCATGCCGGACTTGCGGAGCGCCTCGTCGATGCAGTGGTACCAGTTCGGCATGGAGGTGGAGTTGAGCATGCCCTTCATCTTCGGGGAGTCCATAAGCCGGAGCATGCCGAACTCTGACACATTTTCGGCCGTTACGGGCTCCACTATGCCGCCGACCTTGGAACCGCAGGTGTGTACGACGGAGCCGTCGGTCATTATGTGGGTTCCGAGCAGCTGGTTTTTCTCATATCCCTTCCTGAGTATGAGCGCACCGCCGCCGGCACCGAGATTGAACATGAAGGAGACGCCGCTGTCGGTGAAGTCTATGAAGTCGCAGTTGCGATAGCCGCCGGCCACCAGGATGGTGTTGCACTCGTCGTCGGCCAGGAGGATGTCCTTGGCCAGCTTCATGGCCGAAACGGTGGTGCAGCAGCGGTTCTGCACGTCGATGCCCCAGGCGCGGCGGGCGCCGATGCGCTCCTGAATATAGCAGGCAGAAGTGGTGAGGGGGTACTCCTTCCACTCCTCTCCGAAGCAGAGTATGGCGTCTATCTCCATGGGGTCTATGCCGGTGTTCTTCAGACAGTCGAGGGCGGCGAGCGCGCCCATCTCCTGAGTGCCGTCGCAGGGCTTATCGGAGGGGATGCGCTTTTGACGTATGCCCAGCTTGTTTATCACGGCGTCCTCAGACCACGTGCCGCCGGTCGCCTCGGATATCTCCTTGGCCGTCATAAAAGTGTCGGGCAGATAAACCCCGAGTCCAACTATGCCCACAGGTACATTGTTCATATCGTTTCGCTCTCCGTCTCATTTATTTGTGAACATTCATTCACATTGTCATAGATATATCATTCCGCGGCTTGTGTGTCAATACAATTGACCTGCGATATTGCAAGTTTTCGGCCTGTAATATGCACAAATTTTTTGCTTATTTTTTGGCATTGACGAAACATTGACACTGTGCTATCATGCGAATTATGAATCAGTGTTCACAATAACCCAACAGGAGGCAACATCAATGAAAGGCATCACCATATCCGAAATGAAGCTGGGCGACAGCGCGTCCTTCACCAAGACAGTCTCCGAGCACGACGTCTACACCTACGCCGGCGTCAGCGGCGACTTCAACCCCGCCCACGTCAACGAGGTCGAGGCCCAGAAGGGCATGTTTGGCAAGAGGATAGCCCACGGCATGCTCTCCGCCGGCTTCATCTCCACGGTCCTCGGCACGCAGCTGCCCGGCCCCGGCACTATATATATGGGTCAGGAGCTCCGCTTCACCAAACCGGTCTTCTTCGGCGACACGATAACCGCTACGGTCACAGTTGCCGAGCTCATCCCCGAGAAGAACCGCGCTATCCTGGACACTGTCTGCACCAACCAGAACGGCGAGGTCGTTATAAAGGGTAAGGCCACCGTTATGCCGCCCAAGGACTGAGCAAAAGCAGGAATAACATCAAGCTCCCCTGATGCCTAAGCTTCGCAGCCCGCATCAGGGGAGCTTTGCGCCATCCGCCGTACGGCAGTTCCGGCGTTTCAAACGGCAAAACGCCGAAGCGGTGCTCCGCTTCGGCGTTCAAGCTATGTACTTGGTGCAAAATCCGCAAAGTGTCTCAAGTGTTCAGCGACACAGGCGCCTGGAATTCAAAAGATATCTCGTTTTAATCGTTTGCGACGGTGTAGCTGCTGGTCGCAGAAATCTGCAGTGGTTCGCCTGAGTTTTCAGCGCGGAACCTCTCCATTTTGCTGGCTGTGCGCCAGGCATCCTGCTCCGTATCCACATGCTTATCCTCCAGCGACAGAAAATAGCGGCGCGGGAACTCCTTTATGGTGAACCGCTCATCCCCCCTGTTTTCAATCACCTGCCTGAGCTTGTTCTTGCGGTGTACGATGGTTTTGTGCAGGCGGCGGAGCTCACGAATCCTCGCTTTCAGCCGCCGCGCCTGCAGTAGGCGCGCACGGTCAGCCCGAACCACACGGGCAGCTGCGCCGCAGCAGCGATGAGGAGCACATATGGCGACCAGGTCACAAGATCCCCTATCCACAAAAATCTCAGTCCCGTCAGCTCGTCCAGCATCGCCCCCGTCAGCGAAACGCCGCCGGTCGGCAGACAGATGCGGAGCCAGTTGAGCACATTCCCCTCCGCCGCCGCAAAGCCCCGGCCGAAGCTCCCGCCCGCCATGAACATGCGCACAACCGTGGGTATTAGCGCCACCGCCGCCGACAGCGCCAGGGCTCCGAGCGGGCTCTTGAAGCGCGAGGACACAAAAAGCGTAAAGCAGCACGTCGCAAGAAGGGAGAGCGCGGCAGACAGGACGATGAGCCCCAGCACGCCCATCGCGTCGAGGCCCCACGGGTCGAACGCCACCTGCAGCAGCTCCGCCGAGGTGATGTCGTCAAAGCCGAAGGCCAGATACATCACCGCCAAAAACGCACCCAGGCACAGCGCGAAAACGCCGGAGCAGATGAGGAGCGCCGAGCCCGCTTTGACCGCGGCAAGCCGAGCGCGCCCGTGCCTTGTGCAGCGCAGGATGTCGTCCGCCCCACTCGCGTAGTCCGCGGAAAAGACGGGCGCGGCTATGATGACGCAGATAAGCGTCACGAGAAACGCGCAGAGGCCGAAGTTTGCAAAGGCGCTGGTCGAGCCGATGCCGTAACTGTAGCTGAAGTTGCCGCTCTCCGCGCTGAGCCGGTCGAGGGCGTATTCGACCACCTGAGGCGTCTGCTCGTATTTCTCACGGAGCGTCCGCTCCAGAGTTGCCAGCCGCTCCTGGTAATAGTTCAGCGCCCGCTCGGGAGAGATGTCCGCCGAGGTCAGGGCCGCGCCGAATTCGTCTGAAAAGGCGTTGAATATCCAGGTGTACACGGGCGAATACGGTCCCAGCCCCCTGTCGCTTATCTCGGGCGGTAGATCGTAATCCGTGCCGTAGAGCTCCAGCAGCTCGTGGTGCAGCGCCACGGCGGAGGCGAAGAGCTCCGGCGTCACCTCGCCGCGGATGACGGAATACCGCTGCCTGTTTTCCTCGTACACACTGATGCCCCGGACTATCTCAGTGTGCCCGTCGTGGTCTATGTATTTGACCACCTGCCTCACGGTCGCAAAGGCGGAGCTCAGGCATATGAGCAGGGCTATGGCCGCGAGGCACCAGGTCGAGCGGGTCTTGAGGATGCGTTTCAGTTCGGCTCTCAGCATAGTTTCCCCTCCCCGCCTGCGGGCTCGCGCCTGAACAGCCAGAGGTACAGGTCCTCCAGCCGCGGCTCGGCCGGGTGCGAGCCGGGTATCTCCGGGGCCTCGGAGATATAGCGCACTACGACCCGGCCGCCGGGCTCGCCCCTCATGCTCACGATGCGCAGCGCCTTCTCATAGCGCGGCAGCTCGTCCTGCCCTATCGCCGCAGTGAACACCTTGCCCGCGACGGCCCCGAGCAGCTCCTCCGTCTTGCCGGAGCAGATGAGCCGCCCCTCCTTCATTATCACGTTCTGCGCCGCGATGTACTCGACGTCCGAGACGATGTGGGTGGAGATGAGCACGATCCGCCCCTGCGCAAATTCCGCGAGATAGTTCCGGAAGCGCACCCGCTCGCCGGGGTCGAGGCCGCCCGTCGGCTCGTCCAGTATGAGCACGTCCGGGTCGTTCAGCATGGCCTGGGCGATGCCGACCCGCCTCTGCATGCCGCCGGAGAGCTTTTTTATCTTCTTTTTCCTCACCTCGGCGAGGCCGAGCAGCTCAAGCAGCGCCTCCATCCTCTCCCGGCCCTCGCGCCTGCCTACGCCCTTGAGCGCGGCGATGTATTCGAGGTAGTCCGTGACCGTGAACTCGGGGTAGAAGCCGAAGCTCTGGGGCAGATAGCCCAGCGCGTCCCTGTAGGCCTCGCCCAGGTCCCGGATATCCACGCCGTCGTAGAGCACGCGCCCGGCGCTGGGCGCCAGGATGCCGGCCAGCATCCTCATGAGCGTAGTCTTCCCGGCGCCGTTTGCCCCTATGAGGCCCCAGACGCCGGGCGTTATCGTGAGTTCCACGCCGCTCACGGCGGTCTTTTTGCCGTAGCGCTTGCCGAGGCCTCTTATCTCCAGCTCCATGTCACACCTCCTGAAATCCTAAATCCGACCGGGCCGCCTGCCTCAGCAGCCTGCGGCATTCGAGGGCCAGCACGGCCGCGAGCAGCGCGCAGGCGGCCGCGGCAAAGCCCCGGCCCCGCCCGGCAAGGACGGCGCCGAGCTCCTCAGGCAGCAGGCGGCACCCGGCCGCGAGCGCCAGGCCGAAGCCCAGCGCGACGAGCATCCCCTGCTCCCCTCCCGCGCGGTCCAGGATGAGCAGGACGCCGGTGCAGCACAGCAGGAAGGGCAGGACTATGCAGGCCAGCGTCAGGCCCGCCGCCCCGGCAAACAGCCCCGCCGAAACGCGGGAGAGCGCCGCCAGGCACACCGCGTCCCCCAGGGCGAGCGCGCAGAGCTTCGCCAGCATCAGTTTTCCGTGCGAGGCCCGCGTAGCGCCCTCTGTCTCGCGCATATTGAATCTGCGGGAGCGCCCGTGGAAGGGCAGCACGCTCATGGCGACAAAGACGGAGGCCATGCCCAGCAGGGCGGGACCCTCGGCCTCGAAGTCCTCAGCGGCGGAGGCCAGATGCAGCAGCAGGCATATGCAGAGCACGATCACGGCCTGCAGGGCCCATATGGGCGCCGCAATGAAGCGGAGCTGGCCCAGGACCATTTCGGGCGCGCCTATCCTGCGCAGCGGCCTGCGCGAGCGCCATGCGGCGAGGCTGAGGGCCGCCGTCTCGGCCAGGTGCTCCGCGCGCGGGGCCGGAGATGGTATCGAGCCGAGCTCAGCTCTCAGTCTGCGTTCAAGTTTTCTGCTCATTTGCGGCTCCTTTCACAGCGATTTTTTGAGGGCCTTCAGCGCCGAGTGCAGCCGGGACTGCACGGTGCGGAGCGGCTCGTCCAGGACCTCGGCGATCTCCCGGAGCTTCAGCTCGTGGACGTAGCGTAGCAGGACCACCTCCCGCTGCTTTTCCGGCAGCGCGGAGACGAGCTGCATGAGGCTGAGCTCCGCCTCGACTTGTTCAAAGCCGGGCTCAATGTACTCCTCCGGCCCCAGGGGCTCGGGGCGGCCGTTTCGCCGCCGCAGGTCGGTGCAGGTATTTGCCGCGATCTTGTACAGATACGCCCTGAACTTTCCCCGGTGCGCATAGGCGTCAAGGTGCCTTACCGCCTTCAGGAAGGTCTCCTGCGCCGCATCCTCCGCCGTCTGCCTGTCCGGCGTGTGCCACAGACAGTATCGGAGTATGGCCGGATAGGCGTCGATTATAAGCTCCTCCAGCGCCGCCCCGTCACCCCCGCGCAGCCGCCTGAACAGCTCGTCTTCCCGCGTCAAAATACCACCTCCCGCCGAGAGCGTCCTCTCACCGAGTATAACGCACGAGCAGCAGAAAATGATTGGCGGCGGGAAATATTTTTAAAGCCCCATTTCGCGCCGCGGCGCTCCAAGTCCGCACAGACGCGCCTAGTGCCGGCTGTCCCAAGTCTCGTTCAGGTATTTGGCGGTTTTCATATCCAGCTGCCTGCCGTGGCCCCGGTCTTTATTGCCGGATCCTCGCGCGCCTTTTGCAGGTCATGCCCACCAGACCGCTCGGCCCGGTGCCGCCTCGCGGCCGCCGTGATGGAGCTGGACGAAGATCTTGGCGCCGTGGCGGTGTACCGCGTCGCAGATGTCCTCCATGCTCCTTATCTGCCTGGCGTCATAGATGCCGAGCTGGATGCGGTTGCAGTGGCCGCTGTCGGGGTCCACGGAGGTGAACTCGGGGATGATGAGCCCGCAGCCGCCCTTGGCGCGCTCCTCGTAGAAACGAGCGTATTCCGGCGTGGCGCATCCGTTCCAGTCGCCCAGCATCACGCCCATGGCCGTCATGACCACCCGGTTGCGCAGCTCGAGCCTGCCTATCTTTCCTTTTTCAAACAGCTTTTCGTATTTCATTATATTACCTCGTGTTCATGCTTATTGTGGCTGCGCTCCGCAGTCGGGGCATCGGTGTAGTGGGGCCGTCCGCGCCTGCTTTGCTGAATACATCTTACATAAAATCGGAGGGCGCGTACATGTCATCAATGGAAAAACGTGCATGTAAAACAATGCGCCGTGCACAATCCCCCCGCGGGCGGCGGGGTTTTTCCCCCGTTCCGGGCCGCGTTGTGCGCGATGCATTGTCACGGGGAATAATCTCCCCCGGGTATTTTGTGCATGATGCAGTTGTGAAAAATTGCACAAATCGTTTATACTAGATGTCAAAGGTCGTTTGTTGGACAAACTTTTTGACGAAAGGGGCGAAGACTGGCAGATATGCTGTTTTCATCTTTGGCAAAATTACTCACTGAAAAATACCCTGGCAGCAGCTGCGAAGTACGGCTGGACTGCGAGATCTCGGACGTGACTCTCTATGACGCTGCAAAGCAGCCCGCCGCGGTGGACTGCCTGTGTGTTTTCACGCCGGGGCAGCTGGCCGGGGCCGGGAACCTGCCCATGAACGTGGTCTGCGTGGGCGAGCCGACCTCCGCCGCCCAGACGCGGCTCGGCGCCTGTGACGGCAACCTGGTCCTGCTCCCGGACGCCTCCTCCGCAGAGGCGGTCTGCTATCTGCTCTCGCTTTTCGGCAACTCCATAAAGCAGCAGAAGCTCTACTCCGACCTCATCTACATGCTCCTGTCCGACGAGGACCTCTCCTCTGTCTTCTGCGCCTTCGCGAAGGACACCGACTGCCAGATGCTGGCTATCGACATCTCGGGCAAGGTCCTGGCCTATTCCAAGCCCTTCCGCGTGAACCACCCGCACTGGCTGCACAGCGTCGAGGTCGGCTACCTCGACAAGTACCTCATCGAGTACATCCTCTCCTACCGCGAAAAGCACAACATGAGCATTTCGCCGCAGCCCTTCATCCTCTACTGCGACCGGCTGCAGCTTTTCATAAAGACCATCCGCGTCATCTATAACGGCGAGATCATCGCCTACGCCTTCATGGGCAACTACAAGGGCGAGTTCCCGGAGTTCAGCGACAGGTTCATGTCCCTCATCGCCAAGCGGCTGCTGACGAGCCTCCTGGGCAGCCGCAGCTACAGCAGTTACCGCTTCAACATGCACCAGAACATTCTGGCCGACCTCATAAAGGGCGCGAGCGAGGAGGAGGCGGTGCAGCGCATAAGCGTGGCGAACCTGAGCTTCCCGCCCTATATGCTGGCCGCCGTCCTGCGGCCCAGCTATTTTCGGGAAAGCGAGTTTCTGCACGACGTGCTGATGCCAGCGGTCTCCGCCATCCTGCCGAACTCGCCCAAGCTCTACCAGAAGGGGACCATTGTGGCGCTGCTGGAATCCGACCGTTTAGGGAGCGTGCCGGAGGAGCTCATGTCGCAGCTGCGCCGCCTGGCCGCAGAAAACGGGGTGCTCGTGGGCATCAGCAATATGTTCACCCGGCCCGAGCGTTTCGCCGTCTATTACCGCCAGGCGGCCCAGACCGCGGGCTTTGCCAAACGCCAGAACAACGTGAGCGGCGTTTTCCTCTACTCGGACTGCGCCTTTTACCTCATGCTGGACGGCGGAGCTCATGTTCCTGCACTGGAACACGGTGCATTACCGCATACAGCAGATATCGGAGCTCTACGGCCTGGACTTTTCGGACAGCGCGCTGATGTTCAAGCTGCAATACTCCTTCCACGTGGACTCCTACCTGAAGCACCGCTACCTGACCCCCCAACCCGCCCCGCCGGAGGCGAAGGCCTGACCGCGGGCGTCGTTGCCGTGTGCTGGAAAATCCACCCCATTTCTTTGGTCTTGCCCAAAGAAAGGCGCTTTTGGGGCCGTACCGACGCACGGACGCTGGTGGCCCCGCCCGCCTCTCCCACTTGCGCTTGGCGCCCGTGTCGGACGCACGCATCGCCGTGGGCGTCCGGTCGACCCACGCCCGGGCGGACGTCGGTCGACCGCCCGCCTCACGGCGCCGCACCCATCCATCGCAGGGCGCATCGACCCCGATGCGCCGCTCCTACGTCCACCGCGCCGTACATTCCACGGCACCCGCCCCCGTCAACCGCGCCCCCTCAGTCGCCTCCGGCGCGGGTCGGTCGATGCCGCGCGCATGTACGTGGGGCGGGCTGTGATCGCACGCGCGGCAGGCAAAGGCCCCCGGCCGTTAGGCAGCGTCCCATAAGGAAGTAAAAAGAATTTTGGTAGGAACCGGCGTGTTAGGTCACACCGGTTCCGATTCATTTAGGGACTCCCTTCCAATCTTCAAGGGGATGCGGATTTGCCCCACATAGGTAAAATACAGGTCGATTCGCACCTGCTTTCTTCCATTCTCCCTTACCGGGCTGTGTACCACAATCTTGCTCACAAGTTCATTGAGGATGGCGGCGTCAAGTTCCGGAATATCCAGGTATTTGTCCACCAGCTTCAGAAACTCGTTCACATCGGAAACCTGCCCAGCCTGTGCTTCAATTTCCCGTTCCAGTACAGAGGCAAGCTGTTCAATCTCCGCCTGCTCCTTCTCATATTGGCGGGATAATTTTAAGTACCGGCTGTCAGACAGCTTTCCCAGCACATTATCCTCATAGATATGCTGGATAATCCGGTCCAAATCCTCCATCCGCTTCTTCGCCCCGGAGAGGGCTTTCTGTTTTTCCGCCAGTTCCGCCTTGCGGCTTTCCTCATCCTGCGCCAGCATTTCCAGCTTGAAATCCTTCCGGAACATACGGACATAACTCAATGTCTGCCGTATGGTTTCCAGCACAATCCGGTAAAGCACCTGTTCCCGGATATAGTGGATTTTGCAGGAGCCGGTATTGCTCTTGTAGTTGGAGCAGACGAAATGGTTCTGGCTGTCGTCCTTGTAAGTGT